>LWDU01000328.1_pt1 | contig 12480 bp, 10 predicted proteins | sample 727161 | NCBI WGS metagenome assembly LWDU01 (sample SAMN04566230, study PRJNA314399) | hydrothermal vent metagenome | isolation source: deep sea hydrothermal plume seawater | place: Mexico: Gulf of California, Guaymas Basin | collected 2004-07-11 | reverse complement strand
TCATCAGACAAAGATAGAGTTTTATCAGAAGTCAAAGAAATCACTCGTGATTTAAATATTGATATTCATAAAACAACGATTGAAGATGCATTTAATTGGACACGAGTCACAGAATTATATAATAAAATAAAGTTATTAAAACCAGTTGATTGGTGGATAGTAGCAGACGATGATGAACTGCATGTTTATCCAAAACCAATAACCGAATTGATTGGAGATTGTGAAGAAAACGGATGGAAATTCATTACAGGAGCATTTTTAGATAGGATTGGTGAGAATGGAAAATTTCCAAAGATAGATGATGATAGTGATATTTGGAAAGAGTTTCCATTAGCAGGTTCATTTAGATATCCAGTTTCCAATGCGTGTCCAAATAAAACAATTGTGATGAAAGGTGATATACAAGTTACCAATGGACAACATTATGCGATGATAGATGGTAAAGATACTTATGGAGATAGATGGAATCATCCATTACGATATCCCATTGATAAGTGTTTTATTCAAGTTCATCATTTTAAATGGGATTTATCTGTAATAGGTAGATTGAGAGAAGTTTCTCGTATTAAAAAAGATTATACATTTCATAAAGAGTATAGAGATATGTTTGATTATATAATTGATAACTATGGTAGGATAGATATAGAAGATGAAAGGTTTATGATACAGAGAGTCGGAAGGAATTTTACAGACTATAAAAGGTGGGATGAGATTAGAGATGAGGCTATTGCATATATAATTGCAAATGATTTGTCTAATGATTATAAAATATAATAAAGGGTAATATAATTATGAAAAAAATAGATATGTTAATTATTAATCCTAGCACGGATATGAAACGTGATAAGAAATATTTTGAAGGATTAAAAATTCAAAGTAATATTCCAAGAATGCAAACTCCATTTCTTGGTATTGGATATATGCTTTCTGTAGGAAGGGAAGCTGGTCTTAAATATAAGTTCGTTGATATGGTAGCTTATTCAACTTCTATTAAAGAAATTTTGGATATTATTGAAGAAACAAAACCTACATTGATTGGATTTAGAGCTTTTTCAGTTCAGATTGAAGAGGCAAATGCAATTGCAAAACTAATAAAGGATAGACATCCAGATCAACAGATATGTGTGGGGGGTCCACATTCAGCAGCCATTCCAGAGGAAACATTAAATGAGTTTAAATATTTTGATTTTGTTATTGGTGGAGAAGTTGAATATGTTTTAACTAAAGTAATTGTAGCATTAAAAGACGAAATTCCTATACATAATCTACATGGTGTAGTTTCGAGAGAAGGTGGAAAAACTCTTGAATCTAAGGCGTTTAGGTCTTGGCAAGAAAATCCAAAAAGAGTTATGACTGGATGGCCAGAAGTAGAGGATTTAGATAAACTCCCTTTTCCCGCATGGGATGAATTTGATCTTAGTAAATATCTTGGATTAGACCCCCATCAGACGAGATGTGAATTACCAGTAAGTACAAGTAGGGGGTGTCCATATGCTTGTGGATTTTGTTATCGTCAGTTTGGTAGAGGTAGAAAAAATAGAACAGTAGATTCTGTTATAGCAGAAATTGAATATGATATAAACGAATTTGGTTGTGAAGCAATTGTTTTTTGTGATGAGACTTTTACGGCGAGTGAAGAATGGTGTACTGAGTTATTTACGAAGATGATAGATAGAGGGATCAGTAAAAAAATTAGATGGTCATGTGAAACTCGTGTCGATGTAGTGTCAAAAGACTTGATGTTATTAATGAAACAATCTGGATGTTATTATATATTTTTTGGTTTTGAAAGTGGATCAGATAGGATTTTAAAAGAATCTATGAAAGGGTTTGATAAAGAATATATAAAACAGGCCATAAGTTGGACAAACGAAGTAGGTATAGTTACTCATGGAAGTTTTATATTAGGATTGCCAGGGGAAACTGAAGAAACTGCAATGGAAACAATAGATTATTCAAAAGAATTAGATATGTATTCTATAACATTTCCTATTGCTGTTCCATTTGTAGGAACAACATTAAGAATACAGGCGGAAAGAGGAGATTATGGTTTGAGAATTCATACTAATGAATGGGTTGAATATGGAAAACAAAATGGTAGAGTTATGGACAGTGAGCATTTACAATATGATAGATTATTATATTTACAAGATTTAGCATATAAAGTAAATCCAAAAAGAGATTTCCCTTCTGATCTACTTCCTACACCTTTTTATGATACAACAAAACCATTACCTACGGGACGTTAGTGATATGAGGTAACATAATAAAAATATGAAAAGATTAGCGGTTATACTTCCATACAATAAAGAACATATAGATAACTTTACAGAACATTTTAAAGCTACTGTACAAGAGGGCGCTGATTTATATTATAAATTATGTTTTATAAAACAGAAATCAAATAGACCATTAAATAAAGGTAAGTTATTTAATATTGGTTATATGTTACATAAGGATAGTTTTGATTATTTTTGTTTCCACGATCCTGATTTAATACCAATTTCAGATGAATGTGATTATTCTTTTGAAGAAAAACCTATTTCATTGGTTGGTATGAGAGATAAGATAGAGTTTGGTGATCAAGAAAATATAGATAATTTTGATGATTTTACTTTACCTTATGATGAATATTTTGGCGGAGCAACTTTATTTTCAAAAGAACATTTTAAAGAAGTAAATGGATACTCAAATGAATATTGGGGAGTTGGTTATGAAGATTATGATTTATTGTTGAGGTGTGTAGTTAAAGGATTGTCTGTTAGAACGGAATTGGAAACTCAAATATCAAAAACTTATGGAACTTTTAATGGGGTAAATTCTTACATAGAAATTTTAACGGAAAACGCAAAGATTAAAAATGCAACAAATAAGAGTTTTGCAATGTGTGCATGGTTTAATTCTAAAGGAGAACCACCATATAATGCAGAAGTAGATAGTAATAGATGTGAATATTTTATATTTGGTCGTCCAGGATATCATATGGGACTATCATATACTCATGGTGGATTTTTAAAGGGAGTGATTTGGATTAGAGATTTTGGTAAGAGTGAGAGAAGGGCTTTAGTTATAAAAGTTCCAGTAAAATCCGATCAATGGCATCATGCTAGTATGGTCGTAGATGATATGAAACAAGAAATGATTTTATATTTAGATGGAAAAGAGGCTGGAAAAGAATCATATGAAGGAGAACTTATTACATATTTAGCTAAACCATATTATATAGGAGTTGGTAATCCTGATATAAATTTTTGGAGAAATTTTTTCGTAGGACAAATTGCAGAAGTAGGATTGTGGTCTGAATCATTACCAGATTATGAAATAGAACAGATTTTTAATAAGGGGATTACTAATAAAGGTGAGTATTCAACTTCCAAATTACCAGTAGGAGTTTGGGATTTTAAAGGTGGATATGATGATAGAACTTTTGATATTAGTGGAAATGGAAACCACGCGAAGTTTTACAATGTCGCATTTGCAAATAAATCATTGAAAAACAATACAGAGAGATATTTACCTTATAGAAGAAATGGTGCTTATGGTTATATTTCACATCAAAATGAATATTTAAATCTTGAAAATTTAACAAGATCTGAACACCCTGAAATAATGACAAATCGTAATACTTTTAATAAAAAGATTAGAAATCAAATGCAAGATATAGATAAAGATGGATTATCATCAACAAGATTCAGAATAGTTAATAAAGAAAGTTATCAAGTCAAACATGAAATTATAGAAGTTGTAATATAAGGAGAAAGTTATGAAAAAAGATCCAAAAGATACTTTGGAAGCCCTTAAAATAGTTATCCAACAGTTAGAAACCCTTAATGAAGCGTTACGTTTCACTAATAGAGACGATGAAGAAAAGACATTAGCTGAAATAATGGCAGATTTAGATTGGAAACTTTGGGAATTACATAATAAATATAAATAAAACAAGGAGTTAGAAATGGCTACAAAGAAAACAGACGCACGAGATGCTCTTGATTCTAATGAAGGTAATGAACTTACTGCAATAGCAGTAAAATCACTTACTAATTTGGAAGAAAAGGTTGAGGCAATTGATTGGAAACTATGGGAAATCTACAATATTGTTAAGACATATGTAGAGAATAATCCAGCAGGTTCATCGGCCCCATCCGTTTCACAACCACAAGCATCCGCGGCAGACATTGCAACAGAAATTGCAAAAGCTTTAGGTGGAGTACAAGAACCTGAACCAAAAAGGTCTGTAGTCGGCAAATTATTTGGTAAATAATGAAACCAAAACTTGCAATAGTTGTCCCGTATAGGGATAGAGAAGAACACCTGGCCCAATTTGTGCCACACATGGATAGATTTCTATCAGATAGAGATATTCCATATAAAATCTTCATAGTTGAACAAAAAAATGAAAGACCATTCAATCGTGGTTGGCTAGTAAACGTTGGATATTCTGTAGCAAAAGAACAAGGATACGATTATTTTTGTTTCCATGATGTGGATATGTTACCAGAGGATAATTCATGCGATTATTCTTGGGTGGATAAACCAACACATCTTGCAGCACGATTGAGTAAGTTTAAATATCGTTTAGTGTATCCTGAATACATCGGCGGAGTTACTTTGATCAACAGAGAACATTTTGAGTGGATAAACGGATTTTCCAATAAGTATTGGGGATGGGGATTTGAAGATGATGATTTACTTTATCGTTGTAGGACAAAAGGAGTCCCATTAGAAGAACAAAAGACTTTTAAAGCGAAAGATAAAAATCCACTTTATACAAATTGTATGGAATTTAATGGACGAGATTATCTTGAAATAAAAAATAGTCTTACTTTGAATAAAGTTGTTAATTCTTCGTGGTCAGTCGAGGCGTGGGTAGAACCATATGGTGATTTAAAACTTGATCCAAACAAAGAATATGATGAATTTCATGTTTTTACTCGTCCAGGGCACCATGTTGGAATTGCTTACACAAGTGGATTACAATATAAAGGTGCAATTTGGACGGAAGATGGCAATCAACCTATGGTTATTTCAGATAGACGTTCTGGTGAATGGGTTCATGTTATTTATACTGTTGATACATTATTGAAACGATTGAGAATGTATGTAAATGGTGTAGAAACAAATGAATCACCAACAGATTATCTTGGGATACCTAAACAGGCAAATAATGTTTCATATTACATTGGTTGTGCAAATCCACTTGCTAGATTTAATGATAGAGGTTATTTTGTTGGAAACATCGGTCAAATTGCCCTTTGGTCTACTTGTTTAGAATCAAGTGAGGTTGAACATCTATACAATGACGGCCGTCCATATAATGTTACTGAGGATCAAAAATTTGATGGTTGGAAAACTGGTCAAGAAACATATAAATCAGCAAAGAAAGTTGTTGGTTATTGGGATTTTGAGAATGTAGTTGGTGATATGGTTATTGATAAAAGTGGAAATGATAATCATGCAAAGATATATGGTGCAATTCGTAAGGAAAAAGAATTGAGAATAGGTAGTACTGCATTAGTACCAAATAGACGAGATGGAAAGTTTACTTGTTTGGAACACGAAGAAAATGGTTGGGGACAAACAAAGTTTACCCATTGGGAAACACGAGAAAATCAATTAAGATTTTTTAATAGAGTGAGAAGTGGACTAACAGACATTAAAGATGATGGTTTGAGTTCTCTTGAATATAAAATTGTAAATAAAGAAGAATTTTTAGATAAACATGAATTTATATCAGTAACATGAGTAAAAAATTAGCAATATGTGTCCCACATTACAAAAGGGAAGAACATCTTAAAAAGTTTATTCCACATATGGATGAATTTTTTAAGGGCAAGGATATAGAATATAAAATATTTGTAGCCAATCAAGTTTACCCAGATAGTATAAGTGGATTCAATCGTGGAACATCTAAGAATGTGGCTTTTGATGTAGCACAAAAAGAGGGGTATGACTATTTTTGTTTTCATGACATAGATATGGTTCCCGAAGATGATACTTGTGATTATTCTTATCCAGATAAAGTGGAACATTTGGCAGTTCATGTAGAACAATTTGATTATGGATTGAAATACCAAGAATATTTTGGTGGTTCTATTTTATTCACTAAAGAACACTATGAGAAAGTAAATGGCTATTCTAATGGTTATTTTAATTGGGGAATGGAAGATGATGATTTGTTTTACAGAACCAAGAAAAAGGGATTGGCAGAAGAATCATTTATGAAACACGAATCAGATGAACCACGAAGTTTTTTAAGATTTAATGGTTTAAGTGATTATGTAAAAATAAGTCCAAATAATTCTATACGAGAAATTACAAGTGGTAATTTTACAATGGCAGTTCTTGTTCGTGCCGAAGATAGATTTGATATTCCTAAATATTTAATTGGTGATGTTGAAAATAGAAAATTTATTCATCAATATATTTTTGGACGACCAAGTTTTCAAATGGGATTAGGCTGGGATAATTCAGATGCATATTCATTTGGATTATTTAATCAAAAGAATAATCATTCTTATATGTGGATAAAAAGACATCCTGATGTTTGGACACATTTGATGATAACGATAAATGTTGACGAGAATGAAATGAGATTTTATTTAAATGGAAGGGAATCTGATTCACGATTTGGACATGGTTCACAATCACCATTAGGATTTGAATCACCATTAAAGAGATATGGTGGAAATCCATTTTATTTAGGTGTTGGTGATCCTAATAAAGAAGAATCTAATTTTTTCGCGGGTGATATGTCACAAGTTTGTATTTGGAATACAGTTTTTGATGATGATAGAATTGAAGAATATTATTCTACGGATTATCCATTCGATGGAAATGACATACAATTATATTATGATTTTTCAAAAATTCAAGATGAGATAGTTTATGATTTGAGTGGAAATGGAAATCATGGAGTATTAAATGGTTGTTTGGTTGGGGTAGAACCTATTGGCAAAATACCACATACAACTTTACCATATAGAAATCGTCCAGGTAAATTTTTCTCACAGGCACATAAACGAAATGATATGGTGGGTGGAAAATGGGTTCATCAGAAAGATACAAGTGTGAATGAAAAAAGATTTGTAGAGGAAGTTCAAGGTGGGATAATAAATACAGACGAAGATGGACTTACAGATTTAAATTATAGTGTAGTTGGTAAAAAAACATTATTTGGTACTAAACATGAAATGATAAATTTTCGTTGTGAACAGGATATACCAGATCATGTGGAGTTTTAATGAGAGTCCATGAAATAGAACATGAGTATCCTATTTATCATAAAAAAAATTTTACTCGTATATTAAAGTCATATAAAGATATTCCTGGATGGTTAAATGATGCAGATTGGATATATAAAGAAGTAGTTGATAAATTTGATGATGGGGCACATTTTGTTGAAATAGGAACTCTACTTGGTCAATCAGCCTGTCGTATGGGAGAATTAATTAGAGATAGTGGGAAAGATATTAAATTTGATTCAATTGATACATTTTATAGAATACTACATGGAATACAAAATGGAGAACATCCAGAATCATTTAAAAAATATATAAATCTTTATGAAAAACAAGATATAATGCATATACTGGATTGTCATACCAGAACATTAAATGTAAATGATTATATAAATTTTATTTGTTGTGATTCAAGATATGCACATTATATGTATGAGGATAATTCACTTGATTTTGTTTGGATTGATGGTAATCATGATGAAGAAATAGTTAAAAGTGATATTAATAATTATTGGAAGAAAATTAAACCAGGTGGAATCATGGCCGGAGATGATTATGTTTATTCTGTAGTAAATGATAATGTAAACATGCTGGTAAAACTCCACCGTGATGAAATTGATGATTTCGTTTCGAGTTCATATGGGGCACCGACAGGTATGAATGAAACTGCAGAAGATAGATTTAATTTTTTTAAAATAACGAAAATTGTTGGTGGTGGTACGCCATTGGATATTGATTAAATGTTAAGATTTGGATATGATTTTTATAATCAAAAAAATGGTATAGAAAAATCAAATGGTTTAATAGGGCAAAAAATTACTGAAAAAAATAAGGATGTATCAAATATTTTTCAATTAGATTTACCACCATATTTAACAGAAATATTTAATAGGTTTGATATTGATTTTAACGTTGATTCAGTTGATAATATTAAAAAACAAAATTCAAAAACAAAGTGGGTTTATGTTCTTGATTGTATTGGAGACCCACGTGGATGGATGGGAAAATATATTCCGGAATATCAAAATTCTATAAAATCATTATTTAGTGGAATCAGTAAAACATCAATAGATGAAGTTAGAAAAGATAAAGCAGTTATTATGGTTTATCAACCAATGGAAGGATACCCTACTGATTGGATAGGAAATAATATTTTTGAGGTATTATATGATGAAATAATAGAGTATAAATTAAACCCAAAAAATATTTTATATGTAACTGGTAATTGGAAGTTGGAATCAGACTTTAAAAAGTGGAAACCAAAATCTAAGTATTCTGATTTAGATGATATAGTTGTATATTCATTTAACAATGAAAGATTTTTGGATTTTAGGAATAAGTGGGATATTGCAGATTTAGAATCCAATAAAAAGAGAAGAAAACATTTTTTATGTTATAATAGAACACTGAGAGGACATAGGTTGTATTTATTAGCTTTATTACATGGTAAAGGGTTGATTTCAAAGGGTTTTGTTTCTTGTCAAAAAGTTCAAGATAATTGGTTAGGTGGATATTTACATAATTTGGGTGTAGGTGTGAATATGAGAAAATCTACCGTTGGTCATATGAGAGAATTTAATAAGGGAACACCATATATTGTAGATGTTGATGAATGGAATACAAATCATTTTGATACATCTCCAGCTTGGCCTTATGAGGAATCATTTTTTTCTGTTATCACCAGTACTTTATTTAATAAAAAGGCTATTTTTTTAGATGAAAAGGTATGGAAACCGATATTAAACTATCATCCGTTTATTTTTGTTGGATGTAGTGGTAGTTTAGAAGAATTAAAACGACAAGGATTTAAGACATTTCACCCGTTTATTGATGAAACATATGATAAACAAAAACATCCTGCAAAAAGAATGATGATGATTACAAGACAGATAGAATGGTTGTGTGGTTTTACTTTAGATGAGATGGAAAAATGGCATGAGGAATTAATACCTATATTAGAGCATAATTTTAAAAATCTTTTTAATGTAAAAGGTGTTCATGATTTTGTAAATTTTTTAGGAAAATCGACTTCTTATGTTTAGTTTTGGATATGATTTTTTTGATAAGGATAGGGGTGGAATATATGAACCAAATGGTATTATAGGATGTGAGAATGCAAATGGTAATGTATTTAAGTCTTTTTTGCCACCCTGGTGGGGAGATTATTTCGAAAAATATGATATTGACTTTATGTGTTGTGGTGTCAATGATATATTGGGATACGATTGGATCCAAGATAGGTGGTTATATCCATTAGATCTAACTGATGAACCATTACGGTGGTTTGGTAAGTTACAATCAAAAAATTATATTGAATCATTATTTAGTGGAATTAGTGATATAACATTAAATGAAATTAAATCTGATAATGCTATAATTTTTTTATATCAAGCAAATGAAGGATTTCCTTTTATTTGGCAAGTGGATGATATAAAAGTTAATATTTTTGAAGAAATTCATAAAGAATTAGAAAGATTAGAAATAAATCCTAAAAATTTAATTTTTATTCATGCAAATTTTATAATGAAGAAGTGTTATAGAAAATGGAAAAGGGATAGTAAGTATGCTAATTATGAAAATTTTAATTTAGTCGAGTTTAATAGTCATAGGTATTTAGATTGGGATAATACGGGACCAGAACGAGGACATTTAAATTATACTTTTTCAAAATTTGATATTAAGAAGGATAGGAAAAAATATTTTTTATCTTTCAACCGAGAACCAAGAAATCATCGTGTTATGTTATTGTCGAGGTTGTTTCAAGATGGTTTATTAAATAAAGGTTATATTTCTTGTCCAAAATTAGATTATCCGATGGTTAAGGACAAATGGTGGCTAGGAAGTGGAAATAGTACATCAGAACAAAAGAAAATATATGTTTCACCTATTAAAAATTTAATTCCACAAACCCCGTTGATAATAGATGGGGCAGATTTAAATATTAATCAATTTAATACTTCACCTGAATGGCCATATGAAGAATCTTACTTTTCAATTGTAACTGAAACACATTTCTGGGAAGAAACTGTTTTTATGAGTGAAAAGATATGGAAACCAATGGCAAATTATCATCCATTTATATTGGTCGGTAATTGTGGAACTTTAAAAGAATTGAGAAAACAAGGATTTAAGACATTTCATCCATTTATTGATGAGTCTTATGATGAAATAGAAAATCCTTATATGAGATTAGAAGCTATTGTTAAAGAACTAAATAGATTGTGCAACTATAAAGTAGATGAAATAAAATCTTGGTATGCAGATTTAGAGTCAATTCTTAAACATAATAAATCAGTTTTATTAAATGATACCACAACATTAATGGATTTTGTTGATACTATGAGAAGTATTGTAAAGAAATGAAGTATAATTTTATTTGTGATAAAGAAAAAATACCATTGGGATTTATCGATAGAGTTGAAAGTTATAACATAAAAATTAATAAACGAACACTTGATAATTTAGGGGAAGATAATAATTTTTATCCAATATGGAGTGGTAGTGAAAATTATCTTGATAAATCGAAAGTTGAATTAATTAATCAAGGTAAAATGAAATTACTTTGTATATCCGATGGTGAGGCATTACAAGAGATGACATTAAATTGGGCTATGGATGTTATTAAAAAATTTAAAATAGATTTCAAACAAGTTATTTTTATGTCTTATGATTTAAGGAGTGATGAAACATATAGATTATTATTAAAAGAGTTTCCTAAGTTTAGAGAATATCCATTAAGTGTTATTGGAATGGATACATATTGTTTTGAACGACATTCTGATTTTGGAGATTTACCATTACCAACTGAAGATAAAAAACCATATAAGTATGTTTGTTATAATGCAAATGGAAAGGAATATAGACAATTTTTAGTTACAGAATTATTCAGACGAGGATTAGATAAATATGGTTTAATATCATTGTTGTATAGATATGGAAGTCCAAGTCAAATATTGGATAATTTTACAAGTGATTTAGGATTTGATACTACAAAGGGATATGGAAAATCAGTTGATGAGTACGCAAAAACAGAAATGGTTAAACGAGTTCCATTAGTGTTAGATAGGTCAATGGAATCCGTAGATAAAAATGATAGACCAGTTGATGTAAATCATATTAAAAATTCGTATTTTAATATAGTAACAGAAAGTTATATGTACAATAAATCATTACCACAATCTCATAAGACTATTTTTGAGATGAGTGAAAAAACTTATAAGGCACTTAATTGTCAACCATTTATTCATTTGGGAAGTTATGGTGTATTAAAATATATGAGGTCAATGGGATATAAAACTTTCCCCGAACTGTTTGATGAGAGTTATGATGATATTATAAACCATACTGATAGATTATTAGCTGTAGTTGATTCGATAGAAAAAGTTTGTAAAATGGATGATACTGAATTTCATAATATTTATTGTGAGAGTATTATACCAAAAGTTATTCATAATCGAGAATTGGTACGCTCAAAAGAAATAAAAGAAAAGATATGGAATAAATTTATAAGAGAATTAATTAAATTATGAAAAAAGTGTTATATACAAACGGAGATAGTTATACTTTCGGGGATGAACTTTTAAAACCAAGAATAAATGCCTGGCCTTACGAACTTGGTCATAAATTGAAATGTGATAAAGTAGTAAATCATGGTGCATCTGGAGGTAGTAATCAGAGAATTTTCAGAACTACTATTGAGTGGTTATTGAAATATATAAATGATGGTGGTTCAACTGAAGATTTAATTGTTGTTATTGGTTGGACAAATCCAGATAGGGTGGAATTTAGATGTGATGTAGATTTTAAAAAAATACTTAATGACGATTCAGATAAATATGATGATGAAAATTTAAAATTTAGTCCTGATACACACAAAGTTTATACAAGTATTATACCTAATATATCGAAAAATAGATTTGGTGAAATTCATGAGTTATATATAAAATATCTATATGATAGGGAACAATGTCTCGATACTACTGCTTCGTATATGTATCACATTCAAGAATTTTTAAAAACTCATAATATCAAATATTTATTTTTTATGTCGTTTAATGATTTTACACATGAAATGAATAGTTATGATATTTTGTTGTGGAATTTTATTGATAAAGAACAATTTATTGATGATTATACGATGGATAAATATGTGATTAATAATAAAGTAAAGTTGGGAAATAAATATCATCCACTTGAAGAAGGGCACCGTAAGTGGACAAAAATTTTATTGGAGAAGATAAAT
>LWDU01038629.1_pt1 | contig 12482 bp, 12 predicted proteins | sample 727161 | NCBI WGS metagenome assembly LWDU01 (sample SAMN04566230, study PRJNA314399) | hydrothermal vent metagenome | isolation source: deep sea hydrothermal plume seawater | place: Mexico: Gulf of California, Guaymas Basin | collected 2004-07-11 | reverse complement strand
AAACCGCCCTACCTCAATTCTCGCGCGCGCAGGGCGCGAAACTTCACCGTGCCGCTTTTGCCGTGGTGTTGGATTCCGAAGCGGCCCTTAAGGGATTTTTGGTGCATCACCTCGGCGATGAGTTTGCCGTTGAGCCACGTGCGAATGCGCGGGCCTTTGGCTTCCACGCGGAAGTGATTCCATTCGGCGGGCTTGAAAAGGCCCTTGATTGTTTTTTGGTAAGCGGCCGTTTGCGCTTTGCCTTTGGGGAAAAGCCAGCCGCCCATGCCGATGCCGTAGACGCCGGCGGGCTTGGCGTGGTCGATTTCGCATTGGTAGCCTTTGGGTTTGCCCGCGTCGCCGATGAGCCGAAAGCCGAGGCCGGAGTTGAAGCCTTTATTGTCGGTTGGGATTTTGACTTCCAGCTCCACCACAAAATCGCCCATCTGCAAATCGCTGACCACCCACACGTTTATCTTGGAGGATAAATGCAGTTCACCATCAACGGCTTTGAAGGATTCGACCTTGGCGCGGGGCGTCCAGCCTTTGGTGGTTTTGCCGTCAAAGAGCGGTGTCCATTCGCTTTCTTTTTCTGCTGCCAAAGTGGACACGGTGGCGGCCATCAGGAATACAATCATCCGAAACATCTGCGCAGCCTAATGGCGCGGCGCGTTTATGCCAAAAGAAAATGGCGGAGCCACGCGGCGGGTTCGTCGCGATGGGGCGGCTGCTCAAGGCTGGCGAGGCCGGTTTGGAAAGTGAGTGGTGCGATGATGGCCTCGCGGGATTCGATGAGGGCGCGGAGGTAGCGGCGCGAGTATTCCGGATGCGATTGCATGGCGAGGATGTGATCGCCCATCGCAAACATCGCGTACGGGCAATGGTCGGTGCTACCGAGCAACCGCGCGCCGGGCGGGAGTTGCTCGACTTGATCCTGATGTGTGAAGAGCATGCGCACGCCGGTGAGCGGTGGCTGCATCCACGGCTCCGCGGTGGTGATGGCGATTTCCTGCACGCCGATTCCCCAGCCGCGTTCGCTGCGGCGCACTTCGCCGCCGAGGGCTTGGGCAATCATTTGGTGTCCGAAACAAATGCCGACGGTTTTGCGCCGATCCGCGTGCAGGGCCACGATGAATTGCTGAAAGTTTCGTATCCAATCTTCCTCCTCGAACACCGAAGCCCGCGCGCCGCTGGTGAGCCACGCATCGCATTCGTCTGTTACGGCTGGCAATTCGCCTTCCCACACGCGATAGATTTTCAACTCGGCGTCGATGCCGGTTTGGCCGAGCAAATGCGTAAACATTTCTGGAATGCCGCCATCGATGCAGTGAAATTCTGGGATCACAAAGTCGCACTTAAGCAGGCCGATTTTCATAGCGCGCTTTGGTAGGCCGCCGCAAGGTCATCGCGCGTAACGGGAATGAGATTGGTCGCGTGGCAAGGATCGACAAGGGGCGAAGTCATCCGCCGTGATGCCGTGATTTTGCAAACCGTACTGAATGCCGAGTTCCTCAAACCACATTCGCGTTTCGGCGGCCAGCGAATCACCGGCGCGGTTGGCTTCGGCGAAGAGGGTGCGGATGGTTTGGATGCGTTGGCGTTGGACGTTAGTTAAATCGGCGGCTTCGATGAAGGTCATGGAGTTGGGGAGCATCAGCGCATTGGCGAGGCCGTGGTGGGTGCCGTGGCGGGCGGAGAGCGGATGGGCAAGTGAGTGGATCATGCCGAGGTCTTTTTGAAAGGCGACGGCGCCCATGCTGGCGGCCATTTGCATTTGGGCGCGGGCGGCGAGGTTTGCGCCATCGGCGACGGCGGCGTTCAAATGGGCGAGGCAAAGCCGGATGCCCTCGAGCGCCACGCCGTCGGCCATCGGATGATAAACGGGCGCGAAGTACGATTCGAGGCAATGCGTGAACGCGTCGATGCCAGTGGCGGCGGTGAGGTGCGGCGGCAAGCCGACGGTGAGCGCGGGCTCGAGCACGGCGATGGTGGGCATCAGCGGCGGCGCGACGAACAGCGTTTTGCGGCCGGTGTCGCGCATGGTGATGACCGCGCCCCGCCCCACTTCGCTGCCCGTTCCGGCGGTGGTGGGCACGGCGTAAAATGGTGGCAACGCGCCAGTGATTTTCGCCCCGCCATTTTCGAGCACGGAGTATTGCGCGAGCGGCGCGGGATGGCTGGCGAAAAACCGGATGACCTTCGCGACGTCCATCGCGCTGCCTCCGCCGAGCGCGATCAAGCCGTCGCAGTCGCGCTCGTTATAAAACGCCGCGCCCGCTTCCACGTCGGCCTCGATGGGGTTGGGATGCACGCCATCGAAAACTTCAAACGCCGCGCCGCAATCTGCCAGCCCCGCCAGCGCTTGCTCGACCACGCCTGCTTTCACCAAACCGGGGTCGGTGACGAGCATCAGTTTTTTCTCCGCGATGCGATTGGACAATTCCGCCAACGCGCCTTCGCCGTGGAGGATGATGGTGGGAAAACTAAATTGGTTCATCGCGCGTTAAATAATCTCAAAGTACCGTTGCAACTGCCAGTCGGTGACGTGGCGTTCGTGCTCACGCACTTCCCAATCGCGCGAGGCGATGAAGTGGTCGACGAACTCTTCGCCGAACAATTCGCGCGCTTCGGCGGATGCAGCGAGGTCGCGGGTGGCGTCGCGGAGGTTGGTGGCGAGTTGGCGCTCGGACGGGAGGTTGGCTTCCTGTTCGTAGGCGTTGCCGGTGAGTGGATCGCCGGGATCGAGTTGCTGCTCGATGCCGAGCAAGCCCGCGCCGAGGCTGGCGGCGGCGATGAGATACGGGTTGGCGTCCGCCGGGCCGATGCGGAACTCGACGCGCTGGGATTGTCCCGAGCCGGTGATGACGCGCAGCGCGGTGGTACGATTGTCTACGCCCCACGCCGCGGCGGTCGGCGCCCACGCGCCTTTGACGAGCCGCGTGTAGCTGTTAATCGTCGGCGCGCACAGGCTGAGGAAGGGTTTCAAAAACTTCTGCTGGCCCGCCACGTATTGCTTGTGTTCGGCGGCCGCGTCGTGGAATTTCCCCGCGCCGTTGGCGTCAACCAGCGATTGGTGCACGTGCCCGCTTTGGCCGGGATAATCCATCGACCACTTGGCCATAAAGGTGGCGACGAGTCCGCGCTTGTTAAAGAATGCTTTGGAAAATGTTTTGAACAGCGCCGCCTTGTCCGCCGCGCGCAGGGCGTCGTCCACGGTGAGGGCCGCTTCCCAAACGCCGGGGCCGGTTTCGCAGTGGAGGCCTTCGATGGGGAAATCCATCGCGTCACAAAAATCCATAAACTCGTGAAACAAATCCGAGAGCGCCGAGTTGCGGATGACCGAGTAGCCAAAGTTGCCGGGACTGAGCGGCGTGAGGTTGCGATAATTTTTTTCGCGCAAGGTGTGCGGCGTTTCATCGAAGATAAAAAACTCGTACTCAAACGCCATTCGCGCCGAGTGCCCCATGCCCTCGGCCTTTTGCAAAACGCGGCGCAGTTGGTTGCGCGGGCAAATGGGATGGAGGCCGTCGTCGCCCTCGAAGTCGACGACGAAAAGCGGCGTGTTATCTTCATCGGGCAGGCGGCGTTCGGTGGCGAGGTCGATGCGGTATTTGGCATCGGGAAACGCCGTGTGCCAGCCGGTGAATTTTGCGTTGTCGTAAAGCTGGTCGTTCACGTCCCAGCCCAGCACGCAATCGCAAAAACCCGCCGTGCCACCGGCGATGCTGGCAAATTTATCGAGCGAAACGTACTTGCCGCGATGCACGCCATCGAGGTCGGCAAAGGCGAGCTTCACGCGCGGGATGTTTTCCTCGCGGTATTTCGCGATGAGTGCGTCGGCGGAGATGTCAGGAGTGCTCATGTTAAAATTGGGTTCGGAAATGTATCGCTTTGGGGCGGGTCATGGCGAGCAATCCATAGCGCGAAAGGGACGAGCCTTTGCCGCTGGCTTTGAGACCGGTCCACGGCAGCGCGGGGTCGAGGCAGTCGCAGCGGTTCATGAAAATTGTGCCCGCCTCCACCGCTTTTGCAAAAGCCTCGGCGCGCGATTGGTCGCTCGTGCAAATCACAGCGGTGAGGCCGAACTGCGAATCGTTGATGTGCGCGATGGCCTCAGCATCATCGGCCACTTTCATCACCGGCAACAGCGGCCCGAAATTTTCCTCCTGCATAATGGCGAGGTTGTTGCGGTTCACGGTCAACAGCGTGGGTTCGAAAAAAGTGCCGTGCTCGATTTGCCGCGCCTTGCCGCCGGCGAGCACTTTCCCGCTCGAGTTCACCGCCTCGGCGATTTGCGTCTCCATCAACTTGGCCGAGGACGCCACCGCCAGCGGGCCTTGCGTGGTGGCGGCATCGAGTGGGTCGCCCAGCGTGTAGCCTTCGACGAGTGGTTGGCACGCGGCAAGAAATTCATCGTACACCGCCGCGTGCACGTACACGCGCTCGATGCCGCAGCAGCATTGGCCGGCGTTGTACATCGCGCCATCGATGAGCATTGCGGCCGACTGTGCCGCGTCCGCATCCGCCGCCACGTACGCGCCGTCTTTGCCGCCTAGCTCGAGGTTGCAATCGAAGTGACGCTTTGCGGTGCTCGCATAAATTTTTTCACCGCCGCCCACCGAGCCGGTGAACACCACGTGATTGATATCGCCTTCCTCGATGAGCCGCGCCGTGTTCGCGTGATCCATCACCACGTGTTGCAACAAACCCTCCGCGCCGAATGCCTTTTCAAAATGTTCGCCAATGGAAAGCGTGCGCGTGGAGTGCTTGAGCAAAACCGTGTTGCCCGCTAACAACGCCGCCGCCACGCCACTCGCCGCGATGAGCAGCGGATAATTCCAAGCCGCAATAATCAGCACCACCCCGTGCGGCTCGTGCAAAATTTCCCGATGAAAATTTTGCTTTTCAGCTTCAACCGAAATCGCATCCGCCGCCAACACCTCCGGCGCGATGTCACAAAGAAAATTGAACCGCTCCAACAATCCATCAATCTCCCCCCGCGCCTGCGCCAACGGCCGCCCCATCTGCGCAGTGATGTCCGCCGCAATCGCCTCGCGGTTCGTTTCAAAATAACTGAGCGCCCCCTGCACACGTTTCACCCGCTCCGTCAGCGGGACACTTCGCCAATCCCCAAACGCTGTCCGCGCTTGCGCCGTGGCTTCCGTTAATTCGGCAAAACCCAACTGCTCCCATTCACGAATGGGCTCGCCGGTATAAGGATTGGTTGTGGTGACGGTCATCAAGGTGCTGCCGGGCATCTTGCCGGCAGAAATTGGGCGCGCCGGATGATTGCAAAATCACCTCAAAGCAGCCAATAAAATCAGCCGAGGCATTCCGACATTTGGACTGGAATGCGAACGGCCCTGATGGGCATACTCCCCCGCCGCCAGACATTATGAATCACGAGCGAACAAGAGCTTGACTGGAGCGGCGAGCGCGTTATCATTAGCACCTTTAGCAACTTACTAAACATTACAGATGTCCGATAAAACAGCGAAATTGACTCATAATGAGGTGATTAAGGCGGAGAATCCTTCGTTGGCGGGGGATATCGCGGCCACTTTGGCGGATGGGGCGGTGGATGTTTTTTCCAAGGACGACCAGCAGTTTCTGAAGTTTCACGGGATTTATCAGCAGGACGACCGCGATGTGCGCAAGCAGGGGAAGCATTTCATGTTTATGATACGCGGCACGAATCCGGGCGGGGTATTGTCGCCGGAGCTGTATCTCACGTACGATCGGCTCGCGGATGAGTGCGGCAACCAAACGCTGCGCATCACGTCGCGGCAAAGTTTTCAATTTCACGGAGTGGTGAAGAGCGGCTTGGGGGCGTTGATGCGCGGTATCAATGATGCGCTGGCGACAACGCTCGCGGCGTGCGGTGATGTGAACCGCAACGTGATGGCGCCGCCCACGCCCGCGCGCAATGGCTTGGCCGCGCGGGTGCTTGCCGATAGCAAGTTGGTGGCGGCGGCGCTGCTGCCGCGTACGAAGGCGTACCATCAAATCTGGGTGGAAGGCGTGAAGCTCAAGCTTGACGATTCGGATTTCGAGGATCCGTTGTACGGCAAAACTTATTTGCCGCGAAAATTCAAAGTCGGCTTCGCCACGCCGCCGCACAACGACACGGATGTGCTGACCAATTGCCTCGGCTTCGTGGCCATCGAGGAAAACGGCGAGTTGGCCGGATACAATCTCACCGCGGGCGGCGGCATGGGCATGACGCACAACAACGCAAAGACGTATCCGCGCGTGGCGGACGTGATTGGATTTTTTACGCCCGAACACATCGAGGCCGTTGCAAAAGCAGTGCTGACGATCCATCGCGATTTTGGCGACCGCACGGACCGCAAACACGCGCGGCTGAAATACGTACTGGCCGACCGCGGCGTGGAATGGTTTCGCGGCGAATTGGAGCAACGCACCGATCTGCAGCTGGAAGAGCCCAAGCCGTTTACATTTGAGCAGCAAGGCGACGTCTTCGGCTGGCACGAGGCGGCGGATGGTTCGTGGTTTCTCGGGCTGCATGTCTTGTCGGGCCGCGTCCAAGGCGAATTAAAAACCGCGCTGCGAGCCATCGTGGAACAGCACCGCCCCGAAGTGCGGTTGACGCCCGCGCAAAATCTTTTGCTGTGCGGCGTGGCGGAAACGGACAAAGACAAAATCAATTCCATTTTGTCAGACAATAATTTGGCGGTCGATGAAACGGGACAGGGCACCGTGGCGCTGCCCACATGCGGCTTGGCGCTGGCGGAGAGCGAGCGTTACGTGCCGGAGTTTCTCGGGTTGGTGGACAATTTATTGGATGACGCAGGCTTGGCGGGTGAAGAAATTATCGTGCGGATGACCGGCTGCCCCAACGGCTGCGCGCGCCCGTACATGGCGGAGCTGGGCATCGTGGGCAAGTCGCCCGACAAATACGCGGTGTACCTCGGCGGCAACGTCGCCGGCACGCGCTTGGCGCGCTTGTATAACCAAACCGTACCCGCCACCGAAATGGCCGACCAACTGCGCCCCTTGCTCGAACGCTACGCGCGCTATCGCCACGAGGGCGAACGCTTCGGCGACTTCTGCGCCCGAGAAATCTGGCCGGAAATTGAGGTGGCGATATGACGCCGGAAGCCATTTCTGAAGCCAACGATTTGCTGCGCGGAAAGTCGCCGGCGGAAGCGGTCAAGTGGGCCATCGCGCAGGCGGATGGCCGTGCAATTGTATCGACAAATTTTCGCCCCTACGAGGCGGCGATTTTGCATTTGGTGACGCAGGCGCAGCCAGACATTCCGGTTTTGTGGGTGGACCACGGATACAATCGCGAAGCGACTTACAAGCACGCGGAGGAATTGAAGGCGCGACTGAATTTGAACATTCAGGCTTTTGTGCCCAAACTTACCACGGCGCATTACGACGCGGCGCACGGCGGAATGCCGGAGCCAACGGAGGAGAACGAGGCCGCCATCAAGGCGTTCAGCACGGTGATGAAGTTGGAGCCGTTCCAGCGCGGCATGAAGGAGTTGGCACCGACGGTGTGGTTCACCGCGCTGCGCAAAGTGCAGAACCCAAACCGCGCGGAGTTGGACATCGTGAGTCCGGACAACAATTTTGGTTCATTAAAAGTAAGCCCCGTTTTCAATTGGAGCGATGAGGAGATGGAGGCTTATTTGGAAGAGCACGACCTCCCGAATGAATGGGATTATTTTGACCCCGCAAAGGCCGATGAGAAACGTGAGTGTGGTTTGCACGCGGCGTGGGGCGGAAAGGCGGTGGCGGACAAATGAGTTCGTATCATCTCGACCATCTTGAGTATTTGGAGACCGAGGCGATTCATGTGCTTCGGGAAGTGGCGGCGGAATTTGAACGACCGGTGGTTTTGTTTTCGGGTGGCAAAGATTCTATCTGCATTTTGCGTTTGGCGGAAAAGTCATTTCGGCCTTCGGATATTCCAATGCCGTTTTTGAATGTCGAGACGGGGCACGAGTTTCCGGAGTTGATTGAGTTTCGCGATCGGCGCGCAGAGGAAATGGGGGCAAAGTTAATTGTGCGAACGGTGGACGAGGCGATTGAAAAAGGGCTCGCTACTCCAACACCGGGACAGACCAGTCGTAATAAATTACAGATTCCCGTGCTGCTCGGGGCGATTGATGAATTTCAATTCGACTGCTGCATCGGCGGCGCGCGGCGCGACGAGGAGAAGGCGCGCGCGAAGGAACGCTTTTTCAGCTTTCGTGATTCTTTTGGACAATGGGATCCTAAAAACCAGCGGCCAGAAATTTGGAATTTATACAATGGGCGCCTCAATCCCGGTGAAAACATGCGCGTTTTTCCGCTCTCCAACTGGACGGAAACGGATGTATGGGAGTACATCCAAAAAGAAAACTTGGAAGTGCCGAACATCTATTTCAGCCACGAACGCGAATGTTTTTTTCGTGGCGGCCAGTGGTTGCCCGTGCCGCCGGCGCATGATGGAAACGGCACTCCCGATCCGTACGAAGGCGCGCGCCCGACGAAGGATGAGGAGAATCGCACGATGACCTGTCGCGTTCGCACCATTGCCGATATGATTTCCACCGGCATGATCGAAAGCCCCGCCGAGTGCATCGACGAAATCATCGTCGAAGTCGCCGCCGCCCGCGTGACCGAACGCGGCACACGCGCCGATGACAAGGCAAGCGAGGCCGCAATGGAGGATCGAAAGAAAGCGGGGTATTTTTAATCCGTGGAATCCGTGTCCCAACATCCCATTGAGCTGCTGCGGTTTAACACGTGCGGGTCGGTTGATGACGGCAAGAGCACGTTGATCGGGCGGTTGCTTTATGATTCGAAATCGATCATGGAGGATCAGATGGAGGCGCTCGAGCGTTCGGCGGATATCACCGGCGGCGGGAAGGTGAATCTCGCCAACCTCACCGATGGCCTGCGTGCCGAGCGGGAGCAGGGGATTACCATCGATGTGGCATACCGATATTTTGCCACGCCAAAGCGCAAGTTCATCGTCGCCGATACGCCGGGCCACGTGCAGTACACGCGCAATATGGTGACGGGCGCGAGCACGGCGAATCTTTCCATCGTGCTGATCGATGCGCGCAATGGCGTGATCGAGCAGACGCGCCGGCACAGTTATATTTCCGCGCTGCTCGGCATTCCGCACATTGTGTTTGCGATAAACAAGATGGATCTCGTGGACTGGAGCGAGGAACGCTTCCGCGAAATCCGAGATAACATTGAGGATTTTCTGCCCAAGCTGGACACGTTTAAGGATGTGAAATTTGTCCCACTCAGTGCGCTGGAGGGCGACAACGTTGTCACGCCATCCGCGCACACGCCGTGGTACGAAGGGCCGACTTTGATGGGACATCTCGAATCCGTGCACATCGCCAGCGATTGGAATCTGAACGCGTTTCGGTTTCCTGTGCAATGGGTGAATCGGCCGAACAATCCCACCGACAAAACACTGCACGATTTTCGCGGGTTCTCCGGCCAAATCGCCGGTGGCATTGTGAAGGTCGGGCAAGAGGTGCTGGTGCTGCCGAGTGGTCGGAAGAGTTTCATCAAAGAAATCCAGACATTTGACGGCAAACTGGACGAGGCGTTTTCGCCACAATCAGTGACACTGGTTTTGGAGGATGACCTCGACATCAGTCGTGGCGATATGATTGTGGGCACGGATTTATTGCCTGGTCACAGCGCGGATATTTCTGCGCACGTGTGCTGGATGGAACAACGCCCGTTGCAAGCCGGCCAAAAATATTTTCTCAAGCACGGAACACAAACCGTGCAGGCGAAAGTCATCAGCCTCGACAGCCGCATCAATATCCAAACCTACGAACCCGAGCCGCATCCGGCTGAGCTGGCGATGAATGACATTGGCGAAGTCCGATTGCGCACGGCCAAGCCGTTGGTGTTTGATGCTTACACCAACAACCGCCTCACCGGATCGATTGTTTTAGTGGAGCCCAGCACCAACGCCACCGCCGCCGCCGGAATGCTACGCGGCCCCGAAAAAGTTTATCAGCCGGAGTACGACGACTTTATGATTTAATCAAAAGCTTTGGGTTGCCAGATCGACACGGCGTTGGATTTGATAATATCCCGGTCGTGTGTCGCGAGTGGCACTTCTAAAATTCGAGCGGTGGCCGTGATGATGCGGTCGGCGGGGTCTTTGTGAAACGGCATCAGATTATTAATCTCCACTACCACCTCGGGGGTGATCCGTTGGAAATTTATCACAGATGGATTCGTCGCTATTCGAAACCATTCGTCCAGGGGCATTGGCAAAATCATTCCGCCATTTGACACGGCGGTTTGAATCTCCCAAAGAGAAATGTCGCTCACCATCAAGGGAGCATTTTGGATTTCCAATTCCAATGATTGGCGATACTCAGGTTTCAATCGTGAATCCTGATTGGCCAGCCAAACCCAAATGTGGGTATCGATCAGGATCATTTCTTGAGGGGGTCAGACGTCGATTCATCATCTTCCCAAAAACTCATTTCAGGCGGGCCGTTCCACTGAACTCCGTGGCTAATGTTGCGGATTTCTTCCAAAGCGATCCGCACTTTTTCAGGTCGATCCGGGTCCATCGGTTGAGTTACCTCCTTTTTCAAAGCTCGAGCCACAATCGCCTTCAAGGGCACACCTTCCTGAATAGCCATTATTTTGGCCTGTTTCATCACTTTATCGGGGATATCCACTGTCGTTCGCATAAACGCACATTCGCACATTTATGGTTTTGTGTCAACTGGGACAAAAAAACGGCGCTGTTTTCAGCGCCGTTGGGTTTGGGTTTTAAGTGGGTTTAGCCGTTGAGGGCTTCGTAGACGTTGCCGACCATTGCTTCGTTGGGCGTTAGCGTTTTGTCGCCGGGGGTCCATTTGGCGGGGCAGGCTTCGGCGGGGTTGGCGGCGCAGTGGGCGTTGGCTTCCATCACGCGGGTCAGTTCTTCCATATTTCGGCCGACGTTGTAGAAGTTGACCGTGCCGCTCACGAGCTTGCCTTCGGGGCTGATGATGAATGTGCCGCGCAGGGCGAGGCCGGTGGCGTCGTCGTACACGCCGAAGAGGCTGGAGACCACGCCGGTGGTATCGGCGGCGAGGGTGTATTTCACATCGGCCATCAATTTTTCTTCACGGCACCAGGCGAGGTGGGCGAATTTGGTGTCGGTGGAAACGCCGATCACTTTCGCGCCGAGCTCGGTGAGCTTGGCATCTTGCGCGGCGAGGTCGGCCAATTCGGTGGGGCATACGAAGGTGAAGTCCGCCGGATAAAAAACGAGGATGGTCCATTTGCCATCAGCTTTGAGGTCGGCGAGATTGACTTCGCCGAATTGGCCGGTGGACGGCTCGAAGGTTTCCATTTTGAAATCTGGCACCTCTTCGCCCACGCTCAGTGAGGGGAGATCGCCACACAATTCACAACCGAGTTCATCTGACATATTTGTTCTTTCTGTTGAGGTTAAAAAGTCGGGGGTTGGATGCCTGAAGCGCGGCGGGAAGTCAACTCTTGTTCAATCCTCCCAGTCTTTCGCCCGCGCGAGGGCTTTGTTCCAGCCGATCATTAGCGGGCGGCGGGCGGCGGGTTTCATGCGCGGGGCGAAACGCTTGTCCTGTTGCCATTGTTTGGCGATGTCGTTTTTGGAATCCCAATAGCCGACGGCAAGCCCCGCCAAATACGCTGCGCCGAGGTGATGCGCGGGCGTACGACGGGGACGTTGAGCAAATCGCTCTGGAACTGCATCAGCAAATTATTCGCGCTCGCGCCGCCGTCCACGCGGAGCTCTTTTAGGCGCACACCTGCGTCGGCCTCCATGGCGGTTAGCACATCGCGCACTTGATAGGCGATGCCTTCGAGCGCGGCGCGGGCGATGTGGGCTTTGGTGGCGCCGCGCGTGAGGCCGCATAAAATTCCGCGGGCGTGTTGGTCCCAATGCGGTGCGCCGAGTCCGGCAAAGGCGGGGACGAGGTACACGCCGCCGCTGTCCGGAACGCTGGCGGCGAGTTTTTCAATCTCGGCGGCGTTCTTAAAAAAGTTCAGTCCGTCACGCAGCCATTGCGTCACTGCGCCAGCGATGAAGATGCTGCCTTCCAGCGCGAACTCAGTGCGTGCGCCGATGCGCCAGGCGACGGTGGTGAGCAGATTATTTTTGGACGGCATTGGTTTCGCGCCGGTGTGCATGAGCATGAAGCAGCCGGTGCCGTACGTGTTTTTCACCATGCCGGGGCGCGTGCAGCATTGGCCGAAGAGGGCGGCTTGTTGGTCGCCCGCGATGCCGGCGATGGGGAGGGCTTTGCCGAAGAGCTTGGTCTCGCCGACCACTTCGCTGGAGCCACGCACCTCGGGCAGCACGCTGCGTGGGATTTTAAAAAGTTTCAACAGCTCTGCGTCCCAATCGCCGGTGCGGAGGTTGTAAAGCATCGTGCGTGAGGCATTGCTGGCGTCGGTGACGTGCGTGGTGCCGCCGGTGAGTTTCCAAATGAGCCACGAGTCCATTGTGCCAAAAGCGAGCCGAC
>LWDU01034070.1_pt1 | contig 12485 bp, 11 predicted proteins | sample 727161 | NCBI WGS metagenome assembly LWDU01 (sample SAMN04566230, study PRJNA314399) | hydrothermal vent metagenome | isolation source: deep sea hydrothermal plume seawater | place: Mexico: Gulf of California, Guaymas Basin | collected 2004-07-11 | reverse complement strand
CCACCGTGTTCACCACATATCCCTAACTTTAATTTATTATTTTGTTTTCTTCCTTTTTCAGTTGCTAACGCTACCAATTCTCCAACGCCTTTATCTATTGAAATGAACGGATCAATTTCAAAAATTTTATTTTCAATATAATCATTTAAAAATTTACCTGAGTCATCTCTGCTGATACCAAATGTTGTTTGTGTTAAGTCATTTGTTCCAAAGCTAAAAAAATCTGCATGTTTAGCTATATCGTTTGCTCTAATCGCTGCGCGAGGAAGTTCAATCATAGTTCCAACCAGATAATCTAATTTAATATTATTTTCTTTTTGAACTTTGTTTGCAATTTTAATAACTAGTTCTCTCAAAATTCTAATCTCAGCTTCACTAGATATTAAGGGAATCATAATTTCTGGAATTATTGATTTAATTTTTTGTTTTTTATTTTCGACTAAAGCTTCAAAAATAGCTCTACACTGCATCTCGTAAATTTCGGGATAAGATATCCCTAATCTACATCCTCTATGTCCTAACATTGGATTATGTTCATGAAGTTCATTAATTCTAATTTTTATTTCTTCTTCAGTAAGTTTTAATGAATTTGCAACTTCAATAATTTCTTTTTCACTTTTTGGTAAAAACTCATGTAATGGTGGGTCTAATAGTCTAACAGTAACTGGTAGACCGCTCATAATTTTAAATATCTCTTTAAAATCATTTTTTTGATAGGGTAAAATTTTATCCAAAGCATTATTACGGTCTGCAATAGTTTTTGAAAGTATCATTTGCCTTACGTGCAAAATTCTTCCTTCATCAAAAAACATATGTTCTGTTCGACATAAACCAATGCCTTCAGCACCGAAATCTCTAGCCGTTTTTGTATCTAAAGGCGTCTCCGAATTTGTTCTAATTTTAAGTTTTCTAAATTCATCTGCCCAACCCAACACTTTAGAAAAATCTACTGATATTTCTGGTTTAACTGTTGGAATTTCACCTAAAATTATTTTTCCACTAGAACCATCTATAGTAATAATATCTCCTTCTTTTACTATTTGTTCTGAAGTTTTGAATAATTTATTTTTATAATCAATATCAATTTGACTTGTTCCAGAAACACATGGTCTTCCCATTCCTCTTGCAACTACAGCGGCATGACTGGTCATTCCTCCTCTTGAAGTTAAAATCCCTTTCGCAGCATGCATTCCGTGAATATCTTCTGGTGAAGTTTCAATTCTTACTAAAATTGTATCTTGCATCATATTATTTAATCTTTCCGCTTCATCTGCAGAAAAAACTATTTTTCCACTAGCTGCCCCTGGTGAAGCTGGTAGGCCTGAAGCTATAACTTCTTTTTTAACTTTTTCATCAAGTGGGTTCTATTCTTAAAATTGCTTCTTTTTTTGAAATCAGTTTTTCTTTAACCATATCAACTGAAATTTTTACAGCAGATTTTGATGTTCTTTTCCCTGATCTAGTTTGAAGCATCCACAGTTTATTATTTTCAACTGTAAATTCAACATCTTGCATATCCTTATAATGTTTTTCTAGTTGATTTAAAATTTTCTTTAATTGTAAATAAACTTTTGGCAAAGTCTCTTCCATTGAAAGCTCTTTAACATTTGCATCTAATCGCCCTTTTGTTGTTATATGTCGAGGAGTTCTGTTTCCAGCAACAACGTCTTCTCCTTGCGCATTAATTAAGTATTCTCCAAAAATTTTTTTTTCTCCGGTTGAAGGATTCCTGGTAAATACTACCCCAGTTGCACAATTGTTGCCCATGTTACCAAAAACCATTGCCTGCACATTAACAGCTGTTCCCCAATCAGCTGGGATTTGATTTATTTTTCTATAAACTTTAGCTCTGCTGGTGTTCCACGAGAGAAAAACTGCACTTATTGCACTATTTAATTGTTCATTTACATCTTGAGGAAATTTTTTTTTAGTTTTGTCTTTAATCAAGTCTTTAAAGTTTTTTATTAATCCTTCCCAATCATCTGCATCTAAGTCTGTATCTAATATTACACCTTTTGTAAGTTTATAATTTTCTATTATTTCTTCAAAATTATATTCTTTGATGCCCAAAACAACATTTCCATACATCTGAATAAATCTTCTATAACTATCTTTTGCAAATCTAGGATTTAATGTTTTTTTTTCTAAAGCCAAAACAGTCTTGTCATTTAAACCTAAATTTAATATTGTATCCATCATTCCCGGCATCGATACTCTTGCGCCAGATCTAACAGATATTAATAGTGGATTTTTTAAATCACCAAATTTTTTTTTTGTATTTTTTTCAATTAAATGAATCTCTTTTTTAATTAAACTGGTAAGAATTTTTGGCAATTTTTTTTTATTTTTATAAAATAAATCACAAACTTTTGTAGAAACAGTGAAACCCGGAGGTACAGGGAGTCCAAGCCTTTGCATTTCAGCAAGATTCGCCCCTTTTCCTCCTAAAATATGCTTTGGGTTTAATTTTGTTTTTGAAAATGATGATTTAAAGTTAAAAATTAATTTTTCCACTAAGCACCTTCTACTTTTGAAAAATCAATAAAATTATCCAAAGTCATACACAGCATTTTTATTAGTTCTAAACGATTTGCCTTTATACTTTGATTTTCATCATTAACAACCACATTATCAAAAAAATTATCTGTATTTTTTTTAGAATTTGCCAAAATCTCCAGTGTTTTTTCATAATTTTCATTTTTAAAATTATTTGATAAATATTTTCTAATTTCATTAATCTCATCAAATAATATTTTTTCTTCCTCTTTTTTAAATAAGACAGAATCTGGCATACCTTTAATATTTAGTTTATTTTTTTTAATTTCCTGGTCTAGAATATTTGATGCTCTTTTATAAGATGCTAATATGTGCTTTCCTACATCATTATCAATAGACTTATTTAAAATTTTGCATTTTTTAAATAAAGAAACAAAATCATCCGATTTGTACGAGTTAATCGCTGCCTCTATGATATCTAATCTAATTTTCTTGTCTTTAAGATAATTTTTAACTCTTTCTCTCATAAAGATTATTAAATCATTTTGTACAGATTGATTTGATAATTCAAAGCCTTGGTCTTCATATAAATTAATTGAATAATTAATTAAATCTTTTAATTCTAACTTTAGATTATTTTCAATTATAATTCTTAGTAGACCAGAAGCTGATCTTCTTAAAGCAAAAGGGTCTTTTGAACTTGTTGGTTTTTCATCAATTCCAAAAAAACCAACTAATGTATCTATCTTATCTACGATAGCTATAACAGCGCTTGTTGGTTTTTTTGGAACCTTACTATTCATTCCAATTGGTAAGTATTGTTCTTTAATTGCTAAAACAATATCTTCTTCAAAACCTTGTTCTTTTGCAAAATAACTTCCCATTATTCCTTGTAGTTCTGGATATTCGCCAACAAGATCTGAAAGCAGATCGACTTTACAAATTGATGCTGCAATTTCAATTTTTTCTTTATTATAATTTAATTTATCTGAAATTAATGATCCTAGCTTTCTTATTCTTTGAACTTTTTCAAAAAGAGATCCAAGTTTTGTAAAAAAGTTTATTTCTTTTAAATTTACAACTTGTTTAACAAGATTTTGAGATTTATTTTTCTTCCAGAAAAAATTTGCATCACTTAATCTTGCTTCAATTACTCTCTCATTTCCTGATTTTATGAAACCTTTTTTATCATCACAATTTGTTATAACTAGAAAAATATTTAATAATTTTCCTTTTTGATCAAATGTTGGAAAATATTTTTGATGCTGTTGCATCGAAGTAATTAATATTTCTTTTGGCATGTGCAGAAAATTACTATTAAATTTGCAAGCAATAATTTTGGGTTTTTCCACTAAGTCAGTAACTTCATTTAATAATTTTTCATTTATTTCAGGTATTATTGCTCTTGATTTAGAAATTTTATTTATTTTTTTTATTATATATTTTTTTCTTAAATTATGATCCAAAATGATATTTTTATCTTTTAATAATTTTAAGTAGCTTTTATAATTATTTATAATTTTCACTGAATCTTCCATTGCGCTATCAGCAAATGTTAAATTATTACTTATCAAGTGAAAAAATTTGAATTTTAGAATTTTATTATCAAATATAGCTAATATTGACTTTAAAGGTCTTCCCCAATTCAAATCATAATCAGACCATTTCATTGATTTTTTCCAAGAAAATTTACCAATTATTTTAGGAGTTAATTTGGCTAACCTTTCTTCTACCAGAATTGTTTTTGCTTTTGTTGATGCAAAATAAAATTTTCCTTTATCTGTGTTTTCTTCCGTTACATTTTTTTTATCTAAATCATTTGATTTAATAAATCCTTCCAAAGCTTGTTTCGGAGCATCTGTTCTTGGGCCTTTTATTTTCAAGGCTTTTTCATGAATTTTTATTGGTAAACCTTCAAATAAAAAAACCAATCTATTTGGTGTAGAATATGAAATACCAGATTTATAAATTATATTGCTTTTTAAAAAACTATCTTTAAAGAGTTTTAGTATGTTTTCTCGTGCGTTTTTCTGTAACGTTGTTGGCATTTCCTCACTAAATAACTCTAAAAAAAATTGAGACATTAATTATTTTGAGTTTCAAGCCAAACTGACCCAGCACCTTTAGCTAATTCTCTAATCCTTGAAATATATACAGCTCTTTGAGCTACACTTATCACTCCTCTTGCTTCCAAGAGATTAAAAATATGACTAGCTTTTAAACATTGATCGTAGGCGGGTAATGATAATTTCTTTTCTAATAATGCTTTACTCTCAGACTCAACCATATCAAAAATTTTAAATAAATTATTTGTGTTAGCATATTTAAAATTGTATGCAGAAAATTCCTTTTCGGCTTGATGGAAAATTTCTTTATATTTTATGTTTGTATTATTCCAAATTAAATCGAATACATTATTTTTTTTTTGCGTAAACATGCATATTCTTTCTAAACCATAAGTTAATTCTACTGAAACAGGTTTGCATTCAATTCCCGCCATTTGTTGAAAATAAGTAAATTGAGTAATTTCCATACCATCACACCACACTTCCCATCCTAAGCCTGCGGCACCAAGTGTTGGACTTTCCCAGTCATCCTCCACAAATCTAATATCATGTTCTCTATAATCAATTCCAATTTTTAATAAACTATTTAAATAAAGTTTTTTTATTTCTTTTGGGGATGGTTTAATTATAACTTGAAACTGATAATAATGTTGAAGTCTATTTGGATTTTCACCATATCGACCATCTGCTGGTCGTCTTGATGGTTGGACATAGGCTGCTCTCCAAGGTTTAGATCCTAAAGATCTAAGTGTTGTTGCTGGATGAAATGTTCCTGCACCAACTTCTATATCATATGGTTGGAGAACAACACATCCTTGTGTAATCCAATATTTTTGTAAATTTAAAATTGTATCCTGAAAAGTTTGAATTTTCTTATTCTTTTTTTTAGTTTTTTTTTTCATTAAAAACCATATCTTTGCCAAATAGATCTTTCTTCTAATACTTGCAAAAGTTGATCAACATGATTTTCTTTACTAGCCGAAAATTTTTTACTAAACCAACTTTTTGGTTTTTCAAATTTTTTAATTACTACATTTTCACCAAATTTATTTTTTAATATTTCTTCAGCATTTCCGATTCCATCTATTAGGCCAAGTTCTTTTGATTTAGATCCAGACCAAAACTCTCCAGTAAATAGTTCAATTCCCAATTCTTTTTTTAGTTTTTTTGATCTGCTCTCTTCAACCACTTTAATAAAATCTGCATGAAGATCGAGTTGAATATTTTTTAGTCTTTCTATATCTTCTTTTTTTTCCTCAAGAAAAGGATCTAGTGTGCTTTTATTTTTTCCAGCTGTATAAACTCTTCTTTGAACCCCAACTTTTTTTATTAATTCTTGAAATCCAAAAGATGAATAAATAACTCCTATAGATCCAATTATTGAACTTGAATTTGCATAAATTTCATCACCTGCACATGCTATTAAATATCCACCTGAAGCTGCCACATCTTCTGCAAAAACTAGAACTTTTACTTTTTTCTTCTTGGCCATATTTCTAATGTAGCTATAAAGTAAATGTGATTGTACTGGAGAGCCGCCGGGTGAATTAATAGATATTGCTACAGCACTTATTTTTTTTACAGAAAATGCTTTTTTAATTAGGTCTTGTTGACTAGCAAAATCTATACCTTGCTTAAATTTTCCTATATTTCCAATCACTCCACTAAGCCAAACATGCGAAATTTATTGTTTAATACATTATTTTTTAAGGTCTTTTAAGTTTTATGTCAAAAAATTAGACATACTTATAGTTGAACTATTGGGTGCGTCAATTGTTATATAAAAAAGAATATTTATATATACTACCCTCTTAAAATGGGAACTGTAATTGACATTAGACAAAAAATTAACGATTCTTATAACGACCTTAAATCATTAGTAGAACAAAAACTTATACTAGTAGATGAAAAAATTAAATCAAAACTATCTAGTGATGTAAATTTAATTGAAAAAATGGTTTCATATCATTTAAATTCAGGCGGAAAAAGAATAAGGGTATTATTAACACTTGGTTCTTCAAAACTATGTGGATACACAAAGGGTATTAGAGATGTTAATTTAGCAGCTTGTATAGAATTAATTCACAACGCAACACTACTCCATGATGATGTAATTGATAAAAGTGTAATCAGAAGAGGTAAAAAAACTACTAATTCAATATGGGGTAATCAATCTTCTATTCTGGTAGGTGACTATTTATTAAGTAGGTGTTTTGAAATGATGGTTGAAGATGGTGATTTAGAAATTTTAAAATTATTATCATCTACCTCTGCTAAAATTGCTCAAGGTGAAATTTTACAACTCGAACATAAAGGTGAGGTTGATATGCATGAGGAAACTTATTTAAAAATAATTAATGCAAAAACTGCAGTACTATTTTCTGCTGCAACAAAAGTTGGAGCAATAATTTCTAAAAAAACTGAAAAAGAGAAAGAAGCTTTAGAATTTTATGGAAAAAATTTAGGTTTAACTTTTCAAATAGCCGATGATGCTCTTGATTATAATTCAATTTCAAATGTATTTGGTAAAAAAATTGGCCAAGATTTTTATGAAGGTAAAGTTACTCTTCCAATTATTTTAACTTTCCAACAAGCAAATAATAGTGAAAGAGAAAATATAAAAAATATCTTTCTTAAATTAGAAAGGACTGAAGTTGATTTTAATTATACCCTTGAATTAATTTCAAAATATAAAATCATTAATCAATGTTATAAAAAAGCAGAATATTTTATAAACTTATCTTCAAATTCATTAAGTATATTTAATGACTCTGAAGAGAAAAGAATTTTGGATAATTTAACAACTTTTAGTCTAGAAAGATCCTTTTAAGGGTTTAGTAACACTTTCTGCCACTCATTATTAGCTTTTTTATATTTTAATCTTTCATGAATTCTGTTCGGTGCATGAAGCCAAAATTCAATACTTGATGGAGTTAAGTTCCAACCTGACCAATGTTTTGGTCTTGGTAAATTATTTGTCTTTGGATATTTTTGTTTATACTCATTTATTTTTTTTAATAAGTCATTTCTGCTACGTAAAGTTTCAGACTGGTTAGATGCCCATGCTCCTATTCTACTTTCATAATCTCTAGAATTAAAATATTTATCAGCTATGCTATCTTCAACTTGAGCAATTGATCCTATAACTATTATTTGACGTGACAAACTTTTCCAATAAAAACACATTGCAGCTTTTGGGTTTTTTTTAATGTCTAAACTTTTTTTACTATTTAAATTTGTATAAAAAGTAAAACCTTTTTCACTTACATTTTTTAACAAAACCATTCTAACAGAAGAATTGCCATCTTTATCGGATGTTGCTAATGAAAGAGCATTTGGGTCCTTAATTTCATGTTTCTTGGCTTTTTCCATCCAAATTTTGAATAATTCAATTGGATTATCAGTATCCAGGAAACATTCATTTAATCCCAAAGAGTTTTTTTGATTCATAATTTTGTCTAAATAATCTATATAATATAACTTAATGTCATTTAATACATTTGGAAAGCTATATCGTTTTACGACATGGGGTGAATCCCACGGTCCAGCAATAGGGTGCGTCATTGATGGTTGTCCACCTAATATAAAAATTAATGAAAAAGACATACAAAAAGATTTAGACAAAAGAAAACCTGGACAGTCAAAGTTTACAACACAAAGAAAAGAAATGGATAAAGTGCAAATTTTATCAGGTATTTTCGAAGGTAAAACTACAGGAACACCTATTTCTATGATTATTTATAACAAAGACATGCGCTCAAGAGATTACGAGACAATAAAAAATAAATTTAGACCTGGTCATGCCGATTATACATATTTTAAAAAATATGGAATTAGAGATTATAGAGGTGGAGGAAGACAATCTGCAAGAGAGACTGCAAGTAGGGTTGCTGCAGGTGCTATTGCAAAAACCCATTTGGGTCTACTTGGTTGTGATTTAAGTAAATGGAATAACCGGCAAATTAGAAAAAATCCATTTTTTTGTCCTGATAAATCATCAGTAAAATTATGGGAAAAATATCTGCTTAGTGTTAGAAAATCTGGCTCATCATGTGGAGCAATAATTGAATTACGTGCATCAGGTGTTCCTATTGGTTTGGGAGCCCCTATTTATTCAAAACTTGATGCTGATATTGCTTCTGCATTAATGAGTATAAATGCGGTTAAGGGAGTAAATATTGGATCAGGAATGAATTCTGCTTTTTTAAGTGGAGTTCAAAATTCAGATGAAATAATAAAAAAAGGTAAAAAAACAATTTTTAAATCTAATAATGCTGGAGGAATTTTGGGAGGAATTTCTTCTGGTCAAGATATTATTGCATCTTTTGCTGTAAAACCTACATCTTCAATTTTACAAAGTAGAAAAACAATTGATAAATTTGGAAAAAATACAAAAATTTCTGTAAAAGGAAGACATGACCCTTGTGTTGGAATAAGGGCAGTACCAATTGGTGAAGCAATGTTAAGTTGTGTGCTACTTGATCATTATCTTATGAATAAAGCTCAGTGTGGAAATTAATTTTTTGATCTAACCTTAGACAAAATAATATTTGACTTTATTGTGTTTAATACTTTTTCCTCTATAGAATTTGAATCTAAGCCTGCTTTTAAATACATATTTTCAGGAGTGTCTTGATCTAAAAAATAATCTGGTAAAATCATTGATCTAAATTTTATACCTCTATCAATAAGTCCTTTTTCAGTTAAAAAATGCATAACATGAGATCCAAAACCACCTATTGAACCCTCTTCAATTGTTATTATAACTTCATGAGTTGTTGATAATTGTAAAATTAAATCCTCATCTAAAGGTTTAGCAAATCTAGCGTCTGCAACTGTAGTTGAAATTCCTTTTTGAATAAGAGTTTCTGAGGCTTTTATACATTCTTGCAATCTTGCGCCAAAACTAATTAATGCAACTTTTTTTCCTTCTTTTACTATTCTCCCCTTACCAATAATTAATTTCTCATCAATACTTGGTAATTTAACTCCTGTTCCATTGCCTCTTGGATATCTAATAGCACAAGGCTGGTTATTAATTTCTAAAGAAGTATTAATCATTTTAACCAATTCACTTTCATCACTCGCTGCCATCACTATAAAATTTGGGAGAGTCGAAAGATATGTAATATCAAATGATCCTGCATGTGTTGGTCCATCTGCACCTACCAAGCCTGCTCTATCAATTGCAAATCGAACTGGTAGAGACTGAATAGCAACATCATGTACCACTTGATCATATGCTCTTTGAAGAAAAGTTGAATATATAGCGACATAAGGTTTGTAACCTTCTGTAGTTAGGCCAGCAGCAAAAGTGACCGCATGCTGCTCTGCAATCCCAACATCAAACATTCTATTGGGAAATTTCTTAGCAAATAAATCCATTCCTGTTCCAGATGGCATAGCCGCTGTAATACCAATAATTTTACTATCACGTTCAGCATGTTGAATTAAAGTATTCGCAAATACTTTTGTATAAGAAGGAATATTAGAAGAAGTTTTTTTTTGTTCTCCTGTAATTACATTAAATTTTGTTACTCCATGGAATTTATCACCAGATTTTTCAGCAGGATCGTATCCTTTTCCTTTTTGAGTCTTTATATGAATTAATATTGGACCATTATGTTTAAAATTTTTCACATTTTTAAAAATTGGTAATAATACATCTAAATCATGACCATTTATTGGGCCAATATAATAGAAACCAAGTTCACTAAATAAAGTTCCCCCTGTAACAATGTTTCTTAAAAAATCCTCAGCTTTTCCAGCTTTTGTAGTAAATTTTTTTAAAAAAACTGAAATCATTATTTTTATAGTTTCTCTTAAATTAAAATAAAATTTTCCTGATAATAATTTTGCTAAATACGCTCTCATTGCTCCAACTGGAGGTGAAATGGACATGTCATTATCATTAAGTATTACAATCAATTTTGATTTTGTGGCTCCTGCATTATTCATTGCTTCATATGCCATACCAGCACTCATTGCTCCATCACCTATAACTGCAATCGAATTATTAGAATTATTTGATAGACTATTTGCTACAGCAATCCCTAATGCTGAAGAAATTGAAGTTGAGCTATGAGCTGCTCCAAATGTATCGTATTCACTTTCAGATCTTTTTGTAAAACCAGAGAGGCCATTTCCTTTTCTTAAAGTTCTTATTTTATTTTTTCTTCCTGTTATTATTTTGTGAGGGTATGCTTGATGTCCAACATCCCAAACTAATTTATCCTTTGGAGTATCAAAGACATAGTGAAGAGCTAAGGTTAATTCAACAACTCCTAATCCAGCTCCTAAATGACCTCCTGTTTCTGATACAACTTCAATAAGTTCAGTTCTTAACTCTCCAGCTAAAATTTTTAACTCATTAAGCTCAAGTGTTTTTAAATCAGAAGGAAAGTTAATTTTATCTAGATACTTATATTTTGTCATTTAGGAAAATCTGCTTATAATAATTTCTAAAGATTGTATTAAATTTTTTGATTTCTTACCATATTTTTTTAATTTTGAAATAATTTTATTTTTTAAATTATAAGCAAACTTAATTGATTTTTCATGTCCAATCAAATTGATCAAGGTAGCCTTACCACTTTTAACATCTTTTTTTGTTTTTTTACCTACATCTTTACTACTGCCTTTATAATCAAGTAAATCATCAGCTACTTGAAATAAAAGTCCGATATTTGATCCAATAGAAACTAAATCTTTTATTACAGAAGTTTTTTTTTCTTTAATAATCGCTGGTGCAATACAACAAAAACTAAATAATTTGCCAGTTTTTTTTATTTGCATATCAACAATTTTAGAGTGACTAATTTTTTTATGTTCGAATCTCAAATCTAAATATTGACCTCCAGCTACACCCGTGTGTCCAGAACACTTAGATAAATGATAAATTAAAAGAGACTTAGTTTTGTCTTTAATTTGTAATTCATTGCTCCCAATAATTTCAAAAGCTAGCATTAATAATGAGTTGCCTGCTAATACTGCTGTTGCTTCACCAAATTTTTTATGAGTTGAAAATTTACCTCTTCTAATATCATCATTATCCATACATGGTAAATCATCATGTATTAATGAATATGAATGAATACATTCGACAGCAGCACTAACAATAATTAAAGTTTTATAATCTACTTTAAAAATTTTTCCAACATCTACTAAAATTTTTGATCTTATTTTTTTCCCACCAGAAAAAATGCCGTACCTCATAGCTTTCAATAAAAAAGTTTTATTTTGTTTATTAATAAAATTTTTTAAAAAATTATTTGTATCATTAGCAATTTTTAATAATTCAGATTTAGCCAGCTTATTATTATGAATCATTTTTTCTGAATTTTACTCAAAATTTTCAAAGTTTTAGAAGTTATGGATTTTGACTTTTCTTTAAATTTATTTTCAATAAAATTATTTAATTGGATTAGTCTCTGATATTTAATAATAGAATTTTTTAAATCCTTCTCCGATTCTAGCTCAGTTATGGCTGCTGATATTTCTACCTTTAATTCTTCTAACGTTTTATTTTTGATATTTTCTGGAATATTTATAGATTTCATAATATATCCATAATAATTATTATATGAAAAACATCTATTCAATTATAAAAAAAGCAAAAAAATATTTAATTAATAATGATATTATTGCAATCCCTACTGAAACTGTATACGGACTTGCTGGAAATGCTTATTCTAATAAATCTGTTAAGAAGATTTTTATTATTAAAAAAAGACCTCTTTTTAACCCTTTAATTGTACATTATGTAAGAATTAATGATTTAAAAAAAGATTGTTATTTAAATGACAATTTTAAAAAATTATATAAAAAATTTTGTCCTGGTCCTTTAACTTTTGTGCTTAAAAAAAAAAAAAAATTCAAGACTGTCTAACTATGTAAATGCAAATCAAAAAACTGTTGCAGTAA
>LWDU01044706.1_pt1 | contig 12487 bp, 10 predicted proteins | sample 727161 | NCBI WGS metagenome assembly LWDU01 (sample SAMN04566230, study PRJNA314399) | hydrothermal vent metagenome | isolation source: deep sea hydrothermal plume seawater | place: Mexico: Gulf of California, Guaymas Basin | collected 2004-07-11 | reverse complement strand
CTAAACAATTAGGTCTATTCTAGACCCTTTATTTAAAATAATAGCTACATTTAAACGTTGATGTTAGTTTAATCAGCGACGGTCGCTGACTCTAAAGCTTTTCCAAGGGCTCTTAAGTCCTTATTATGAAAAGATAATTTTTGGTTCATTTCTTTCTGCCGTTTCATAACGCTTTCAAACATATCTTTGATAGTTCTATAGTCAGATTGTTTTAAAATCATGTTGCTTGTTGACTCACTAGATTTTGTTAGTTCATTTTTGATTCCATTTGTATAAGTAGTAGCTACTGAGGAAAAAGTATCCTCTCCAAATATTTTAGCAAGTGCTTCTTCCAGTGTTCGCTCCATGGCGATAGTGTCTTCATATCCTACGATGACACGTTTAAGTTCTGGAATTTTTCCAGCATCGGCTTTGAGATACAGAGGCCTGACATAGATCAAAGACTCTTCTATGGGTATAACAAGCATAGTGCCCTGTATAACTTTTGAACCTCTTTGATCCCACAGGGAAATTTGTCTTGAGACATCTGCGTCCTGATTGATCCGCGCGACAATTTGATTGGGGCCATAAATTAGTTTTTGTTTTGGGAATGTGTAGGCGATTAATTTTCCATAATTTCCCCCATCACTTTGATCCACCATCCATGCCGAAAGGTTGCTCTTACCTCTTGGTGTGAAAGGTAACATGAGAATATACTCTTCTGTTTTATTTCCCGGGAGTTTCATGATTGTATAATAAGGTTCCATCATTTTATTGTCTATTTCTGGAATTTCCCATTGGTCTTCTTTGTTGTAAAACACCTGTGGTGTTTTCATGTGGTAGGTTGCGTATATAAATGCTTGAATTGTAAATAGATCTGACGGATATCGAATATGTTTCCTTAAGTCTTCTGACATCTCACTCAAGTCTTTGAATAGTTCAGGGAATACTTTTTGCCAGGTGAGAATAATCGGGTCTCTTGGATCAGAGATATAAAACATCATTGAACCTTCATAAGCATCTATCACAACTTTGACAGAGTTCCTAACGTAGTTGCCAAACTGGGGAATTTTTTGTGAGTAAGGGAATAGTTCGCTTACAGTATAGGCATCATAAATCCATTTCATTCGACCTTCTGTAATAACAAGATAAGGGTCACTATCCAGCCTTAAGAATGGGGCAACCTTTAGAACACGTTCGGTAATATTTCTATACATCAATACTCGACTTTCATTATTAATATCGTCTGAGAAGAGTATTTTTAAAGTTTTAAAACGTGCAGCTAGAAGCGCTTTTCGCATAAAAGAACTAACAGGAAAACCTCCACTACCTTCGTAGTTTTTGTATACGTTTTGTTCACCTTCTGGATAATCAAATTCTTGCGTTCCAGTATTTACAAAAACATGGTCGTTAGAAAGTTCACCAAAATAAATTTCAGGTTGTTTGATTTTAAGATCGACATTTGAACGAGGGGGAATATCCTTTATGAAGAGTACAGGTAGACCCTCTGGAGTTATTTGGTTGACGGGACTGAGTGATACTCCGTAGCCATGAGTGAAAGTTAGGTGCTCGTTAATCCATGTACGGTTAGGTAGGTTTTCAGATTTTAATTCCCGAGGAGAAAGTAGGGTCTGACGGTATTTCCCATCGATTGTATAGCGGTCGTGATCTACCGAATTAAACTGGTAATAAGTTCTTATTTCTTGAAGTTGACCTAGCGTATCTAGTAGTGGCTCCTGATCCCAAAGACGGATATTTTCTATTGTCAGGCGATTGGCACGAATAGAATCTGCATTTAAAGATTCTGCTCCGGTTAGTTTTTTGGATTCAGTAGTATCTAGTCCATAAGCTGTAAGTGTTCCAGCAATACTATGTTCGATAAAAGGCGTTTCCTTAATAAGTTCATTTGGGTTAACTACAAAATTCTGCAGTACTTTTGGATAAAAACTTCCTGCCAAATAAATCACACCTATCCCCGTTAAAGCAAGAGTAACTTTTTTTAAACCACGTCCAGTTGCAATAAAGAAACTAAGCCCAGCTCCAATGAGAGATAGGATCGACATTGCTTGGAGTATTGGAAGTTGTCCGTGAAAATCAGCAAATCCTATACCTGTTATCACACCACTACCCCCTACGAGCAGGCCATATTGCTTTAAATGAAATTCCATGGCCATGAGAATAAGAAAATAAAAAGCTAAAAAAGATAGTGGTCGTCGGGCTTCTTGTCGCATTACGATTCCACTCGGCCCAAAATAAACAAATTGTTTTAGGAAAAATATAAGGCCTACTCCAATGCCGAGAATAACTAAAATTTCCCACAGAATTGATTTTCCAAGGTTGAGAAGTGGAAGAGTGAAAAGATAAAAGGAATAATCATTTCCAAAAATAGGGTCTTCATTGCCAAAAGGAACAGCGTTAAAATAAAGTTGGAGAAGTTCCCACTTTTGTCCAACGATAAATCCAGTCATTAAAGCTAGTGCGAGTGGGCCAAAAAACATAAGGTGTTTAAGATTGCTGGCGATAAAATCAAGAAGAGGTAACTCACGACGAACATTATCGGACAACACGACTGGCATATCGGAGCTTTGATTAAACATTCGTTTAAGAGGAAAACAGGTGAAAATAAAAAAGAAAACACCTGTGGCTAAACCAAATCCCCATTGAGATAGAATGATAGTCCAAAAAACAGAATCAACTTGATGATTAGCGAACCAGATCCAGTCAAAATAAAATTCGACAATCTTTTCGGCAAACATTGATCCAACAACAACGATTCCGAATAGAATAAATAACCATTTTTTTTGCAATTTCATAAGGCATCCTTGTTATGTTGTTTTCCATTTAATTGAACAGCCCATGGAGGGTATCTGTTCATTAGCAACTGACTGTCCTGTAAGTATGTTCTCCAAAGCCAACTTTAAATCACTCCGGGTTACCTTTTTTGGGTGTTCCCAGTTATCATCAATTCGTCCACGATAAACAAGTTTACGATCTTTACCATAGACATATAAATCAGGGGTACAAACAGCATCGTATAGCTTAGCTGTTTCCTGGTTTGGATCAACTAAATAAGGAAACAAAAAATTATTTTCTTTTGCAATGATTTTCATATTCTCTAACGAATCATCAGGATGGTGTATTGCATCATTGGGGTTGATTCCTATGAAGTGAACTCCTCGGCCTAAAAATTCATTTTGTAGATCAATAATTCGTTTAAGGACAGCCTTTACATATGGGCAATGATTGCACATAAATATAATCACTAGGATTATTTTTTTTGAATAATTCTTTAATGAATGAGTTTTATTATCTACACCACAAAGTGAAAAGTCATGAGCTGGAGTTCCGAGAGGCGGCATAGTGGACTCAAGAAGTGCCATAAATATTTTCCTAATGAATTAAAAAAATAATATTTTGAAAGATTTTCTTTAAAAAAATCAATGTACCGCACAACAGGTTAAATATGTACACAAAAGAATACTAGTATAGTTTTAAAAATAATAAAGGTTTTCTCAATAAGGCGAGTAGTCTTAGTCACTTTTACAGGTCATTCCAGTAATACGGCAGGTATAGCAGGCGGAATGAGCAAGTGGAAAAGGATGTAGCGTTTCTTTTATCGTTTCTCCCATTCTTGCTTTGTCATTATCGACAAGAATAGGGCACACATAGACGCCTTTTTTGGTTGCCATTCGGGATGTTGCACATTGTAAGTTTGTAATATCATAATTTTCAAAACATTCCTTAGTAACATGTTCGTGTCCCAAGTAGTTACGTGTATTTACCGCCAGTTGACCGAGGAGGAATCCTGGAAGGATTTTGACTCGTGGTTCAGAAATATTTAGCGATTTTAGAAAATTATAAAAACCTTCTTCCATTTCTGCTTCTTTTGCCTCATCCCAGTTACGTGTGACAGTTAAGATAGGGGAAAACCCGAAAGAGTTTAAGTTGCTAATTCCTTCTGCAGCTTTATTAAAAGAATTTTCTCCACGTGTTAGATCGTTTAGCTTTTCATCGAAGCTTTCCATGCTCACACGAAATTGGAGTCTATGAGAAGATTTGCTTTGAATTTCTTTTAACCGGGCAGCTTTTCCAAGAGTGATAAGGGTTCCATTAGTCAGGACGTCAAGCGGACCATACTCGAGAATAGTGGCTAAAATTTCAAAAATATCGGGATTCATGAAAACTTCACCGCCTGTAATATAGTAATCGCGTACTCCTAGATCTTTAGATTCTAACAACCGTCCCTGTACTTCTTTCAGGTTCATCATTTCATGCGTATGATTTTTTGGACCACAACTGATGAAGCAATGTGTGCACTCTAAATTGCATAGGGTCCCACCGATTTGAAGCCATAAAGTGTCCAATTTTACCAGAGGCACTTCAGGAACATCGAGAACTCTAACCGCTTTATTTTTTAAACCTAGATCACCTGAACTCATAGCTTTACCCTAACAGATAGTTCAATAAGAGTTCAAGGGCTACCCTTAACTTGATCTAAAATAGGGTTTTATTACCTAATTAGAGAATTAAAAGAAAAATTAAAACGTGAAAATCAGTTTTACAAGCCGGCTGACTCGTACGAATCACTTACGTCTTTGATTCGTAATTTTCGTCGTAGCTTTGTATATCCCTCAAGCGTTTTACGGCCTAATAGAGATTTATAAACAGGTTTTGCGTTAAGCTTTGCTTTGTTTGGTGGATCAATAAAAAAACGAGTATCCAACGGGGACATATAGCGGCAGTGAGGGAAAAGCCACTTGAGTGGGAACTGGGCGTTTTGGACAGATTTTTCTAAGTAACGAGCAGCTTCGATAACATGGAGGTAATATTCTTCGGTGACGATGTTTGGTGGTACTAATTTTAATAAGGGGAGAATTCTTTTTTCTGTGAGGTAATCGATTTTATCTTTCAGAGCCTCAATGGAACCTGATTCTAAAAATAGCTCTGTCCAAACAGTTCCAGCTGGGAAAATTTTTGCAGCATATTCTAACGCGCCATATACAAGTGGCTGTGATATTGCATCTTCTTTTTTAGCAAAACCAACAAAACCTTCGAGCGGAAGATTTAATAAATCAATTCCCGCAGCGTAAACTTTGTCTAAAGTGTGCTTGTCTGTGGGAGGGAAGCCACGCAAGGCTATGAAGGTGCTGAACTCTTTTTTTATAGCCTGTACAACTGGTGCCAAACGAGTAAGACCACGATCTGGTTCACGACAGTAGTCCATATTGAATTGAATAAGGTCAGCAGCACCCTCCTCAAAGGCTGCTTTGACCGCAGAAAGAATAGTTTCAAGTGTCAAGTTAAGGCGGTTTTTTTGTCCAACCGCTCTTAAAAACAAATTCATGCAATACCCATCGATACAAGAATTTTCTGATATTGGGGAACGTTTTTTCATTTGTTCTCTGACAAAATTAGGCAGAGGGATAATATTGACGTCAACTTCTTTGCCCATACACCTTAGTTTTACTTGTCCTTTGACGAGCTTGAGTGTGGGTTTGTCCTGACCCGTTGCTTTAATTGGTACTTTGACGATAAAGTTATCAGTAAGGCTTAATACGATTTCATCACCAGGTCGGCCGTCGCAATATCCACCGATTATTTCCGATACACCTTGGACTTCATCTGGGACAACAAGTCCCTTGCAAATCAATTCTAATTTTAATTGGCCGTAATTTTCCATAGATTAATTAAATGGAATATATTTGATTACAAACGAGCAATAAGTTTTTGATGAATCCCAGAGAAACCGCCTGAAGACATTATGAGTAGTACATCTTTTGGGCGGCACTCGGTGATTAGTTTGTTAATCAGAGCCTCTGTATCTGGAATAAAGTAAGCGTCGCCACCATCGTTGTTTATATTTTCGACAACCAATTCAGGATTTAGTCGGTCTTTTGGATCAATTTTATCTGGTGCAAATAGATCTGCTATTATAACTAGGTCTGCTGCTGTGAAGCTTTTTGGTAGCCTATCTTCAAAAACCTTCCTCTTGCAAGTTGCGGAACGGGGTTCAAAAATAGCCCATATACGCTGTCCAGGGTAAGCCTCCTTAATCCCTTCCAGTGTGAGTTGAATAGCTGTTGGGTGGTGCGCAAAATCATCTATCACGGTCACCCCATTTTTAACTCCTAAAACTTCTTGTCTTCGTTTGATTCCCTTAAATGTATGAAACCCTTCCTGAATTTCTTGAGTTGTGAGTCCAAGTTTAAGACTCATGACTGCTACCGATGTGGCATTTTGGATATTGTGTCGCCCTATCATTGGGAGATTAAAGTTTGCAACATTGACGTTCTGATGGCTTAAGGTGAAATATCCTTTACCACTTACAAATTTATAGTCACCAATTACCCAGTCTGCAGAAGAAGAAAAACCGTAAGTTTCGACTTGGCAAGAAGCATCTGTTAATACATCTTGTACGTTTTTATCAGAAAAGGCAGCTAAGAGAAACCCGCTAGGATGAATGATATTTACAAACTTTCTGAAAGAATCTTTTATGTGATCAAGATCCCTGTATATATCAGCGTGATCAAATTCGATTCCTGTTAAGATAGATGCAAATGGGCTATAGTGAAGAAACTTGGGTCCTTTATCAAAAAATGCTGTGTCATATTCGTCCCCCTCGCTTACAAAAAACTCCCCTTCCGGAATGGCATGGTTGCCGTCAAAATTTTTCATCCAACCGCCCACCATGAAGCCTGGTTTTCGTTTAGCAGAATGTAAAACCCAACTTAAAAGTGCTGTTGTTGTTGTTTTTCCATGTGTTCCAGTAACAACTAACGACTTTTGATTTTTAAGGTAAAACTTCTTTATGGCCTCTGGGAAAGAAATATAAGGAATGCCCTTTTCTTGGACAGCCAAGACCTCTGGATTATCTTTAGACACAGCATTACCAACAATAACTTGATCAATATCGTCGGTAATATTTTTACGTTGGTAACCCGGTTTGATATCTATCCCGGATGATTTTAAAAGCGTGCTCATGGGTGGATAGATATTTGCGTCAGATCCAGTGACCAAATAGCCAGATTTTTGAAGAAGACCGGCAAGAGAGGCCATCCCAGTGCCACAGATGGCAATTAGGTAAATTGATTTAATCTTGTTATTGGATACCATTCTTGAAAATTGTAGGCTTCGAAACTTTTAAAGTCAATCGATATCAATGGGTTGGGTCTTTTGGCAGAGCGTTAGAGTGATAACCTTATGCAACAGTGAAAAAAATATTTTCATTCAGTTAAATAAAGACTTTAACTTGGCAAGGTTGTTGATTAAGTAATCGGGGTTGGAGTCACGAAGAGAAATTGAGTCACCCAATCCATAAGTAACTCCACAGGTTACAACTCCCGCATGTTTTCCTGCTTCTATATCTATTGAGCTATCTCCAATCATCAAAACTTCTTTCGCGGGACAAGAAAACTTTTTCATTAGCAACTGAAGCCCAATTGGGTTGGGTTTCCGCTCTTTTAGGCTGTCACCTCCGAGTATCAAATCAAAAGGACTCAAAAAGTTAAGCCCTATAAGAATTTTTTCGATAAATGAGACAGGTTTGTTGGATAAGATAGTATTTCTTTTATTTGAAAAATGCTCCACAATTTCCCTCCCACTTGGGTAGAAATTGGTTTGATCCAACAAATGATGATTATAGTATTTTCGAAAAATGGAAACAGCCGTTTCTACATCATTACATCCAGAGCCTGCCAAGGAGCGTGTCATGAGATTGACTACTCCGCTACCAATATTCTTGCAAATGGTTCCACGGTCCAAGGACTGAAGACTCATCTCGGTTAGAGTCAGATTGACTGAGTTTGCAATATCTTCGAATGTGTCGACCAAGGTGCCATCGAAGTCGTAGACAAAAATGGAGATTTTTTTCACAATTTATGACTACGGTTTTTTCGGATTGCTAGTAGTAAAGCGATAGGCCTTTACAATATTTTTGTTATCGAACAAAATGACCAAGTCTTTGGATTGGGCAGAACCCAGGGCATTCCATTTATCAAACTGGTAAGTCCACATGGCCTGGCCATTTTCAAGTCCCTTCTTAAATGGGGCGCCAAGCCTTTCAAAGATTTGCTCTTGGGTAGTCAGGTGATTTTGAATACTATTTATTTGTGAGCTGTCAAAATTTTCCCCTACAGTTCCATAACAAGCCGTTAGAAATAGAAAGATGAAAAATCCTAAAGTGTTTAATTGGGTCATCTTCATGTATTAGCACTCCTTTAGTATTAGTAATGCGTAGGTGGTGAAGTCTCTTTAGTTTGACTTGTACCAACTAAATACTAGTTTAGCAAAATGCATAAAAATATATAACCTTTGCCAGGATATAAAATTTTAATTGTAAAGATGTTAGCCTATGCTGAAAAGAGGGTAGCAGGGTAAGGCTTTTTTATCTCTAATTTTAAGCCAAACTAGTTACTAATTCAGATCAGTTCAAGAGGACAGGGAGAAAGAAATGTTTACTAAGTTTGGTACATATTATTTTAGGATTTCAAGATTGTTGGTTGTTCTAATGGTTGCATGGTTTTTTTTTGGTTGTGCAGCCTCTCCTCGATCTCTTTCTATAGATGATTTTGCATCGGATGGTTATTACGAACCATTGCCTCCTTTAGGGGAAAAAGGTTATTTTATAAAGCAGCTTGCTCCGGAAGTTTATTTCTTTTCGACAGGAGCGTACAACAATATATTTATTGCCACATCAGAAGGAGTTGTTATCACTGACCCGATAAAGGGGAAGGGGAAACTACTCAAGAAGGCCATTAGCGAAGTTACTAGTCAACCGGTGAAATTTATGGTTTATTCCCACTCGCATATTGATCATATTGGCGACGCATACCTTTTTGCTGGTAATGGCGTTCAGATAGTTGCTCACGTAGAAACAGGTAAAGCTCTTAAGAGATATAGGGATAAAAACCGCCCTTTGCCGCATATTAATTTTGGGACAAATTATAGTCTTTCAATAGGTGGTATTAATATCGAGTTAATTTATATGGGAGAGGGGCATGGAAAGGGTAATTCTATAATTTATATCCCTTCTCGCAAGATTATGATGTATGTGGACCTAGTTACACCTAAGTCAGTCCCATTTAAAAACTTTGCTTATACTTCAGATATTTATACTCAGATGAAAGCTATTGAAAAGGCCCTTAAGCTTGATTTTGATATTTACGTTGCTGGGCACCTTCATCGCCCTGGAACGAAAGAGGAGATGAAAGAAATCCTTGAGTATTACCGGGAGTCAAAAAAAGCTAGTATTGAAGCTATTAAAAATATTTCATTTCTTGATGTTCGTAGTAAAACAAAAACAAAGGATGTGGAGCGTTTATTTGGAGAATACCTAGATACGGTGGCAGAGGAATGTTATCGCATTTTAAAACCAAAATGGAAACACCGCTTAATGGGATTTGAAGCTTTTACCAAAGGCCATTGTGATATATGGACTTCCTACCACCGTACTCAAAAAGCGCCATAAATATTAATTATAAACAGATCATATTTTTATAGCTTTTGGTATTTTTGAATAATTTGTTCTGCGTCCGCGTCTGAACCAACGGACATACGTCCACCCATCTGGGAAACAACTTCGGATGCGCAATAGGATCCAATAATAGACGATTCTTGCAAGGTGTAATTTTTAATTATTCCATATAACGCTCCTGCTGCAAATAAATCACCAGCTCCCGTAGTATCGACGGCTTTCGTTGGGAAGACTTTTACAGCAATTTTATCTTCATCTGCACTGGAAGCCCATGACCCATTCGCACCTCTGGTAATAAATATAGTTTTGACTATTCCTTTAAGAACATCAAAGGCTTCTTGCGTGTTCTCTGTTTCTGCCATAGCCCTAGCCTCTATTTCATTACAAAAAAGAATGTCGACATTTTGTTGGATGAAGTCGAGTAATTTTTTTTTAAAGCTATTGACGACGAATGCATCGCTTAGAGTAAACGCGACAGGGGTTTTATTTTTTTTTGCAAATAGAGCTAGTTTCTCTGCAGAATTACGGGTGTCTTCACCGGTCCAAAGATAGCCTTCAATATAGACCATTTTGGAGTTTTCGATGGGTTCCTCATCAACATTATCTGGATGTAATGAAGACGATACTCCAAGGTGTGTGAGCATAGTTCGTTCACTGTCTGGGGTTACTAAAATGACGCAAGTTCCGGTATTGCTGGACCCGTTTCCAGTTCCAGAAAATCCTACACCACAAGACATCATATCCTCGGCATAGTGTTTCCCATAAATATCATTGGCAACTCTTCCAAAATAGAAGGCTTTACCGCCAAGTACGCTAAGCCCATGGACTGTATTAGCAGCAGAACCTCCTGATGAAACCTTGGTTGAAAGACCATGGAGTTCTTTTAGGATCTTTTGCTGATTTTCTAGACTGAAGAGAGTCATTCCACCTTTGACTAGAGAGTTCTGTTCTATAAAGGTATCGTCAACATGTACCTCGATATCAACTAATGCATTACCAATTCCTAAAAGATCATATTTCATAGGTAACCTAAAAAAGAGTTAACAATACCAATATAAATATATTGGATATTCAGATAAGATATAAATTATCTTTAATACATATTTTGCAAGTTATAATCAAGATAGTAACACGAAGAAAATAAAGAATGGTCAAGGTTTTGCTTTGAGTAGATGTTAAAATTTTTTCTTCGTATTCAAGCTAAAGTAAGTCTACAAAAAAATAGATAATTACCATAACGCATTCCATATTTTTATAGAACCAGACCTTTATCATTTGGTTTAGACAGTCGTTTGCGAAAAATATAATATTTAAAACTATTATTATTGAATACTTTAATTAAGTATTAACTATGGATAACTGGATAATTGCTTTGGTTGAAAAAATAAATGAAGTTTGAATTTTTTTAAATTAGACGTTAGTATTTTTTGATGAAAAAATTAGTAATTAATATAAAAATAATTTTCACCATTGTTTTTTTTCCAGTTTTTTTATTGCTATCTGAGAAGAGCCATGCGCAAATAACAGAGTCGCCCGAATCTATTTTTATCAAAAAGGTAGAGGCCATTTTACTTAATTCTTGTTTGCGAAAAAAAAATTTTGGAGTAAAAATTCATTCTCTTGAAAAAGATAAAACCTTGTATTCTGTTTATAGCGATCGATTATTTTCGCCAGCTTCGAATCTAAAGCTTTTGACAACCGCTGTGGCTTTAAAACGATTGGGTGCGAACTATCGATTTAAAACCGCTTTGTATGCGACTCTGCCGATAGCCTAGTGAACAGATGTGGCTTTTGGCAAACGAGTTAAAGAACAGCCCTCTTAAAAAAGTTCATGGAAATATTATAGCTGACGAATCTTTTTTTGATAATAACCTGCGTGTCGAAACTTGGAATAAAAAAGCGGGTGTAGAAGCATATAATGCTCCATTAGGAGCTTTATCGTTTAATTTTAATACAGTTGCTGTTCATGTTGCTCCAGGAGAAAAACTAGGCGACAGGCCGGTTGTGGTTGTTGACCCTGATATAGAGTTTATAAGGGTGGATAATCGAGCAAGGACAGCCTCGAAACCAAAATACGGCCGATTGATTGTAAATCGTGTCGACCGGGGCGACCATAATGTAATCACTGTTTCTGGGACTATGCCAGTGAACAGTAGACGAGAAACATACTACTTGAATATAACTCGACCTACACATTACGCAGCAATGGTTTTTAAAGAATACCTGCTCCAAGCTGGGGTTGAGGTTATGGGTAAGGTTCGAGTGGGTTCTGTTCCAGAAGGGGCTTATGAACTACTCAGTCATAAGTCGATCCCACTTTCTCTGATTCTTAGAGGGTTAAATAAGTTTAGTAATAATTTTGTTGCTGAGCAGGTTTTAAAAACTATTGCTGCAGAGGTTTATGGTGCACCCGGGACTACTCTAAATGGCTTGCGTGCTATGGATGAATATATGCAGTCATTACAATACAAAGTTGAGGAGTTTTCTATTTTAGATGGGTCTGGTTTGTCGAGACAAAGTCAGCTGAGCCCAGATCAGATTGTATCAGTGCTTCAGGATATATACAAAGATCTCGGAATTTATCCAGAGTTTGTTTCTGCCTTGGGAGTAATGGGTAGGGATGGCAATGTTCTAAAGCGAATGAAAGGATACAACGGCGCAGAGCGGGCAAGAGTTAAAACAGGAACGTTGAATTCTGTTAGCGCGTTGTCAGGTTATTTCCAGTCTGCGGATGGTGAGCGGTTTGCGTTTTCTATATTGATGAACGATTTAAAATGTTCTGGAAGGCGGGCCAGACGCTTGCAAGATAAGATTGTTTGGGAAGGATTAAATTTCAAGCGTGTGAGCTTAGAGACGGCGCTTAATTAAGGTTTTTGGCCGATGGTGCGATGGTGGACTTTATAAATCTATCGCTAGCCAAAGGTTTTAGCATTTTCTTTTTTGTCGTCTTCTAAAATCTTTTTCCAATCTCTTTTTTTTATCGGAGCTTCTAAGAAATCCTCGAAAATACTTCTTCCTAATTCGGTTCGGTTGATT
>LWDU01033198.1_pt1 | contig 12487 bp, 15 predicted proteins | sample 727161 | NCBI WGS metagenome assembly LWDU01 (sample SAMN04566230, study PRJNA314399) | hydrothermal vent metagenome | isolation source: deep sea hydrothermal plume seawater | place: Mexico: Gulf of California, Guaymas Basin | collected 2004-07-11 | reverse complement strand
CACGATGCATCCCGCCTGTGAAACATCAAACTGATATGATATGAATATGCCTGAGACGGTAGCTAACACGGCAAACGACATTGAGAGGATCATTGTCTGCTTGAAGGAGCGCGCGTAAAGCATGGATGAAACGTTCGGGAGCACAAATAATGCGGAAATCAAAAGGACCCCAATTAGCTGCATCGATATGATGACGGTGACCCCTGCGATGGCAATTAGAAGATAGCCCATCTTATCCACAGGAACTCCGGATGCCTTGGCCTGCTCCTCGGAAAATGTAGAATATAGCAATTTCTTGTATGTAAAGAAAAGAATGGCCAGGATGACGCCAGTCATTACCAGTATTGTAATAACATTTTGAGTATCAACTATCGCTGAACCGAATAAAAATTCCTCAATGTCATGAAATTCAAAATCCTCCGTCAAGCCGACCAATATTACGCCAGCACCCAGTCCGGTTGACAGTAAGATTGCAACTATTGCGTCACTTGAAATATCGAATTTTTGGCGGACTTTGGTAAGGCCCAGTGCGCTAAGTATGGCCACTGCACATGCAATCCATAATGGATAGACTCCAATGAAAAGTCCAAACGCCACACCACCAAATGCAGAATGTGCCAGACCATCCCCAAACAGGGAAAACTTTCTCAAAACCAGAAATAGTCCTACGGCACTGCAAAGCAGTGAAATGGCAATTCCCGATATCAGTGCATGCGGGATAGATTCGTATGTTACGGATTCAAAAGTCATTTTACATCAGTGGTGATGCATATGCATCTGCATAGAAGTCTCTGAATATTTCTTGAGCATTTCATCGTCTGAAAAAAACTCCTCGGAAATGCCATGAAAGAAAAGTGTCTTGTTAAGGCATGCGACCTTGTTGGCAAGCCGTTCTACCGCGTCCAAGTCGTGTGATGACCATATGATTGAAATTTTTTCTCTGGTGTTTAGCTCACCTAAAATCTGAAAGAAAAGATCCTGATTGTATACGTCAATTCCGGTAACTGGTTCATCCAGAACCAAGATTTTTGGCGAGTTGACTAGCGCCTTTGCGATAAAGACACGCTGCTGCTGGCCAACCGACAAGTCTCCAATTCTTCTGTCAGCCAGCTCATGCATCCAGACCTTTTGAAGCGCTTCCTCTACTTTTTTTGAATCATTAGAGTTTTGGCTCATGGATACAATCTCCCTAATCGTTGCCGGAAAATTCCTGTCTACTACCGGTTTTTGAGGAACGAACCCTATCTGTGAGAGGTATCTTTTGGAGTCTCGTATATCCTGGTCAAAGAACTTGATTGTTCCATCATATTGTGTGTGCAATCCAAGCATGCATCTAAACAGCGTAGATTTTCCTGCTCCGTTTGGCCCAATAATTCCCAAAAAGTCACCTTCAGCAATTCCAAAGCTTACATCCTCTAATGCCTTAATTCCAGCATAATCAACAGACAGTTTTTCAATATCTACTATCATGAGTAATGTATACACGTGATTATTAATAAATGTGTAAATTCTTAATAATAATTATTGTTATTCTTATAAGTTAGTTAATAACAATCTGTTCATGCCCATTGTATCCATATCCCTTACGGATGAGATACTCAAGGATTTGCAGCAGTTGAAATCCTCAATGGGATTTTCAGGCAAGTCTGATGCCATACGTGCCTGCATCAGGTCATTCGTTGCAGAAGAAAAGCAAAAAAATGTGCTAAGCGGGGTGATTCATGCCATTTTGCTTGTTGTTCACAATGACGAATATGACGGAATTGTAACCGGAATAAAACATGAATATGAAGATCTGATTACAACACACTTGCACAGCAAAATTGAGGGCGACAAGTGCATGGAGCTGTTTATGATGCAAGGCAATGCTGAAAAAGTTGCTAATATTACAAAAGAATTTCAAATAAACAAAAAAATGGACACAATAAAGCTTGTCGCATTGTAAAATTTACGCATGATCGCAAAAAATGATCGTACTTATTTACAAGATAGATCTAGCACGGGTTAGACACAGATCAAAGGAAAACTCATAGCTCCCCAAAAATATGACTTTTCTTTGATTTGCGTTATTGTTTACACACTCTTGCTTATTAGTTCATCGTACGAACTTCGTAACAAATCTAAAATCCTGTCAAACTAGAGATCATCAATGTCAAAACACATTTGCTGTAACTTGTGTCCTCAAACTTTTCCCGCTGATGATCTAGATCTTGAACCGCGAAAAAAAAGACATGAAAAACTGCATGACCCCAGTTCTACATCCTACAAGCGGAACATCAAGCTTGGAAGGGTTGAATGGTTTCAGAAGAATGTGTAATATGTGAAGTTTCAAAAATTTTACTTTCTCTCTTCTGCCTCTACGGTCCACACATCGCTGGCAACGCGCGGTGCTGTGAACTCCAGATGGCCAATTACTCTTTCGCCCTTTCTGACCATGGCATAGTCTGACTTTTTTCTTTTGAATATCTTGTCTTCTGGCTTATAGCCTCCTTCAATAACCTTGGCCTTGAAACGCTTGCTTACCTTTACGATAAGACTTCTTGCAGTTTTTACATCGCCAATCCATGAAAACATCTCAAAGGCGCCAAAATTTTTAGTCTCTATTTTATGGTTGTAAGACCTTGCTTCAAACTTGAAGTTGTGTTTTTTTGCCTGGTCATTCATCCATTCGATTGCCTTGTCGGCAAATCCTGATTGTATCCCAAATGTTTCAGATTCATGCATTAGAATAAGAGAATGCTTTACAATACATGAATGTTATCAGAATAATCGCCAATTTGAAGGCAGAAAAAATTCTGCCTTCATAGGCAAAATAGGGTTTGTTCTTGGGCGCCTCATCTAGAATTTGCCCGGCGTTACCCTCAACACGCTTACTAATTTTACACAGTTGAAGTATATAGATACGATCTATGAAATCTATATAGTATGAGCGTGAAAGTACGCATTCCCGCCTATTTTAGATCTTTTTGATTGAACTAATGTCTCAAGCCTGAATACTCTGGATCATCCTGAATTTCCTCAAGTATCAGTTTTAGCAAAGCACGTGTTTTTTCATCTGGTTCTTCAGTTTCAAGTTTTTTCAAAATCTCAGGATTTTCTTTCAGTGACTTTAAGAATAGTTCCTTAATTTGCCCCAACGATATGACATTCCAACTCTGTGATAAGAATACGGGGAATCTGTAGGATTTTATCATGTTGTAAAATAGAATATCGATCATTAATCCCAACGTGAAGATACATACATAATTTCCAATGTTCATGTTTAATCAATGGTAAAAATTGGCATTATCGGAACAGGAATGCTGGGTGAGGCAGTAGGTCTGCATCTGCTTGATTCTGGATATTCTGTATCAGTTTACAACAGAACAAAATCAAAGACAAAAAACCTTGAAGAAAAAGGAGCGTATGTAGCTGAGCTTCCAAGCGTTGTAGCTGAATCATCGGATTTGATTATAACATGCGTAAAAGATGCAGATGCCGTAAAACAAGTTCTGTTTGGTCAGAACGGTGTGGTTTCAGGTAAACATGATGACATGACAGTTGCCGACATGTCAACAATAAATCCCAACGCTGCAAAAGAGATTTCAAAAAAACTTCATGACGAGGGAATAAAATCTATTGAGATTCCTGTGATGGGCGGACCAAATGTAGCAATAGAGGGGAAGCTGGTGCTAATGGCGTCTGGTGATAAGGAATCTTTTGAAAGGTTCAGCCAAGTGTTCAACACAATTGCTAACAAGAGATTTTTCCTTGGTGAAAGCGGAAGTGCGCACAGCATAAAACTTGCAATGAACCTTCAAATTTCTCTTTTAGCACTGTCACTTTCCGAGGGCATTATGCTAACAAAAAAGGCTGGATTTGACCCGGAGATATTTTTGGAGATCTTAAATTCCACATACTTTAGCACGGGAATGTCACAAAACAAGGCTTACAAAATGATAAAAGACGAATACCAGCCAACTTTCACGCTCAAAAACATGAAAAAGGACTTGGACACCATTATTGCATCTGCCAAGGATTTTGATGCCAAGCTGCCCATCGCCGAACGTGCAAATGAAATTTACAAGCAGGCGCTGGATGCAGGATTTGGGGAAATTGACTATACAGGCATTTTGGCATACATAAAAAAATTATCTGAGACTAAAAATTTGTAAAGGTATTAAAGGATAATAAAATTACATTTCCCAATGGGCGTTACTTGCAGGGGAATTTGTGACCAATTTAGAGTAAAAATTGCATCAAGACAGCCACGATATTCGACTGGTCACAAAAGATGTACTTTTTGCGCTGCATATTTTTCCACACCAGACACTAGATGTCCTTGTTGTAAAACAAAGCTTAGAACGCGTCCAAGAAGCAAACTTAGAATTTAGCTTTAAGAAGCGTATTTGCCAATAGTTGTGAAATTCTTAATGGTTCGGGAACTGAGCCCTGCAGTGTCAACTTGTCAAGCAGATGCGTTGCTTCTGAAACGGTGCAGCCCTCATTTCGTATAAACAAATCATATGATGTGCGAAGCGTAATTTTCTCACGTGTTTCTATCTTTGAATATTCCGCAAGTTTTGATTCGTAAGATTTAGGAAAGTGGTGTTTGATTGCATCTTCAATCCCCTTCGAGTCTTCATATGTAACTCCAATTACTGGCAGCCCAATTTTTTCCGAGATTTTTTTCACATCTACTATGTTGTAAAGTGATATTACGATCCCGGATATCAATAAAAAACTGATGTCTGGTCTGTCAAGTTTTTCATACATGGATAATATTGCTTCAGTTGCGTCATCCCCACCCACTGTTGAGTGGCCCAGAACAAAACCGTCAATGATCAAGTCAGTAGACATTACAATGCCGGACAGTACAGATTTTTTGGAAGTTTGCGAAAAACTTTCAGCAATTGCCAGCCCGCGAAGACCGTGTTTCTCAAGATGAAGATGCCTCATTTTTCTTTCTCCTGTATCCCCTGTAAACCAAGCCGGTAATCACTATTACAATTATGGTAATAGATGACCATACTCCAAACACGGCAATATCAGGTTCTCCCATATTTCTAATTAATAGTAATAAAATAAATACATTAGAGATTAGAGAATCCCATGCCGGAATTTATCTGTGAAGAGTGTGGCAAGCGAGAGTTTCATGAAAATCAAGATACTTTAGATATGATGGTAAAAATACACAATGAGTTCTGCCGCAAAGTAGAGGGGCAATCACATAGCTTTATGCATCGTGAGGATGGCCATGATGAGCCTATGGATTCTGAAAGGGCAAACGACGAAAAGGACGTTCCTATACTCAAAGAATGATGTAGCCTGATGCTAAAATTTTAGCTTCAATAAAAATAAAATGGTATGATAATCAAAATTAATGGTTGACCGAGTACGAATATGACCTAGTTGTGGTGGGAGCTGGAAAAGTAGCACTCCTAGAAAAGGAAGAAAACGTTGCGCAAACGGTAAGAACCAGTGGCGTAACATGGATTGATTATGCAAAGGAATTTGGTATACCGGAAGACTGCTACAATCCTATTAGGACATACAACTTTTGCTCCCCAAACAACAAGGCATCAATAAGTGATGACAAGGCAAAGGCTGCAGTTCTCGATGTGCGAAAGACCTACAGGTTTTTGGCAGAGCAGGCAAAAAATAACGGCGCAGAAATTTTTGTCAACACAAACGTAACTGAAGTGATCACAGAAAACAAGAAGGTTGTAGGAGTAAAGGCAAGTTCCTCAAACGACAAAATGATTTTTCATGCCAAGATGGTGATTGATGCCAGCGGATTTCAATGGAAGAGGTTTGGTGTGGGCGCAGAATATGAGGCAGAAGTGGAACATGTTAATTCTGACACTTGGTGGTTGATGGTTGGTCAGATGTATTCCCCAGCTGGATACGCCTGGATATTTCCGCTTGGAAAAAACCTGGTAAGAATAGGAGTTGGAATAGGAAAACCGGAATCTGATATGGATCCAACAGAAAGGCTTGATGATATGATAGAAAAAGGGGTGGGACCAATCAAGGACTTGGGAAAGATAACAAAAAAAGAGTTTCATTATGGTTTGATTCCGAACGAGGGTCTTTCACGAAAAACAGTTTATGACAATTTGATTTTAGTTGGTGATACCGCTGGTATGGCAAACCCGCAATAAAATATGGCAGGGTTGCTGGAGACATAGCCAGTAAGGCCATCAAGTCAGGAGATACTTCTGAAAAGGCATTAGAACACTATGAATCCATTTGGAAAAAGGAAGTTGATTCAAAAATAAAATCTGCCCACAAAATTCAAGCAAGATGGCTCAAGTTGTCTGATGATGATTGGGATAAAGAGATTGAGATTATTAGTAATTTGACAGCGGATGAGTTTTTGGATTTTATCAGAGCTGACTTTACTGTGTCAAAAATCGTAAAGCTTGCAACGCATCATCCAATGCTAGCCGTTAGACAACTATTCAATATTATCAAGGGTGGCTAAATGGACAAAACAGCAAAAGTCTTTGATACATGGGCAACGGCAGGAAGGTCTGAAGAGATGGAAAAAGGACATGGAATGTCTGTAAGTAAATTTTTAGGCAGTGTTTCCTTTGACAAGCCTTTTTCGTTCCTAGATATTGGATGCGGCAACGGCTGGGTTGTTAGAAAAATTGCACAACTGCCCAAATGCAAAAAAGCAGTTGGAATAGACAAGAGTAAAAATATGATAAAAAGGGCTATCTCAAAACAAGCCTCAAGCAAGGAAAAATACGTGTGTACTGACCTTGAGACCTGGAATTATAGTGGAAAGTTTGACGTGATTTTTTCCATGGAATCGTTATACTATTCAGTGCCGATGGAGCCTACACTTGCCAAAGTTTTCAAGATGCTCAAAGCTGATGGTCTCTTTTATTGTGGTACTGACTTTTACAGTGATAATCACCTAACTAAAAGATGGAGCAAAGTCATGAAGGTTCCGATGGACCTGCGTTCAAAAACTGAATGGAAAAAAATGTTCAGGGAAATTGGATTTAAGACTAGTACAAGACAAATCAAGGATCCAAAAAACAAAGCAAAGTGGAAGCGGGAATTTGGCACGCTGTTTGTAGTTGGTCAGAAAATTGACTAGTTGTTAGAAAGTTTCGCCTTTCTTTTTCTTCTGATGCTCACAATGATTCCAACTATTACTGCACCGATTCTCTTCAGACTTGTGCTCAACTTCTAAAATGGGCACAACCGGGAGACTGGTTTGATTCTCAACTACAATAAAGCTTGTGCCATATATGTCCGGTCTCAGTATTTGATCTGATGAGGCAAATATCTTCAGCGTGTTTGCCCCAACATCAAGCTTTGAAGTTTCAACTTCTGTAATTATAATTTCAGACAAGCCATCTGTTGCAGGCTTAACCCCTGATGAGATAGTTTCCCCCTTAGAATTTGAGACAAAGTAGTGTATCTCAGAAGCATCTGTTGTTTCAACTAGAATTGTGGTTGGTTTTTTCAAGTTCACAACATTCGGAATCTCAATACCTGTGATTTTTGGAAACTTAATCTGCTCAAACTTTTTCCATTTACCAGCTTCAAAGGGATATCCTGGTGAATCAAATGAGTTTATGGTGATTGTCCTTGATTCTGGGGAATAATTGTCAAGGTAAAACGGTCCATTACTAATAACAGCATGTTCGTTTTGTTCAATCCATGCTATTGATGCATCATAGCGTTCATCAAAGTATTGCCAATCATACTGTAATCCTTGCAATGAGGGAGGAACATAGCCTGATTGTTTGAAATCGATAAGGTACTGCTTGATTACTTCTGCATCATTTGGTACTATAAGTGAAAGCCAGTTTACACTCTTGCTGACTGCGCCTGAACGCGAAAAAGATACCTTCCCATCAATAACTGCTTGTTCCATAGAGACCATCAGCTCCCAAGGCATACTGCTCCAGGGCGTTACCCATGAAGCTATTTCTGTTTCGTCAAAATGCCAATAATCAATGTAAACCTCGATTGTATCATCATCAATTGGTTTTATTCCGATTAACGTTTTGGCATTTTGTGCAGCCTGTGGCGAATAGACGGAATCGTATGTTTTATCACCTTCATGCCGTTCAGAGCCCCATTCCAATAGAAAATATATCGAATGCAAAATATCATTCATGTCCATACTTTGCTCATGGTGCCAATTACCAAGAATCAAATCAAATGTGACTTTGCTAGTGGCTTCCTGATTGGCTCCTACCTTTTTCCAACTTTGACTTCCAATATCCCATGTAATTGCATCATTGGGAACTAAAATTTTTTCTTGGTTGCCAAAATTTTCAACTTGCCATTCGGTTCTAACTGGAATGGTTTCCCCCGTGTACGGATGACTAAATGCAGCAGGATCATACAGGTTTAGCCAGACTTGATTACTGTATGTGTCACTAAATCCACCAATTGGATTCCATGATCCTTGGTAAATTTGTTTTTCGCCTACTACCACTGGATCATTATCAGATATTACGTTAATTGGAGTAAACCTAGTTGTAATGCCAGCGCCGAGAGCATTGATAACGCCATCTATGTCATTACTCGCAACAAATTGGTCTGTCTTACTAGCAAGAAATATTCTGACAGACTCATTTACTCCCTCAATTGTTGCTTTTTCTATTAGTGAGCTTCTTTCCTCGGCAGAGTTAAAATCTCCAACATAGATTTTCTTCGTAACGGAATCAAGGTAATCATTTTCGTAATTCCAATAATTTGGATCATTGTTTCCTGGCATGTTAGAAAACCAGGGAGAATACATTTGTGCAAGCCCAACAGAGTCATATTTTGAAAATCCAGAGCTGCCCCAACCTTCAGTATAAAGATGCCACTTTTGGTCTGCAGGGTTTGAGCCATAAACAACAACAAAGGCCTTGTTAAGATCCCCAAAGTCCTTTTTTACTTTAAATCCAACATTTTCAAGCTCTGAAGACAAAATCTCGCCAATAGATTTTCTAACAGGATCATCGCTTCTTATGAAAAATGTAATTTCAATTTGCTTTCCATCATAATGCCAATAATTGTCAATTTTTTCAGCACCTGCCTTTTCAAGTTCTTCCGTGATGATCTGATTTGCGAAAGATGGGTTGTGTTTAAAATGAAATGACTCAATCTCATCAATGATGGTAAGATAGTCAGCTGCAAATATTCCATAATTTGAAATCATGGTTCTGCCATAACCGCCAATTAGTTCGTTAACAATTAGATTTCTATCCACCAAATAATTTAGTGCAAATCTCAACTCTGAAATAGAAAATGGATTAAAATCTTCAGAAACAGATGGGTTCACCAATATGCTGTACGAGCCGCCTGTAGATTCGAAAACCTGGATGCCATCTCTATCTTTTTCTGCCTCTAGTCTATCCGAAGAAATTCGGAAATAGTACATATCCAAATTTCCGTTACGAACTTCTTCAAGTGCAGTATTTTCATCCAAATATTGAATAAACTGGATCTGATCCACGAAAGTTCCCTTTTCTGCAAATGCAACAGGCAGTGCAATCGTTGCTAGTATTATTACTAGCCAAAATTTCATGACATGACTGACGTATCATCATAATTTAAGGTTCATTAGGCATTAACAAAAAATCTATGTTGTGATTTTTCATGGAAGAGAGACTAAAGACAGCAATTTTTGCAATTAAGAATGGTACACCGATTGAGGAAGCTTCACATGACATTGGTTGGAAAGACTTTGAGGGGCTGGTAGCTGAGATACTTGAAACAAAACACTTTGAGGTTTTACGCAATTTCAGGATGAAAAAACCAACAATGGAAATTGATGTTGTGGGTGTACACCTTAACACGGCTGTACTAATTGATTGCAAACATTGGAAGAGAATGAGTCACTATGCACTTGAAACAATAGTTCACAAGCAGATAGAACGTGTAAAACATTACGTTGCAAATACAAAAGTAGCCATTGCTGCTCCAGTGGTTGTTACACTATACCAAGAAGAAACAAGTTTTGTTAATAGGGTTCCAATTGTGCCCATTTTACAGTTTTCATCGTTTATCGATGACTTTTACGGTAATTTGGAAGACATTAGAACCATAGAAAAATAGACAGCAAGAATATTCCGACACACCCAACCATGAATCCCTTTGTCATTTTCAAAGAACTATCAAGTGCCACAGAAAGATGTTCAAAAATTCCTGACCCCATAACTCTAACTTGTGCCTTATTTTCTAAAATTTCAAATTGACCTGAAACAATATTTTCTTCTGCTTTCTTAGCAATTGACAAGCACCAGTTTTCTAATCTTTCAGACTCGGTAACAATTCCAAGTTGGTAGTAACCGTTACTGTTCCTTACTCCCATTGTTGTAAAATGAGTATCGGAAGTAAACATTTCAACTAGATTACATCCATTGTTTTGTAGATGTGCCACAATTTTTTCACGTACACCATTTTCCATATTGTTGGCATCAGCCCAACACAAAAAATATTTTTTTTGGTCAAAAGCAAGGCATAGCATTCCTATGCCACCGCCGGCAAGATCATCGGCTTGAATATTCATAGATTTTGAATTTGCATAACCATATTTCAATGGAAAATTTGTTTTTGTGACAAGAATATCAAGTGCGTTCTTTGCAGCGGTGATCATGTCTTGTGAGTCATCTTGTGATATCTTTCCCCCCATAGCGTTATGAGAATCAACAACAAGTATGCTGTCAAAATTCCTGTTTTTTGCTACTTGTTCAATTTCTGTCTTGATGTAAAGTGGCACATCTTCCATACCATGAGGAGACAAAGATAGTAACAAAATTGCTGCCTTGTCAAGGCGTATTCCAACAACGCGTGCCTTGTTCAGCTGCACAGTAACAGGTTCTGTACATGTAAGACCTTTTGTTGAAACAGAACTTTTTGATAGGTCATCCAAGTAGCTTTGTACATCTTTTTGTGATGGAAGATTAAGTGAGTGATCAGATACACTATGCAGCACCATCGCAGATGAGTTCATAGTTTTGTAGATTTGATGTGGGATATCACTACCGCCAACAGGGCTGAAAGGACCAGGATGAATATCAGGCAGAACCATTCTGAAATCATTTTCTTCATCACCTGTATAGAAACGAATTTGAGATGTAGTTACGTTTGATGGTTTTGATGTTTCAAGTATTATTGATTCCATATCACGTGGATCATTTCGTGAAACTGACTGCAGGTATGCTTGCAACAGCTTGTGTGTGCTCTTTATTACAGGCAATCCAGTTCTGTTTGTAAGGTAAGACCAAGCACCTGCAATTACCAAAAATACAATTCCAAATGCTAATGACTGTATATCATAAAGAACTGACCACATGTCGATGGGGATCAGAAGAAGGAATATTGCTAATGGTTGGACAAAACACAACACGCACGACTTTTTTAAGCTGATTCCGAGAGTTGTTGTCATAATCCCAATTCTAAAACTGGCGAATATGTACATGCCAACAGCAACATAAAACACAGATAATTCCTTGGAAAGTATGGTAGAACCAATAATACCACCTACTATAGTAATCAGCCATAATACATTTCCAAAAAGTGACATGTGCAATGATTTCGAATATTCTTTGTGTGTAGTAAAACGAGAATCAAAGTATTGTATGGCAAGCAATACAGCAATAACAGCCGGAAGAGTGAATATTATTTCTCCACTTTCAAGGTAAATGAAAATTGTTAGAGCTGATATTATAGATGCTGTGACAACAGAGAATATCAGTGAAACATAAAACGATGCAGGGCTAATTAGTGTGAATTTGTAACGTCCATGAATATTTTGGATATCGTCTGAATCAGACATGATACTTAGGGAATTAAAAAGATTTCAAGTGCCCATGAAACTACAATTAAACTAGTAGGAATTGAAATTATGATTCTTGGATCAATCTTAAATCCCCTCGTCTCATCTTCAAAAAATCTTAAAAGTCCAGCGCTAGATGCAGGTAATGGAGAATTTTTACTTTTATCTGCCATGTTTTATAAAAAAATAAAAGTTAAGATAAAAACTTTTGTAATTTTTATTTGAGCTTGGAGATAACCCCAATTAGTGAATTAATGGATTCGATTAGTTCCTGCTGCTTTTTTGGGTTTACTTCTTTTTCAAGTTGTTTTGATAGATCTTCTAGTTTTTTCTCAAGAATTTTTAACGGTTTTACTGGTTCTTTCTCAATAGATTTTGTTTGTGTTGGTTTTTCCTCAGGCTGTTTACCACAATTTACACACAGTGCAAAACCGTCTTTTATTACGCGAACACCTTGACAATATGGACATGGTTCACTTACTAAAGTTGCACCGCTTAAAAGCATCTTAATTGCTTTTTCAGTTAGTTCCTTTGACACTATATGCGTATAATTATAGTTCATAAAAAATCATAGGATTACACCACTATGATTTTCATGTCTAAAAGGCTTAATAGTGTGTCAGAGGCTTTAACTTTTGAACTTATGGCGGTAATTTGTACTACTTGTGGACTTCCTGAAGATTTATGCGCCTGCGGTGATCTTGA
>LWDU01039051.1_pt1 | contig 12488 bp, 11 predicted proteins | sample 727161 | NCBI WGS metagenome assembly LWDU01 (sample SAMN04566230, study PRJNA314399) | hydrothermal vent metagenome | isolation source: deep sea hydrothermal plume seawater | place: Mexico: Gulf of California, Guaymas Basin | collected 2004-07-11 | reverse complement strand
CTCAGCGGCCCCACCACCAAGAGCGCCAGGCTGAGGGAGGCCGCGACCCACGGCTCGGCGACGTCTCTCATGATGAGATAAAGCACGAGGGCCGTCGCCACCATGGCGATCACGCTGAGCAGAATTGCGCTCCCGGTGAGTGAAAAACCGAGCGAGTAAAGAAGGGCGACACCGAACTGGAAGAGAAAATGGGGCAAGGAGGTACTGCCGGTTCTGAGCAGGGATGCCGCGAACTCCAGATGGGCGCCGAAATCGGTGTATTGCTGGCTCAAGCTCTGAAACAAGGGAATCGATAGAAGAACGGTGATACCCACCAGTACAGCGATCGATTCCCGCTGCCGGTTTTCGTTCTGCCCGACGCTCATGAAATTCATGGGGCAAGCATACCCGGCGTCGCGTTCGCTGCACGGCGGGCTGACCCAGCCCGGAATTCTCAGGCTTTCGGGCTCGGGTAGGAATCCCCTGCGCCAACACGGATCTCGCCCCTTGGGCGCCATGGCATTGCCGAGCGACCAATATCCGGACGCTCCAAATCTCAAGCCTATGTCCGAAGAATCTAAGTCGGCGGCTCCAGTGCCGAACGCAGGGGTATCGACACCGCTGCTCCGGGGCGCTGTACGCAGCGGGCCGCCGCCCGGCACGCCAAGTGAAGCGCACGCTCGGGGTCCCCGCCGATCGCCATCTCCGCTAGCCAGTAGCCCGCGAAGGTGTCCCCCGCTCCGGTAGTATCCACCACCTCCACACTTTCGGCAGCCACCTCCAACCGAATTTTGTCTCGTGCGTAGAGGGCCCCGCGATCTCCCAGCGTTAGAACCGTGGCCGCGTTCGGATAGCGTTCCTGCATCGCATCAAGAATTCGACCCGGCTCGGCTTCTCCAGAGAGACCTCGACCTTCGACGCTGTTGACGATGAAAGTGTCCACCCCGTCGAGGGGAAGCTCGAGCACCGACGCATCAAGGGGGGATGGGTTGAATACGACCTTGCTGCCCCGCTGACCTGCGAGTGCCATAACGGTGGCGGGCGCGTTGGTCTCGTTCTGCAGCAGAACCCAGTCCTCGGCGCTCAGGGTCGCGCAGACTCGCACGAGCGCATCCTTCGTCAGGTCACGGTTGGCGCCACCGTGCACCAGAATACTGTTTTCCCCTCTTGCATCGACTTGAATGATCGCATGGCCGGTTGGAGTCATCGCGAATGCGATATCCCCCGTCTCAACCCCCTCTTCCGCGAGCATATTCACAAGCCACCGACCGTCTTCACCCACTCTTCCCACATGGCGAACCTGGGCGCCGGCCCGCGCCAGGGCGATCGACTGGTTGAACCCCTTGCCCCCCGCGAAACGCTGCTGGCTCAAGGTCTGAACGGTCTCACCCGGCGCCACCAGTCGCTCGACCCGGTAGACGAAGTCGAGATTAATGGAACCGAAGTTCACGATGGGCATAGAAATTTCCTCAAGTCGGGCATCCGCGCAGGTTCGGCTAGCGCACGGTCCCTGCTGGAACCGCCAGAATAGAGCTAGTCAATTCGCTGCTCTTCCGCCATGCCTCGCCCCCACTGGGCTCAGCCACCCTCCACAATCGCTGGCGGAACATTCCGAAATCTTGAAGACTCGCAAATAGACGGGCGCAACCGTTGTACGTTTCCGGCCGGGTGAGCGAGCTTCTGACCGGGCAGTCGCCGCGTCGCGGGGGGAAATCCATATGAATCCCATCATCTCCTACACGTTGACCATCTACACGTGGACCATCTACACGTTGACTACCTACACGTTGACCATCGCGCTCGTCCTTACCGGGTCAAACGCTTGGGCTGAATCGGACATCCTCTCCAAAATTCCCGGAACCCCCCGTTCCGACACGCATTACGTCTTCTATCTCCACGGAAAGATCAGCGAGGGCGCCAGCCCCAGACCCAATCACCCGCGATTTGGCATCTACGAGTACGAAGCCATTCTCCTGGCCCTGAAAGAACGCGGCTACACGGTCATCGCGGAACAACGCAAAGCGAACACGGATGTGGACACCTACGCGATTGACCTCGCGACCCAGATCAATCGACTACTTTCCCAAGCGGTTCCGGCCGATCGAATTACAGTGATTGGTTTCAGCAAGGGGGGGCGTATCGCCCAAGCTGTCTCGGCCAAGCTTGAATTTTCTATCCGCTACGTGCTGTTGGCGAGCTGCCCGAAGTCGGGACAGGGCCCCCAGCTTCACGGGAAAGTACTTTCGATTCGAGAGAAGAGCGATCCGCTCGTTGGAAGCTGCAATGCCCTCTTCGTCGGCTCGCCGGATATCGACGAACACAAAGAAGTCTTGATCGAGATTGGGGGCGGGCACGGCGCGTTCTACGAACCCGATAAGGCCTGGCTGAGGCCGCTTGGCGAGTGGATCGAAGGTTGACCCCAAACGTTCCCCCACAATTCGGCGAATTCAGCGCGAGGCAATATGGTTTTTCATTATCGCAAGGGACGAGCGAGTTCGGCGTAACCGCGAAGACCTCCGAGAAGAGTGCCAGAATTCTCGAGCTTAATCGGGCTTATCCCTGACTCGTCTCTTTCATATCTTGACGGACTGGCTTTCAAACTCGACGAGTGACCGCGAGACGAAACCGAGCGCCGTCACAGGTTGCAAACTCCCAAGCGGTGGGTTTTTGACGGACCCAACAGGGGGGGGAATTCCCGATTGGATTAAGCCCCAGATCTTCCTGGGGTCGGACTCACAAAGCCCACTCACTCGGGACGGCTTCGGTGTTCCAATCGCTACGGAAACCCTACGGAATCGCTACGGAACCCGTGCAGCGCTCCCGCAACCCCTCGCTTAGCCAGAACACCCAGCGCCATCCCGATGATCCCGCCATTGCCATCACTCAAGTCCGCAAACTACCGACGAATTTCCTATGCTGCGCGCCAGAGCATCAAACCCGCTTCCCACTGGAATCGCACGCCCTCAAGGTCGGGTGGATTTCACCCGAATAAGTCCGCTGATGCAGGCCTCATTGACCCAGGGAATCGCCAACATGGAACATCACCAAAAAACGAGCAGGGGGATGACCCTCGTCGAACTTATGGTCGTTCTTGGGGTGCTTTCGGCGCTACTCGGCATCGCCTATTCGAGCATGACCGATTGGCAACAGAACGAGCGGACTTCGGCGTTCGCCCGATCGATCGCGGATTTCTATCGGTTTGCCGCGAGTGAGGCGGTTCGCACCGAAAACGTTCAAATCGTATTTCTCGCCGCAGGAGGCGCCGGCGACACCGCGGGCGCCGCCCTGCTCGATTCGGGAGGCAACCCGGTTCCTGTTCTTCTCCTCGACGATGGACCCATCGGAAGCGCCGGACAGAACTGTCGCATCGATGCCGGAGAGCCGACCCATTTTCTACCGGCCGCCAACGGCGTGAACTGGGGATTTGCTTCATCGGGTGGCGCCAAGGCGCCCGGTGATTCCACTGCCATAGTTTCGACCAGCGGATCGAGCTTTGCCACGCCATCGGGCTCGGCATCCACGTGGGTCGCATTCATGCCCGACGGCCGCCCCCTGGCCTTCGATGCCGCGTGCAGCATGGGCCAACTTGGAAGCGGGAATGGCGGCGTCTACCTGACCAACGGCGAACGAGATTTCGGCATCGTCCTGACACCCCTGGGTGGAGTTCGAATCCACACCTGGAATCCTGGAGCAGGCCAATGGCGAAGCTGACCCCTCAACTTAAGCACGCCCTTTCTAAGCACGCCCTTCCTCAGCCCGCCCTTCGCGGTCTTCGGCGGCGCGCCGGGTTCTCGCTCGTCGAAGTCACCATCGCCTTCACGATTCTTGGAGTCGGACTTCTGACTTTGGCCGGAGCTCAGCTTCGAGCCTTGGAGGGAAATCAGCGCGGGCGTCATCTCAGCCAGGGATCCTTGGTCGCGCAAAATCAGCTGGAACAATTGGTGGGAAGTAGTTGGAGCGCACTGGTTCCCGGGAGTTGGACTCCTCCCATCGTCATCTCGACCGATATCGACGATGGGCACGGAGGCTCGATTGAGCAGAACTACTCGGCTTCATGGTTGATCCAGGATGTCGTGCCCAATGAAACCCGCTCCATCGATATTCGGGTGACATGGACAGAACCCGGCGGACGGACGAGATCGGTGGCCGCCTCAACGTTTCGCTTCAACCGCGAGAATCTCTGATGCATTCCAATCAAACTAAAAAGAACGAGGGCTTCACCATTGTGGAAGTCGCAATCGTTACTGCGCTCCTCGGCATTCTCGTCATGGGGGTCATGACGTTTTTTTCGACGCAGAAGAAGAATGCGAGTATCAACAGCCAGATCGTGGACGTGCAACAAATCACCCGGCTGCTGGGCGATCTTCTAGAACAAGATATTCGACATGCAGGGCTCATGGTGCCCGAATCCGCTGCGCTCTGCGCCATTGATCGCACTGATGCTCCGGACACCCTCTTCCTCAGCGATGCCGGAGCCATCAACACCGTGGACGAAAAGCGTCACGATCTCGCCGGCCGCATTCAGGGAGGCGCCAGCAATATCACCACCGGCACACAGGTACTGACTCTGGATACTTTGGCGATCGAGTTCACATCTCCCGATCCCGCCTACGACACCAACGCCGACGGAGTTGCGGACAGCGATTTTCGACCCGGTTCGGGTGTCATCGTGACTGATGCGGGGAATCCCAGTCGCGGCACTGCCTGCGGTACCGTGGACTCGGTTTCTCCCGGAGGAAGCCAAATTACCATCACGATCGTCAGCGGAGTTTTAGCCGTACTTTCTGCAGGATCCAACGTAGTCGATCTCGTAGCGGTGCCCGCTCATCTCTACGAAGTAAACGGATCGACCCAACTGATTCGAAACGGCGCGGTAGTTGCCAACGATGTCGAAGATCTACAGATTGCAGTTTTTCTCGACGACAACGACGATCGCATCGTCGACCCGGGCGAATATCGAGGTGACGGCGTGGGCGCAAATTTTGATCCGAATATCGAGGATATTTCGAGCGCTCGGGAGATGCGGGCCAACCTTCTGGTGAGAACCCGGCTCGAAGATCCCAACAACGTAGACGGGCGATACCAGAACTCCGAGAACCGCGCCGCGGCCACAGCGGGCGATGGTTTTCGGCGGCGCCTCTACACTTCCACCGTGATGTTGCGAAACGTCGGTTCGAGGATGCCCTTGTAATGACGTGCATCGAAGCCACTAGACAAAGCGACTCGCGGCACAGTCACAAGCGTGAGCGAGGTATCGCATTGATCACCGTAATGCTGATCCTTGCCCTCGTCTCGATCCTCGCTGTCTCTTCCTTGGAGAGCACCATGCGCGACCAGCAGGTCGCGGGGGTACAAATGCGGAATCGCGTCGCCTTTCAGGCTGCCGAAGCGGGGCTCGCTACAGCGCTCATCTCGGTTACGGGCTCGAACACGCCTTCCCTGGCCAGCGGGTCGATCGGGGTCGTCGGGGACTACCCCGTTGGACAACCCAGCTATCAACTAGACCCGAAAGTCGGGACACCGGTAGAAAACCTCGGCGCTCAGCCAGCGCCGGGAATGAGTCTCAACATGCAGCTATGGCGAATACATGTAGAGGGCAGCGAACCCCGCGGTATGAACTCTCGGGTCGAAGCGGCAACAGCCGCATTGTGGGGGAGCTAGAAATGAACATCACCGAAAAAATCGAAACAGTGGGTAATATTCGCCCGCCTAAAACAAGGCGTGGATTTCGCTTCGCATTCACGCTTGCTCTGGCGCTCCTGTTTATGGCGGGTTTCCTTGCTGGGCTCACCTCTCCTGCCTCGGCGCAGACAGAAGATGATCTCTTCCTTTTTACGTCATCGGTTTCCCCGAACGTTCTCATTCAACTCGATAACTCGGGCTCGATGAACCATATCGTGTGGCACCCCGCATACGACCCCGAGGAAAACAATGACTGCGATGACTTCAACTCAAACGGGACTTATTACATTTATCAGACCAAGACCTACGAGTTCTGCGATCGCACGCGAACTATTTATCACGATTCCCAATCCAACGGACCGACCCGATACGATGGCCACTACCTGAACTGGGTCTACAGCTCAGAAAACACAGTGCAGGCGGAGATCAATGACAGCACCAACGGCGTCCGCTACTGCCAGGGCCCCGGAGCGCCTACTTACGCCAAGTACCAAATCAATCGTCTATCGGCCGCCAAACGAGTCGTCCTCGACACCATGTGCCAAGTTCTCGAGACCAAGGAAATTCGCTTCGGACTCTCAGTTTTCCGGGACTACGAAGAGGCCTCCGACCCCAATGGAGGCTACATCGAGGTCGGGATCAACGACAGTACGCCTGGGCACGCGAACGATCTTGAAGCTTCGGTTCTAAACACCCGAGCCGAAAGCTGGACACCCCTCGCCGAGACGCTTTTCCAGTCCTACACCTACTTCATGAGCCGGGACACCGCCCAGATTCCTCCGGGCGCAACGTCCGGAACTTTTCCCGACTACAAATACCGAACAACACCTTCGGGCGTCGGTGGGCTCTACACCACAACCACCTCGCAGATACCCGCAAGTCCAGTGGAGTACAGCTGCCAGAAGAACTTCATTATCATCATTACGGACGGCGAGCCCACAAGAGACGACTTCGACGAACGAAGTCCTACAAACACCGCACGCGGTTTTAACGAGTATTCGTCCCTGATCGGCGACTACAATCCCGATGGGGAAAACGAAGAACCAGGTTTTTGCTATAGCTGCTCTCTGTACTTGGATGATATCGCCAAGTTTATGCACGAAAATGACTGCCGGCCCGATATGGAGGGGGATCAAACCCTCGATATTTACACCATCGGTTTTACAACCAACGCAGCAGCCAACGCGCTCCTTTTGAAAACTGCTGAACAAGGCAATGGTCTATTCTTTACGAGCAAAAGCCCCGACGAGCTCCGTACGCGACTCGTCAGTTCGATCAATGACATTCTCGAGAAGGCCCAATCCTTCACCGCCGCAACGGTCCCCTCAACCCGTACGGCATCGGGGGGGAGCTTCTACACCAGTTTTTTCCTGCCCTCGGCCAAGTCCGCGTTCTGGGAAGGCCATCTACGCGCATACAGAACCGATGCCGTGGGCGACGTGTTCGGGCAAGGGGGCACCTGCGCGTTTCTCGACCCGGATCCGGGAGAGTGCAACAGCGGTCCCACCAATCCCGCGTCAATCCCTTATTGGGATGCAGGGGAGCAAATTCCACTCCCCGGTAGCCGAACTCTCTATACATCGAAGGTCTCCGGGTCGACGCCGGGGCGCGTCCTATTCGACTCGAGTCTGACCGCCTTGGACACCACGGTTCAAACATTCGCCGCACCACCGGACCCGACGCCCAACCCCATCTACCCCGGCTCGGGAGCTTTAACCGCGGAAGGCCTCGCCGACGAAGTCATCAGCTTCGCGCGTGGATGCGAGTTCGGAACCGGCGTTTCGGGTCTAGCGGTTGCAAGCGACCGAATCTGCATCCCGCGTGCCTGGCGCCTGGGCGATATTTTCCATTCGGCACCTGCAGTCGTTCCAGCACCCAGGGCAACGCTGAACGATTTTTCCTACCAGTCGTTCAAGGCCCTTTACTCTGGGCGAAGTCGGGTGATTTACACGGGCGCCAACGACGGTTTTGTCCATGCGTTTGATGCGGGCTCCCTGGATATTCTAACGACGCCGCCCTCTTATCTTGACGGTACCGGAACGGAGTTATTCGGGTTCATGCCCTGGGAGGCCCGCCGCAATATCCGCAATCTTCCGGTGGATGATCCCACCACCCGGACCTATTACGTGGATGGATCGCCCCAGGTGGTCGATGTCTGGTTCCGCTCGAGCAGCACGGATACCAACAAGTCCATCGAGGAATGGCGTACGGTTCTCGTGGGCGGGATGCGACAGGGGGGACGTGCCTACTATTCCCTAGACGTTACCGACCCGGAGGACCTGGCCTATCCCGCATACCTCTGGGAATTTCCCAATGAGACCGATCCCGACACAACCGCTGTCCCGACGTCCATCCTTCCATACCTGGGACAAAGTTGGTCGCAACCGATCATCACTCGGGTGCGGGTCAAGATCGATGCGGACGACAACGGGGGAGCCGGTTATGAACGCTGGGTTGCAATCGTGACGGGGGGCTACGATCCGGCGAGCGACCCCAACGACCACGCGAACTACGACCCGATCGCTATTGCCGGACGCGCCCTGCTGATGATCGATATCGCGAGCGGCGAACTCCTCGCGATGAAGCGTTTTGATCCCAGTGCCAGTGACGCACAGGCCGCCATGCACTACGCGATCCCATCCACCGCAGGCGTACTCGATCTCGACTTCGACGGATTCGCCGACCTCGTCTATGTCGGCGATCTGGGCGGGCAGGTATTCAAGTGGGTCTTGAAATCGCTAGGGGAGGATCGCGTGAATGACTCCTCAACTGCAGGCGATTACTCCCAACCCGACTGGCCCTTTAAGCTCTTTTTCCAAGCGCCAATTGCCTCAGTGCCGCCTTCAACCAACTACTACAAGAGCTTCTTTACGGCGCCCCAGGCTGTCTATGTCGGCCGACGGCTCCACCTTGCTTTCGGCAGTGGCGAACGGATGAATATCGGATTCGAGGGACTCGTGGGCGAAGACGAGAACAACCGCTACTACACAATGACCGATTTGGACCCCTACGAATTGAAGCTTACCCCCTACCCCACTCTTTCCGAGAGCGACCTCAATCAAATTGTCGGCCCCTCAAGTTGCGAGAACATCACAGGCAGGGGCTTCTTCCTAAAGGTTGACGACGGTGAGAAATTTGTCACTAACTCGGCTATTTTTCAGCACTACGTCTTCGCCGGGACATTCATACCCGACGACACCGGAGATCCCTGCACTTCTAAGGGCAACGGGAGCCTTTACGCATTCCGCATCAACTGCGGTCAGCCCTTGTTCTCTGATTCCATGGGACTGCCCATCATCAAAATCGATCTTGGCGCGGGAATGCCCACTGATCCCCAAATCTCCGTGGGCGTCAGCGGAAAGGACAACCGCATCTATATCGAGAAAAGCGGCGCCGATCTCGAGAGTATCGCTGCCCCGCCGCTCAACTTTGATGATGGATCGCTCATCTACTGGCGGGAGGTAACTCAATGAGAGGAATTAGTGTCTGGATATCCATTGCTTTTTTCGCTCTTTTTCTGGCTACAGGCATCGCTGCCGACACCAAGAGCCTGAATGGGCGACGGGGAGAGGGAATTGTTGACAAAGTCAATGCCGGAAGCCGGACGATTATGGTCAACCTTCAGGAGTATTCGGTTCCGCTCGACTGTAAAATCAATCGAGCATCGGGGGAAATCGTACCTCTCGCGAAATTGAGAGGCGCCATGCGCCCGGGCAAGAATTTTGCCGACAGCAGCGAAGTAGACTTCGTCGTGTTCGAAGCAGTCAAAAATCGGAGCGGCTGGGCGATGACCAAAATTCGGCTGCTCGACGAGGTCCCCGAGTAGTGGGGGCACAAACGGCTCCCGGAACCGTGCTCTTCATGCTGACCGCATGGCTGGCATTTTTTTTCGGGTGTGGTGAATCCCAACACGCAACGCCGAGCGGCGGCCCTCTATCGAAATCGGTGGCCTCTGGGGGGCAGACTCCAAGCCAGCCGAATACTCCGCCCACGATTCATTCGGTGGAATTCAGGCCGGCCAAAATTGTTCCGGGAAAAACCATCCACGCTAGGGTGGCCGCCGTGGATCTCGAGGGCGACCACATCGATCTCGAGTACCTCTGGACCCTGAAAGGCCGCGAAACCCAGGCGGTCGGCAACAGTCTCGACCTTCCCAGTTGGGCGCGGCGAGGCGACCCGGTAACCGTGGCGGTCGTGGCAAGTGATGGAATGGATTCTTCGGAAGCCTTCCGAGCAACGACTCACGTGACGAACCGACGCCCCCGAATGACCGAAATTCACATTCAAACCCAAGCTGGCGAGAGCGATTCGTTGGGACACTGGGTCGCCATGCCCGTGGCGACAGATCCCGACGGAGATCGGCTCTCCTTCCGCTACACGTGGATCGTCAATGGTGAGCCCTCGACGAACCACCAGCCCAGGTTTGAGCGAAGCCAATCGGAGCGGGGTGACGAGATCAAGCTCACGGTCTGGGCCTCGGATGACATTGACGAAAGTTTACCACTGACCAGCGCCCCCTTCGGGGTAGGAAACTCTCCGCCCGACATCGTCTCGCTCCCACCCGCCGTCGACGACACGGGGCTATTTCTCTATGTCGTCCGAGCGACCGATCGAGACGGGGACAGCCCCCTCACCTACTCCCTCGAAGAAGGACCGAGAGGCATGAGCATCGACCCGGCAAGCGGCGAACTCGAGTGGCAAGCCACCCTGAAGGATGCCGGTGAGCACGAAGTCCAAATCGCCGTGGACGACGGTAACGGGGGCTCGAGCCGCCAGGGTTTCTACGTTCAAGTCGAGATGGTCCTTCCCCCTCCGCGTCCCGGTGGCGGGCCAAGCTAGTTTCCCGAGTTCAGAAGGCCCTCTCAAAGCCCGGCGACCACACGAGCCGAGTCGCACCGCTGCTTAAATTCAAAGATTTGAAGGAGAAATTCAAGTGGCGTACCCGAGCTTCGAGGCGCTGAAGCGCTGGGCCGAAAACTACCCGAAGCTCTGGAATTCTGGCGACAAGGACGCCTGGATCGCAAACTGGCGCGCGGTGGGGCCGGGGGAATTCCGAATGCTCGACCCCGTAGGTACTCCTCAAAAGGTTGGCTTTCAGCTCTGCTGCGTCGACTCTTGGGATCTTTTTCAGCCCAGTGTCAATTTTTGCTTTGCCCCTGGATCCCTCTTCATTTGCGCCAACGAAGTAGCTTGGCTGCTTGAAAATCGATTCACTTCGGATGGCCGCGAACAAGTCGGGCTCAGCATCGAAACCTATCGCTTCGAGGAAAACGGTGACGTCGCCATTCGTACCTACTACAAGGTCCCGCGTCATTCAGACGCTGAAATGGGTCGAATTTTTCAGACTTATCTCCCCGAAAACGACTGACTGAGAACCCGGCGCTGCCGAGCCGGCCTGCGCCAGGGCGGCACTCGCCGCTTCTCCGTTTGGTTCGCCCCCAGGCTCGCTCCATCCGAGACCAACGGACCTACGCCAAGGCCTTCGTCTCGGACTTTTCGCCTTGAGCGCCCGGATCCAAATCGGATGGGCCGTTTGAGCTCGTGTATCTCGAGCCCGATTCAGACCCAAACTTGTGTGGTCATCCGCATAAACAGCCGACTTGTGTGGTCATCCACATAAACAGCCGAAGGGGTACGCCCCAGCCAACAGCTGCGCGAATCCCGCCGGTCCATTTCAAAAATGTAATTCCCGATGCCATTCGCGTGAGCATGCAGGCGGAATGATTGCGGCTGGGAACGCGCAACCTCTCGCCTATATCCCCGAAATCGAAAAGACCAGTAAATAGTGAGACCCCGTGACATCGCACGGATGTTCAGGCGATCGACCCGGCGTTTTCATTCGCCAGGCATTACCCCGAGGCAACCCCCTTCACAAAAACTTCATGACACGAATATAAGGTGAGCCCGATACGAATCGGAAGCGCGAATGAAATGAATTTCTGGTGCGGAAAGACCCGAACTCCGATTCACCGCACCCACTGTTCAAAATCTAATCGGAAACCATCCTATAAATCGCTCATGAGAGACAAAACAAGAACGAGACTCGGCTCCCGAGACCAGGATTCTCCCACTTGCTCGTCACTCGATTACTGGAGATCTGAAATGAAAATCGCAATCAACAACCTTCTTTTTCGGCTGACTTCACTCGTTGGATCCCGTTTCAAAGGCTCCCAAAGGTATATCGGAGATATCTGGAGCACTTGCTTGGCTTCCATAACGGGTTTTATCATCGTATCGCTCATGCCCGGCTCCGCACTCGCGCAGTTTGGTCCGGGTGCTGACGGCNNAATCACCATCCCGGCCAATCTCGTTATGGCGCTGCCCGCCAATTGGATGACCTTGCAGCAATTCTGCGCCGACGCCCCGGCTGAAGAGATTGGCACCGGTTGTGGTGTGGACCACGTGGCCCTCATCCTGGCCAACCGCCAAGGCGATGGCACTGTAATCGCCGGCGACGTCTTTATCCACAAGGACGAGCAGGAGATCCAGGGTATTGTCACCCAGATCAACGGCGTCGACGGAAGTTTTCGCATCAACGGCGACGGTACGGGAACCGGTGGAACCCTTGTTCGACTCAATGACCCCGATGGGGTCCATAGCGAACAATCGGGTCCGGAGTGCGTTGGCAGTCCAAACAACTGCAGCGCCGACCCGCGCTACACGAACGATCCGACCAACTATACGTTTGCCAGCACCACGGCCTATCCGATCTGTATCAATGGCTCGAACTGCACTCCCAACTCCGGCCGGGCCGGGGGCGCGTCCGCCCAGGCAGCGGACCCCCTGCGGTTCGAACCGCTCCTGGTGGGAGATTGGGTTTCGAGCAC
>LWDU01036277.1_pt1 | contig 12488 bp, 8 predicted proteins | sample 727161 | NCBI WGS metagenome assembly LWDU01 (sample SAMN04566230, study PRJNA314399) | hydrothermal vent metagenome | isolation source: deep sea hydrothermal plume seawater | place: Mexico: Gulf of California, Guaymas Basin | collected 2004-07-11 | reverse complement strand
GGCCACAAAGGGATCGTCCGCTCCCAGACTGGTCCGGCCAGCAGAAAGCGTTCGCAACTGCCCCTGATCGTCGTGAAAGTAGACGCGGTCTCCCTGCAGCGTCTCGACTGTCTGCCGCAGCTCCAGCTGAAAGCGTTCTTCCGTCGACTTGGCCAGCTGCAGGTCGAGCTGCAGGCCGTTGATTTCAATCTGACGCAGCGCGAGACTGGCTTGAGTCTGCAGCGTCTCGGTCAGCATGCCGAACGGCGCCGGAGTCTTCCAGCTGACGGCCCGTCGCTTCATCCTCTGCCAGCTGCGGATTGTCGCTTCTGCATCTTTGGCGGCATACGTGAAGAAGCCACGGTCGGCAGTGTTCCAGTCTTTGTGCAGCAGCTCCGCATAAGCTGACTCGCAGCATGACTGCTGCATCGCGTTCGGTAAGAAGCTGTTGCATGTCTGAATTGTCTTCAGATTGCAGGCATACTCCAGGACTGGCTACGGTGTCACAGACATCTGCAGGAATCGGAACAGGCAGGCCCCGAGACAGACGGTAGGACACCGGCATGCGCTCGACTGGAAGCTGCCAGAGGCTACCGCAGCGGATACCTCCAGCATTCAGGCAGAAGGCTTTCGCGGCTCGCCAGTTCAGGCCACAGAAGACGCCGACTTCTTCGACGGTCATCGGTTCGGTGTATGGGGAAGAAAGCGTCATTCGCAGCACCTACAGTCAGACTTACAGTTGGCAAAGACCTCTGGAAGCAATCTGCAAGCTGCTGCGAAGCTAAACGAAAAATGGCCAAGGGACAGACTTTGGCAGTCTATTCCTTGGCCAATTCGCTCTAACTCATTACCGGAGGTGGGACTCGAACCCACACGGGAAATTAATCCCACGGGATTTTGAATCCCGCGTGTCTGCCAATTCCACCACTCCGGCGAAGGGGCAGAAGTATAGTCCAGCCGCGACGTTCCGCAACGCTGCGTCGGTGGTTCCTGATATCGCGCATTCCAATCGACGGCATCTGTTTGGGGCGGCTTCACGGTGCGGACTGTCCCGGACTCAAGTGGATCATTCGCGCGTCCTGAATCTCGACCATCGATCGGCAACGCCAGCCGCGGCAACCTGTCCGTGGAAGCCGTTCTTCGAAAACACTGGCTTTTTGAAGGATCGACAGTAACATTGCCGATAAAATCACGGCGTTCAGAGGATTTCGGAAGATATCGCCAGGTGAATTTCGTTAATCGAGACACTTCTGCAGTACAGTTGTACGAGTTTTCCGTTTAAGGAAGAGGACGCCAGCTGTTTGCCGAAGATTGCCGTTGCGTCCTGACATCGGCGGACGACGTTGCCGTCTCCGATTGTGTACCACTGAGGTTTTTTGCAGGCTCGTGCAGCGCTTGGCGGGTCCATTGTTTCAATCATGTATTCCTGAGGATTTCTACACATGTTGATTCGAAAACGTTCCGCATTAAAACAGGGGTTCACGTTGATTGAACTGCTGGTGGTGATCGCCATTATCGCGGTGTTGGTTTCGCTGCTGATGCCCGCCGTGCAGCAGGCACGTGAAGCAGCTCGACGGACGCAGTGTAAGAACAACATCAAGCAGATGGGACTTGCGATGCACAACTACCACGATGTACACCGTTCGTTTCCTCCCGGCTGGGTTGATCAGAACGGTGGCACGGCGGCCAACTGGGGCTGGTGCGTCTATATCATGCCGATGATTGACCAGGGCAACCTGTACACTCGACTGGCTGTGGGTGAGGAAAGTCTCGGTCGATCTCTGGACAATCCAGTGAAGCTTCGACTGATGACAAAACCGCTGCCGTCCTTCCGCTGTCCGTCAGATACAGCTCCCGATATGAATGACCAGAACACGCTGAGGTCTGACAACGGTACCGAACATGCTGCGGCGATCTCTAACTACGTTGGAACCAACGGTGGTGGCCAGTGGCTGCAGAGCAGCATTGGCGGAACTTTCGGACAGAACAGTCGCGTCAAGATTCGTGACTTCACCGATGGCAGCAGTAACACGCTGATGATCGGTGAGCGAGCCTGGGTGCTGCAGAATCCCGTCACCGGCAACGTTTCCTGTAAAGCCGGTTCGATTTATGGCATCAGTTCGGATGGAACGGTGTTCCGTCAGCGACATACAATGGCAAAGGGGTTGTTCGGGATCAATCAAACAGGGCCGGACACCTTTTCCATGCCCGTCCCGAGCCCTCCGCTTGATCAATGCACCCGCTCTTACAATAGTCGACACATTGGCGGAGCACAGTTTCTACTGGCAGACGGTTCGGTTCGTTTTGTCAGCGAAAACATTGAACGCGATCAGGCTGGTACGAACGGCAACTTCGTGTTCCAAAACCTATTGAATAAGGCCGACGGAAACGTGATCGGGGAGTACTGATCCGACGGACGTCCATTGGTAGCGACACATCTTTACCCTCCCGTTTTTACGGGAGCGTCGGACGCGGTAGCGCGAGCGAAAGTCGAAGTGCGAATGGATGGTTAAGGTTAAGAGACCGTCTCCGAGCCTGATCGCCCGACTCTCCCGCACGCAGCTTGTTGATTTAATGGGTTTAAGTAACCCGACGCGTCAGCGAGGCGATAAACCGCCGTGTTTTTGACGCAGAATCCGTCGCTGACGCGTCGGGTTGGGATTAAATCAACAGCCCGCAGGCGGGAGAGTTAAACACTTGAACGCGTGAACAGAACTGCTGGCAGACGGTTCGATCGTAGTCCCTGGTCGTCGTCATCGGTCGTTCCGCGACTGGTTACATCTGATTCAACAGTGCCCGTGCCTGAACGCGGATATCGGCAGCTGTATGGTTATCGGAAATTTGGCTGAGCACAGCTTTCAGCTCCGTCTGAGAAGCCTCGTCGATCTTCGCCCACAGCGTTTCGACGGCCCGGATGCAGTTTCGCAGAATGATGGGTTGTTCGAACTGTCGACGCTGCAACAGTAACTGCTGTTCTTCCTCGGTGAGTTTTCCGAAGTCTGCCCGGCTGAGTTCCGTCGTTCCGTCCGTGAGCATTGCCAGAAGAACCGGCACGCCCTGAACCTGACCGTTGCGCGCCAACGCAACAGCAGCGTTGGCGCGGGTCATCGCATCGCCGTCCAGCAACATCACCTCCAGCTGTTCCATCGCCGCCTGGCCGCTGACCAGTCCCAGCACAAATGCCGCAAGGTGGCGAACAGCAGGTTCCGGATCCTGTGCTGCCAGCCTCAGTTGCTCCGTGACGGATTCGTCTGCGATTGTTGGCATGCTGAGTGGGGCATCGAGCGATGGAACATCTTCGCCTGTGCCAGACGGTGCCCCCGTTTGTGCCTGGGCCTGAGACTCAAAATGTCGCCCGGCAATCATGGCCAGCGACATCAGGCTGCTTTTTCGAACCTCAATGTTCTTGTCGGGTGCCAGAGCTTTTGCCAGCATCGGCAGGACAACGTCGTCCGCCTCCAATGATCCCAGTGTTCGGGCCAGAAACTCCTGGTTCTTAACATCTTTGTCGGCCGTTGACTTTGAATCCATCGACTCCTGCAGCAGATCCGAAAGTGCAGCCGCAACCTCCGGCTGCCGGGCCAGCAAAACTCCGTTTGTATCCGGGGCAATCTGCTGGTTGCGCAGCACCTGAGCCAGGCCCAGAGCCGCTCGCCAGCGACGGTTTTCGTTCGTGCTGCCGAGTTCCGCGACAAGCTGGTGCCAATCCGTTTCAGAATCTGCCAGCTTGCCAAACAGGGCCCAGACACCAATGACGGCCGCAACGATCAGAGCCGGGATCAAAAACAGCTGAATGATGTAGCCAGCCGAAGGCGGTTGCACGGGCGGCAGTTCTTCCGGCAGTGATCCGGCGGGAAAGGCGACCGTTTCCGGATTCTCTTCGGAGGGCAAATTCGACTCAGTCATGTGAAACTTCCGATGAAGCGAAAGGTGGTCAGCGCCCGTTTCATGTGAATTCAAGAGTGACTTGTGGCTAATCCACTCGATAGCGCTGATAGCTTGTAGTTGCGGCTGTTCATGCGAAAGTGGCGCTGCCCGACGACAGCGTTTCACGCTGACTTGTGGCCGCGAAGAACGCGTTTCAACAGCAGTTTTGTTACTCCCACGAGCCAGAACGGTTCACACGAATAAGTAAACTGTTCTAATGCGGAGATTTTAGGACACGTGAGTCCGATTTTCAGGTTGATCAACGGCGGGGACACCATTTTCCCAACGTTGATTCGATGATTATCCGTCCGGCGTTCAGTACCTCTGGCTTCGGGCAAACGTGTCCGGCGAGCAGTTTCGCAGCTCAACGGTAGCGGAAATCGCTACACTCCAGGGAAACGCGCCGCTAATCCTTTGATTCGCCGGGTTTCCGCAGAACGATCCGCGCGTCCTGAGTGCCCGCCGTGATCGGCTGGGCGTCCTGTGCTTCGAATCCGCTGGCGGTCACATGGAACGTGTACGCTCCCACGTACAGATTCCTGGCTTCGAAGCGCCCCCCCCGTTTTGGTCGTCACCATTCCGGGAAGGTGAGCATTCGTCTCCCGGTCCAGTGCGGTCGGGTCAAAATGCCGCTTCAAGGCTTCGATTGTGGCACCAACGACTGGAGTTCCGGCCGAATCGACGACGGTCCCGGTGATCACGTCACCCTGATTCAGCACAAGGCTGACTTCGGCCTCGGCATGATCATTTTCCAGAGTGATGGTCCTTTCGGTGCGGGCGAGTCCGGGCGCGATAATATTCACTCGGTATTCACCACGACACAGGCCCGTGAATTCGAAGGTGCCATCATCATTAGTCGCGAGCTCAACAGCTCGGTCACGGTCATAGAAAGCCCGGCGACCGAAGGGCGATCCGGAGGGCAGAATCTGAAACATCGGCGTGGCCTGTATGAGTGCGGCGGCTCCGGACCGCGTCTTGCTGGCCAGGCGTGATTCGATAAACACATCGCCATCGTCAGCAGCGACTTCGATCCGCCCGGCAATCTTTGCTGTGCCGTTCCTAAGGGCGGCACGACGCTTCCATTCCTCACCGATCTTTTGTGCAGCGACATCAGGCAAACGTCGCCGCGAAGACGTGTCAATTTCAACAGCACCATGAGCCAGCGTCTTCAGAACGTGCTCGAGAGCACTGATCTGCGATTCAGCGGGCACATCTGTTGGGTTAACAAGGTGCACTCTGCCTGCCGGGTCGATCACGAAGACGCCGACATACGCCCGTAAACCGTAAGCTGCAAACGTGCGACCGTAGCCTTTGCCGTCAGCGTTGGGTGAATCGATCGCCACCGGGAACGACACCTGCAGTTCCTGCATGGCCTGCATGGCCTGGCGAAGCCGTTCGGGCTCATTGCTGGACGTCACGACGCCAATGACTTCCAGACCGTGATCCTAGTATCGACTGTCCAGCGCTTTGAGGGCGGACAGATATTTCGGTGTCGGTGGGATGGCACGACCTCCAAAAAAAAACAGCACGTTCGTCTTGCGCCCCTTGCGTTCCCATGGCCCGGGGTTGTTGTCATTAAGCCATTCGGCGGCCTGAATCGGGGGCGCCGCTTGTCCCTGAATTTTGTCGTCAGCATAGCTCTGCAATTCCCGGATGGACGACAGATCGGGTTCCGGCCAGCCGAACTGTTCCTTGATCCACGGCGACAATTCCGACCACCACGGGTCGTGATACCATGTCACGCCCAGTCGATGGTCGACGATCGCCGTACCAAACGGAGCAGAATACGTGAACTCGCGGTCAGTGAAGTCATTCCGATCGAGAAGGATGTGACCATCGTTGTCTGCCGTATAACCGTGACATACGGCTTCACCTTTTGCGTCCACTTAATCCGGGCGGGATACCAGATTCCATCGTCGTTGCTGGCAAGTTCTTCGATCACTTCCGTGGCGACGTTCTCATCATTCACAAAGATGTTGGTGCTGAGCGGCAGCCACGAATGATCAGGCAGAACGCTGATTTCGTAGCGCCACTGCTGTTCTCCCTGTTTCCATTCGCTTATTACGTCAACCACCCGACGGCCGTCTTCCGGAGTTTTCTGATCCCGCACAACGCGAGCTCCCTGACGCCGCAGCGCACTCAGCAGCCAGCCGTCGGTTTTTGCACCGTGCCACAACACGGCCCGCGGCTGTAACCGGGCGTTACTCAGGTCTTCTGAGCCCAGATTCACAAATCTGTCGACAGAATAGTGCAGGGCACCATCAAAGCCGGCAATGTTCTTCTGGGGCCTGATGGATGAATCGCCCTGCCGATACGTGAATGTGTCTTCATCGACGTACCACCGCGAACCGTCACTGCGATAATGAACCTGCCCAGTTCCCTCCACCAGCGCCGGATCGGCGTTTACTCGCCATGCGTTAGTGTTGCGAACTGAGTGGATTTCGGCCGTGTATTCGACAGACGTAAACCGCTTCATCGTGGCTTCGATCCGGTCGGCGATCGCGGCAGCGGTTAGATCGACCGCCGGATTCCGTGATAAGGCCCGTGCCTGGGCGTTTTCATGGCCGCCATCCTGTGTGGCAGCTGCACCAGCAAGCGTGCCTTCATCTGCCTGCAATTCATCCTGAGCGGCCAGTTGGAAACCTGTCACAAATCCCACAGCGATGAGCAAGGCCATGACTCCACTGAGCCCTCGGGGCGGCATTTCTTCGCGACTGGACGGTCTCAGCAGCCGCCGAATTCGGCCGACAAGGTCGCCGTTGTTCGCAGCGGCGACCTGCGAACCGAGACCGCGAAGTTCCTCCATCAGCGCCCGCGCGTAACCGACATCGCGTTCGCTGCTCACCACATCAGACACGGGCCGAACTGTACTCGGCCCCGGTGTCCAAAGAACACGTAAAATATCCAGTTCCGTTTCAGTTGGCCGGGGTGTTTCCATCAATGTGTCCTCCGCCTCGAGATCAATACCTACGAACAACTTCCTAGATTTCTACGTAAATCCGCGACCACGTCAACGAAGATCTTCGTAGATTGCAGCGTCGGTCACGTAAGCCGCGCAAAGCCGCTGTGCTTGACGGGCCCCCCAATGCGCGTGGCGATGTCATCTGCCGCAAGCGCCACTGCCAATTCGGCAAACACCTCATCCAGCGCTGCAAGGTAGGCAGTAACGTGTCGTGGTTCGTGCGCCAGTGTGGCGTTGAACGCGCCCCCGGCAAGGAAACCGCGTTTCAGCATCTGTGCCGTCATCAGTGTGGTCAGCGCTGCAGCATCGGGATGATCAAACGCCAGCACCGCTGCCTCGGCGCGCCCCGGCAGTGTCACAGGCAGCTTGTGTTTGCGGCCCAGGCTCTCCCAGCCTTCGACAACCAGCGTGCCAATTTTCGCAAGATGCGCCGGGACATCCAGACTCACCAACTTCCGGACGCAGGCCAGTGCCGCGGCTGGACCAATGCCTTCTGTCCAGAACGTACTGGAAATAAATGACGTCTGCGCGGCCTGCATGATTTCCCGCGTGCCGATGACCGCGCCGATGGGGAAGCCGTTGCCCAGCGCCTTGGCAAACACAGCCATGTCCGGGTTCACACCGAATTGACGATGCGCTCCACCCAGACACAGTCGCCAGCCGATCGAAATCTCGTCAAAGATCAGTCTCGCGCCAATGCGATCACATCGTTCACGGACGCCTTCCAGAAAACCGGGGGCCGGATCGGTGTGTCGGGTCGGTTCCATCACCACGGCCGCCAGTTCGGGACCGTGTTCTGCGATGATGGCGTCCAGTTCGTCAAGTTGGTTGTAGCGAAACGTCAATGCGGTGCCGGCCAGTCCGGACGGAACGCCCCGAGGTTCCAGCCCAGGCAGCAGATGGCCCGTCAGCTGATCAATTTGTTCATCCTCACCGGGTGCCGCCAGGTTGGCGGCCAGATACCAGTCATGCCAGCCATGGTAGCCGCAGATGGCAACTTTTTCACGCCCCGTGAATGCTCGAGCGATGCGAACGGCAACGGCCATGGTCTCACCACCGGCTCGGGTGAAGCGAGCCTGATCAGCCCACGGATGAATATCCAGCAGCAACTTCGCCAGCTCGACTTCGTCTGTCGTCTGCAATGTGGCCATCGAACCAAGGCTGACGCGACGAATGACCGCCGCGTTCACATCCGGATCACTGAAGCCCAACAGGCAGGCCAGGATACCACTCAGGCTCATATCGATGAAACGACGGCCCTCGATGTCAATCACTTCGCAACCGCGCGCCTCACGATAGTACGCCGGCCACTGCTCGGGCGCAAACATTTCGGGACGTTTGCTGAGCAGTTGTGTGCCGCCCGGTATAATCTGCTTTGCCTCGCGATACACAGCCTGCACGTCGGGCAGTGTGCGAGACAGCGGCAGGCCGAGCAGGCGTCGTGCACCGAAACAGAATACCTCTTCCACGTCGCCATCCGTCAGGTGCTGATTGGTACACGCCTGTTTCAGCGCCAGCAGTGATTCGATCCCCAGCAGCGTCGGTCTCGAAAATCGAGATCGCGAATAGTCCGGACGGATTTCATCGAGCCATAGAAATCCGTCCGCCAGATTCACACAGCGACTGCGCATTTCGGTCACGCAGAAGTCTGCTCCAAAGAACAGTCGGGTGGGTCCGAACGTCTTCAAAATGGCTTCGAAGGCTTCCGGTTCACAAACCGCTGACGTGTCGAAGAACACATTGTCCAGGCCTCGCAGCGATTCGATCCCCTCCACGGTGTGGCGGCCGCAGAAGCCTCGAGCCGCATGGGCGAGAATCAGTCTGGCGCCCGGAAAACGTTCACAGTGCTGACGAATGTAGATCTGATTCGCGGGTTCCGCCAGTGCCCGTGGCAGCACCATGTGCAGCATGATCACAAGCTCACGCTGGTCCGCGATTTCCCATGCCCATTCCGGAATGAACTCTTCCGTCGGCGCGAATAACGTGTCCTGCCGTGCTGCGAACAGATGATAAACCTTGAAGCCCACGAAGCCGTCGGCGACCACCTGCCGTTCGACGGCCGCTGCGTCCTGCTGTGGTGTCACGATCATCAGTCCGCGCGAGTTCGGATCGGCCTTCATCTGAGTGGCCAGAAATTCGTTCGCACCATCGACATTCAGATCACGTGTCGGAAAGGGGAAGAACAACCCGCCGGTCGGACACCGTTCCGGCATCCACGAACTAACCCGTTCATCGTACACGGCCCGAGTCACTTCCGCCGGGCCCGCCGCAGCCAGTACCGGCGTGGGCGTGCCCAGATCAGCCACCCGCCACAGGTGCGCGTGCGCGTCAAATGCGGCAGGCGGCACAAAATCCTTCAGGTGTCGGTCAAAAATGGCCAGATCATCGTCATCAACGGTTGCCCAGACGTACGGATTGATCTCATCACCGGATGTGTTTGCAGTAGGGTTCATTCGACTTCGATCGTCCTGAATTGAAAACGCGATAATTTCGTTCTTCGGCCGACAGGGTCTGACAACGGCCCCGTCGACGATCAGAATCATAACAGCAATTCGCCAGTAATGGTCGACCGCTGCCGCGTGTGGAGTATGATGCAACTCAGCGGTTCCTGCACAGTTCGTTAGGAGGTGAATGATGCCCACAAGACACACGACCAGACGAAACTTCGTTTATGATTCCGCGATCGGTTCGACCGCCATTCTGGGCGGACTTCATTTCATGTCTGCGTTGCCGCGTGTTTCGGCCGACGAAACCGGACTGAAATCAAATCTGGTGCAGTTCGGTGCCCATGTTGAACCGCTGGTGCAGTTGATCGAAGAGTCATCTCGCGAAACAGTGCTCGAACGCGTTGCCGAACAGATTCACCACGGCCGATCGTATCGCGACGTGCTGGCGGCATTGCTGCTGGCAGGAATTCGCAATGTGCAGCCGAGACCGTCCGTGGGATTCAAATTTCACTGTGTGCTGGTTGTCAATTCCTGCCACCTTGCAAGTCTGGCGGGGCCGGACGAAGATCGCTGGCTGCCGATCTTCTGGGCGATTAATTACTTCAAGTCATCGCAGGCAGATGAAGCGAAACGCAGTGGCTGGCGGATGCAGCCCGTTAAGGAATCGATGGTTCCGGACGCCACGCATGCTCGCCTGCTGTTTATTGAAGCGATGGACAACTGGGACGTGGAAAAGGCGGACGCGGCCACTGCCGGGCTGGTTCGAACGGCCGGTGCAACTGAGGTCTTCAATCTGTTCACACGATATGCCGCTCGAGACTTCCGCTCGATCGGACATAAAGCCATTTACCTGGCAAACGCATGGCGGACGCTGCAGGTCATTGGATGGCAGTTCGCGGAACCGGTCCTGCGGTCCCTGACATTTGCGATGCTGAATCATTCGGGTGAGGCGAATCCCGCGACCAGCGACCTGGACGCTGATCGACCGTGGCGTGACAACTCAGAAATGCTGACACGGATTCCCAATAGCTGGCTCAGCGGTAAAGTCGACAACGCGGTCACCACACAGGTGTTCGAATCGTTTCGTGAGGGCGCACCTCGGATCGCTGCGGAAACGGCCGTTGAGGGACTGTCTCACGGTGTGGCCGCTCAGTCGGTCTGGGACGGAGTCTTCCTGGGCGCCGGAGAGTTGCTGATGCAGCAGCCGGGAATCATTGGACTGCACGGACTCACGACGGCGAATGCCATGCACTACCTGTGGCGGAACGCCGCTGATGATGATCTGCGACAACAGCTGCTGCTGCAGGCGTGTTCGTTTAATCCGATGTTCCGCAAAGCTGCTGCCGGCCGCGGGGCACTCGGCAAGCAGACGATTGCATCTATTCAGCCGACAGATCCGGCGAATTCCGATGATGCATTGACGGAGATTCTGTCGGAAATTTCCGGCAACCGGATGAAGGCCGCGGAAAAGGTCTACGGCTACCTGTCCTCTGGCGGCAGTGGCGACGATTTGATCAACGCGACTCGACAGATATTGTTCCTCAAAGGTCGCGACGCGCACGATTACAAGTTCAGTTCCGCAGTGCTGGAGGATTACCGTCACGTGAGTCCTGCATGGAGAGACCGTTTTCTGGCAATGTCCGTTTTTAACCTCAAGGGCAGTGGACACCCTGACAATGGACTTGTAAATCGTAGTCGCTCAGCGTTGCAGGGTTAGAACCGTTACCGTCGGTTGTCATGAGAAAGTGTGTCGATCAGGCGACTGAACCAGAGAACGAAACCTGTGGCAGCTCATTATCTCATCATTGACGGGTACAACCTGATGCATGCGGCCGGCATTGCGCGGCGAAGTTACGGGCCGGGTGATCTGCAGCGCTGCCGCAATCAGCTCAATCGCCTGCTGACAGATCTGCTCGGTCGCAACGCGCTCAGCCGGACATCTGTTGTCTATGACGCCTTCGATTCAACGTCTGATGCGAATCGAAGTCAGGACCACGCGGGGCTGCATGTTCTGTTTGCTCCGAAAGGCACTGACGCGGATACCGAGATTGAGCGACTGCTCAACCAGCACAGCAGTCCAAAGCAGGTGCTGGTCGTTTCCAGCGATCATCGGTTACACAAGGCGGCTCGCCGACGAAAGGCCAGCTGCGTCGACAGCGAAGACTTTCTGGCTGGCATTCAATCGACGGCGGATACAGACACTCAGCAACCCAAGCGACAGCCACAACGACGGCCACCCCAGGAAAACACGTCGCACGAGGCAGTGGAGGAGCAGCTGCAAAGCTGGGCCGATGAGTTCGAAAGTAATGAGGATCAAGCGGATCCGACATCAGAGGACCGGACCTTCACAGACGAATATCTGAAGGACATCCAGCGGGAATTGGACGACGAAAAACTGCCGTAGTGCGTGGCCACAGTAAGCGCCGGAAAAGGGGTCAGGTCTACAGCAGTTTTCAAAATCACGCGGTCGTTCTGTAGGGGAATTCGCCAGGAATTTCGGCAGTGACAGGTCGAAAGCCTTGGCGGCTTCCGCTACGACAAAAAGTAAAATGCTCTAGCCGAGATCCAGTTGGTCACGCGGCCCAACACCCACGGTGGTGCTCATGCGGATGGGGTACTGATTCAGCAGCGCGTCGATGTCGGCCAGTGAAAGACCTCGCACAATCTTCAGGTCGTCGGCGACGGATTTGTATTCCTTGCGATACACCCAGTTGCCGCCCAGCGAGCTAAGACGGCCCATGGGGCGTTCGCCTCGCAGCACGATCCGGGACGCCACTTTGTTTTTTGCCTGTTCCAGTTCTTCCTGCAGAATGCCGTTCTCGTTTACGTCTTCAAACACGCGGGTCATGACCGCGATATTCTCTTCGACTCGATCCGGCTGGCAGCCGAGATAACTCATCCACGTTCCGGCACCGTCATATTCGTTGTACCCAACTTCCGCAGAATCCACGTGCCCCGGATCGACCAGTTCCCAGAACAGCCGGCTTCCGGAATCGTCACCAACCACCACAGAAAGCAGCTCTGCAGCATACCGAAGTTCGTCTGTGCCTTTGGGAGCTGCTCCCATCTGCATGATATGCTGCTGAACACTGGATTCCTTGGTCACCAGCCGCAACGCCGGTTTTGGAATGGGCTCCGGCAGATCCCGGTCGCACTGGCCGGCGGGAATACTG
>LWDU01039648.1_pt1 | contig 12489 bp, 11 predicted proteins | sample 727161 | NCBI WGS metagenome assembly LWDU01 (sample SAMN04566230, study PRJNA314399) | hydrothermal vent metagenome | isolation source: deep sea hydrothermal plume seawater | place: Mexico: Gulf of California, Guaymas Basin | collected 2004-07-11 | reverse complement strand
ATGATGTATTTTTCAGCAACATCCGGTTACCGTTCTGGTGGTTTTAGTCTCGTGTATTTCAGTGACACGCAAGCCTATGAGCCGGAGGAGTTAATCGCCTATGAAATCGGCTACAAAACCCAATGGCTGGATAACACCCTGCAACTCAATGGCTCGTTCTACTACTACGATTACGAGAATATCCATACATTCGCCCGTGAAGTCTCGACCCTTCCCGGTGGTGGCACCACGACCTCGATACTGGAAGCGCCCGGCGCCGAGATCAAGGGGATAGAAGCGGAGTTAATTTACTATATTAACGACGCGTGGGCTGTGGGTGGTAACCTCAGTTATACCCCAAGCAAATACACTGAGACGCTGGAGATGATGGATCCGGGTCGCGCTTCTGTACCCGAGTCTCTCTATCCCGAATTCCTGGAGCTTACCCAGAACATCAAGGGTTACCAGCTTCAGCAGGTACCCGAGGGTAAGGCCACAGGCTGGGCAAGATATGTGATGAACCTGGGTGGCAGCGCTCAATTGGAATTTTTCGGTGTGTATAGCTGGATTGATGATGTCTTCTATTCGCCCTTCGAATCGGCAGACGAAATGGCTGAGTCCTATGACCGTGTGGATCTGCGGGCCACCTGGACATCGCAAAACAGCAATTGGATTGCCAGCGGATTTATCAATAACGTCTTCGATGATGTCGGTAACCTGCAAATCCTTAGGCAAGGCGAAGCTGAGTTCTTTCGACACACCTCCGGAACTACAGTACCGCGCCTCTACGGACTGGAAGTCACCTATCGATACTAGCGCTTAAGGTGAATAAAAAGGCGACCTTCGGGTCGCCTTTTTTCTGCAACAGTAAATGTCAGAAAATGAGAGTCAGGCAGCGCTAAATAAACCGGATACCCCACCGGTACTATCTCCCAGCACATCTCTATTGAATGCCTCGCTCAGCGACTTCGAGCCGCAGAGGACTGCCCAGCTCGCTGATAAAGCGCTCGCGTACCACGAGACTCGAAGCTGACGCGAAAGATGGCATAGAAAATTTGGAAGATCTTCCGAACTATTCAACGGTACGGAATAAATAGGGACAGACCACGGTTTCCATTCTTGAGATAGGCTTACTACAGCACTAATCCAAAAAATGGCCTATCCCCCTAATTAGTTAGTTGTCGGACTTCTCGGAATTTTCAACCTCCTCTGGTTGCTCGAGGACACCATCGGTTGTCAGGTAGACCTCTTGGATCATAGCCATGTTCGTCAGTATAGTATTTGCTTGCGCCCGGGTTATCCCATGCCTGGCACTACTTTTCAGTTCTTCCATGTCATTCAGTAAATTGGCCTTATACTCAGCGACGCAGCTTCTCCAGCGAGATTCCTTTCTTTCCTGGCGTCTGCGTGTATAACTATCCACTTCAGTAACGTCTGTGGTACTGGAGCCTACAAAAAAGGAGGCACTACCCGCGGCTTGGGCGGGTGCGCTGGCAGATGTATTAGATGCGATGACCTTGGGTTTCGAACAAGTGTTTTCCCGCAGCTGATAATCTAACGCCGCCTGCACATCCTTATGCGTTTCTCCAAAAGCAACACCGGGTAAAGTCAGTAGTAGACAACTCGAGAGTATCAGTGATTTCAATTTGCAAATTCCTCTATTCGTTTAGCAGTGTCATCCACTGCCAGATGCCGTCAGCCTTCATATGTACAATAGGGCCAGACGGGGTACATATCCGAAGAGTATAATTAGAATAAAAGCTACCTCCCTCTAAGTCTACAACTTCTTTGTCAGGAACTACCCTCCTGCCTGTCTCAGTACTCCACTGAAATCCCCCTAAAGTGCCACGACATTGGCCAATCCAACGCTTGAACTACTCTGTGATTAGTCGTTTTGAATTATTCAAAAATTCAAGCAGCAGTCTGCCTCGCCACCTTCGATGGCAGCAATTGCAAAATGTTGGAATTTAAGTGTGCTCAAACAATTCAATCTGTGGTGGTGCTCGACTTGGGGGAAGCCGCGCTGTGCTGTCAGCCAGGGCTTTGTCTTTAAGATGTTTAAGAATCTTCTCAATGGCCACCGGCCGGAATAGACGCTTCTCTAATCAGATCGTTTATCAACACTGCCCTAACTTCTTAGAGCAACTGGCTTTACAGCTTTTTTCAACAATATCCTTGAGAATTTTGTAGTCCAGGCTCAATTCAGCGTACATCTGCTTGAGACGGCGATTTTCATCTTCAAGCTCTTTGAGCCGTTTAATATCTGAGGCCTCCATGCCGCCGTATTTGGACTTCCAGTTGTAATGAGCCGGGGCCCCTGGTATCTGCCTAGTCGACGCGTAGTGGCAGTAGCAGTTCGCTGCCCACCGGTCTCTGTACGTCGAAGGCCTTCAGGGTCATGGCGACAAAGCTGTAATAGCCAATCAAGCCGGTTAAATCCATTACCCCCTCGTTACCAAGCTCGGCGATGGCGCGGGCAAAGGTTGCACTGCTCACTTTTTCCTCGTTGATGAGTTCGCGGGTGAACTGGACAATGACCTTCTCTATCTCCCCAAAGCCTTCGATGGCAAGCGAGTCATCGAGCGTTCTTCGAAAGCGCACGATATCAATAATCTCCTGCTCGAGACCTGCGGCTCTGGCCAGCGGTTCATGGGCGCTGTACTCGTATTGATTGTTGATCTCCCGGGCCGTGGAGATAATAGTCAGTTCGGTGAGTCGCTGATCCTTGGCGGAGCCATAGCGCACTCGCTGCCTGACCCCAAACATGGCCTTGGCCAGCTCCGGGCTGTGCATCCACATACCTATAGGTCCGCGCAGACCGGTTTCATAACCGGTGCCGGGGCTGACGTAGGTGTCGAAGGCGTCACGACCAGCGGCGTCGAGTTCCCCTCTTTGCACCTGAGGCAATCTGGCGAGAGATTGCTCGAGAATATCGCCGGGGATATCGTCTGCGCCTAGCGCCGCTGGCATCGTATACCCTGATCCGGCCGCATCTGCGGTAATTTCGATGTCTGTGGTGAAGGCGATCACGAGTAGGAAAATCGTTAAAATAACAATTCTGGTTTTCATTGCATCTGACTCCCTTTATTTCCCTTTCTTTCTAGCGTGCGATGGTTGTGGTTTCAAAAAAGGGATTACCGAAATCGTCAGTGAGGTCAATCATATATTTATTGTTTTCCTGGCAGATATAATCAGCAAGTTCCTGCCCCTCGGACCAGTTGATATCCCAGGCTACTGTCCAGGGTTCTGTGTAGGCACCGGGATCGTCAATGGTGGCTTCATAATGAAGCGTATTTTTATCAGGTCTGGTGATGTATTCAATAGTATGTAGTTGGTCTGAGTGCATGTGGCCACCGAAGTCCAGCCAGGTCTTTTCGTTAAACCCAACCGTATCAACCACCAGCGTATCACCTTCCCAATGACCCACAGAGTGACCAAAATAACTGGGATTGAGTGTTTCCTTATCAGGATGTTGGCGATCATCCATATGGATTTCCCGCCATACATGGCCACCGCCTTCGAAGATAATAATGATACGGTCACGATGCTGAATTATTTCAATGGGGTACGGTGTGCCCATGGAACGTGGGCCACCTGGTGGTAAGCAAAATCCTTCGGGGTCATAGGCAACGTTGTTAGAAGCATTGTATTCGTGCATGGCCTTTGTCCAGGGCAGGAAAGGCACCGAGGAGTTTTCATCTCCACGGACAACTCGCACTGCAAAATTTCTTATCCAGGGTAAGCTCCATACACCGTTTCCCCCAAGATCTACTTTACCGTCATCTAAGTGTGGTGTTGGAATAGTGCGGTCAAGTTCTGGATCACTTGGTTGGGCCAGGGTTGTAGCTGAGAGTGCTAACTGAAGCACGACAATGGCCGCAACAGCTATTAGTCTCTTAACATATTGAATAAGCACGATAGAGTCCCATGGTTATTTTTAGTTATCGTCTTCTTCGAAATCTGGCCGGCTGGTTCCCGCGAACAAGCGCTGGCCAGAATCGAGCACCACGGTCTCAGCACTAGCTTTGGCTCTGCCATCTCTGGCACGTGAGCCGGTTACCGTCACCACATCACCAATCTTCAAGCTATTGCGACTCCATCCCCGACGCACCAATCCATTTGGGCTACCCATTTCCATTGCCCACTCTTCGAAATCACCATCTTCAGTTTCGACTTCTATATAGAAATAGGTGTGAGGATTGGTCCATTCAATTTTTATAACAGTACCTTCCACTTCGATGGGGGAATTGGAATTAAATTCAGCCGCAAAAGCATGGTGAGCAAATACCGCAGCGGGGCTATAAGCCGCAAAGAGTGCGATTAAAAATAGGATAATCTTCGCTTTCACCGGTGATTTCTCCAAAATATTTGGCGCTACTTTAGTTTATCGAAAGCCAGAACTCGCCGGACTCACCGCCCAAAGTATAGATCCCTGAATACAGACGGTTGGTCCATGAGCCAAGGTTTTCAAGCTTTCCTGTCACCACGAAATGCGCTGTGCCTCCATCCAGGGGCATAACGGCTTCCAAGGTCATCATCCAGGTGGAATAATCTAGCTCCACCTTATCCAGGCTTATAGCCCTTCTACCGGGGTTGATAACACCCGTGATCTCTCTACCTGTCCAGTCTAACAATAATCGGAAGCGCCGCTGATCGGAATCATTGGGACCATAGTAGCCGGTCCAGGATCCCTTGGCCGGGTGCCCGACTTGAGCTGTGGCCGGCAGTGCCAACGACAGAAAAATCCCAAGGCAAAAGAGACGAAAAACTTTTGTCATTATCTTACTCCTCAAATTCGGCCCACTGTTGTAAGCAACCCCCCATATCATTATTTAGTGTAGAGCAAGAATTGAGCCGGCTGCGTGATCGACAGCATTAGAACAAGAGTGGCTGCCGCGAATAAGGAGGCGGGGCAGCAGTATTGGTTTCTGTGTGCGCATGATGTTACTCCGGGCTCGGCGGGTCGTTTTCATCGACTTCCACTTCCAGGCCTCCTGTAATACCTTCAACCTGATTCCCGACCTGAACGGAGCGCGTAATCGCAATCTCTGCTGCAGTTGATCCCTGGGGGTCCACGCTGCCGCACGAGAAGGCGCGAAGGGTGCATTCCGAAGTCGTGTGCACGATCCCGCGTTTGGCCATCATCCGCGTCATCAGAGCTGTCGCTTCTTCCATGTGAAGGATAGCGTTGTTGGGCCGGAAGCTTCCTACGCCGATCGCGTAATCGATGGGCATCAGCGGTTCGATGCTTCCACCGAACGCGCCGTTGTTCTTCTTACCCAAGTCGTGCGCGGCCAGGTCGGCGCCCTGGTCGACCAAGTACTGAATGATTTCGACCTCTCCGAAGTTTGCGGCCATCATTAGCGGTGTAATCCCATGGTCGCACGCCCAGTTCACGTCCGCACCCAGTCCCACCAACAGCTGAATCGTGGCGAGTCGATCTGCGGTCGACCGCCCCTGGCTGTAACCGTCGATCCATGCGTATGCTGACGCCGCGAGCAACGCGTTCTCGTTGTCGGTATTAAGAACGAAAGGATCCGCGCCGTAATCCAGCAGAAGTTGAACTAGCTCGACATCGGCGGAGTACGCGGCCCGCATCAGCGAGGTCGCAAATAAGGTCCGCGGCGAACCTCCAAAGTTGCGCCGGGATCGCGGGGTGTTGTTAACGAACGTATTCGGGTCGGCCCCTGCGTCGAGGAGCTGCCGTATCAGTGGCAGGGGATCGGTCGTTTCGACATAAGGGAATCCCGGGTTCCACTCCATGTTGCGGCGATCCACCGCCCAGAACATCGGCGGAAATCCTTCCGCATCGGCTTGATTCACGTCCGCGTCGTTCTCGACCAGGAATGACGCCACTTCGAAATGGCCATTATAGATCGCCAGTCCAAGCGCGTTCTTTCCATCGGCGGCGATTGCGTTGATGTCTGCCCCCGCCTTAACCAGGTGCCGGGCGGCGTCGATCTGACCCTCGCGGGCGGCAAACAGAAGCGGAGTGAATCCTCCGTTGGCATAGCCGACCGGATCCGCATCCGGATCAGCGTCTTCGGGAACAGTTCCTTCTGCGCCGCGGCGGTTTGCGACTGATACGATTTTGGACCGAACGGTTAAATCTGCGCCAGCTTCGATCAGCATACTTGCAGCTCCAGCGTGGTGCTCTGAAATGGCCCACATCACAGCGCTGGTTCCACCCCAGGTTTCGACTGCGTCGATCTCGGCACCACGGTCCAGCAGCATCTGGATCGCATCGACTGAGCCGGTGCGGGCGGCCATCATAAGTGCCGTATCACCGTGTTCGGTGAGGGCGGCGTTCGGGTTCGCTCCGGCGTCGAGGAGTTTTTCGATCATGACCATGCTGCCATTGGTGGCGGCCAGGCGCATGGGTGTGACGCCCGTGCGGTTGCCTGCGGACACGTTGGCGCCAGCACCGATCAGCAGATCCGCTGTTTCGAAGTCGTCGTGATTGACGGCCCAGTGGAGTGCCGTGGCGCCATCGATCTGAGGCGCATTGACATAGTCGAGGAAGTCACGCAGTCGTTCGATTGCGAGGCCGGTCTCCGTGGCTTTCAGCTCGAGCAGCGAGCGCACCGCTTCCAGGTCGCGGTTCATCGCTGCGTCCGCCACCTCGTTGGCGGCGGCCGGACCGGCAACTGCGAGAAGCAGGATCAATGAGAATACCCGGCCGTGTTTCATACCCATTCGTTGTCTCCTCGAATATGCGGCATTATAAGGGCTCTGCCAAGCTATGGAGATTACTTCTATCATTCCCCTTGATAATTGACAACAAAAACCTTATGGAACATCCGGTTGTCATGGAGTTAGCCCAGAAACTGCTTGCGAACCCGGGTTGTTCGACGGATAGTGCAAACTGGAAACTACCATGCGAACGGGGTGCCAGATGAGGAAGGCTGTATTGTGCGTCGGTATAGCGATTCTGTCCGTGTTATTCGGGTGTGGAAAAGCCGCCCCGGAACAGGGGTCGACCCCTGCCACAGTGGATGTCGCTGCCCATGCCGTCACTGCTCATGCCGAGGTTGTGGAACAATACTGCGTCTACTGTCACAACGAGCAGGATCGAACCGCCAACCTCTCGCTCGAAAACGTCGACTTGGCACTGGTCAGCCAGGATGCCGAACTCTGGGAGAAGGTCATCCGCAAGCTGCGGGCCGGTATGATGCCCCCTCCGGGCATGCTCCGGCCCTCCCTGGCCGACTACAACGGCCTCAGGGACTGGCTTGAAAACGAAATCGATAGCAAGGCGGAGCTGAATCCCGGAACGAAGATTCTGCATCGGCTGAATCGAACCGAATACGCCAACGCGATACGCGACTTGCTGGATCTGGAGATCGATCCGGCTATGTTCCTGCCCGCAGACGATTCGAGCCGCGGCTTCGACAACATTGCCGGTTCGTTGACGATATCGCCGACGCTGCTTGAAACCTATGTGACTGCGGCGACCAAGATCGCGCGGATGACGGTGGGATTCTGGAACACACCGACCGAAAGCCTCTACATCAAACGGACCGACAGTTCGCAGAACATGCAGATCCAAGGAATGCCGTTCGGCACCCGTGGTGGTATGGTCGTCAGCCACGTATTCCCAGCCGATGGCGAGTACACCTTTACGGTTCGTAATATGGGTGTGGGTACCTACATTCCCAACGAACAATTCGAACTGAGCATCGACGGCGAGAGGGTTCATTCCTGGGTCTACACCGGAATGGGGGCAAACGCTGGAATGACCTCGGCCGCCGACGGCCAACTCGAGGTCACGCTTCCGGTTAAGGCGGGATCCCGCCTGGTGGGGGCCACATTCGTTGCGACCAACTACCGGCCCAGCCTCGATGTGGTCCAGCACTTTGAACGCAAGTCGCTGGAGAACGGACGTGTTCGCGAACTGAGCAATTACCCCATCATCGGTGCGTTACGGGTGGAAGGGCCGTTCAACCCCACGCGACTCACCAATTCGCCGAGCATGCGTAAGATTTTTTCGTGCCGGCCGTCCAGTGCCGCAGAAGAAGAGTCGTGCGCCGAGGAAATCCTGATAACGCTGGCACAACGCGCGTATCGCCGACCCGCAACAAGTGACGACCTGGAAGTCTTGATGTTGTTTTATGGTGAAGGGCGCAAGATCGGCACCTTTGATGACGGTATCGAGATGGCGCTGCGCCGGCTTCTGGCAAGTCCGCAGTTCCTCGTTCGGGTGGAACGGGAACCGGTCGAATGGCGGCCGGGAGAGACCTACCGCATCAGCGATCTGGAACTGGCATCGCGCTTGTCGTTCTTTCTGTGGAGCAGCATCCCGGACGACGAGTTGATCGATGTCGCCAGCCAGGGCAGGCTCAGCGATCCTGTCATGCTCGAGCAGCAGGTCGAGCGCATGCTCGCCGATCCACGCTCGGAGAGTCTGGTCAAGAACTTCGCGCAGCAATGGCTCTATCTGCGCAACCTGTCGACGACCGCCCCGGCGCAGACTGAGTTTCCAGATTGGGACGACGAGCTGCGGCAAGGATTCGCGCGCGAGACGGAACTGCTCTTCGAAACGATCATGCGCGAGGACCTCAACGTTCTGCAGATGCTGACGGCGGACTTTACTTTTCTGAACGAGAGGCTGGCCCGACACTACGGCATCCCCAACATCTACGGATCCCGTTTTCGACGTGTCGATCTCGGGCCGGAACTGGACTACCGTCGCGGTTTGCTGGGTCACGGCAGCTTCCTGTCGACAACATGGGTGGAGAACAACCGCACCTCGCCCGTCAAACGGGGTGTCTGGGTCCTGGAAAATATTCTGGGAACGCCGCCGCCCGAACCTCCGGCGAACGTGCCGGCGCTGGAGGAGACCGACGCCGAAGGGCCGGGACGCGTACTCACCCTGCGGGAGCAGATGACCCGGCACAGGGCTGAGGAGCCGTGTGCGAGTTGCCACAGGCTCATGGATCCTATTGGTTTTGCGTTGGAAAACTTTAGCGCGGATGCGAAGTGGCGGACACACGATGGTGGCGACGAAGGCAACTTGATCGATTCGGCGGTAGAACTGTGGGACGGCAGCCAGGTCAGCGGTCCATCGGAGTTGAGGGAAGCCCTGCTCAAGTACTCCCCCCAGTTCGTGCGCATGGTGACCGAGAAGCTGATGACTTACGGCTTGGGGCGGGGCGTCGAGTACTTTGACATGCCTGTCGTTCGCTCGATCGTGCGCGACGCCGAACAGAATGATTACCGGTTCTCTTCGATCTTGATGGGTATCGTGAACAGCGACCCCTTCCAGATGCGGACAAAATCCGCAGAGACGGGTGCCGAATTAAGATAGGATCTATTGATCAGGACTGGATTAGAGGAGGCCGATTATGTTCATAACAAAGAAGCATATCCCCCGCCGCACCTTTTTGCGCGGCGCCGGTGTGACCCTGGCCCTGCCCTTTCTCGAGGCGATGGTGCCAGCGTTGACGGCTCAGGCGCAGACAGCGGCTGCTCCGGTCAAACGCTTTGTGGGTATCTGGCATCCCCATGGCGCGGCGCCAGGGTATTGGAGTCCCGTCGATGAAGGCTCCGATTTCGAGTTCTCCTTCATCACCAAGCCGCTCGAGCGGTTCCGTGACCGCACTGTCCTGATTAGCGGTCTCGATTCCACGGCTGCGTATTCCACGTCTGAAGAGCCCGGAGGAAACCATGCACGCGGCGCGGTTCTTCTGTCCGGCGCGCGTCCAAGACGGGATGCTGTAAGCCCGTATCTTGGCGTCACGGTCGATCAGCTGATTGCTCAAAAGTATGGCCATGACACGCTCTTGTCATCGATTCAGCTCGGTATCGAGGATGCCAGCCACAACAGTGGTAATTGCAACTGGGGTTACAGCTGTGCCTATACGAATTCGATTTCCTGGGCCAACCCGACGACGCCCTTGCCCACGGAGGTCAATCCGCGGATGGCATTCGAGCGCATGTTTGGCGACGGATCGAGCCCGGAGGAGCGACGTGCGGGACGACTGCAGAGCGCCAGCATTCTGGACTCGGTGACACGCGAGATCCCGCGTTTCAAGAAAGATCTCGGGCTGGGGGATCGGACCCGACTCGATGACTATCTGGACAACGTCCGTGAGATCGAGCGCCGGATCCGAAATTCGACCAACAATCCGGCTGCCGAAGTTACTGCGGAAGTGCCGTTTGGTATACCCGAGAGCAAAGATGTTCATTTCAAGATCATGTACGACCTGATGGTGCTGGCGTTCCAGGCCGACATCACCCGTGCGGCGACGTTGATGTTGGGACGCGATCTTTCGGGCACCACGTTCCCGGAAGCGGGTTATATCGGTGGCTGGCACGGGATCTCGCATCACGGAGACATACCTGCGAACAAGGCGGGCTATGCGCTGGTCAACCGCTATCACGTTGAGAACCTCGCGTACTTTGCCGAGAAGCTGCAGAATACTCCCGACGGCGACGGCAACTTGCTGGATCACGTACTGATCTACAAGGGCAGCAACATGGGTAACTCGCACCGGCATGCGCACGAGAAGGTGCCGACCATTCTTCTCGGTGGGATCGACGGAACGTTCCCGGGGAATCGCCATCTCGTGTTCCCGGACAACACCCAGCGGTGCGCCAACCTGCTCTTGAGCATTCTGCACATGTACGGCATTGAGCGGGACAGCATCGGCGAGAGCACCGGAACGGTGCCCCTGGTGTGAGCAGAGGAATATCAATGAAACTTCAATTCAGGCAAGCGGTGTTGTGTCTGGCCGTTGTGGCGGTAATCGGCATGGCTGCGGTTCCGGCAGCGGCGCAATTCACCAACAACGCGCGACCGGCCCGGCCCGATGTCACACTGCCTATAGGTCCGGTACGTGACGTGATCTTAAGAAGTTGCACCGCGTGCCATGGGATCGATGAGTATGGTTACTATGCGTTGGACCACGCGGGGTGGGACGAAATCATCGAGAGAATGAAGATGGCGTCGAGCGGCGTAGTCCGGGGCGCGGTGATTGCCGACGCGGACAAAGCGATCCTGCTTGGCTGGCTCGTTGAGCAGTTCGGTCCCGAGTCGACTCCGTTCCCACGGGAGTACGTGCCCAGGGTCCTTACGGAAGCGGACTTCCTTGTAGACGAAGGTGCTGAGGCCATTCTAGCCGGAACCTGCGAAGCGTGCCACTCCCTGGACCGGGTGCAGGAGGCCCGTGCGAACGAGGAGCAGTGGCGCTCGCTCCTGCTCGCTATGATTGGGCGGGGAGCGGCGCTGCCACTCAGCGACGTCGAACCGCTCGTAGAGTGGTTGGCACGCACACGCGGCACGAACCCGACAAACTAAACGAGCCGTCCAGCCGTTATTGACAAGTGAGCACCCTAATTAGATAGAAATCTCCTTCAGGCCATTTCTGTATTGCGCTTTTTACTGCGCAAGTGCGCGGGCCTACACAACTCGCTTGTCTCGCAGTTCTGCGATCTCTGCATCGGTGTAGCCCAATTCCCCCATGATTTGATCGGTGTGCTCGCCCAGGGTTGGCGCTCTGGTCCGGATTTCTCCCGGCGTCCGGGATAGTTCTACCGGTGTTTTCATCAGTGGTGCCGGCTCGTCCATGCCCGGGTACGGCACCGCTTGAAACAGACCTTTAGCGGCAATATGGGGGTCTTCCAACACTTGCTGGGGTGACAGGACCGGTCCGGCCGGCAGCCGCACCGCTTCCATAGCCTCTAATGCTTGCTTGGAAGTACGCTCGGCGCACCATTTTGCCAGACGTTCGCTGATGAGCTCGCCATTGTCGCCGCGGCTGATGTCATCCTTAAAACGGGGATCATGCAGCCAGTGATCTTCGCCCATTAAATCCGCCCAGCGTTTGAACAGCGGTCCGCCGACGGACTGCACCAGTATCCAGCCGTCTCGGGTCTTGAAGGTATCGGCCGGAGCCGAAGTCTGTGATCGATTCAGGCTGGCGACGCGGTTGCGCTGAATCGCACTCTGCTCGATGGTGGGGCCGTTCATCATGGTTAAGGCGGTGTTGAATAGGGAGCCCTCAACCATCTGGCCCTTGCCGGTCTGCTGGCGCTCATAGAGGGCGACCATGGTACCGAAGGCGGCAAGGCTGGCGGTGCCGAAGTCTATAAAGGGAGGATAGGCCTTCGTCGGCTGTTCCGGGGTACCGCTCAAGTACATGGCACCAGACATGGCCTGACCCAGGCCATCGAAGCCTACCCGGTTGGCGTAGGGCCCGCCGCGGCCGAAGGCAGATACCGTGGTGAGGATGATATCCGCCTTGATGGCAGCCAGGCTGTCATAGTCCAGCCCCATGCGCTGTAGCGTATCCGGTGGCAGATTGGCTATGACCACGTCGGCGGTGGCGACCAGTTTCTTGACGATTTCCTGTCCTTCCGGCTTCATCGGGTTCAGGGTCATGCCGAGTTTATTGCGCGCCAGCTGCATAAACAACGCGCCGTCACCGCTATCACTGATAGGAGACAGGAAGCGATCCTCGCTGCCGTCGACCTTTTCTACCCTGATAACCTCTGCCCCCATATCCCCCA
>LWDU01037517.1_pt1 | contig 12489 bp, 14 predicted proteins | sample 727161 | NCBI WGS metagenome assembly LWDU01 (sample SAMN04566230, study PRJNA314399) | hydrothermal vent metagenome | isolation source: deep sea hydrothermal plume seawater | place: Mexico: Gulf of California, Guaymas Basin | collected 2004-07-11 | reverse complement strand
GAACGGGATATTGTCCTGAATGCCCTCAATGTGGAAACGGTCGAGCGCGGAAGCCTGCGTATCAAGCGCGGTGTCGCGGTCCTTGCCGTGGGTGACCAGCTTGGCGATCATCGGGTCATAGAACATGGAGATCTCGTCGCCTTCGCGGACAACGGAATCCATGCGCACCGTGCCCTCGCCCAGCGGACCTTCGACCGGCGGGTGGAAGCGGCGGAGGCGGCCGATAGACGGCAGGAACTTGCGGTATGGATCTTCAGCGTAGACGCGGCTTTCAATCGCCCAGCCATTGATCTTGAGGTCGTCCTGCTTGATCGCGAGCTTTTCGCCCGACGCCACACGCAGCATTTGCTCGACGAGGTCGACGCCCGTGATCATTTCTGTGACCGGGTGCTCCACCTGCAGGCGGGTGTTCATTTCGAGGAAGTAGAAGCTCTTGTCCGCGCCGGACGCGACGAACTCGACCGTGCCTGCGCTGTCATAATTCACAGCCTTGGCAAGTGCGACGGCTTGCTCACCCATCTTCTTACGGGTTGCGTCATCGAGCAGCGGGCTTGGTGCTTCCTCGATGACCTTCTGGTTGCGGCGCTGGATCGAGCATTCGCGCTCGAACAGGTAGATACAGTTGCCGTGCTTGTCGCCCATGATCTGGATTTCGACGTGGCGCGGCTGTTCGATGAATTTCTCGATGAAGATGCGGTCATCCCCGAAAGAGGCTTTGGCCTCTGCCTTCACGGCCGGGAAGCCTTCCTGGACTTCCTTGTCGTTGTAGGCGACGCGGATACCCTTGCCGCCGCCGCCGGCCGATGCCTTGATCATGACCGGATAGCCGATGTCGCCAGAGACTTTCACGGCTTCTTCGGTGGACTCGATGAGGCCCATATGGCCCGGCACAGTGCTCACACCTGCCTCATCGGCAAGTTTCTTGGAGCTGATCTTGTCGCCCATCGCTTCGATAGCGTGCGGGTTCGGGCCGATGAAGGCGATGCCTTCTTTCTCGAGCCGCTTTGCGAATTCAGGGTTCTCCGACAGGAAACCGAAGCCCGGATGAACCGCTTCAGCGCCGGTCTGCTTCACCGCATCAACGATCTTGTCCATGACCAGATAGGACTCGGCAGCGGGCGACGGACCGATATGCACGGACTCATCGGCCATCTCGACCGCCATGGAGCCAGCGTCTGCATCTGAATAGACAACGACCGTTTTGATACCGAGGCGTCGGCAGGTCTTGATCACACGAACAGCGATCTCGCCGCGGTTGGCGATCAGGATTTTCTCGAACATGACTGACCCCTGAATCAGCAGTGATTTATAAAAGAAGCCCTGACTTATAGCCCGGCGGCCTGCCTGTCCATGACGTGCCCTCGCGTCATCTCGCCGGTTTAAGCGGTCTGACTGCAGTGCGGGCTAATTATAGGGTCAGATTGGGGGCCGCGCGGCTCAGGCGCTGTCGCGCAGACCGTCTTCTCGCAGGGCTTCTGAAAGTCCGCGAGTGAATGCCGGCACATCTTCTTTCATCAAATTGACGAGCCGGCGCTCGGCGGGGGTTACCGACTTGTCCCAGCCAAGACGCTTCAGGAACCACTGGCTCTCTTCTTCTGTAATCTTTGCGCCAGAACGCCGCGCCTCACTTGCCGCATAGTAACGGGCCCGGGCTGCCGACTCCTCGCTATAGCTGACCCGGTCGAACCACTTGCCGCTGACGAAGGCATTGCTCATCCGGCCAAGGAAACTTCCAACATTCACATCAGTATCGCGAAGCCACGCTTCGCGCGTCAGTGCGCACTCTTCGGTGATCGGGTCTGGGTGCGCTGCAGAGACGAGATGGTTCAGCACCGCCTTCGCAAACACGTTCTCCCAGCTCTTGGAATTCATTGCGTGGCCAATCGCATCATTGACGCGGAACAGCACATTTGCCTCATGCCGCGAGATGGAGATGGACCCGTCACCTGCCGGCGCATGCAGGATGCGGCGCATACGCTCGGTCATGGCATCGTCGGCAAAGCCTGCTTCGATGATCCGGTCTGAGATTGCCTCAAGGCAATAGTGCGAAAGCCTGACCGGTGCGCCCTCTGCATAGCGCAACGTGGACAGCATGAGGTCGATCTCTGCGTCATTTGGCAGATGACCTTCCCGGTCAATCTGCGCGATCAGCCAGCCAGCCTCTTCCTCAGTGACCCAGCCCGCTGGCGCTTCATGCAGAAGCAGATAGTCCTTTACGATCTCGACGAACCGGTCGGTCCAGTCAGGATCGGGCGCAGGCAGTTTCGAGTTCAGCCGGAAAAGCGCCTCAGCCTCTTCGCGCGAAACGATGCCGTCGCTGTAGATTTCATTGAGAAGCAAGCGTGCTTCAGACTGGCTCAGCTGTCCAAGCTTAGCGATCTGCGCGGTGCGCGCTTTCAAATCCTCGGACATCCTGATTCCACCCGGGGCCGGTTCTGACAGCCCCAAACCTCTCAGAAACCCCTTTAAAAGGCGTTATCAAAAGCAGCGGTATGGAGGCCTGACGTCTCAGCGCATCCGCAGAAATTTGGAGAACAGGTAGAGCAGATCGCGTGGCATTTCCGGATTGAGAAGCGCGTCGATGGATTCGTCCTGGCGAACGACCATCGTTGAAGACCCTTCTCGGTCGTCAACGCGGTGATAGTTCATGGTCCACTCAGGAAATGCACGCTTTTCCACCGGCTCACCGATGATCTGCGCTACGCCGAAATGACGGTCATCCTCGAGGATACGTCCATAGATCTCCAGCACTTCGACCCGCTCGCCTTCGAGGGCCTGCATGAAGGAACGACCATTATGGGCGAGAAACCCTGTCAGATAACGATCGTCATTGTTCGACTGCGACACGTTCAGGATGCTGTCGATATCGTCATCCTTCAGGTCTTCCACAGCCGTACTGACATAAACCAGCCGGTACATTCTTGAGTCTCTCTGTCCTTCTCGCGCGATCAATTTTGCCGTCGGTGCCGGCAGATCATGATGACTTGGTATGCTGCGGCGAAGGGGACCTTCACTCGCTTTCAAAGTATCATTTTTTAATCTACATAGATACATCCAACTGTTGAAAAGCCTGTCCCTTTTCAAGGGGCAACGCCACGAAAGCTTTCATGCGCTACCCCGCGAGGGCCCCGCGATGGAAAAGCCCTAGCTTGACTGCCTCTGGGGAAGCCCGGACAATTCTGGTCAAAACACGATGACACCGCCGCACGCGTGATGTCAGGGAGGAAGACATGCCAAGGCTGAAACAGGCGGGCCGTGAGGCCGGCAACCCCTTTGCGAACCGCATTTTTGACCTCCTCTTTGACGACCGAGATCCAGTTGAAAGCCCGGGCACCGCGACAGGCACCCCAGGCAACTGGTGGACCGTCTTCAACATCGTCCCTGACGCCTTCAAGCACACGACCGAAGGCTTTCAGTTCTACCGCTCGAAAGAGCGCAAGCTCGACCCGAAGCTGCGCGAACTCGGCCAGACGCGTGCTGGTTTCACGGTCGGCTCCCAGTTCGTCTTCTCTCAGCACTGCAAGGCAAGCCGCGATGTCGGCCTGACCGAAGCCCAGATCGACGCGATCCCGCACTGGCAGACAGCTGACTGCTACAGCCTGATAGAGCGCGCGGTCCTCGCCTACACGGATGAACTTGTGCTTCAGCGCGGCCGCGTCAGCGACGGCACTTTCAATGCGCTTAAGAAGGGCCTCTCAGACGAGGAAATCCTCGAGCTTACCTACACGACCTGCACCTATATGATGCACGCCATTATGAGCCGGGCGCTACGGCTTGAATATGACGATGTCGATGACCGCATCGTCGAAGTCCCGGCCCCCGGCGGCGACAGCGCCGACGTCATGGCCATGGTCGACACAGATAAAAAGGGGGAGAAATAGACATGGCATACCATCACCTCGCGCTCGCGGCGAAAGACATGAAGGCGACCCATGACTTCTATGAAGGCATCATGGGTTTCGAGCTTGTTAAGGTTGAGGTCGCGCCCATTCCGTCAGGCGGCTGGGGCAAGCACTTTTTCTACCGGATGGATAGCGACGATTCCAAATTCATCGCTTTCTGGGAGCTGCACGACACAGAAACCCAGGACAAGCACATCCATGATCTCAACAAGGCCGCCAACCTGCCGCCGCTAACCAATCACTACTCCTTTTCCGTCTCATCCAAGGAAGAGCTGGCCGAGTGGAAGGAAAAGTGGCGCAAAGCGGGCCTCCGCGTATTTGAGATCGACCATAACTGGTGTCACTCGATCTATACGACAGACCCGAATGGAAACGGCGTGGAGTTCTGCCTCACAACAGGCACCTTTGATGAGGCGGACAGGGAACGAGCGCTCGCGGCCCTGGACGAAACTGAGTTCAAGCCGTCCCCGCCCCCTGCCCTCGTGAAGTTCTGGGAGCCGGAGCCAGCCTGAGCGCTATCCCGCGTTTTTGAGGACGGCTCGCAGCCAGGGGCCGTAGCCAGAATTGCCCAGCATGGCGAGCTGTTGCTGCGCCGACACTTCATTGATCGGGATTTGCGGCTTTGCTGCCGGATGAACCGGCTTTCTCAGCGGGCGCTGGCCCGCTGGCATCATGATGATCTCTGCAATTGCGCGCGGCACATCCATCGGGTCGGTTGACCCGCCGCCATTGCTCGACTGCCCCATCCCGGCCGTCAGCTGCGGATACGCCGCAAGAAGCGGATCGCGCGTGCGTTGTTTCAAGGCGCCTGAGCGGTCTGCTGCGCTCTGCCAGATTTCTGTTGGATAGCCACCCGGCTGGATAATTGTGACCTCGATGCCCTTGTCGACTGTCTCGTAGGCGAGCTGCTCGCTCAGCGCCTCAAGCGCGAACTTTGTTGGCGAATACTGGCCGAGACCCGGAATGATCAGCCGGCCAAGCTGCGACGTCACATTGAAGATCTGGCCGCGCCCGGCTTCGCGCATCGCTGGAAGCGCCGCGCGGATCATACGCTGCGCACCGAACACGTTCGTGTCGAACATCAGCTTTGTGGCCTCAAGGTCCTGAACCTCGATCGGCCCGGACATGGCGATGCCTGCATTGTTGATCAGGATATCGAGCGCGCCGCCTGCCGCAGCTTCAGCTTCCGCCACACCCGCTGCGACCTGCTCATCCGAGGTAATGTCGATCTCGATCACCGTGATGTCGAGATCTTCTGCCTCGGCCAGCGTGCGAAGCTCATCGGCCTCCGGTCGTGGCAGATTGCGCATCGTCGCAAACACTTTCGCGCCCAATCGGGCAAAGTGCTCCGCGCCGAGGCGGCCAAAACCCGAAGACGTACCTGTGATCAGGATGGACTTGCCGGCGAGCCCCATCGCCTCGCTGCTACCCGATTGCGCCGATGCGCCTGAAACCAGCACCTGCCCCGAGCAGGAGTTGACGGCGGCTTGGGGACATGGACCGGGACATCTGATGCACCTCTTCATTCGTTTTGCTGCGCCCAATGTAACCGAGACGGGGAGTATGTCGAACGCCAGTCCCTGCACGTTTCGGTAACCGCCTATGCGTTCATGAAATAAGTGTCATCACAGCCCCTAGTGAAACCGGTTTGTGCAAAGCGCGTTCTCAATTTGCGTCATGAGCAAACGCAACGACGCGTTGAACAGAATTACAGACGTGCAACCGCACAAGGAGATGATGATGACGCAAGCCAAAGAATTCACGCAAAAGCTGCGCGCCCGCATGGCCGCTGGTGCTTTCATTGCAACAGGTGCGCTGGCAATTGCCCCGCTCGCCCAAGCAGCTAATGAAGACCACGACGCAGCCCTGCTCGTTACCGATACTGCCTCCCAAGCTGTGACTGCCCTGGACGATCAGGTCATATCGGACGACGAGGCTGACCGCGTTCTTTCCAATGTTGATATAGACGCCGTCGCCAAGTTCACGCTTGGCAACAAGTGGGCAGACCTCTCGGCCGATGAGCAGTCGCGCTACGTCGATGCCTTCAAGGTGTTCGCCCGCAATCAGATGAAAGAGCACCTGTCGGGTCTCTCTGGCGCGGATGTAACGGTGACCGACGTTGTGCCGCGCGGCGACAAGGACGCCATCGTCGTCACGCAGGTTCGCACGGCTGGCAATGAGCTGCCTCAGGAAATGAGCTGGCGTGTTGTTGCCAATGGCAGCTGGCATATCGTCGATATCCAGGCCCAGGATATCTGGTTCGCCATCGAACAGCGCGCGCAGTTCGGGGCCATCCTCGACCGCAACAATGGCGACATTGATGCGCTGATCAATGAGATTTCGAGCTAGGTTTTCAAACCGCTCTTCCAATTGGAAAGGCCGGCCTTCGCGCCGGCTTTTCTTTTGTCTAAAACTAAAAAGGCCCCGAACAGATCGGGGCCTTTTCAATGATTTCAGAGGGCTGCGCGCCTATTCAAGCGGCGCATTGGTGTCGTCGCCCACACTGCCAGCGGCTTCACCCGCAACACCAAAGCCACGGTCACGCATCAGCGCGTCCGTATCCGGCTGGCGGCCGCGGAAGTTCTCATAGGCTTCGGACGGCGGCAGCGTGTTGCCCACCGACAGGATCCACTTGCCGAAGGCGTCAGCCGTTTCGCGATCGTAAGGACCGCCAGCTTCTTCAAACGCTTCCCAGGCATCCGCGCTGAACGTGTCAGCCCAGAGATAGGCGTAATAGCCAGCCGCGTAGCCTTCACCAGAGAAGACGTGCGCGAATTGCGGCATGCGGTGACGCATCGGCAGTTCTTCCGGCATGCCCAGCTCTTCCAGCGTCTCACGCTCGAAGGCATCTGGGTCGAAGCCTTCAAAGTCCGTCATCATGTGCAGCTTCATATCGACGAGGGCGCTTGCCAGATACTCGGTTGTATCAAAGCCCTGACGGGCATTGGCCGCACGCTCGATCTTGTCGACCAGCTCCTGCGGGATCGGCTCACCCGTATCGACGTGAAGCGCATAATTCTCCAGCACTTCGCGCGTTGGCAGCCAGTTCTCGTGCACCTGGCTCGGGAATTCGACATAGTCGCGCGGCACGGCAGTACCGGCGAGCGATGGATAGGTCACATTGGAATTGAGACCGTGCAGCGCGTGGCCGAATTCGTGGAACAGTGTCGAAGCGTCATCCCATGAAATCAGGACAGCTTCGCCCTCGGCACCCTTCACGAAATTCGAATTGTTCGAGACGATCGGCGTGGTGAAGCCGTCGATATTGTCCTGCGTGCGGTAGGCATTCATCCAGGCACCCGAACGTTTGCCGGTGCGGGCATATGGATCGAAATACCAGAGGCCGAGATGTTCACCGTCGCGGGTGACTTCCCAGACGCGGACATCTTCATGGAAGACCGGCACGTCCGTAACCTGCTCGAACTCCATTCCATAGAGCTCGCCAGCCATCCAGAACATACCTTCGCGGAGGTTCTCGAGCTGTAGGTATTGCTTCACTTCTTCGGAATCGAAGTCGTACTCGGCCTGACGGACTTTCTCGGCATAATAGCGATAGTCCCAGGGCGCGATCTTGATCCAGGCTTCTTCCTCGTCGGCAATCGCCTGCATCGCAGCGACTTCCTCGTCGACCTTGGCTGTCGCCGCTGGCCAGACCTTCATCATCAGGTCCATGGCCGCCTGCGGATTGCCCGCAACGGCCTTTTCGATGGAGCGGTGCGCAAAGCTCTCATAGCCAAGGATCTGCGAGCGCTCGGCACGCAGCGGCATGATCTTCGCGATGACATCATTATTGTCGTACTCATCGCCATTGTCCGCAGGGCCCGGTTATCTGAATAGGTCAGGAACGGGTCCATGGAAGACCGGGTGTTCAGAATGGCGTATTCGCCGCCTTCATTGTCCCGGCTCTCGGCAGCCGATTTGGCTGCATTCACGACCGAGTCCGAAAGCCCGGCGAGGTCATCCTCGCTCAGCCATGTGACATAGGCTTCCTCATCATGGAGGAGGTTGTTGGAGAAGCTCGTATAGAGCGGGGCGAGTTCCTGGTTGATCTCTGCGACCCGCTCCTTTTCCTCATCATTGAGGGCAGCGCCAGCCCGAACGAAGTCGGTGTGATAGTCCCAGACGAGGCGCTGTTGCTCTGCCGTCAGGTCTGGCTGCATCCTGATAGAGCGCGTCCTGAAAAGCTGCGAGCTTCGGGGCGACTTCTCGTTGAACGGCCTGGACCTCAGGACCGTTCAGGTTCGAAGCCCAGATGCCATAAACGGCAAGCGCACGGCTGAGCTCGCCTGCGCCCTTCTCCATCGGGAGGATCGTGTTTTCAAAGGTTGGCGCGGCGTCCTGCGCGGTGAGCTTATCGATCTCTGCGCGCGCGCTTTCCATGGCCGCTTCCAGCGCTGGCTGGAACATGGCGACATCGACCTGGTCGAATGGCGGCACGCCGCCATAAGGGCCGGCGTCGTGTCAGCTGCTTCGAGGGTGTCAGCCTCTTCAGACATGGTTTCGGTGGCCGTATTCTGCGCAAAAGCTGCCGGGCTCATGGCGCTCATCGTCAGCGCAGACGCGCCTGCAAAAAGAAGGGTCTTCAGTTTCACTTGTATCATCACTCCAGTTTGGCTGATCCCCGCAGCCGGTACGCCTTGGGGATCAAAGTAATTTCAAACGCAATCAACTGGAGTCCTAGCATTGCCTTGCGCAGGACGTCCAATCCGTCGCAAGGATTTAGGATGACAATGCGGTAAGGAAACAGCGCATGCACTGGATCGCCATCATCATCATCGCCGTCTGGATGCTGGTCGGCGGCGTCCTCCACATGATCTTGCCGGAGCCATTCTTCCGCGCGGTGCCTGATGGCTGGCCGAAGCTTGCTATCGTTTACCTATCAGGCATTGCAGAGATCGCGATTGGCATTGGCGTTCTAATGCCCCGCACGCGTGCAATTGCCGGGCTGGCTTTCGCCGTGATGTGCCTCGTTTACTTGCCTATCCATGTCTGGGACTTTTTCCGCGCCGACCCAATCTTCTCGGTGCCATGGGCCGCGTCAGCGCGGATCGCGGTGCAATTCATCATCATCGCGCTTGGCCTTTGGCTCTGGCAGCGCAGGAAGATCGGCGCCTAGGCCGCCCCGACTTTCTCGGCATCGGGATCATTGAGAAGGCCATGGCTCATCCAGTTCATGGTGAAAGCAAAGCGCTTCTCGACGCTCATCGCCACTTCATCACTATCCCCCAGCATGATCTGGCGGAGCGCAATCATGGAGAGATTGGAGGTAAGCATGCCAGCTGCCGCGCGGGCGGTAGCGTAGTTTTTTGGCCCACCGGGAGAGCGCACCAGCCGCTCTGCTAGCGCTTCTATGTTTGGCTCAACGACATAGCGGACATAGGCCTGGAAGATCGCTGGCTCATTCAGGCTTTCGCGCAGGGCAAAAAGATTGGCCTGAACCAGCATCCGGTTTTCAGGAAGCGAGCGCGACATGATAACAAAGTCGTCGAGTGCCTCGCGGACCGTCGGGAACCCCTGCCGCAATTGGGTTCGCCAAGTCTCGCAGCGTTGGCCGATATTCTTCAATATGTCGCCGACAAACTCTGACCGCGTTCCAAAATAGTGTTTGATCGTCGGGTCGGATGCGCCAACAGCAATGGCGATCTGACGAAGCGATGGAGAGACAACCTCCTCTCGAAGCACATAATCTGTTGCTCCATCCAGGAGGCTCTGGCGTCTGATATCGTAATCAGCGTTTCGGACCCCAACTGCTCGTCCCATCATAGCCTCCCTATTTCAGATGCCGCGTCTGTTAGCAGCGGCCCGATACTCAACAATATATATTCTATCGGTAAATATTGAGGACAAAATTGACGCACTTAGGCATTTCCGCCGCAGGTGGACAGTATGCCGCAATTCAAGACTTCTATGTATTTACGAAGTACTAGTGCGCGTGGCCTTCGCCGTGACTTGCATCATGGGCGGCTTCCTCCGCGCCCTCTCCATAGCTTGCCCAGACTTGCTGACCGCCATCACCAAACAGAATGACATCGTAGGCATCAATCCGATCGCCCATTTCCATGCCCGGTGAGCCGGCTGGCATACCAGGAACAGAGAGGCCGCGGGCCGATGGCATTTCAGCCAGCAGGCGGCGAATGTCAGACGCCGGAACATGGCCCTCAACGGCATAGCCGTTCACTTCGCCGGTGTGACAGCTCTGCAGTTCGCCCGGCACGCCAAGCTCACTGCGGATCGGGGTCAGGTCTTCGTGCTCATGGATGACAACGTCGAAGCCGTTCTCTTCCAGGTGCTCAGCCCATTTCGCACAGCAGCCGCACCAAGGCGTCTTGTGGACATTCATAGTCTGCGCGTGGGCAGGCGATGGGGCGGAAAACAGGGTCCAGCCCATAAAGACGGCCCCGGCGAGCGCGAGACTGGCAATGGCGGAGGCAAAGAGTTTCGACATGGGATCGCTCCATTATCTGACGATACCAGCAATCATACATCACGCACCAAAGCTAGGCGAGCAGATGAAATCGCTTGCAATGCCGCTCAGGAAGGTAGAGGCTGCAGACTTCGACCTTTAGCCGGACTATCAGGCCTTGTTTGCGGTAACCGCTTAGCGGCAGCTGCGCTCTCGACTTAGACGACTCCCAAAAAGTTTCGACACCCCCGCACGCAATGTCGCGTGTGGTAACGCTTTGCAGGAGATCTTTTATGACCCAAGGCACAGTTAAATTCTACAACGACCAAAAAGGTTTTGGTTTCATCGCACCTGACAATGGCGGCGACGACGTGTTCGTTCACGCCACCGCTCTTGAGCGCTGCGGCATGTCCGCCCTCAATGAAGGCCAGAAGGTTCAGTTCACGACCGCTGTCGACCCACGCAAGGGCAAGACCGCTGTCGACCAGATCGAAATGGTCTAGAGCTTAAGGGGGCCGGGCGCCTGGCGCGGGTTTCCTGCGCCGGGCGCCGTCACGGTTCCCAAAAAGCCATCATGAAGAACGCCAGCGGGCCCGGCTCGTTGGCGTTTTTTTTATGCTTGATTGAAATAGACGCCTGACTTCAGGGATCCGCGACTTTAGCATTTGAGCGGTGTATGGACGGTGCACTGATGGTGCATCCACGGTGTTTCTGGAGGATGACGAAAAGGCGCGCATCGCTAGCGGAAAAGCCTGTGCCAGACCCGCCGCCCGGCCCTGCCCTATCCTTCCGCACAAGCCGTTGCTTTGGCGTGTGTACGACAAACCCGGCCCACTTTTATGGTTAACGGGTGGACTTAATCATACGTTAACCTTAACAAAGGGGGACGCCTGTGGTGGGGCGGGGACAGGCAAATATGTATGAGCAGGATCGATATTCCCGTGGATTGGGCTGGATCTGGGCGCTAGTCGTCCTGATCGTCGTCCTCCTGCTGCTGTTTGGCGCCCTGCGCAGCGGCTTGCTATCGAGCAAGCAGCACGAAGACCCAATCTATCTGGCCTGCACTGACACCTATGGGCGCGACAACTGCTCGTGCTTTGCTGGCGTTCTGAAAATCCAGCTCTCCGAGCGCGCCTATCAATCCTATGCCAGCGAGCTTGAACGGGACGAATATCGCCTCCGCTATTTCGACGGTCGTCTGGCCGAGAATAGCTTCACCGGACGCGATGCAGACGTGTGCGTGGATGCGTCCGATATATGTAAAATACCAGTCTGCGAGCCGCGCTATTACGTTCTCGAGGACAATGTGGGGATTGGTGGCGCCCCGCCGCCGCAAGCACCGGTACGGCCTCGTGTCGGCCAGCCACCAATATTGGAGCAGGGGTCATGAACCGGGTGTACATCCTTATCACTCTGGCGCTGGGCCTGCTGATTGTTGGGGGCGCCGCGGCGTTCCTGGCAGCCGACAGCAAGGCGCAGCCATCAGGGTTTGACGTCCAGCCCGACCTCGTTCCAGTGGATGAGGGCATCACCGTCAAATCGGGAGGTGGGTGGGAGCCCCGCCCCCAGCCGGAATTGGCGCAACAGCAAGGCGGCTGGACGCCGCGCGGCACCAGTCGCAGCGATCAGATCCCACCGAACTGGACCCATCCGGACCGGGGCTGGGCCGGCCCCCGCCGCGAGTCCTTCCCGCCCGAGCCCTGGGCATTTCATCTGGAATCCATAGCTCCGGGCACCAACGCTGCGCTGGTTTGCGTATATGGGGCGGCGGAATGCGTACCACGGCCCGTTGCTGCACGGGTTTATAGCGAAGCGGCGCGCTACTGGCTGCTGCGCGGGGATGCCGAGCTGACCACGCTGGAGCTTGATTGCGGCGAGACCTATTCCTCGATCATCGATTTTGGCTGTGAGCAAGCAGGCGGACGTCCGCTGATGCCCGCATCTCGCGAAGCGGCGATGGCTTACTGGAGCCGTTCGGTTGCCTGGGGGCGCCCGTTCGGCGCGCAATCTTCAATCCTCGCCCAACGCCGCCTGCAGGCGCACCTTGTGGATTGTCCGGTCTCGCAGGAAAGCCTCGCCCGGATTGCGCGCGATCCAGACAGTGTGATGGCCGATGTCATTGGGCTCAATCTGCGGCAGGCAGCGCTCATGGCGCTCGGATATTATAGCGGCGCGATTGACGGC
>LWDU01042056.1_pt1 | contig 12491 bp, 14 predicted proteins | sample 727161 | NCBI WGS metagenome assembly LWDU01 (sample SAMN04566230, study PRJNA314399) | hydrothermal vent metagenome | isolation source: deep sea hydrothermal plume seawater | place: Mexico: Gulf of California, Guaymas Basin | collected 2004-07-11 | reverse complement strand
TAGTTATCAATCATAACCAATTTACATTTGCTCATTAGCTATCACCTTCTGTTAAACCGCGTTGCGCCATCGCCACCGCTTTAAATATGGCGCGGCCTTTGTTCATTGTTTCTGCCCATTCATTTTCCGGCACTGAGTCGTGCACAATGCCTGCACCGGCTTGAATACTCAGCTTGCCGTCTTTTATAACCGCCGTACGAATCGCAATCGCTGTGTCTAAATTACCCGACCACGATAAATACCCCACCGCGCCTGAATAAATGCCGCGTTTAACCGGCTCTAACTCATCAATAATCTGCATCGCTCTAATTTTAGGTGCTCCGCTTACAGTACCCGCTGGAAAGGTTGCTTCCAATACATCAATAGCGTCTAAGCCTGGCTTTAGCTCGCCCGTCACATTCGACACAATGTGCATGACATGGGAATAGCGCTCTATCACCATTTTATCGGTCAATTCAACCGTACCTGTTTTTGATACGCGGCCTGCATCGTTACGACCCAAATCAATCAACATCAGGTGCTCGGCGCACTCTTTGGGGTCGGCCAGCAATTCTTTTTCTAAGGCTTCATCTTCCTCGCGTGTTGCGCCCCGTGGGCGTGTTCCAGCAATAGGACGAACCGTCACTTGCTCATCTTCTAAGCGGGTTAAAATTTCGGGTGACGAACCCACCACGTGCGTATCGCCCAAATGCAGATGATACATATACGGCGATGGATTCAAGCAGCGTAATGCGCGGTACAAATCAATTGGCGGCTCAGCATAAGGGATGGTCATGCGTTGTGATAACACGACCTGCATTACGTCGCCTTCGACGATGTACTCTTTTATGCGCTTTACCCCATCTTGAAAACCTTGTTGAGTAAAACCTGAGACAAAATCGGCCTCATCAACCGCGGGCGTTTCGCTTTGCCCAAAGGATGATTCAATATGCGTGGTTTTAAGCGTCTGCACGATATCATCTAAATGCGCTAAACCGTTTTGATACGCATCGGTCGCGGACGGGTTAACGTGCGTCACAATCATCAACTGGTTATTCACATTATCGAACACCAGTACGTCTTTCGACACCATCAAGACGATATCCGGCGATCCTAACGGGTCCTCTTTGGCGGATTGCTGACTGACCTGTGCTACTTTTGGCTCAATATAATGAATGGTTTCATAACCAAAATAGCCGACCAAACCACCGCTAAATCGGGGTAAGCCGTCTACTTCAGGTATTTTAAACGTTGCTGCATATTCACGCACCCAGTCTAGCGGCGCATTACTGCTTAGCGTATCAATCGCCACACCGTTGGATTCCAATACAATCGTCTGGCCTGTGATTTTCACCACGTCTTTACAAGGCAAGCCAATAATTGAATAACGCCCCCAGTTTTCCCCACCTTCTACGGATTCAAACAGGTAACTGTATGGCGCATTTGCCAACTTCATGTACGCGCTAAGCGGCGTCTCCAAGTCGGCTAGAATTGTTTTCATCAGGGGTATGTTGTTATAGCCCTGGTCGGCGTATTGCTTAAATTGTTCAGGTGTCATTTTGTTTCTCTTAATTACTTCATCAATCTGTTATTGCTGCTGCTTAATCTTGCCAGCTGAACCGCCATCGATTTTTCATTAACACACCCATTTTTAAACTCTCTGCCTACGCTGCTTGCTGCAGCAATTGATTTATCTGTGAGAAGTGGCTAATGACCACGTCTGCACCCAGTTGATGCACATCATAATCGCCGTGGTAACCGTAATCCACACAAATAGAATAAAAGCCAGCCGCTTGCGCCGCTTTAATATCATTCACTGAGTCACCCACCATAATGCACTGCTGAGGTGACACGCTGAAAAATTCAGCCACTTCAAGTAAGGGCATGGGGTGAGGCTTTCGTTGCGCATACGTATCACCACACACCACTTTNNNGGTGTAATACTTTAAAAAAACAGGGTAGGCTTTTTCAAACACATCGTCAGGCACATCACCTTTGATGTCACCTGACAACGCCCGTTTAATCAATAACTGCGCACCATTGCCTATCCACCCACGCACTTGCTCTTGTTCACGAGCCGGTAGCTTTAACTCTGCCATTGTGTGAGCAACCGCTTGCGCAATGTCGGGTACGCTGTCCAACAACGTGCCGTCTAAATCAAACGCCATTAATTTTATCTGGCAATTGTCGCGCAAAGTTTTCAACCGACTGCCTTGGCTATTTGCACACGCATGTCGGTAATCGTTTTTGCATAGTCGTCGGTATTAAAAATAGCTGAACCCGCGACAAACATATCCGCACCGGCTGCAGCAATGTCACCAATATTGTCGACTTTCACACCGCCGTCCACTTCTAGACGAATATCCAAGCCGCTGTCATCAATGCGTTGACGAACCTGGCGCAACTTATTCAGCGTGGCGGGGATAAAGCTTTGCCCACCAAACCCAGGGTTAACTGACATCAACAAAATAACGTCCACTTTATCCATCACGTGATCTAAGTACCTTAACGATGTTGCGGGGTTAAACACCAAACCCGACTGGCAACCCAACTCACGAATCAAACCCAGGCTTCTGTCAATGTGCTCAGACGCTTCTGGGTGAAAAGTAATGATGCTGGCACCCGCTTTTGCAAAATCAGGAATGATTCTGTCCACCGGTTTCACCATCAAATGAACATCTATCGGCGCGGTCACACCGTGCTTGCGTAATGCCTCGCACACCAACGGCCCAATGGTTAAATTCGGCACATAATGGTTGTCCATCACGTCGAAATGCACAACATCCGCACCCGCCGCCAGAACGTTATCCACTTCCTCGCCCAAACGGGCAAAATCCGCGGCTAAAATAGACGGTGCAATTAACGGTGTTTTCATATGCTTATGAACCATTTAAATAAAAAATGAAGCTTACCCGAAAGTGCGATTTATTTCACCCAAATCGCCTCTTTAACCCGCATATAGCCGACTATCTCAAGCGTCTAATCGATAAAAACTTATTTTCGGCGGTTATTTTCATTTCAAACACACCATAAATCCCATCATGAGTTAAAAACTGGCGTACTTTATCTGCGGCAAATTCAACCCGACGACCATCGGATGATAGCGTGGAAATTGCTTTCGCATGCCCCTTATACACAGACAAAAATGTGTCTGTTGAAATGGCTAATTTAAAAACTAATCACTGAACTTCCATCAGATGATTTTACGCTAACACCGAGTTGACACTAGATTTTTTACGCGTCGTGATGCACCATAAACACATCAACCAACCTAGCCTATACAACATTGTATGTTTAAACGTTTTTTCGCCCACATAATATTCGCTTTTTGTATCTGCATAAGCCAGATAGTATTCGCCTCCGATATGGCGCGCGAAAAACGTATCGCAGATAATATTAAAGACAGCCTTATTATTGGCGAAGTTATGATGCTTAAAGCGAATAACGATGAATTTATCGCACTGATCAATAACGAAGAACCTGACATCATTCGCGGCAGCGTTATCATTTTACACGGCATGGGGTCCAACCCAAACGCACCACAAATCGTTCACCCATTACGCAGTCAATTAGCTGAATTAGGTTGGATCACCGCCTCAATTCAATTACCGATAACGGCCCAAGACGCATCAATCAGCGAGAACTTAGCGTTAATAAAAGAAAGCGGCCCTCGCATTCAATCCGCTCTCAACTACATGCACGAAAATTACAAAAACACTCGGTGTGTTTTAATCGCCCACAGCTTAGGCTCGATAATGACCGCCAGTTTTTTAGCCAGCCAAGAAAAAAAGGCCTGTGACGCTGTTGTGCTAATTGGCTTACCAACGCTACCATCGGATTTGCCGGAAGCTAACTCAGTTGAATTGATCAAAAAAATCAACATTCCAACGCTTGATATCTACGGCAGCCAAGATTTAGCTAGCGTAAAAAAACTCGCGCCGACAAGAAAGTTAACACTAAAGAAGAACAACCCGCTGAATCGTCAAATTGAAATAGCCGGCGCTGACCACTCATTCACCGGTTTAGACGAAACCCTTGTTCGCTCAATACACAGCTGGCTTCGGTACGTGTTTGATGAAACCTCCCATTAACTTAGCCCCATGAAATTTTATAAAGGAAACGTATGATCCCCCTCGCCATTAGTTTGCACGTTCTGGCCGCCGTTATTTGGGTCGGCGGCATGTTTTTCGCCTACCTCGTGTTACGCCCTATCGCTGCCGTGCAATTTGAACCACCTCAACGGCTCACCTTATGGTCAAACGTATTTTCTAAATTCTTTCCCTGGGTTTGGGCGTCCGTTGTGATTTTATTAGGCACCGGTTTTTGGCTTATTTTTAACAAATTTGGCGGCATGCAAAATGTCGGCGCGCATATTCACGTGATGATGAGCATCGGCATTATTATGTCGCTTATTTTTATGCATTTATTTTTTACCCCAGGACGTCGTTTGACCCAAGCGGTGCTAGAACACAATTGGGAAACAGCGGGCAAAAATTTAGCTCACATCAGAATGCTAATCGGCATCAATTTGATTCTCGGTTTAACCGTTGTGGTCGTCGCTACTGGTGGCCGTTATCTGTTCGTCTAACTGAATTATTTTATTATTATGAATAAAAGCCTATTAACAAACCTTGTCGCTATTGGCATTATTTGCGCAAGTTTCTTTGTTCCGCAATACGTTGACAACGTTAGAGCCATCGGTGTTTTTGCCTTGTCTGGCGCGATAACAAACTGGATAGCCATTCATATGCTGTTCGAGCGAGTGCCTTTTTTATACGGCTCAGGCGTTATCCCTGCTCATTTTGAAGAGTTTAAACGCGGCATCCAAGACCTCATCATGCGGCAGTTTTTTACTCAAGAAAACATCGAGCGATTTTTACAGCGTGAAGAAGATTCGGCGCAACAACTATTCAACGTAGAGCCCCTTTTAGACCGTCTCGATTATGACAAGTTATTCCAAGGCTTGGTTGAAGCCATTTCTGAATCGTCATTTGGTAGCATGTTAGCAATGGTCGGTGGCGTTGAAGCATTGGAACCATTAAAAGAACCTTTCTGTAAAAAAATTCGGCTTACCTTAGTTGAGATGACCGAAAGCGATGCCTTTATCGAAGCTCTTCACGAGGGAATTAACGCGCACCAAATCAGTGGTGACTTAGTTAATGACATTGAAGAAATTGTTGAAAAACGACTCGATGAATTGACACCCGACATGGTGAAAAATATCATTCAACGTATGATTAAAGAACACTTAGGTTGGCTCGTAGTCTGGGGCGGCGTGTTCGGTGGCCTCATTGGTTTAGGGTTCAGCCTTATTTAAGCATGGTCTCGCAACACTCTTTCAGCGTATCCACAAGCGGCCGTGGCACCGTAGAAATTACCGAGCAAATAGCCCGGTTGATCGAGTCCAGCAACATCAGCACCGGTATCTGCCAGGTCTTCACCCACCACACCAGCGCCTCGCTAATTATTTGTGAAAATGCTGACCCCGACGTGCTTCGCGATCTTGGGGTTTATATGGACGGCCTTGTGGTTGATGGCGACCCGCGTTTTATACACACGCTTGAAGGCATTGACGATATGCCCGCACATATTCGAACCATACTCACCAACCCAAACCTATCCATTCCCATTACAAACGGGCGGCTTGCGCTGGGCACATGGCAAGGTGTATTTTTGTGGGAGCATCGTTTGCAGCCACAGCATCGACACATTACCGTGACAGCTTTAGGCTAAGTTAAAGTCATGCAGCCCCTTTGGCCAAAAGACGATTTAAGTTTAACCCGTAAATCGATTGATAAGCTTCATGAAACACTCAGCACCAGCTTTCAACAGCGCCTGCAAGCATTAGGCATCGACAACGGCCTGTTGCCGTATTTGAAATCGTTTTACATCCCCTTCGCGGCGTGGATTAATGAGAAAAAATCACAGTCACAACACACGCTCGTGTTGGGTATAAACGGCGCCCAAGGTAGCGGCAAGTCCACTTTATCGCAACTCGTCGCTGATGTGTTGGAACAAGGCTTTGGACTAACGACTGCTATTTTATCGATTGACGATATTTATAAAACACGTCAACAACGCCAACAAATGTCCGTTGATCTACACCCACTATTTAAGACCCGAGGCGTACCCGGCACACACAACACGTCGCTAGGTATTGAGCTGATTAAGCAAACCATCGCGCTAAAAAAAGGTGAGCAGCTTCTGTATCCAGTTTTCGACAAAGGCAATGACGAGCCCTTGCCTAAAAGCAACTGGAAAACATGTAACGGCCCTGTCGATATTTTAATTTTCGAAGGCTGGTGTGTTGGCGCTCAAGCGCAAACTAAAAACGCTTTAATTCAAGATGTTAACTCTTTAGAACAACACGAAGACCCTCACGGTATTTGGCGACACCTCGTTAACGAACACCTTAAATCGGATTACAAAACCTTGTTTGACATGCTCGATTGCCTGATATTTTTGCAAATACCCAACGTCGATTGCGTATTAAAATGGCGTGGTTTACAAGAACAAAAACTAGCCAATAAACATCAGCACGAACAACACCTGATGACAGCAGAAAAAACGTTGAAACGCTTTATTGCACACTACGAACGATTAACCCGATTCCAGCTTGACGACTTACCCACGTGTGCCGACATTACCATCCAATTAGGTGAAGACCACCAAATGAAACAGCTGTCAATCCGGCGCCCGTAATACCAGCGCCACCCGCCTGTTTTTACTGCGCCCTTGTTCAGTATCATTACCCGTCAGCGGCCTTGTGTCGGCGTAACCAATTGCACTCAAACGTTGAGGCGCGATGCCCTGCCCAATTAAATACCGCGTCACACTGGTTGCCCTCGCCGACGACAGCTCCCAATTCGATAAATAACGGGGGGTCGATATTGACTGATTATCGGTATGCCCTTCTACCAAAATATACCAAGGCCGTTGCTTTAACATCACCGCCAATTCCTCAAGCACTTGTTCGCCTGAACGGCTTAAGGCGGCATCGGCTGGGAAAAATAGAATACTGTCACTTATTGCCAACTTGATAGAGTCTTTAGACTCTTTAACGCTCACACGATCTTTTAAGTGGCTCATGTAAACTTGGTCTAGGAAGGCACGATTAATGGGCGGTTTTTTTGCGCTAACGAGCCGAGACTTTTCTTGTTCAACCGCCGCTTGTTTAATCGTTTGCTGTTGATAGCTCAGCAATAGAATAAACAGCGTGACCATCAATAACAGCAAATCAATATAGCTGATTGTCCACGTATCATGTTCGTCCTCACGTGGCGTCGCAGCTGCCACATCAGAATTTGATCGTCGCTCAATCGACATGAGCAGCCGCTAACGGTAATAATTTAGACAGCCTGCCTTTTACGCGCTTGCTCGGCGTAGGTGTTGTGGCCGCTGGAATACCGTGCGCTTCTAACATGTCGCGAATAACCATTGGGTGTGTTCTTTCACGCATCATCACCAGGCCTTCTAATAATGTATTCAAATGCGCAGCGTGCTCCGCTGTTATTTTTTCAAGCTTAATTGCCAGCGGTTTACACACCAAGTTTGCAACAACCAATCCATACAACGTTGTTAATAATGCAAACCCCATCGTCGTACCCACTTGTTCTAGCCCCACTTCGCCCAGTCCATAGAGCATATGAATCATACCAAGCAGCGTGCCTAACATGCCGAAGGCAGGCGCATAGCCCGACATTAAGCGTAAGATTTGTGATTTTTCTTGATTCGGAAGCAGTATGCGAGCGCGCTCTTTTCGCAGAATATTCGCCACATCATCTGGCGAACAACGGTCAAGAATCAATTGCACGCCTTTCAATAAAATAGGTTGCTGCGCCAACTTAATTTCTTGCTCAAGCAAACGAAGTTGTGACGAGCGGTACAAATGCGCACAACGCAGTAACTGCCTAAATTCTGCAAGGCCATTAAATTCGGCCCGTTGACCTTTGATAATATCTGGCAGTTCACGAATTAGCTGCAACACTTTATGTTGTGGCTTACTCAACAACACCGCGCACAACGTGCCGCCTAAAACGACCAATAGTCCAGGGATATTAATCAACGCAAACAAGTGGCTGGGCGATATTAAAATCACCACCGACACCAGCAGCATTAGGAGCGTTACATTAAATACTGATAAAATTCGCATTGCATACCTTCCTTATCTTTAATTGATAATTAGAAGATAGCAATTGCTGTGCCGAAACATTCATTGGCAATATAAACAACTACTTAGATAATATAAAGCCGACACATTAGCCGGCTTTAAGCGTTATTCGGCAAGGCTTTGCCGCTTAAATAGTGACCGTTTTTTTAATCTCGGAAATTCTTAAATTGTAATGGCAAGCCTAAACTTTCGGCTCTTAACATCGCCATTACGGATTGAAGGTCATCACGCTTTTTACCCGTGACGCGCACCTGCTCTTTTTGGATTTGTGCCTGCACCTTTAGCTTTTTTTCTTTAATCAGCTTGGTAATTTTTTTAGCGGACTCGCTGTCCAAGCCTTCTTTTATAATCACCTTTTGTTTAACTTTCAAACCCGTTTCTTCTGCTGGTTGAACATCCATACAATCCGCATCAACGCCTCGACGCGATAATTTAATGCGGAAAATATCCATCATTTGTCCCAACTGAAACTTAGATTCGCCGACTAACACAACGTCATTCGCTGATAACTCAAGCTTTGCATCCGTTCCTTTAAAGTCGTAGCGCGTTGTTACTTCTTTATTCGCCTGATCAACCGCATTGGTTAACTCATGCATATCCACTTCTGAAACCACGTCGAAAGATGGCATGCTGCCTCCTATAATTTTTTGTAGGGTTTAACTCAAATAACTGCTGATAATGACGGATATCATCACTAAAGTAATGACTTGGCTGATGCCGGTGTCCTATTATTTTGTGTGTTTCTTCATCCATAAAGTGGCGGTCTTTGCTTTTAAAACGCTTACTCCTTAGCTCTAAATATAGACCTATTTAAAAAACCTTTCAGCTTTACTTACGCAATTCCCGAATTGTGTCGTAAGCCTCTGTTATTTCTTGTGTTTTTTCTTTTGCAATTTTCATCATTTCATCCGGTAAGCCTTTTGATACTAGCTTGTCTGGATGATGCTGACTGATCAGGCGGCGATACGCCTTTTTCACTTCTGCATCGGTCGCTGATTCGTTAACACCCAAAATGGCATACGCTTCTTCTGGTGTAGAACGGCTTTGCTGATGCGTACCTCGACGTTGACTGGCGCCCAGCATGCGTTTTAATTGTTCATACGCAAAGCTTGGAATACCCAATCGCCCACAAATATGCAGCAACATCTTATCTTCGGCATCATCGAGCACGCCATCTGCAAACGCGGCTTGCAGCTGCACTTCAATAAACATACGGACTAAGTTTTTATGTCGCTGACAAGCGTGTTTAAACTCGTCCAATTCGGCATCTAAATCAAAATCGGCTGATTTGCCGCGATTAAACTGCCCTATGGCTTCCTTTTGCATCTCTGCAGATAATTCCATTTGCGCCATAACACGCTTGGCCATTTGAATTTCTTCTTGCGACACCTGCCCGTCTGCCTTGGCAATGTGCCCCATCACCGCAAACGTGGACTTAAAGAATGTTTTTTTAGTTCGTTGCTGGCGCTCAGGGTCAAACGGATTGCCGGCCATGCCTAAATCAAATTTATGGCCAATATAAATCCCTAACAATGCCCCGAAGGTACCAAAGGTCATATAGCCAAATACACCGCCCAGTAATTTCCCTGTCCACCTCATCGTTTAACACCTTTTGCTTGCAAATTTGTTTATAAAATTGGATGATTATCAGCTTTTTTAACACGCAAGACAATCCAATGACTATTCCAGCTTCTCTGCTCGACGCCGATTTAAACAGCTTGCCACTTATCCATAAAGGTAAAGTGCGTGATATTTACGATATTGACGACAAACACATGCTCATTGTCACCACCGATCGCCTGTCTGCTTTCGACGTTATTCTACCTGACCCAATCCCAGGTAAAGGTATTGTGTTGAATGAGGTCTCTAATTTTTGGTTTGAAAAACTGGCTGATGTCATTCCTAATCAATTATCAGACGTTACGCTTGAGCAAGTACTCGACAATACTGACGATTGCCAACGCCTTGAAAAACGTGGCATTATTGTCAAAAAACTAAAACCGTTACCGATTGAAGCAATTGTTCGCGGTTACTTGATTGGCTCTGGCTGGAAAGACTACCAAAGATCGGGCAAAGTTTGCGGCATTCAACTGCCTGATGACTTACAACAAGCGTCTCAATTACCTGAGGCTATTTTCACACCGTCAACCAAAGCCGCGGTTGGCGAACACGATGAAAATATTTCATACGAACAAACCGTTGAATTACTCGGCGAAGACTTAGCGAAACAAGTTCGCGATGTCAGCTTAACGCTTTACACAACCGCCGCTGAATACGCGCTTGAACGTAATATTATTATTGCTGATACTAAATTTGAATTCGGCTTAGACGACAACGGTGTATTGCACCTAATTGACGAGGTGCTCACGCCAGATTCATCACGGTTTTGGGATGCCAAAGAGTATAAAGTTGGCACAAGCCCTGCCAGCTTTGATAAACAAATCGTGCGTGATTATTTAGAAACTCTGGATTGGGACAAAACAAACCCTGGCCCCACCTTACCGGCAGAAATAGCGGAGAAAACAGCCGCTAAGTATCACGAAGTTCAGGCTTTATTAACTGAATAAATATTTCTTTCAAACGTAAAAAAGGGCGCCAAAGCGCCCTTTTTTATTACCCTAAATATCTCTATTTATTTGTAAATTCTGGATAGGCTTCCATACCACATTCACTGATATCAACACCTTCGTACTCTTCCTCGGCTGATACACGAATACCCATCACCGCTTTCAGAATGCTCCAAACAATAAAGCTTGCACCAAACACCCAAACAAAGATCGTTGCTGCACCAATCAACTGACCGGAGAAGCTAACACCGTCGTTTGTTAAAGGTACCAACATCAGACCTAAGAAACCACATACACCGTGCACCGAAATCGCACCCACTGGATCATCAATCCTTAGTTTATCTAATGTTACGATTGATAACACAACCAATACACCACCAGCGGCACCAAACAAAGTAGCCAATGCAGGCGTTGGTGTAGAAGGTTCGGCAGTAATGGCAACCAAGCCAGCTAATGCACCGTTTAATAACATCGTTAAATCTGCTTTACCAAACATAAGGCGAGCAATAATCAACGCACCCATCGCGCCGCCAGCAGCAGCTGCATTTGTGTTCAAGAACACCATTGCTACTGAGTTAGCACTCGCGATATCGCCAAGCTTAAGTACAGAGCCGCCGTTAAAGCCGAACCAACCCATCCATAAAATGAACGTACCCAACGTTGCTAACGGTAAATTTGCACCGGTGATGGGTGTAATTTGACCATTTGGCCCATATTTGCCTTTACGAGCACCCAGCAATAAAACACCTGATAACGCTGCTGCTGCGCCTGCCATGTGCACAATGCCTGAACCCGCGAAGTCTGAGAAGCCAAGATCGCCCAAATTATACAGGCCGAAAACGTCTTCGCCATTCCATGTCCATGCGCCTTCCATTGGATAGATAACGCCTGTCATCACTACGGCAAACGCCAAGAAAGCCCAAAGCTTCATACGTTCAGCAACCGCACCTGACACGATTGACATGGCCGTTGCAACGAATACCACTTGGAAGAAGAAATCTGAAGCATTGGAATAGACAGAGCCGCCATCAAAGCCAGCTTCTTGCGATTCTGCTAGCACCGTTGCCGTTAATGCATCCGCTGTTGCTGCGCCATCAAGCTCAATACCACTCAACATAGCGCCGCCGCCGTACATAATCTCGTAACCATATACTAAGTACATGATGCAAGAAATGGCGAATAGCGCAACGTTCTTGGTTAAAATTTCTGCTGTGTTCTTGGAGCGAACAAGCCCAGCCTCTAACATCGAGAAGCCAGCCGCCATCCACATCACTAGCGCACCACATACCAAAAAGTAAAAGGTATCGACGGCGTATTGCAGTTCTAATATATTATTTGCGTTTATATCCACGTTTATGTCCTATTTTTTATTTATTTAAAGCGCTTCTGCGCCAGTTTCGCCGGTACGGATACGCACCACTTTACAAAGATTTTGCCATCACCAATTTTCCCTGTGTTTGCCGCTTTAATAATTGAATCCACCGCTAGATCAACTTGATCATCTGACAATGCGATTTCAACTTTTACTTTAGGCAAGAAGTCCACCACGTACTCAGATCCACGATAGAGTTCCGTATGTCCCTTTTGGCGACCGAAACCTTTTACTTCAGTGACGGTAATGCCGGATACCCCAATATCAGACAACGCTTCACGAACGTCATCTAACTTAAACGGCTTTAATACTGCTGTGACTAGTTTCATTACTATTCCTCGTTTCTAAAATGTCTTATTGACGAGAGGACTAATGCATACAGCGTGCCAACTATAAATAATCA
>LWDU01041207.1_pt1 | contig 12494 bp, 9 predicted proteins | sample 727161 | NCBI WGS metagenome assembly LWDU01 (sample SAMN04566230, study PRJNA314399) | hydrothermal vent metagenome | isolation source: deep sea hydrothermal plume seawater | place: Mexico: Gulf of California, Guaymas Basin | collected 2004-07-11 | reverse complement strand
AGCCAGAAACTGAACTGATTTATGCGCTAAACTATGGAACAGGAACTACAGTTTACCAAGGAGAGAACCGATTCAGTTTAAAAGGTATTCAATTTTTTCAAAACCGATTAGAAATAACTAAAAAAGATAAGTTCTTTTTAAGAGTTTATCGTTCACAAGAAGATGCTGGCAAGTCATATGATGCCGTCTTTACAGCATTAGAATTACAATACTACGGAAATACTATTATTGGCAATCAACCTCTAAATTATCCATGGTATAATTCATATATGGAGAATTGGGAAAAAATAGGAGGTTTTGAATGGGGAGATGTTGGTTGGAGTTTCCCCAACATTATTGGTGTTACTCCAGAAGGAAACGCAATCTGGAAATTTGATGGAGATACAATAGAGATGAGTCATTGGCAAGGCTTAACTGATTCTGTTTTACTTGCAAATGCAGATCTTCTACAAGATTTACATGATGCAACTAGGATACTAACAGATGACAATCGATTAGTGCCAGGAACTAAAGAATTTGAAGACGCACTAAAAGATATTACTTCCAAAACAACTGGTTTTTATGATAAATCTGCATTAAATCATATTCATGGAGAGTACCAATTTAAACCAGCATTTGCAAAGATAAAAGTAGGAGCAAATTTTAGAATTTATCAACCCGATTCAAAAGGAACAATCTTTATTGACACTTCTGATACTCCTATTATTAATAGAGAGTTTGGTATTTATTCTGGAATCGAGAAAGATATACTAGGTGAATCGTTAAAATTAAACGGAACACTAAGGCTAGATAAAAATGAGAACTTTAATTATCTTTTTTCTCCAGCAGCTTCTATTGTTTATAAACCAACAGAAAAAGATATTATTCGCCTTTCTTTTTCTTCTGCTATAAGGAATCCAACACTTTCTGATCAATATCTGTATTATAATACAGGTAGAGCAATCCTTATTGGTAATATCTCAGGGCATGGTTCTGATGAAGGGCCGCATTATGACAATTCAAAGGATAATATGGTAACTCTTGAATCTGCAAAAAATATACTAGATCAAGATTATAATAATTTAGTTTTTTTAAAGATTGATCCTATTAAACCGGAGCAGGCTAAATCTGTTGAATTTGGCTACCGAACAACACTCTTTGATAAGTTATATTTAGATGCTAATTATTATTATTCGCAATATACCGATTTTATTGGCTATAAAATCGGTGTAAAATTCAAATGGTTTGAAACCGTATTACCACCCGATACTATAAATAGCATATCACTACAATCTATGCAAGCATATCGAATTGCAGCAAATGCAGAAAATACTGTAACCACACAAGGGGCATCTATTGGATTAAATTATTTTTTGAACCCTTCTTTTACAATTAATGGGAATTTTACTTGGAACAAACTAAATGAAGAGGGTACGGAAGATCCTATTATCCCTGCCTATAATACTCCTGAATATAAGTACAATATTGGCCTAGTAGGGAGAGAACTTAATTTTAGTAATAATTATAATGTTTTAAAAAATTACGGATTTAGTATTAACTATAAATGGGTAGAAGGATTTCAGTATGAAGGCTCTCCTCAGTTTACAGGTTTTGTCCCTACTTACTCCTTGTTGGATGCACAAATCAGTAAAGAGTTACCAAATCTAAAATCAACTATAAAAGTGGGTGCTGCTAACCTTTTAGACAACAAACACTATGAAGTTTATGGTGGACCTTATATTGGAAGAATGATTTATTTTTCTCTTCTTGTTGAACTTTACTAAAAAATATGTAATATTGTAGCACTAATCAAAAACAAAAAAACATGAAAAAAGTATTACGAAATTTTATTGCATTTACTCTTATTGTAAGTGCAATTAGTGCAAATGCACAACCAATCAGATATCTAGATAATGTCTTTACTAATGTTACAGTAACATCTGATGTTCAGTTTGCAGAGAATATTAGTATTCTTCCTACAGTATTATCAGGTGGAGTAAATCCACCTGCTTTAACCCCAATTATGTGTGATATTTATGAGCCAACAGGAGATAATTTGACTGATCGTCCTGTAGTTATTTTATTACATACTGGAAGTTTCTTACCCCAAGTAATTAACGGACAGCCAACTGGCGATAAATTAGATTCCTCTATTGTGCAACAATGTATGCGTTGGGCAAGAAAAGGATATGTTGCTGTAGCTATGAATAATAGATTAGGTTGGAACCCCACCTCACCTAATCAAGACGACAGAACAAGTACGCTTTTACAAGCAGCTTATAGGGGAATACAAGATGCTAAAGCAATGGTTAGATTTTTAAGAAAAACAGAGGATATTGATGGAAACCCTTATGGGATTAATCCAAATCAAATTGCATTAGGTGGGCAAGGAACTGGTGGTTATATATCATTAGGATATGCTACTTTGGATACCATTGGAGATAATACGCCTTGGCAGGAAATTTATTTAACAAAGTTTTTTAACCTAACTACAATGCAACCATATGTTTATCCTCCTATTTTTGGAAATTATGATGGAACAGATTCAACGTTCTTACCTATAATAGACTCTGTGTCAGGGCAAATAGTGGGATATGCTCCTATGAACATTCCGAATTGGCCTTCTTATAGTAATGATATTAATATGGCTTTTAATATTGGTGGTTGTTTGGCTGATAGTTCTTGGCTTGAAGCTGGGGATGTGCCAATGGTAAGTTTGCATTGTACTAAAGATCCTTATGGTCCTTATGCAAATGGTGATGTAATTGTACCTACAACTGGTAATTATGTAGTAGAAGTTCAAGGAAGTTATATTGTACAGAAACACCAAGCAATGTATGGAAACAATGCTGTGTTTGCCAATGCAGGGTTTTCGGATGCCTTCACAAATGCAGCTAATGTTAATAATGATGGTTATGAAGGCTTATATCCTTTCGTAACTCCTACGCCATCTTCCACTCCAAATGCATTTGGAGAATCCTATGAAGAAGAGGGTGCGCCTTGGGATTGGTGGGATAATACCTGGTATGATAATATGCATCAGGCAATTCATAGTTCTCCAGCAGGATATGGCCCTGCCAATTCAATATTAGGAAATCCTAATATGTCATCTACAAAAGGAAATGCATATTTGGATACCATTCAAGGATATTTAAATCCTAGAATGTTTCTCGCATTAGGACTACCTACAATTCTTTCAATATCTGCCTCTGAAGTAATTGATTTTGCAACTGAGATTTATCCTAACCCAACTACTGAAAAAGTAAATGTAGTAAGTTATGCAGCCGCAATCAATAGCATTGAAATTTACAATATTCACGGTCAAGTTGTTTATAGCAAAGAAGTGAATGCAAACGCCATTAAAATAAATACAACAACTTTGAGTAATGGAGTTTATATTATGAATATAAAATCTGACAAAGCAACTATTACACGAAAATTAATTGTAGAGTAAAAGTTAATTCTTTTCTAAACAAAAAAGCCTTCCAGAAATGGAGGGCTTTTTTTGTAGCGTGAGGCAGATTTGAACTGCCGACCTCAGGGTTATGAATCCTGCGCTCTAACCACCTGAGCTACCACGCCAAAATAGTCGGCAAATATAACATATAAACACCTTTGCTAAAATTTTTCATTAATAATTTAATCCCTGTCTTTCTCATGAAGAATTTGTGTGTTTCTCTTTAATGTTCTCAAAAGTAAACATACTGCTAAAGTTGCTATTAAAACACAAATTAAGCTATTAGAAATTAACTCCTCTCCTATTACATAATTTCGCAAAACTTCAACAAAACAGAAGCCAATAACAGTGGCTAATACACCCGAATACTCCCTCCTTAAAACAGTTTTAATGGAAAAAGGGATGGAGGATGTTTTATAGTTAGAAAAATTAGGAATAAAAGCGGGAATTTTATTGGACCAATCCAGGTATTCATCTCCAAATTTCTTTTCCAAAAATCGCTCTTCTGCAAACATTATTCTCTCATAATAAAGCCAAAAGATAAGGGAAATAATCAGAATAAATAAAGGGTTAAAAACATAAGTTGCAATTCCAATCCAAATCAGGTAATTACCCAAATACAAGGGATGTCTTAGTGTTGCGTAAATACCTGTTGAGTTTAATACTTCTGCAACTTGTTGTTTGGTATTTCTACCTGATGTTCCGTGTGAAGTAGTTCCTATTGTGTAAAAGCGAATAAGAAACCCTACAAAAGACAAAAACACTGAAATAATAGTATAATATCTTTCGTTAACTTCTGAAATAGAAGCATAGTCGGTAATATCAATAAATGGGATAGCTAATAGAAATAAAATAACTGGGAATTGCCCTCTGTATTTGAATAAGAAATTTCCTTGTTTTTCGAATGTTTGCACTAAGGCCATATTTTAGTTGATTTATTTATATATTGCCAAAAAAAATTAAGACGCAAAATTAACAAAAACAAAAAAAAAAAGACGAATGTCTGAATTAATAAAATATCAATTAGAATATCCTATCCACTCCTCTATCAATATTCTTTACAAAAGGTTAAGTAACCCTAGTGGGCTTTCAGAATGGTTTGCAGATGATGTGCACATTAGGCATGATATTTATACTTTTTTTTGGGACGGAAGTGAGCAAACAGCAAAATTATTAAAGAAAAAAGAAAATCAATTTGTTCGTTTTCATTGGCTGGACAATGAAGAGGATGAAAGTTATTTTGAATTTACCATTCAAGTAGATGATTTAACAAATGATGTCTCCCTAATTGTTACCGATTTTGCTGAAGATGAAAAAGAACAAGAGGAAAATACATTGCTATGGGATACGCAGGTAGAGAGTTTGAAGCACGCCTTAGGTTCTTAAGATTATTTTCAAAATCTTCTGAATGAAAAAAATACATCTTTTCATAATTAGATCGTTTATAGGTCCTTTTGTGGCCACTTTCTTCATTACTATTTTCCTGCTGTTAATGCAATTTTTGTGGAAGTGGATTGATGATTTGGTCGGAAAAGGGTTGGAAATAAGTGAAATTAGTGAGCTTTTATTTTTTGCGTCTGTACGCTTTGTTCCTCTTGCCTTACCCATATCAATGCTGTTGGCATCAGTAATGACCTTTGGTGCATTAGGTGAAAAATCAGAATTAGTAGCCATGAAATCGGCAGGGATGTCACTAAGAAGAATAATGAATCCCTTAATCGTTTTTGTGTTTTTTGTAAGTATTGGTTCTTTTATGTTCTCCAATTATGTAATGCCAATTGCCAATTTAAAAAGTGGCAGTTTACTGTATTCCATACAAAAACAAAAACCGGCACTGAACATAAAAGCAGGTGTTTTTTACAATGGTATTGAAGGATATAGCATTAAGGTGGAAGAAAAAAGTGATGATGGACAAACGCTCAAAAATATCATTATTTACAATCATACAAACAGAAATGGAAATGATAATATAATCATTGCAAAATCAGGTAGTATGAAGCTTAGCAAAGATGAAAGATTTTTAGAATTTAAACTATTGGATGGCTATAGTTATCTGCAAGAAAAAGAGAAAAGAGGAAAGCACAAAAACCCACACCGAACCACCAAATTTAAAGAAGATATTATCCTTTTTGATCTTTCTGCATTTGATTTTAAGCGCACAAGTGCTGAACTTTACAAAGGGCATTATGCCATGTTAAACAATCAGCAACTCAGTAATGCAATCGATTCTTTGAATAGTAAACTAAGCCAAAGAACAGAGTTGATAAATAAAAATGTTTTAGAAAAATATAATTTTGCTGGTTTTAATCAAACTAATACTGAATTTACTGCAACAAAATCTACTTCTAAAAATCTTCAAAATGCGAGAATATACGATTACACTCTTAATAAACTAAGAACCCTAAAATCAATTGCAAGTTCCAATAAAAATGACCTAGAATATAGGAATTATATAATAAGAAAACACAAAATTGAATGGCATAGAAAAATAGCATTGGCCATTGCTTGTATTATTTTATTTTTGATTGGCGCACCTCTTGGAACCATTATTCGAAAAGGAGGATTTGGCATGCCAGTAATGGTTTCGGTTTTCTTTTTTGTCTTTTATCATGTTATAAATATTATTGGGGAGAAAGCTGCCAAAGATGCAACACTTACACCCTCAGAAGGAATGTGGCTCGCAAATCTTGTTTTTCTACCAATAGCAATATTTCTTATTTATAAAACAAGTAGAAATATAACACTGTTTAATATTGGCAGATATACTAATCCGATAAGCAAACTGTTTATTAAGCAATGAATATTTTACAAATATGTAGCAAACCGCCCTTTCCTAAAAAAGACGGCTATGCTTTGGCTGTAAATCATATTTCAGATGCATTAATAAACAAAGGCCATAAGTTAAAGGTAATGGCAATTAGCACGCCAAAACATGATGCCAAGGATATTCCTTCTCAATACTTAAGCAATACTGATTTTGAGCATATTTTTATTGATACTAATGTGAAAATACTTCCTGCTTTCCAAAGTTTATTTTCTAAAAGTTCCTACAATACCAATCGTTTTTACTCCAATAGTTTTGCTAAAAGATTAAAAGAACTCATAAAAGAAAATAGTTTTGATATTGTCCTTTTAGAAGGGTTATATGTATGTCCCTATTTTGAAATGATTTCAAAGAATTCCAATGCAAAAATTGTGCTAAGAGCACATAATATAGAATCTGATATCTGGAAAGGATTGGCAAAACAAACAAATAATTTACTAAAGAAATGCTATCTGAATTTGTTGCAAAAAAAACTATCTAATTACGAAAAAGCCATAGTCTTAAAAATGGATGGGATAATTTGCATTAGCGAATTGGATGAAAATTGGATGAAAAAACAAAGCGCAAAGGACATTAGCACTATACCATTTGCCATTGATACAAAAAATTATGAAATAGTTTCCACAGAAAAAAATACTATTTTTCACATTGGGTCTATGGATTGGAGAGCAAATATTGATGGGGTAAATTGGTTTTTAAATAAAGTATTTCCTCTTATAAATCAGCAAAAAAAAGAAGTTATTTTACACTTAGCTGGCAGAGGTATGCCAGATTATTTTAATGATTTAAGCGGTGAAAATATAATGATTGATGGAGAAGTAGAAAATGCAAAAGCATTCATGAAAAAATATAATTTGATGATTGTACCACTTTGGAGCGGAAGTGGTATCAGAATTAAAATTCTGGAAGCAATGGCACTTGGAAAAACCATCATTAGCACAACTATTGGTGCATCTGGAATTAATTATCAAAATAAAAAAAATATTTTAATTGCTGATACTGCCGAGCAGTTTGCAAATCAGATATTTTGGTGTTTTAACAATCCTTTGGAAAGCCAAAAAATTGGCGAAAATGCCAAGCTAAATATTCAAGAAAATTACAGCTCAGAAACAATAGAACTCAATTTATCCGCTTTCTTAAACAAAATTCAAAGCTCATGACATATCTGTTTTGGATTTGCTTTTTTCTATTGGCTTACACCTATTTTCTATTTCCTGTTGCTGTTATTTTATTTAGTAAAAACAAAAAACTAAATTCCAACTTCTATAATGAAACAGAGGTAATGCCATCTGTATCCATACTTATTGCCGCTTATAATGAACAAGCCGTGATAAAAGAAAAAGTAATGAGTATAATAGACAGTAATTTTCCAAACAGCAAAATTGAAATTATTATTGGCTCGGATTGTTCAAACGACAATACAAATCAAATTATCAAAGATTTAGAAGTGGGATTTCCTTTTATCAATACAATAATTTTTGAGGAAAGAACAGGAAAGTCAGGCGTAGTAAACAAACTGGTAAGGCAAGCTAAAAACGAAATCCTTATTCTTACTGATGCCAATATAATTTTTAGTAACAATACCATTTCATCTCTTGTTCGACACTTTAAAAATCTTGATATTGGACTTGTAGATACCAATATGGTAAATGTTGGAATAAAGAAAAGTGGAATTTCATTCCAAGAGAAAACCTACATTAGTTGGGAAGTAAAATTCAAACATGCGGAGAGTAAATTATGGGGGATGCTTATGGGACCATTTGGCGGTTGCTTTGCTATCCGAAAATCTTTATTTACTCCAATTCCTGAGAACTTTTTAGTAGATGACTTTTATGTTTGCATGAATATTTTACAAAACGGACATGGCGCAATAAATGATTTTCAGGCCATTGTTTATGAAGATGTTTCTAATCAACTTTCAGAAGAGTTTAGAAGAAAAAAAAGAATCTCCATGGGCAATTTTATCAATCTTTTTCATTTTAGAAAATTACTGCTAAAACCTTTCACCAAATTAGGATTCATTTTTATCTCTCATAAGGTTATAAGATGGTTTGGTCCTATACTATTACTTCTTATTTTTCTGGCAAATTATTCCTTAATTTTAGATAGTATTTTTTATAAAACCACTTTCTTTGCACAGCTTATATTATTTATTTTTCCATTTATTGACCTCTTATTAAGGAAAATCGGAATACATATTATAATTTTGCGTTTTATTACACATTTTTACTCCATGAACTTGGCACTACTGATTGGAATGATTGATTATCTAACCGCCAACAAAAAAGGAGTTTGGGAACCAACAAAAAGAAAACAGGATGAAATTTAATACCATAAAACAAGCCATTGAGGATATAAAAGAAGGTAAAATCATTATTGTAGTAGATGATGAAAACAGAGAAAATGAGGGAGACTTTGTAGCTGCTGCCGAAATGGTAACTCCTGAGATGGTAAATTTTATGGCAACTCATGGTAGAGGACTTATTTGTGTCCCTTTAATTGAAGATAGATGCGAGCAATTAGGACTTGATTTAATGATTGGAAAAAATACTGCTGCCTACGAAACACCTTTTACCATTTCAGTTGATTTAATTGGGCATGGTTGTACAACAGGAATTTCGGCATCTGACAGAGCGAAAACCATAAAAGCATTAGTAAACCCAAATACCAAAAAAGAGAAATTAGGAAGACCTGGACATATTTTTCCCTTAAAAGCCAGAAAAGGAGGTGTATTGAGGCGTTCCGGACATACAGAGGCCGCTATTGATTTGGCTCGTCTTGCTGGTTTGCAATCGGCTGGTGTAATTGTAGAAATTCTGAATGAAGATGGTTCAATGGCAAGAACCCCTGAACTTTTTGAAATTGCTAAAAAGTTCGATTTAAAATTTATTACAATCAAAGATTTAATTGAATACCGAATCCAGAATGAAACCTTAATTATTGAAGAGGCATCTGTGCATTTACCTACCAATTTTGGTGATTTTAATATGAAGGCTTTTAAGCAAATAACCAATGGACAACTGCACCTTGTGCTTATAAAAGGAAAATGGGATAAAGATGAGCCCATTTTGGTAAGGGTGCATTCTTCTTGTATGACAGGAGATATTTTTAGTTCCTGCAGATGCGATTGTGGTCCTCAATTACAAGCTTCTCTTTCGAAAATTGAAGAGGAAGGAAAAGGTGTTTTGGTATATATGAATCAGGAAGGAAGAGGAATTGGCCTACTCAACAAACTAAAAGCATACGAATTGCAAGAAAAAGGCAAAGACACAGTGGAAGCAAACCTTGAACTTGGCTTTAATGCAGATGATAGAGATTATGGAGTTGGCGCCCAAATTTTAAGATATATTGGCGTTTCAAAAATAAGATTACTTTCCAATAATCCTAAAAAAAGGGTTGGACTTATGGGTTATGGCATTGAGATTGTAGAAAATATCCCATTGGAAATTGAGTCGAATGAGCATAATGAGTTTTATCTGAAAACCAAAAGAGATAAAATGGGGCATTCCTTCAAAAAGTTAGATGAGTAAAAAAACAATTATTCTAGCAATTGAATCCTCTTGTGATGATACTGCTGCTGCAATTTTAGAAGATAAAAAAATCTTATCGAATGTGGTAGCTAATCAAGAAATACATCAGCAATATGGTGGGGTTGTTCCTGAATTGGCCTCTCGTGCACATCAGCAAAATATTATTCCAGTAGTGGATACTGCCATAAAAAAAGCCAAAATCAGAAAACAAGATATTGATGCCATTGCTTTTACAAAAGGTCCAGGGCTTTTGGGTTCCCTTTTGGTAGGCAGTTCTTTTGCAAAATCCTTTGCAATGGGGATGGATATTCCCCTTATTGCTGTAAATCATATGCAGGCGCATATTTTAGCTCATTTTATTGATAAAGGGAAACAGCTGCCTAGCTTTCCTTTTTTATGCTTAACGGTTTCTGGTGGGCATACACAAATAGTAAAGATTGATAGCCCATCAAAGATGCAGGTAATTGGCACCACATTAGATGATGCTGCTGGTGAGGCGTTCGATAAGTCTGCAAAAATATTAGGATTTTCCTACCCAGGCGGCCCGCTAATCGATAAATATGCAAAGGGTGGTAATATTCACGCTTTTACTTTCGGTAAGCCAAAAATAAAAGATTTGGATTTTAGTTTTAGTGGTCTGAAAACATCCATACTTTATACCATACAAGCCGGAATAAAGGAAAACCCAAATTTCATAGCAGAAAATAAAGAAGATTTATGTGCTTCTATTCAGCATGCCATAGTTATAATTCTAATTGATAAATTAACAAAAGCCATAAAGCAAACAGGGATTACACAAATTGCAATTGCAGGTGGCGTATCGGCAAATTCTTATTTAAGAAATCAGTTAAAAGTATTGGCTAAAAAAGAAAATTATAAGTTATTTATTCCAAAGTTTGAATACTGCACTGATAATGCAGCTATGATAGCCATTGCCGGATATTACAAATATTTAGATAAGGATTTTGCAAATCAAACGGAAACACCTTCTGCTCGTTTACTTTTTTAAAAAGTCAATAGTAACATCAATTGCCTCTTGCAAAGGGGTGGGATATTTCTCTAAATCATAAGGATGGAAAGCGCCTAAAACATGGTCAGCTCCTTTAATAATGTGCAATTGAGAATCAGGATTCCATTTTTGTAGATTTTTTGCTTCTTCCAATTTTACTGTTGGATCCTCACTTCCATGAATAATAAGCTGTGGGATTTTTATACTTTCTACTGCTTTTTTAATATCAATTCGGTCTTTATTTGCAATGCAGTTTTCATAAAATTGAAAGTACATTGGCATGTTCTGTTTAGTACGTCCATTGTGTACAAAAGCCACCCCTTTTTCTTTCCAAAGAGCTATTCTTTCCTTTGGTATTTTATTTGTAAAATCGGATGGAGAAGCCCAGCTAACTACTTTACTAATTCTATTTTCCTCTGCTGTTTTTAGCATGGAAATCCCTCCTCCCCTGCTATGGCCGAAAAGATAAATTTCAGCATTAATAAAATTCTCCTCTACCCAATCCAGAACAAAGCCCAAATCATCTAATTCCTTGCAGAAATTGTTATTTCCAAATGCCTTCAAATCTACAAAATCAATAGGGTCAGAACTAGTTGTTCCGTTATGCGAAAAATTAAATTTTACAAATACAAAATTGTTTTCAGCAAATGTTTCTGCAATTTGGTTAAATGCCCCCCAATCTTTAAAGCCCTTAAAACCATGCGAGAATACAACCACCCTTTTTCCCTTCTTATTTTCTTTGTAAGTTACATCAATAAGTATGGGACGGTTACCTGTTCCAATTATTATGAAAATTTGTTGATTTGTCATTTGTTAATGCTAATATTTGTTGTTAGCAACTCTAGTTTTTATTTTAAAAAAGTAAAACTATTAAGGTTATTACCTATTATTAGAATAAAAAAACTTAAGAAAACTAAAAAAATATTTTTAATCCACTTTTAAACACTTACTCCAACAAGCTCCGCTATTTTAGCGCCAATCTGAGCTGGAGATTCTACTACATGCACACCACACTGGCTTAAGATTCTCATTTTAGCTTCTGCTGTATCGTCTTTTCCGCCAACAATTGCACCCGCATGCCCCATGGTTCTCCCTTTTGGGGCGGTTTGCCCTGCAATGAAACCAACAACTGGTTTTGTTCCATTTTTCTGAATCCACTTAGCAGCATCCGCTTCTAATTGTCCACCAATTTCTCCAATCATTACAATGCCATCAGTTTGGTCATCATTCATAAATAGTTTTACAGCATCTAATATGGTTGTGCCTATTATAGGGTCACCTCCTACTCCTATTGCAGTGGAAACACCCAATCCTGCTTTTACTACTTGGTCAGCTGCTTCATAAGTTAAAGTCCCTGATTTTGAGACTACACCTATTCTTCCTTTTTTGAAAACAAATCCTGGCATAATGCCACATTTTGCTTCCTCTGGCGTAATTACTCCTGGGCAATTTGGTCCTACCAAAATACTATCTTTATCTGATAAGTATTCTTTCACCATTATCATATCTTTTGTAGGAATACCTTCTGTAATACAAATGATAACTTTAATGCCGGCTTGGGCTGCTTCCATCACTGCATCAGCTGCAAATGCTGGTGGCACAAAAATAAGAGTGGTATTGGCATCAACTTCCTTTACCGCATCCTCAACAGTATTAAAAACGGGCTTTCCTAAATGGGTTTGCCCTCCTTTTCCG
>LWDU01034509.1_pt1 | contig 12496 bp, 13 predicted proteins | sample 727161 | NCBI WGS metagenome assembly LWDU01 (sample SAMN04566230, study PRJNA314399) | hydrothermal vent metagenome | isolation source: deep sea hydrothermal plume seawater | place: Mexico: Gulf of California, Guaymas Basin | collected 2004-07-11 | reverse complement strand
TAATCCATATTTTTGTTCTCTGTGGCAAAAACCAACGAATGCTTAATAGAGCTACATTAATATAGCCAAAAGTAGAAAAAATAACTTTTGGGTTTAATTGTCTTATTTTTTTAACTAAGGGAACAATTGCACGCCTTAATGTAAATTTAGCCAAATTGTGAATTGGTATATCTTTTGGTATAGTATTTAAAAGTGGGCCATCTTTATCAAAAACAACAACTCCAACTGAGTAGCCACTACTATGAAGCTCAGTCAACAGATTCAGCATGACTCTTTCTGCACCTCCACCTGAAAACCGAGGTAATAAAAAAAGGATTAGCTGTTTATTATTCAACTTATTAATAGGTGGTTATAAACCAAAAGCATATTATTTAAATGCTGTGTAGATGAAAAATTATCTTGTGCAAAATGATACGCCTCATTGGATAATACACTTACATTTCTATTACGTATCATAGTAGAAAATTCCTTAATGAAATCACCCTTAATAGCAGGGTCATAAAACATACCATTAACTCCTTCGCTAATGATATTTAGATGCCCACCAGATTTGGCAGCAAGCACTGGCGTCTTTTGCAACATAGCCTCTACAATAGTTCTGCCAAATGCATCCACACGGCTTGGAGCAACTAATAAATCCAAAGAAGAGATTAGCCTATTTGGATTATTTATAAAACCTGTGAATATTATATGGTCACTTACGCCAACATTGCAAGCATATTCTCTCAATTCATTTACATACTCCTCTGATCCTGCACCAGCAACAATCAAATAAATATTTTTATTTATGCTGCAATGAATTGTAGAAATATTTTTTATTATAAAATCTATATTTTTATAATCAACCACTCTCCCGACACACCCCAACAGAAAACAGTTCGATGGGATGTTATATTTTTTAACAATATAGCTTCTTGCTAACCCCTTATCTATCACAGAGTTAACATTAAATGGATTGTAAATTACTTTCTTTTGATTATCTTGGATATTTATTGGCGCACTCTTCATTACCGAATCTGAGATTGCCACAAAATAATCACACAGATACCGAATCAACAGCCAAAACCTTGAAGAACTAAGTAAAGTTCTTTGATGCCAAACAAACCCCTTTGCAATAATTTTCGCTGGCAAAGACCATGATAAATTAATCCTTAAATCATTTCCATGAACAATATCAATCTCATGTATCTTAATAAATTTTGCAAAACGAAAAAAATTAGTCATGACGCCAAAAACAATAGATATTTTACTAGGGACCTCTCCAGAAAGTCTTGATGTTTTTAAAACATAAAAAGGTATATTTTTATCATTTAAATATTGGGCAAGAACCCCATTGTCTTTATGAAGAACGATATACGCCGAGATATTGGATTCGACTAATGAAGAATAAAGTTCTAATGTGGATATGTGACTACCTCCAATGGAATCACCAACGAATGGAAATAGTATTTTCAATTATTTATCTCAATATTAACAAAATCAAAAATTACGCTATATGACTTTCAGGATTATAATCAATCAAATATGGAATTTTTTTTATTAAATTTGGCGGGACTCTCTCCATAAACCTATAAAACACATCTACATCTTTTGAAGATACAGACGTTGCGGCATAACCTCTACTAGAATTTGTATTGTAGCTTTGTTTTGTATGACAGTCTGGGTTGTACTGTAAATCAATTAACTCCAATGACTCTGTCAAATAATCATTATCGTTTAACTTCTCTGTCAATATTTCTGTATAACCACTAACACAACTTTTTTTCTTTAAATATTGAAAACGTAAGTACATTTCACACCAAGCCCATAAATATAACTCTTCTTTCTGCATATTGGATGAATTAAGTTGCAATATATTAGAAGATACATCTGGAAGATTATTATCTAATATAAAATTTTTTTGTCTATTGATGAAGCTCTTCATATTCGTCAAAGGGTCTCTCACAAGATTAATTATAGAAATTTTAGGTAGTATATTACAAAAACCAACATGTAACCCTCTGGCAAAATATTTACTCACATCAACATATATAGATTTGTTTTCTCTGACTAGCATCTTATTTATCATCTTAACTCTTTTGGATGCAATATTATTTATAAAAAACATATCTTTATTATCATATGCTTTCAAAATCTTACCTCTACCTAGAAGCTCGTGAGTCTCAAGGTACCTTCTCCTTACTTTATGCTCAATATTTGACAACCTTCCTTTAAATATAGTTTTGATGTTTGGAGCTTCAAAAGATGCGTGAACATTATCCACACTAGAATTAAGAATATTAGCAAGAGTCTCCTGACCGCTTCTACCTGTAGTAACTGTGAATATATATCTTTTATGACCCATATGACTATTTTTCATATTCTATAATCAATAACTATGTTATATAAATTTATGTTTGTTAATATTTATTTCTTTTTCAAATAAATATTTCTTCACCATCCATGAGTTTCTGTTTCTAGCGCCACATTGGTCAAATAGGATACTACTGTATGGCACTATTGCAGTTGCTGCAGTATTATCGACAAAATAGTTAAAATATTTTCTATCAAACTTATGCCACGCATCCTTTCCATAAAATACAAAAAATAACTTCATAAAATTTCTAAAAGATCTAAGTCTACTTGAGGCAATTGTAAAACTATTAACCTCAATATTATGCCAAACTCCTCCCCAGTTGTTTTCGCGCAAAGTTTCTATATATAAAGATTGATTCAACTTATATTCTTTTGGAACACCTTCCCAAAAATCCATATACAAAGAATCCCATAGAGGAAGTCTCCAGTCATAGTCATGAAACTCATAATTTCTCTGTGTAGCAGTAACAAATTTACTCTGCCTTCCTGCCCACTCAATGTTTTCAAAAATTGCCCATAAAAAATCATCAGTCAATGAATAATCACTTTTTAATTTATTAATAACACTACTAAGTTCATTTTTTATATTATTAATATTATCATCTGATTGTAAACAATTCCATAAACTATAATGTTTATTAATAAATGCACTCAAAAATGTATCCAATTGACAATCAGAACCAATTGTTTTGTTTGATAATACATGCCCTCCAGTTATAAAGTCTCCAGAATTTCCATTTACAAAAATAGCATCATTAGAAATACAACCTAAACTACTTAAATTATTAAGTGCAGAATAATCAATCAGAATTGGTGAATTAGAGAGAGTGTCTGAGAATCTACAATACTTATTAAACGCTTCATCACTAAAATATTTTTTTTGATTTGATAATGAAAGTGGAATATATAACCATTTATAAGATAGATGACTAGCTACATCCTTAGCTGTTCTAACTTCAAAATTATTATTCACTCCATATGAAAAACAGATAACATCTTTTACACCTAACTCCTTTAACCCACTCACAATAAACCTTGAGTCATTTCCCGCACTGAGAGGCACTACAAACTGCCTACCATCAGCACTCTTTACCATATCTTCAAGTATTGTTCTAGAAACCTCAGTTAACTCTTTTTTTAGATGTGTCTTGCTCTTATCTTTAACTTTCCAAGGAGAGTACCGATAATATTCTCTTACCTCCGCCTTGTCATCTTTTAGTATCAATAACTCACCAGCGCATAATTGTGATATTTGTGGATGTAAGGTTTTCTTGCCTATAGTATAGCCAGACATTGAGATTTCTAATATGGCTTGCTTATTATATTCATTTTTATTGACACCTACAATTGTACTAATATCAGGCGCATAATTACTAACAATAACTTCTGTACTACTCAAAGCATAAAAAATAGGTATTGTTCTTACACGATCTACACAGCAGAATAGTTTCTCTTTATTTGAAATTATGCATGAAAAATGACCTTGTACACTTCTTATCAAGCAATCGAAGTCACTTCCTGTAGATAAATCATTATCTAGCATTTTTGCCACTTTATTTAAAAATGATATTTGATCATTATTGAGAATATACCCACTAAACCATACATTAAAATTACCAATCTTATAATGGATATTGCTTTTAAAATCCTTCATAGCAACAGTGATTTTTTTATCGATCTTCTTCAAAATTACATACCTTTACATCATATAAAACTACTGAATTATTTTAGGTGTGATTTAAACATACTTATCACCCCTATAAGCTTTGATAATCTTGTTTTAGCATAACCTTAGAATAATTCAATGCCATTAATATGAGGGTTTCCTCTAACAAATTCACTCAGAAATCGGGCATATGTCACCTGCTCAAAAGATGGCTGAATTGAAAAAAGTGGCTCCAATTCGTTTATCAATTTCTTCTTTTATCTGACTTACAATGGGCACAACAATACATTTTTAAGGGCCTGTCCTAGATAACTAACCCATTTCCTTTCTAACCCATTGATTTAATTGCTTTAATTGAGACTTTGGATCACTGTTATTCAATCGCCACTCACATTCTTTTAAAATAAGTGGAAATACTCTTTAAGTATGTCACTAAATTCTCTCACGTATCTTTTTACTTGATTACAAAAATTTTCAATACCATTAATATGGTTTTGTTTTTGAACAAACAATCCAATATATCCATTTATAATAATTTATACATTAGAATTGTTAAATGAGTCAATCAAAGACAACACATTGGAATCGGAATTGTTTAGACATCTATCACAATAAATACCTGACAACTTATTACTTAAGTGTTTTTCTCGTAAATATTTGTACACATCTCCATTCCATATCTCTAATAGAGAGTTCTTTCTCACATCCCCGACACCTAGTTTATTGTAAAAATCTGCAGTACATGTAACAACATATCCATAAGGATTAACAACAATACGATTAAATGGGTAAACACATCGTCCAGTTTGTTCTTCTGATTTTAAGCTACCCAAAATATTGTCGGCGTTAATATATTCTGTATCATTTAACTCCATCATTGAGCCTCCTTGATTGCTCAACTCTCTATAATCAAAGTGATCACAATATTGACTAACTAGATTTTTAAAGTCATTATTGTTGATATGGGCTTTTGCATTAACCACACAACTAACGTAAATTCCTAGATTAATATCATTATCATTTCTATATTTATACAAAGATTTAAGGTTTGCAATTACTTTATCAAAGTCATCCTTACCATGAACAACTTTATAATCTTCTCGATTTGTAGCACTAATTGAAAACTTTATACTATCTAAACCTGCATTAGCAACAGCGTTTGCTATATTTGGAGTTGCTAGGGCGCCATTTGTATTAAGATATACATATTGGTAGCCTAACTTCTTAGCCTTATCAACAAGCTTTACCAGTCTCTTATCCATAAAAGGATCTCCTGTAGCTTGCAGTGCTAGATCTGTAGATCCATTTTCAACCCCTTGACGCATAAGATCATAAATTATATCGGTCTCTAATGATGCAAATTTATCAATCTTAGTATTTGCACAGAAATAACATTTGTGATTGCATCTATTGTTAATATCAATTGTTAATTCTCTAGGGAATGGCGGATTATCCTGAAATATTTCAGAATCAACTGAAAATGTTAATGCCCTTCTTTCTTCTAAAGATTTTTCCATTTCAGTCTTATTCATCGTATTATTGCCTCGTGAAATTCTTTATTATGCTTTAATCCAGCTTCCATTAATATAAAAACAGGCTTTCTCTTTCCAATTACATGATTATTTATAGTTATTTGTTTTGCCATTATTACCTCATTAATTGTTTAAAAACACATAATCATGGAACACTATGCCTACAATCCTTCTTCTTGAACAGAATATTCATCTTCTGGCACACAGCTTAACATTTTTTTATTCTTTATAAAACGTAAAGCCTCTTCTGTCGCCTCTATCTCCATACGGGTTCTGCAATCTATAGACATAGAGCCCATATGCGCAGTTAGAAGACAATTATCAATTGTTTGAAGGTTTCCAAAGTATGGTTCATTATCAAATACATCTATTGCAGCACCTTCGAGATGATCATTTTTTAAAACTTCATAAAGATCATTTTCATTTATGATTCCACCACGAGATGTATTAATAATAATTGCATCTTTTTTCATAGTCAGAAGTTCTTCTCGACATATCATATTTTTTGTGTCTTTGGTTAATGGAAGGTGCAGTGTAATAATGTCAGCCTCATTATAAATATTTTCTTTTTCTACCCATTTAATAGTTTCACTCTCATTGATATTATAATTTTCACGGACATCATTTAGTAGTATTTGTTTACATCCAAACCCTGAAAGATGATGGAGAACTCTGCTGCCAATCCTGCCCATACCTATAATGCCTATAGTACACTCAGACAACCTTCTTCCAAAATATCTATTCCAGCTTCCATTATGAATTTTCATGTTGGATATTTGAACAGACCTAAGAAGAGAAATCATTAATCCAATTGTCAACTCTGAAACTGCTGGTGCAGGAGCATCTGGGGTATATGAAACTGCAATACCTCTATTTCTTGCAGAAATAAGGTCAACACTATCTAGCCCAATTCCTACACGAGAAATCATTTTTAGCTTCTTGCCACATTCTATTACATAGTCTGTAATAGGCTCTGTTCCAGCAATAATAACATCAAAATCTGGTACCATTTCAGCAAGCTCATTTTCGGTCAACTTGCGCCCAAGCGGATTAATCACGTAATCAATGTTAGACTTCTCAAGCAAGTCAAGAGGTAGCCTATTTTTTTTTCCAAAAGGAACTGTTGTTATTAATACTTTCATCTTATTATCTTTGAAAAAAATCTATCAAAATTATGCTTTCTTAAAGCAATCTACAGCATTTCTATAAAAATCATATAATGCATAACTGTCAGCAACATAGGCAATAAATTGAAATCCCATTTTATGGAAATTATTACATGCATCGAGATCTCTGGAAAACGTGCCGGCTATTTTCCCAGATGCTTTTATAATCCTTAAACAAGATTCTAGTTGAGATACCACTTCTGGATGTTCTAATTGTCCAGGAAGACCTACCGATTGAGAAATATCATACATCCCAAGATATATTAAATCTACTCCATCGACATTCGCAATTTCAGATAAATTATTTATCCCTTCCTTGCCCTCGACTATAACTGAAACCAAAGTATCATTAGCATGTCGTTCCAGGCTTTTAGTTAGCCCTTCGTGAGTATAGTTATGGCACCGTGTATAGGGTGAAAGCCCTCTTTTCCCTCTTGGTCCATATCTGGCAGAATCCACGATTTTTTTTGCATTATCTGATGTTGAAACATGGGGGACCATAATTGCTTCACATCCAGTTTCTAAGGCGTGCAATATTGTATTCTCATGATCATTTCCTACTCTAATAATTGGTTGGCAGCCATGTAGTTGTGCCGCTCTAACCATATCCTCTACAGTCTCTAATGTTAAAGCACCATGCTCCATATCTAAAACAATAAAATCTATACCCGTACGAGCAATTACATCGACATTAAAACTTGATGGCAACATACACCATGTACCAAAAACAGTTTTTCCAGATTCCATTTTTTTCTTAATCATAGTGCTTACCTTGTATTTTTATATTTATGAAATACTGAATCAGTGTGCATCAATTTTTCAACTTGCCTACGATCATTTTCAGTATCAACAGATTTAGAGATATATGGGGACGGAACCATCCTTACTTTATATCCATGTTGCAATGCCCGAATCATTTCAATTGATTCTTGCAATTCTAATGGTGTAGGCAAAAGTTCATGATTAAATTTTTTCATAAAATGCCATCGAAAAGGCATAATACAAACTTGCTTCCACCAAATAGACCTCTTTTCCTCATGATCAGTTGATGGGATTGGGGCACGAGACATATATAATGCATTCATTTCAAGATCACAGACAACCTTAATCTCACCAGGATCTTCTTTCTCACCATTAGTTAATTCTCTAATAAGATTAGAAACATAAACATCATTATTATTTAACAGAGGTTGAATAGCAAGATCAATCATATCAGGATGTACAAGGGGTTCATCCCCTTGTACAACTACAACTATATCTTCATCATCTAATTCTAACTGTTCTGCAGCTGTAGCAACCCGCAAACCAGGGCGTGTAATCCCAGGATCTGTCATTATTACATTCCCTCCAAACCCCTTTACAGCATTCTCTATTTCAGGATCGCACGCAGCAACAAAAATATCTGTTGTATAACTACTTAAAGCACATCTTCGGTATACGTGCTCAACCATTGATAATCCTTTAATGTCGCATAAGGGCTTACCAGGAAAACGTGTAGACCCCATACGAGCAGGTATTCCTATAACAATTCTCATTACTTTAACCCTATAAAAAAATAACTAGCCAGATTATTATCCAATCAATTTCAACTTGTCTCGTAAGTTTTCCTTACTAATAACCTCAATACCATAATTGTTTGCAATAGCTAGGTATTCTTGCGGTACATTTCCCCAGCTAGTCTGAAAAGAATCATATCCATTCAAATGAGGTTGTAATAAATGGGTAACATTATCATCGATAAGCACCATATCTGATTTATTACATTTATTTATTGACCTAATTTTATCCATTGCTTCAATTTTTGATGTAATTTGTGATTGGTCAAATATGTGATTTTCTTGAATATTCAAGCCATTTTTATTAAGAATAGTCTGTACAGATTTCTTATCTTTCAAGGTTGCGATATACAGTTGATTATGTAACTGTAGATTCTTCATAATAGTTATTATGTTGCCATATATTGGATGTAATTTGACCCACTCATCAACGTCTTTATTTCGTAATAATTCACGCATTTCAAAAAAAACCTTTTTAAATGGCTCTATAAAATCATGCCATTCTTTTATAAGGTTATCATAAGTTAATTGATTATCAATAATAATTCCTTCGTTAAGGGCACGGCGAAGAATATAGTATTCACCAGCTCCTCTCACTCTTGGACGCATTTGGCGAAAACTAGACTTTTCATTAATGCTAAAATCTTCTATAGAATGACGAAATTCCTTACGAGACTCCCATTTCTCCCACGCATTCCAAGATGTCACCATACACTCATCAGTACTATCGCACACAACCCCATCAAAATCAAATACAACAATTTTATATAAACTATACATGCAAATATTTATATGGATTAATTAATTCTCCTAACCCGTCTATAGTACATTTAAAATAATCACCATTATCAAGATATTGTCGATCCCTAACACGCTTTGGTGTTCCAGTTAGAATTACATCCCCTGGATTAAGTGTAATCCATGATGACAACCAAGTCAGTAAATCTGATTCCTTCCACAATCTATCGCTCAACCTTCCTTCTCTCAAGATACTATCATTATGATATCCTTGAATCTTCTGCGAATCTGGTTGAAAATTTGTGTCTATCCACGGCCCAAGAGCACAAAAAGTATCCGCTCCTTTCGATCGCGCAAGATGATGGTCCCATCCTTGAACATTTTCAGCAGATACATCATTTGCTATCGTATAACCAAAAATAGGGTTTTGTGGCTTTACTTTAATAGTTGGCGATAATTTTTCAGCCACTACAATACCTAATTCACACTCTCCCCAAGTAGGTGTATCAGAAAATGGAGACACTATAGACTGATTATGTCCAATAACCGAACTTGGAGGTTTGAAGAAAACTAATGGCTCAACCATTTCCTTTTTTAACCCTGTAGCTCCTGGATAATTGATTGCAATTGCAATAATTTTTCCTGGCTGACATGGTGAAAGAAGATTAACTTCCTTAAACAATACTTTCTTTTTCAATTTAAGCCCGCCTGCCCATGGTGCATCTGACCATAAAATCACCTCATCACCATGCAATTCTCCGTAATAAATTTGATCTAAATACACAAAACGGATAATTTTCATTGTTTTTCTAACTCTTGTTGCACCACTTCAATCAATTGTAAGAGTCCTTGACCTAAATCAACATGTAGTGGTGGGATAAATTTCCTTCCTAATTTAGGTTGGTATGAATAAGGTGTACGAATGTAATGACCCTCATATTCAATATCAATAAACTCAACATTATCTGTAATTCCCATAATTTCAGCTAACATTTGAAGCAAATCATATACACGCATTGGCTCTTGTCCGGTCAAAATTACACTTTGATTCTTAAAACTCTCGCCAAGTATAGAGACACTTGCAGCCGCAACATCCTCTACATGAATATATTCCCTCATAGACTCTTGATGACCTTCATATCGAACATGGTTGGATATTAATGCATCTCGTACTATCCTATACATTCCATTATGCTTGTCAGAACGTGGTCCATAAACCGAACCATATCGTAGAATTGTAAAATCCAATCCGTAAGTGCGTTGATATTCTTCTACAAAAAGTTCTGAAGATTGTTTGCTGCACCTATAAAATCCTCCATCACGACTATTGACGTAAACTGTACTCGCATAAATAAATCGATTAATCTTATATTTCCTACATGCATCTAATACATGTGTATTTCCAAGTACATTAACGCGAACCGTATCTAATGGGTTATTAAGTGCTACATTCAAATCTGAAATAGCTGCAAAATTATAAACAATGTCAGAACCAGAAACCGCATTATCTATTAACTCAAAATCAAGTAAATCCCCTACTATCATCTTCTGATCATCACGCAACCAAGGAGAAACCTGTTGATCAAAAATTGTTACCGAATGTCCAGCATTACTGAGCTGATCAGCCACGTGAGACCCTATAAAACCAGACCCTCCGATTAATAATATTTTGTTTATTTCTTTTTTCATAATTATTGTTATTAGTTTTTCGTTACAAATTGTTTCTGCTTATATTTTTCCAGCAACTTAATTTGTTTCACAATTCTTGTTGATACGCCAACTGTACCGTACAAATTTGACGCCTCATACCTACCATGGTTGATTTGAAATTTAACTGCATCAACTATTTTATCTTTATTTTCAACTACTTTTATAACTGCTTTTGTTCTTTCCCTCCCATCTTGCCTCGTACCCACAAGGACCACTGGTGTTCCTAAAAATGATGCATCTCTAATGAAACTTGATGAATTACCAATTGCACAAACCGCATTATCTAACAATGGTATATATTCTTCTGGTTCAAAGTTTTTATAACTCCCTAAATCGCCTAATTGCCTGCGAAACTCCATCAGATCCAGCATCAATATTTGGCCAAATCAGAAGCGTTTGCATATTAAGCTCTTTAATTGCGGACAAAACCTCTTCCATCTGTTTCTCAGAGCTAGAATACTCAGTCGTAACAGGATGAAAAAGAACAAGAAGATATTCTTTTGCAAAATTTAATTCTGGACCAACACCTTCGTTAAGTAAACTAGGCGCTGGATATTTACGTATTTTTGACACTACATCAACACTTGGACATCCATAGCTAAATACTGTTTCTTTTCGCTCTCCCATTTGTATAATATTCTTTCGTGCTTGTTTTGTAGATGGAAAATGGTAATGCGCTAATTTTGTAATTGCATGTCTTGCTGATTCATCAATCGATCCAGTAATCTCTCCACCTTGTATGTGAATCAGGCAATAATTTTGATAAACTGCCGCAATTGCAGCGCCTAATGCCTCACTCCTATCTCCAATTAATAATACGAAATCTGGAGACTGTCTTTGAAATGCATTAGATAACTCAATAACTGCAAGTCCAATTGATTTTGCCATTGTACTTGGAACCGAACCTTCCAATTCAATGTAGATTTCTTCAGTAACATTAAAACCATCTTTTTTTACCAAATCAACTACCTTACCGAACCTATCAAGTAGCATCGTACCTGTACATACCAAATTCAGTTCTATACCTGAATCATCACGCATTACCTCTAAGACCGGCTTAAGGCGCCCATAATTTGCTCTATCGACTAAAACTGTAGTTATTTTTATAGGTTTCATACTATGCCTTTAATTTAACAAAACCACACTGTATTAGAAATTCAGCCCATTTTATGTCAATAGGTTCATCAATATTTACAATGTGGCGTTCAACCAAAAAAGCTCTAGTTTTATCTGTAATAATATCCTTATTATTTAGCAAGCATTCTTTGGTTATAGCGTAACAAATACCATTTCTTGCATAAAGAGTTTCTAGTTGCTGACGAGCCGTAATACCTTTTCCTCTATGCTCATAATGTTGTAGTTTACTATTTTGCATAATCAGTGCTTTTGCCGGATGACATTTAGTATCTAATGGGCTTACACAGACTACTGAGTCTGCATTATTTTCAACTAACTCTCTGCAAACACCTTCAATATCTGAAGCTATCCTAAATGGAGATGTTGGCTCAATAATAAGCAATATATCAAATTCTGTATCGAATACTTTTTCCGACTCTTGAAGAGCGTGCACCATTGTGTCAATTGCCGTTGTATTATCGGTACTCAATAAATCTGGACGTAAAAATGGAACCTGTAAACCATACTTTTTACCTTCATCTGCGTATCTATTTGAATCAGTAGACAGTACTTTTGCATCAAGCCAGTCCAACTCATTTAAACATTCTGCTGCTCTAGCAATCAATGAAAGACCCCCAAGAATCTTCATGTTCTTGT
>LWDU01037731.1_pt1 | contig 12499 bp, 14 predicted proteins | sample 727161 | NCBI WGS metagenome assembly LWDU01 (sample SAMN04566230, study PRJNA314399) | hydrothermal vent metagenome | isolation source: deep sea hydrothermal plume seawater | place: Mexico: Gulf of California, Guaymas Basin | collected 2004-07-11 | reverse complement strand
CCTTCCGCGTCTGCGAAGTCCAAATAATGGATCAGGTCCGCCGGCGCGAGCACCGTCGCGACGCCGTCCATCAGCGGACCGACGGTGAGCCCGAAGATCATGCCCTCGGCCTGAACGGGGCGCAGCGCGAGAGCCTCGGTCTCGGCGTAGAGTGCTTCGGCGGCATCGTACCGCTCGCCCTCGTCTGAGAAGAACCAGCCCTCCACGCGCGGGTCCAATCGCGAGACGAGGGTATCGCGCAGTGCGATCGCGCGGAAGAGGTCGGCAGACGTGGTCAGCGCGTCGGCGCGACGCAGGCGGCATTTGCCGAGGCGCTCCTGACGCTCGCGAGCCTGCACACGGTGCGGATCGAGGGATGGGACGAGCCGCAGTGGTTCGCGGGCGTCGGCACGAGCGAGTTCTACCCGTGGGCTGCCGAGCGCGAGGCGCTCCAGGCCTTGGTGGACGGCGCGGGCGAGCACGGATCGCGCTACGCCGCGCCCTTCGCCGCGCTGCTCGCGAACCCCTCGGAGGCCGACGGCGGCCCGCTGGCGGTCGTCGCGCTCGCGGGCGAGTGGGGCTCGCACGAGGACGCCGCCGCCCGAACGCTCGCCCACCTCGACGCCGGGCAGGACGTAGCCGGCCCGCTCCTGATCGGCGACGGCTGGCGCGTGGTCTACCGGTACTTCCCCGCCGGGGACGCCCGCGCCGGTGCGGCGCTCAGCACTGCCGAGGCCGCCGGGCTGGCGGTCGAGTTGGTCACGTACACGCCGGGGAGCGAGTGAGCGAGGTCATCGTCGTCGGGGGCGGGATCGCCGGGATGGGGGTCGCGTGGTCGCTCGCGCGCGAGGGCACGGACGTGACGCTCGTGGAGCGCGGGACGCTCGGGCGCTCCGCCTCGTGGGCCGCGGCCGGGATGCTCGCGCCTGCCGCCGAGATCGGCTTCGACGAACTCGACCTCTACGATCTCAGCCGCCAGTCGCTGGCGGAGTGGCCCGCCTTCGCGCGGGACGTGGAGGCCGCCAGCGGCATCGGCGTGGGGTACGACGACGCGGGCGCGCTCGTCGTGGCGGACGACCGGGACAGCGCGCGGGCGCTCCGGCGGCTGTTCCAGTTCCAGGAGTCGCACGGCGTGCCGGTCACGTGGCTCTCGGGGGCGGAGGCCGCTGAGATGGAGCCCGCACTGACCTCGCGGATTCCCGCAGCCATCCATTCGCCGGAGGACCATCAGGTGGACAACCGGGCGGTTGTCCGAGCGCTGGCGGCGGCGTGCCGCGAGGCGGGCGTGACGGTCCGCGAAGAGACAACAGTTGAGACAATCGAGCCGGGGCATCCGGCGGCGGTCGTGCTGGACGGGGGCGAGCGACTGGCGGCGCCGGTCGTCGTGTCGGCTGGCGGGACTGGATCCGGCCCCGCCGATCCGGCCCATCAAGGGGCAGGCGCTCTCGCTGCGTATGAACGCCGACGTACAGTTCTCACACTTCATCCGCGCGCCTCGCGCCTACCTCGTGCCGAAATCCGACGGCCGCCTCGTCGTCGGCGCGACGAGCGAGGACCGCGGCGACGACCTCGCGCTGACGGCGGGCGGGCTCTACCGCGTGCTCGAAGGCGCCGTCCGCGTGGCGCCGGGCGTGGAGGAACTGGACGTGATCGAGACGTGGGTGGGGCTCCGGCCTGCGAGTCGGGACCATGCGCCGATCCTCGGGCGCAGCCGCCAGCCGGGCATCGCGATGGCGGCGGGCGCGTACCGCCACGGCGTTCTGCTGCTTCCCGCGATGGCGCGGATCGTCTCGCGAGATGTGCTCGTGATGCTGGCGGGCAACGCCAGCGAGGTGCCGGACGCGCTCTCGCCGCAGCGCTTCGAGGCTTAGGCTCTGTCCGGTGATTCGGAGCGAGGGCGAACGCGAGGACCGGGGGCGGCCCGCGAGGAGCGCGAAGCAGGCGTAGCGCGAGCTACGGCGATGGAGCGCGACGCGGCGGGACGGCTCCTGGGCCGCGTGGAGGCCGATCTGGATTCGCCGGACAGAGCCTAGTAGCCGAGCCCGAAGCCGTAGGGGAAGAGCGGGTCGTAGTCCGCGTCGCCGAGGTTGAGCGGTTGCTGTGCCACGGTCCGCGGCCAGGTGAACGGCAGCCGCCCCGTGGGCGCGAAGGTGCCGAAGAGCACGTCGGCCACGCCGCCGCCCTCCGACCCCGGCAGCCACGCCGCGAGGACCGCGTCGCTCGCCTCGAACACCTCCGGGACCACGAGCGGACGGCCGGAGAGCAGGACCGTCACGACCGGCACGCCCGCCCCGCTGGCGGTCGCGATGACGGCCGCGTCTTCCTCCGGGAGGCGGAGCGCGAGATCGTCGCCGAACATCTCCGCGTACGGCCGCTCGCCCACGACCGCCACGATCACGTCTGCGCCCTCGGCGCCGGATCCGTCGGCGGAGTGGGTGACCTCCGTGCCCGGTCCTGCCGCTTCGCGTCGCGCCCTGCCAGTCGATGGTCCAGCCGCCGCTCTGGATCCCGATGTCGTCCGCCGCCGCGCCGACGACGTGGATCCTGCCGAGCGGCGCCGCCAGCGGGAGGCGCTCCTCACGGTTCTGGAGCAGCACGACCGACTCGCGGACGGCCTGCCGCGCGACCGCCCGGTGCGCCTCCGAGCCGAAGGCCGCGACGTGCAGCGGCTCGGCCGACCAGTCGGGCTCGAACAGTCCGGCGGCAAACTTGACGCGCAGGATCCGGCGCACGGCATCGTCGATGCGGGACATGGGGATGGAGCCGTCTTCCACCAACTCGGTCAGCGTGCGGACGAACAGCTCGTAGCGCGCCGGGACCATGACCATGTCCATCCCCGCGTTGATGGACGTCTCGATGTCGCTGCGGTAGTCGCCCGGGATCTCGTCGATGGCGGCGAAATCCGAGATCAGGAAGCCCTCGAAGCCCAACTCCTCCTTGATGATCTCCGTCAGCATCCGCCGGCTGGCGGAGGCCTTCACGCCGTTCCAACTGCTGTACGAGGGCATGATGGTCGCCACACCCGCCGCGATGGCGGTGACGTAGCCCTGCATGTGGACCTCGCGCAGTTCGGCCTCGGAGATTCGCGCGTCGCCGCGGTCGAAGGGGTAGTCCACGCCGTCCAGCGTGATGCCGGTGCCGAGCGTGGTCCCGCCGTCCGCCGCGAAGTGCTTGGCGCAGGCGACCACGCGATCCGGCGCGCCGGGGTCGTCGCCCTGGTAGCCGCGGACGGCGGCTTCGCCGAGGGACGCGACGAGCGCGGGATCCTCCGCGAAGCCCTCGTACGTGCGGCCCCAGCGGTCATCGCGCGGGACGGCCACGGAGGGCGCGAAGGTCCAGTTGATGCCCGTCGCGCGGACCTCTCGCGCGGTGACGTGCGCGATCTCTTGCACGAGGTCCGGGTTGCGCGTCGCGCCCAGCCCGATGTTGTGCGGGAAGACCACGGCGCCGACCACGTTGGCGTGCCCGTGCACAGCGTCCACGCCGTACAGCAGCGGGATGCCGAGCCGGGTCTGGCTCGCGAGGTCCTGATATCGCTGGACCATCGCGGTCCAGTCCTCGCGGCTGTTGGTGACCGGGTCTGAGCCGCCGCCGTTGAGGATGGAGCCGAGCGCGTACGTGTGGATGTGCGCCTCGTCGGTGAGGAACTCCTGATCCGCCTGCGTCATCTGGCCGATTTTCTCCGCGAGCGTCATCTGCGCCAGCAGCGCGTCCACCTGCGGATCGAACGAGCGGTAGAGGGCCTGCCCAGTCGGGCCGCCAGCGGGCGGCGGCGGGGCGGCGGTGCAGCCGGCAAGGACGAGGCCGCAAAGGAGGAGGGCACGCATCGGGAGAACGGGTAGGGGAGGAGAAGCTACTCGGCGGCTCGGTGAACCTCGCGCGACGGGCGAACCCCACAGCCGCTCTCGGGTAGCTTGAGGCATGAGCACCCTCCGCATCAACGGCGAGGCCCGCGAGGTCCCCGCCGACCTCTCCGTCCGCGACCTTCTCTCGCACCTCGGGCGCGATCCCGAGCAGCCCGGCGTCGCCGTGGCCGTCAACGACCGCGTGGTGCGCCGCCGATGCCCGCGTCGAGATCATCACGGCCTCGCAGGGAGGATGAGCAGCCCCGATACCCCGCGCCCCGCTGGCGCCGCCGATGAGCGAGACGACCTCTGGGAGGTCGGCGGGCTGACGCTGCGCTCGCGCGTGCTCCTCGGGACGAGCCGCTACCCCAGCCTCCAGTCCCTGCTGGACAGCGTGGAGGCCAGCGGCACCGAGCTCGTGACCGTCGGCGTGCGCCGCGTGGACCTCGCCGGCGGCGACGGCGCCACGCTCCTCGGCGCGCTCCGCCAGCGCGACGGGGCCGGCGGTCGCCCGCTCCACCTCCTGCCCAACACGGCCGGCTGCTTCACGGCCCGCGAGGCGGTTCTCACCGCGCAACTCGCGCGCGAGGCGCTGGAGACCGACCGCATCAAGCTGGAGGTCATCGGCGACGACGAGACGCTCCACCCGGACCCCATCGAACTGGTCAAGGCCGCGGGCGAACTCGTGGCCGATGGTTTCGAGGTGTTCGCCTACTGCGGCGACGACCCGATCACAGCCAAGCGCCTCGCGGACCTCGGCTGCGCGGCCGTCATGCCGCTCGGCGCGCCCATCGGGAGCGGGATGGGGCTGACGAATCCGTACGCGCTCCGCATCCTCCGCGAGATCCTCCCGGACGTGCCGCTCGTCGTGGACGCGGGGATCGGCACGGCCTCGGACGCGGCGCTCGCGATGGAGTTGGGCTACGAGGGCATTTTGCTCAATACGGCCGTCGCCGGAGCGGAAAGGCCGCCGCAGATGGCCGCCGCCATGCGGCACGCCGTCGAGGCCGGGCGCCTCGCGTATCGCGCCGGGCGCATCCCGCGCCGCCTCTACGCCGAGGCGAGCACGCCCGAAGAAGGTCGGATCGAGCTGGGACCGTGAGCCTTCCGCGTCTCCTCCTTATCGCCGACGGGTTCGCGACGGGCCGCGGCTCCGGTCCCCGCGCCCAAACGCCCGAGGCCGTCCGCACGCGCACCGCCGAGGCGGTGAGTGCCGGCGTCCGCTGGGTGATGCTCCGCGACCACGCCGCCGACGAGGCCACGTTCGCGCGAGCCGCCGCCCGGCTGGCGGAGCGGTTGGGCGACGCGTGCCCCGGCATCCGGCTGTGCGTCAACACGCGAGGGGAGGTCGCGAAGCGGCTGCGCGCTGACCTGCACGTCGGCACGCGCGGGCCCGCCGTGGCAGACGCGGCCCCCCTCGTCCCGACAGTCGGCGTCTCCGCGCATTCGGCAGACGACGTCGCAGCTGCCGCCCGCGACGGTGCCGCGTACGCGACGGTCTCGCCGATCTTCCGCACCGCCACCCACCCGGACACCGCACCCGCGGGCCTCGACCTCCTCCGCCAGTCGGCCGAGGCGGCACCGGGTCTGCCGCTCTTCGCACTCGGCGGGATCACGCCCCCGCGCGTGGCGGACTGCCGCCAGGCCGGGGCCTACGGGGTCGCCGTGCTCTCCGGCATCCTGGACGCTCACCGTCTCGCGCGAACCGTCGAGCAGTATCTCTCGTCGCTCTCCTGACGTCTCTCGATCCGACTCTCTCATGAACGTAGCGCTCACCATTGCAGGCTCGGACTCCGGCGGCGGCGCCGGCATCCAGGCCGATCTCAAGACCTTCGAGGCGCTCGGCGTGTTCGGCACGAGCGCGATCACGGCGATCACGGCGCAGAACACCCGCGGCGTGACCGACGTGGTGGTGCTGGAGCCCGAGGCCGTCGTCCACCAGATCGAGGCCGTCGCGGCGGACTTCGCCATCGGCGCGGTCAAAACTGGGATGCTCGCGACGGCGCCCATCGTGGAGGCCGCCGGTGAGACGATCCAGCGGCTCGGGCTCGGGCCGCTCGTCGTAGACCCCGTCATGGTGGCCACGAGCGGCGACCCGCTCCTCGCGCCCGACGCCGTGGAGGCGTACCGCCGCGTGCTCTTCCCGCTGGCGGACGTGATCACGCCCAACACGCTGGAAGCGCAGGCGCTCACCGGCCTCCCGGTCCGCACCCTGGACGACGCCCGCCGCGCCGCCGACGCGCTCCGCCAGCTGGGCGTCCGCGCCGCGCTGGTCAAGGGCGGCCACCTCGACGGCGAGACGGAGGCCGTGGACGTGCTCGCGGACCAGGAAGGGGAGACCCTCTTCCGCTCCGAGCGCATCGAGACGACGAGCACGCACGGCACGGGCTGCACGATGGCCTCCGCCATCGCGGCGCATCTCGCGAACGGCCACGCCCTCCGCGAGGCCATCGCGGGCGCGAAAGCGTACCTGACGGAGGCGCTCCGGCACGCGCCCGGGCTGGGCAGCGGGCACGGCCCCGTGCGCCACCTGTGGTCCCTCACCAAACCGTGACGATCCATCCGCCTCATCTTCACGTGAGGCTCGGCGAGACCCTCCCTATCTTGCCCGTCCTGCGCCGGTAGCTCAGCTGGATAGAGCGCGACACTACGGATGTTGAGGTCGGGGGTTCGAATCCTCCCCGGCGCGCAGAACCGCCCCCTGCTTCGGTAGGGGGCGGTTTTTGTTTGGGCCTGCTCGGCGCTCCGTTCTCCGCGAGCGCCTGCCGACTCACGCCGCCAGCGCCTCGCGGAGACACGCGGCAGCCCTCGCGATGGAGGCGTCCGCTTCGTGAAGCCACGGCGTCCAGAGCTGCCACATGTGGAAGGCTCGCGGCTCGACGTGGAGCGAGACCGCGGCCCCGAGCGCGTGCGCTCGCCCCGCCAACAGGCGCGAATCGTCCAGTAGCACCTCGCGTGCGCCCACCTCGATGTGCGTACGTGGGAGCCGGGACAGGTCCGCGAGGAGCGGCGAGACCTCCGGATCGTCGTCGGCGTGGTGGGGGAACGTGAGCGCCGCGAGCTGGCGGTCGTCCTCGTCGGCGTTCATCGGGTCACGGGGCATGTTCGCCTCGCGCGTGTGGCTCTGGCCGGTCCGGTCCGTATTGGGCGAGAACAGCGCGAGGGCGCGGACGGGCGCGTCGTCGTCAGCGAGCGCGAGGGCGGTGACGAGCGCGAGGTGCCCGCCCGCGCTATCGCCCGCGAGGACGACGGGGCCGTTCGCCTGCACCGCACGGACCGCTGCGAGCGCGTCGTCTCGCTGGGCAGGCCAGGGGTGCTCTGGGGCGAGGCGATACCGCGGCAGCACCACGTCCACGCCCAGCGCCTCCGCCAGCGCGGCGGCGGGACGCAGGTGCGTCTCGGGCGAGCCGAATACGTAGCCGCCCCCGTGGAGCCAGACGGCGGTGCCCTCGTGCGTCCGCTCCGCGGGCGTCACGCGAAGGGCGTCGATGCCGCCGAGCGTCTCGGCGGTGCCCAGGTCGGGCTGTCCGCTGGCGCCGAGCATGAGCCGCGCGAACGCCTCGCGCATGGCGGGCGGATCGCCGTCTACGGAGTGCGCGTCGATCCGTGCGGCCACGTCCTCCCATCCGATAGAGCCGGAGAACGGGCCGCGAACGTGGTCGCGCCAGGAAGGAGTCGGCACGCTACAGGTCGATGGAGAGGACAGAGCCCCCGTCCACGCGGTAGTTGGAGCCGACGACGAAGCTGGCCTTCTCGGAGCAGAGGAACGCGATGACGGCCGCGACCTCCTCGGGCTTGCCGCGCCGCTTCAGCACGAGGTGCGGGCGCTCCTCTTCGAGAAAGCTCTCGATGGCCTCGTCCATGCTCACGCCCATCTCGTCGGCGCGCTTCTTCATCATGCCGTCCGTCATGTCCGTCGCGATGAAGGCGGGCGCGACGGAGTTGACGAGCACGCCGTCCGGCGCGTACTCCTGCGCCATGCCCTTCACGAAGGTGAGGACCGCGGCCTTCGCGGCGTTGTAGACCACCTCGTCCGAGTACGGCTGCGCGACGTTCTCGCTCGTGACGTAGACCACGCGGCCCCAGCCGCGCTCGCGCATCGGCGGGACGAACGCCTTGGCCATGCGGACGCCGCTCATCATGTCGGTCTGCCACGCGTGCATCCAGTCGTCCTCGGAGATGTCCGCCAGCGGGTCGCCCTTCGCGCCGGTGACGCCCGCCGTGTGGACGAGGATGTCGATGTCCCAGTCCGTCGCGTCCTGGATCGCGCGGGCCCCGTCCATGCTCGTCAGGTCCGCGACGACCGTCTGGAGCATGTCGCCGGTGCCGCCGAGGAGGTCGGTCGTGGTAGCGAGTTCGTCGCCGTCGAGGTCGGTGAGGAGGACGCGGGCGCCTTCGTCCAGCAGGAGGCGGGCGGTTTCCATGCCCATGCCGCCAGCGCCGCCGGTGATGACCGCAGCGCGGCCGGAGATTCCGAGATCCATGAGGAGAGGGGAAGAGAGAGAGGGGGGCTCTCTATCTCGCCCCTCCGTGGCGGTTCCCTCCCGCCGGGCTGGCGGTGGCCGCGGGCGTTAGTCTGGCGGCCCCACCCGTCCCCAGCCATGCCTTCCCGTCGCGACTTCCTCTCCGTCGGCGTTGCCGCCGGCGCTGCCTCTCTGCTCCCGCCCCCGCTGGCAGCCCACGCCGCTAGTCCCGGCGCCCCGCCCGCTTCTGCGGCGCCCGTCCCGGACCTCACGGCCGAGGACGTCGCGCACGCCGAGCGCGTGATCGGGCTGGAGTTCCGGCCGGATCAGCGCGAGCTCCTGCTGCCCGATGCGCAGTATCGGCTCGGCGTCTACGAGACGATCCGCCAGCAGGAGCCCGCGAACAGCGTCGCGCCCGTCCTCTCGCTGGACCTCCCGGCGCCGCCCGCGCCTCGCGGCCCCATGCGGACGCGGATCCCCGCCCGCGTCACGTCCACCCCGAGCGAGACCGACCTCGCGTTCGCCTCCATCCCCGAGCTGGCGGCGCTGCTCCGCGCGCGGCGGGTGTCGTCCGTGGAACTGACGCAGCTCGCGTTGGACCGCCTCCAACGATTCGATCCGCAGCTCAAGGCGACGGTCTCGCTCCTGGAGGAACGCGCGCTCCGCACGGCCCGCCAGCGGGACGAGGACCTGGCGCGCGGCGTGGACCTCGGGCCGCTCCACGGCATCCCGTACGGCGCGAAGGACCTGCTCGCAGCCCGGGGCGCACCGACGACATGGGGCGCGAGGCCGTTCCGCGACCAGCGGTTCGAGGAGGACGCGGCGGTCGTGGAACTCCTGGATGCTGCGGGCGCGGTCCTCGTCGCCAAGCTCACGCTCGGCGCGCTCGCGTGGGGCGACGTCTGGTTCGGCGGGCGCACCAACAACCCGTGGAACGTAGAACAGGGGAGCAGCGGCAGCAGCGCGGGGCCGGGCGCGGCCGTCGCGGCGGGGCTCGTGCCCTTCGCGATCGGGAGCGAGACGTACGGCTCCATCGTCTCGCCGAGCACGCGGAACGGCGTCACCGGCCACCGGCCCACGTTCGGGCGCGTTCCCACGCGCGGCGCGATGGCGTTGGCGTGGAGCCTGGACAAGCTCGGGCCCATGGCGCGATCTGCCGAGGACGCCGCCATCGTGTTCGACGCCGTGCGTGACGTGGAGACGGACCACGGCGACCTCGGCTTCCCGTTCGATCCCGCCGAGGACCTCCGAGGCATCCGGCTCGGCTACGTCCCGGTCCTGTTCGACGAGGCCGAGGGCGCAGGCGGAGACGCCGACCGCGAGTCGCTCCGCGTGCTCCGCGACCTCGGCGCCGATCTCGTGCCCGTCGCGCTTCCCGATGGCCCGGAGGTGAGCGCGGTCATGGACCTGACGGTAACCGTGGAAGCCGCCGCCGCCTTCGACGGGCTCACGCGCTCCGGTCGCGTGGACGAACTCGTCCGCCAGGAGCGCTTCGCGTGGCCCAACACCTTCCGCCACGGCCGGCTGATCCCGGCGGTGGAGTATCTCAACGCGCAGCGGATCCGCCGCCGGCTGGCGGACCAGACCGAGGCCGTCCTGCAGGAGGTCCACGCGCTCGTGACGCCGAGCGTGGGGGGGACCCAGTTGGCGCTGACCAACCTCACCGGCCACCCGGCCGTCGCCGTGCCGAACGGGTTTTTCCCCCTCCAGGACGCCGATCCCGCTGACCCGCGCCGCCAGCCGCACTCGCTCACGTTCGTCGGGCGGCTCTACGCGGACCACGCGGCGCTGCGGGCAGCCCATGCCTACCAGCGCGCGACGGCGTTCCACCGGATGCGGCCTCCCGTGGGCGGCTGAGAGATGACGAGGACCAGTCGGAGGCAGAGGCGGAGAGACCCGTCAGGGTGAGCTATGGCTGTGTTTCCAATCGGTTACGTCTGGGGGCTCTCGTGGCAGGGAGCGGCTGGAAGTCGTAGTGTCGATATCCGATAACGACATTCGATACCGAGGTCCATGCTCCGCGAGATCCTCCTCGGCTTCGTCCGCGTCCACATTCTCCACCACGCTGCCGAGGAGCCATTCTTCGGCTCGTGGATGATGGGGGAGCTCGCTTCCCACGGCTACGATGTGGGGCCGGGCACGCTCTACCCGATCCTCCACCGCATGGAGGAAGACGGCTACCTCACGAGCGAGGAGCGCACCGAGGGCGGCCGGAACCGCCGCTACTACCGCGCGACAGCGCTCGGCCGTGAGGCGCTGGCGGAGGCGCGTGCGAAGGCGAAGGAGCTCACGCGCGAAGTCGCGCCGGGCGATGGAGGACCCGCTTCCCCTTCTGACTCATGACATCACCCTCCTCACCTCCGCGGCTCGCGCGCGAACTGGGGACGTTCGGCGCCGTGATGATGGGGCTCGGCTCCATCGTCGGCACTGGCGTGTTCGTCAGCATCGGCATCGCGGCGGGCGTGGCCGGACCGGCCGTGGTGCTGGCGGTCGCCATCGGCGCGCTCGTGGCGACGTTCAACGGTCTCTCCAGCGCGCAGTTGGCGGCGAACCATCCGGTCTCCGGCGGCACGTACGAGTACGGCTACCGCTTCCTCACCCCCACGCTCGGGTTCGCCGCGGGCTGGATGTTTCTCGTCGCGAAAAGCGCCTCGGCCGCGACCGCCGCGCTCGGCTTCTCCGGCTACCTCCTCCTCGCGCTCGGCGTGGACGCCAGCCGCTGGCTCGTGCCGGTCGCGCTGGCGGCGACGGCCCTCATCACGGCCGTGGTCTATTCCGGGCTCCGGCGCTCCAACGTGACCAACATCGCGGTGGTCTCCATCACGCTCGCCGCGCTGGCGGCCTTCGTCGCGGCCGGCACCCCGACGGCCCTGGCGAACGCGGGCGCCAGCTTCGCGGACTTCTTCGAGGCGCCCGATGGCGGCGGCGGGCTCCGGTCCGTGCTCTACGCCTCGGCGCTGATGTTCGTGGCCTACACCGGCTACGGGCGAATCGCCACGCTCGGCGAGGAGGTCAAGTCCCCGCGCACTACGATCCCGCGCGCGATCATCGTGACGCTGTGGGTCACGGCGGGGCTCTACGTCGCCGTCGCGCTCGTGGCGGTCGGCGCAGTGGGCGCGGATGGTATGGCCTCCGCGACGGCCGACCGGGCCGCTCCGCTCGAGGTCGCCGCTCGCGCGTTCGCGATTCCGGGTGTGGCGGAGGTCGTGGCCTTCGGCGCGATCACGTCCATGCTCGGCGTGCTGCTCAACCTCGTGCTCGGGCTCTCGCGCGTGCTCCTCGCGATGGGGCGGCGGGCGGACGTGCCCCGCCTCTTCGGTCGGCTGGACGCCGCCGGCACCACGCCGGGCCCGGCCGTCCTGATGATGGGCGCCGTCATTGCGGGGATCGCGCTCGTGGGCGACGTGCGGACGACGTGGTCGTTCAGCGCGTTCGCGGTCCTCGTCTACTACGCCGTCACCAACCTCGCGGCGCTGTTCGTGCCGGACGACGGGCGGCTGTTCCCGAAGTGGGTATCCGTCGCGGGGCTCGTCGCGTGCGCCGGGCTGGCGTTTTTCGTGGAGCCGTTGTACTGGGGCGTCGGTCTGGCGATTCTGGCCGTCGGCCTCGTGTGGCACGCCATCGCGCGCCGGGTGCGTGGCCCGGTTGACTCCCCTTCGCTTCCTTCATGACCGATCCCGTTCGCCTCGCGCTCGCGCCCGTCCTGCTGTGGCAGGGGCGCCGCCTCTTCCAGACGATCCCGCGCCTGCCCGAGCCCGAGGGCGACCGCCATGGCATGATGGGGGAGGGACCGGGCCTCCGCTTGCTGGTGGTCGGCGATTCCTCCGGTGCCGGGGTGGGCGTGGACACGCAGACCGAGGCGTTGCTGGGCCGGACTGTCGCCCGGCTGGCGGAGCGGTTCCGCGTGACGTACCGCCTGGAAGCCCGCCACGGATCGACGATCCCGCGCACGCTGCGGCACCTCCGGAAGCAGGACCCCGAGCCGTTCGACGTCGCGCTGCTGGGGGTCGGGCTCAACGATGTGATCGCGGGCCGGGCGCTCGGCCCGTGGCTCCAGTCCTACTCCGACCTCGCCGACGACCTCCGCCAGCGGTTCGGGGTCGGGCACCTCGTCGTGTCCGGGCTGCCGCCCATCGGCGAGTTCCCGGCGGTCCCGCAGCCGCTCCGGTGGGTGCTCGGGCGGACGGCGCGCCGGCACGACCGCGCCCTCCG
>LWDU01032155.1_pt1 | contig 12501 bp, 13 predicted proteins | sample 727161 | NCBI WGS metagenome assembly LWDU01 (sample SAMN04566230, study PRJNA314399) | hydrothermal vent metagenome | isolation source: deep sea hydrothermal plume seawater | place: Mexico: Gulf of California, Guaymas Basin | collected 2004-07-11 | reverse complement strand
GGGAATGCTCTGTAATATCGACGTCTGTTTTCACCTACAGCAATTCCTAATGTTTTGAAACCTTCAAGGCGAGCTCCATGAAGAATTTGCAACGAAGAGTGAGAAGCAACCACTCCAATTGTGATTTGACTTTGGTCATAGGCGGCCAACCATGTAGCCAGTGTATCGGAATCTACGCCCATGTTGAGGGGTTTAGTATTCCCCCTATATGCGTTATCCTAAATAAATGTGCAAAAGCAATAATGGAGATAATGCATTTCACAGCAACTATTTTTTGAATTTGGCCATCGGCCATTTTTCCCCTAGAGTCAATTATCATTACAAATGGGTGTATAATTCAAAGGCTTGAAGACAATCGGCAACCATGGCAGGGAATGAACCAGCATCTCGGATGACTTACGGCGGCTATCTTCGTATTGATGATCTTCTAACATTACAAGGTGGACCACAAGGATATTCTCCGGCTCCATGTAATAACGAGTTACATTTTATTATTGTGCATCAATCATTTGAGTTGTGGTTTAAATTAGTTCTTAGAGAATTGAAAGAAGCATATCATTTATTATCGGTAAGTAGCGTTGATGAACAATCAATACCGCAAATAGTACACCATTTTGAAAGAGTTACTACGATAATGAATTTGATGACCCACCAGTGGGATGTCATGGTACTTCATCTGGCTTTGAATCCTGGCAAATGAGAGAGTTGGAAGTAATTCTTGGCCTCGATAATTCACAACGAATGGGTGGTATGGACCCATTGGCACATATGAGAAAATTAGTTGGAGAAGGGAAAGTTAGCCAAGAGGTGTTTGACAATTTTGAACAAGTATCTTCACAACCATCTCTAAACGATGTGCTAACCGATTGGTTAGGCCGCACACCAATCAACGGTTCTATTTCATCCGATACAGGAGATGATGAAGTAATTTCACAATTTGTAGAGGGTCATCTTGATGCTATGAAACTACATGGTGAGACCGTAATATCTCACATTGTCGCGATAGGACATGGAGACGAGGAACCAGTTCGGGCAAAGATTGAGGCTGGAATTGAAGGTGCGCGAACATTCTTGATGCCGGATGGAGAAATCAACAGGAGCAGAGCAGGTTTGCTGTTCATTGAATCATATCGCGAATTACCACTATTGGCTTGGCCAAGGAAATTGATTGACACAATAGTTGATTTAGAACAGTCTATGCTATTATTCCGTTCCCACCATGCTAGAATGGTTGAGAGAATGATTGGCCGAAGAATGGGAACCGGTGGTTCAAGTGGTGTAGATTACCTTGATGCAACGCTAAAGTACAGGATTTTTGTTGACCTTTGGGGAGTTCGTACTTTATTGGTTAAGCGAGATGCCTTGCCAGATGTAAAGAACAATGATTTCTATGGCTTTGCTCAATCGTGAGCAAACTTTGACAATCAATCATCTAAGTGAGGGTCAATGTCGATTGGAATTAATTCGTGGTCGTACTCATATAGAGCAATCTTGAGAGGATCTAATACGAAACGAACATCTGCTTCTTCCAGTCCATAGAGAGTAATCAATTCTGCCTTAAAAGCTTCACGAAGAACATCTTCGGAAGCGTATAATGGGGCACCCATTCCAATTTGTAGTGCGCGAGCACCAATGATTCTTGCTCGTTCAAAACGTGTGTGTTGTCGTGCTGGTTTTACCATTTTATGACACCTGCGAGCGAACTCGCATTCGGGGGCTACTGCCACCTCTTTTTGAACCTACCCCTATAGTTTGTTTCTATTATTATTCATTCTTGCTCAAAAATCGGTTGCTTTGGACGTTTGATTTCCTTAACCCAGAGCATTATTGCGGGGGTAATTAAAACGAGCAATATCACAAACCAAATCACCGCATACAGTGCCGGGTTAGGTGTTTTTACCGGAATTGGTATTTCATTTTCATCATCATTAAATTCCATATTGCCAGCAGTTTCATCACTATATGATTGTAGTTGTGGGGAACCACTGTTTTCAAGAATGAAAATCAGACGGCCACTCCAACCATCAAGCATTCCACTGATATTTACTCCTGCTGTATTAGAGATATTTGAATCACTAAAATCAATTATTACCGAATCTGTCGCTAAATATTGATGGGTAAAGTTTCTGCTTTCATGCTGTGTTGAATCAAGTCTCCAGATTGATAATTTTTGGCCAGCAGAATTATTCCAACGGATAATGCCATCTTTCAATATTACATCGCTAAGGCTGTTATTTTGTAATCCAATATGAGTATTGAGAGATTGATTCAAGTCAAGTGCTTGACTAGAACCAGTAAGCAATCCATTACCATCTATTACTAAACTTGGAATAAATAGTAATCGAAATTTATCATCATATCTAAATTTTGAATGATTTAGGTAAGTATAATCTTCACTCGATGCATGATGTTGAAGAATCACAGTATCGGTTCTATTTAGTGTTGCTAAATTATCTTCGACTAGTTGGCAAGGTTCACACCAATCCGCTGCGAAATATTCCACAATATGTTCGCTCTCGCTTGCTTCGCAATCTAACGATTGCTGGTAGCATGAATAGTCAATATATTGGACTGCGATAATGTCGCCATCATCTAAATCCGCTTCACCTTCTGAAGATGTATTTGCTAGAGATGTTGAAAGCAAAAGAAATATCGCGGTCCAGAAGAAAACCCATCTCCTATTGTCGGACATTAACAAGCGCTGCGGGAATGTGTTCAAAAGGGGTCTGCAACAGGCTTCAAGCATGGACCGAGTTTGGTGGGCCCGCCCTAGCGCCTTCCCTCTCGCACTATTGGTTATTTCATTATTGATTATCGTAGTCGGTGGCACGATTCGGATTAGCGACGCGGGAGAGTCATGTCCCGATTGGCCACAATGTTTTGGCACTTGGACATTTGATGTTTCTGTTGATGAACAACAGCAATTCTGGGATGACAATCCCGATCATGAAGATTCACGTGGTATTGAACACCGTTACTCTACATTCCAAATTTTCACAGAATGGTTCCATCGTTTGCTTGTTGCAATTGTTGCAATACCTGTATTGTTGAATTTTGTAATGGCCAAAAAATTGAAAGAAACTTATGGCGATAGGACGGTAAAGGTTTCTTTTCTTGCAGGAATAATGCTCATATGTCAAGCGATAGCAGGGGCTGTAACTGTTGTTCTTGATAATGTGGATTGGTCAGTAGCATTACATCTTTCACTAGCATGTATATGGGCATCGATTTTGTTGTATCAATATCTCTGGATGAGAATTTGCGAAGGTGCAAATTGGTCATTATTGAAGACGTCACAACAATTTTTCAATGAACATGCTAAAAGAATTGATTCAATGGCAGCAGCAGTATTTGTATTGTTAATACTCGGTGCTTGGGTCGCTAGTACAGCAGGTGGTCAATACAATCAGGGTTGTTCAGTAGGATTTCCGAATGGGTGGCCAAAATGTAATGGCGACCTCTTACCATCAGTTGATGGCCCAGGAATAATGGTGCAAATGATTCACCGCACGGGAGCATTAGTGGTTGGAATAATGCTGATATTAGCCACTGCAAGAATCACAGAAAGTGCTAGGCAAGACAAACAAGCAATTGGATTCAAAACATTTGCACATATGACAAGTGGATTGTGGAGTTTGAATGTCTTAGTAGGTGCTTCATATATCATTTTAGCAAAATTAGAAGAATTCCCTGAATGGCTTTCACTTGTACACTTAGTAGTTGGAGTCGGTAGCGTTCTAATGGCAATTTGCGCGAGTATGTTGATGCGCTTTAGCAAAGAAAAATCAGCGGAATTATCAGAGGAATAATCATGACTGAGGCCACTAATGATTCAATCCCACATCCGGGAATGTTGAATGTTTTTCTTCAATTAATGAAATTAAGAGTTATTGTATTACTACAAGTGACAGCAGTTTGTGCAATACTGGTGCATGATTTATTGGCTCGTCACGATTTGATAAACATAGATAGAACTTGGATGGATACGATGGAAACAGTAGTCATCACTGTGGTTGCAGGAACACTTTCTGCTGGTGGTTCTAATTCTATCAATATGTGGTATGATGCGGATATTGATGTGCTGATGAGGCGTACCCAAAACCGTCCAATTCCGTTGGGGCATATTTCTGCAAAGAGTGCACTAATTTCAATGTTTTTCTTAGTTCATTGGAAGGCAGCATTTTGGTCCTTTTTTTCAGTTGGATTTTATGTTTTTATTTATTCAATGCTACTAAAACGCAGAACTCCGCAGAATATCGTTATCGGTGGTATTGCAGGGGCGACTCCACCAATAATTGGTTGGGCAGCAGCAGCAGCAGGTTCAATCGAGTCAAGCAACCCTTTTGATTTGGGTTCGCCAATTCCTTGGATGTTATTCATGCTAATTTTCTTGTGGACCCCTCCTCATTTCTGGGCTTTGGCACTGTATCGTTCTGGTGAGTATGCCAAAGCAAATGTACCGATGATGAATGAAGTAAAGGGTCCAAAGCGTACCGTCACTGAGTCAAAAATTTACTGTGTTCTATTATTGCTATTGGGTTCAGTACCATTGTTTTGGCCTGAATCTGGGTTGCCATTACTATGGTCAATTATTGCGACCGGACTGTCATTGTGGTATGCAAAATCGGTTTGGAGCATAGATCCAATAGAAGATTTTGATGAAAATGGAAGAATGCCAAAAGCAGCTAAATCATTCTTCCGTTCATTGTATTATTTAGGGTGGATGTTCCTTGTTTTAGTAGTGGTATGTGCCATCCCTCCTGAGTTACTTGGCTCTCTTGGCCCAATAGTTTGAAAGTGATACACTGCAGGGATATTACCGATTGATATTGGCATGATGGTGAACCGTCATCTTGATGACGGGTCCGCCGGTGGCCGCAACTACAAGCGGTGATCGCATAGCCTGGCCATTGCGCTGGATTGCTAATCCAGTGGGCTCGTTCTCACGGGAGTTCGAATCTCCCTCACCGCGCCATATTACTTTCTTCAGTCAAAGAAATCATCAAAATCATCGTTACTAATAGGTGACTTGTTACGAGTTCTTGCTGCAAGAACTCTCTTCAATCTCTTTCTTCTCTTCAAAATGAGAGGGATCATAATAATACTCAAAAACAAAATCGTAATGAGTGTGCCACCTGAATATAGGAAGATATCTTTTTGCATTGCGTCTTGCAAATCTCCAAGCCACGGCACTCCGAGAGGAGGTTCTCCTGGTGGTGGGGGTACAGGGATAATATGTTGATTATATTGCCACCAGAGGTCTTCAATGTGGACTCTATTTACATTACTAGATGGATAAGAAGCCATTGTATTTTCATTTCCGACCCAATCTATTGGTGCAAGAATGTAATAATATGTCCTATATGGTCTAATTCCATCAATTTCGCTTCCACTTTGATTGAAATATCCTTTTTCACCAGGTATCGACAGGATATCGCTAGCAATTGGCGTAATGAATTTCAAATCAACATTGACTGGACGCGACTCAACTCTGTACAAGTTCCAAGAAACCGGACCGCTTATTTCGTGTTCTGGCCATGTCCAAGTCAAATTAACTTCATAGCACATATTCCATTCTCTAGAAATGTCATAACAATCACTTGAGTTGGTGAAGTCGTAGCTAGAAACAAAATTGGAAATTGCAACAGATGGTGGAAGAGCATCACCACAAATCATTCCAGCACTTCCAGCAGCATTTCTTACAATACTGGCTTTTTGAAAGTCTGGGACTCCGGCTCTATCGGCAGGGATAATGACATATGAGGCACAATCGCCGGTCTCTAAGACATTAGGGTCAATCCAATGGTCTGTGGTGATTGGAATAGTCGCAACTGCAGTATCAAGGGTTAACTCTCCCCAAACAAGTGGGTTTATTCCCTCGTCTGTCTCTGGGAAATAGGTTGAACTAGTTTCGGAACCTATGATTTTGAAAATCTTCCATCCACCGAGATATGGATTTGACAAATCTCCCGAAGCAGTCCAATTTAATTCGATTTGACCGTCTTTGAGGAGAGAATAATCAACATCGCCCAAAGAAACATTTGCTTCAGGTAATTCTCCTACGATTAGAATCGCTCCGTTTGAAACCATCTCCAAAATGAATGTTCCATCTCCATTATTCGTTAGAATATTTGGTGATTCAATATATGACCAAATATTATCGCTCAGAGAATCAATTTGGCGGACATCAACAGTTGAGAGGTTGACATTTGAGGGTAATATTGCACTCATGTTGAGTGTTATTACCATTGACTCCATTCCAACATTGGCAGAACCATCCGCAATTGAGAGGATGTCAAAAGACATTAATTGCAATGGTTCTTGTCCCGAGCCCACGCCATAATTTGTTCCTAATACCGGCAATATTGATTCTGTTTCAAGATATGCTTCTGAACGAGTGATTGCACTTCCAGTGTAATATGGCTCATCATTAATCTCAATATAATCGAATATTGTAATATATTCGTGAACAGTATCAATCGTTCCAAATGAATCTATTACTCTAAGCATAATAGTGTGGTCTCCCAACCCCAAAACATCCCCACTGATATTCAGAAGTTGCCCATATCCTAAATTAATGATTCCCGAAACCCACCACGAATAATTCAGAGGCTCAGCAGCGGTAGTACCACTTTTTCCAAACATCTCAATATTGTCGCCAGTATTGTATTTTCCGTTGGAATTTTCTTGTTGTATTGCTGCGTTAATATTGCCTGCAAGAACATCTGCTTGTTCACTAATAATATTATTTGAAGTGCTACTATCTTGCCCTTCAATATATGTGTTTGGAGCAGAGATTTTTAGGATTCTATTGTCTCCTGTCACAGTGATATTAAATTTACAAGCCTGACTTTCACCTGGTAATAGTGAAGTTATCTGGCATTGCTCTTCCATTTTCAATTCACTGCTAAGGTCATATATCTCAAATGTAACGAAGAAACTATCAATCGTTTTATTACCTAAATTATTTATTTCCGAATATACCATTTCGCTGCCAAAGTAATAGTCTTCTGAAGAAGAGTCATGCCCAGGAGCCATCAACGATACGCTAATATCTATTGTATCATCAATAATAATGGGTGTCAAAGTGACGTCATTGAAATCATTTTGGTCGCTATGAGGGGTGCCAGTGCTGTTATACAGGCCCCATTTTAGAATATATTCGCCCTCAAATGGGTAATTGAATACTGGCATTATGTGACTAAAAGGCATTACTACTCCCCAAGAGTTTAATCCAGAGTTGAAGGAATATGCTTCTGCAAGAATCACAGATTCGGCCTGATCCCATAATTGCCACCCAATGGTTGCATTGAAGTTACATGAACCACAACTGTTGACAGTTCCCTTTGCCTTAAGAGAATAATCGGTATTTGAATTGAGTATTTTTTGACCCTCATAGATGGCAAGGTCATCTATGTCATCATAAGGCTTCCAAGAGTCATCAACATCCAAGTCAACAAATGACTGAGATATGTTGAAATTATATTTGAAAATATCATTGCTCGGTATTTGATCAGATTCATCAAATGAAAATACTACGGTGATTATTCCTTCCGCACCTGAAGTTGGAGTCCAAGTATTGGCCGATGTAAAATTTGAGTATTGCCCCTGAGCAATATTTGCCGTTGCAAATTGACCTCTTGCATCAAAGTTTGATTTACAAACAGAGCCATCAATGTCACCAGAACAAATATACCAACGCATCCCTCTGTCCAATCCAGCAGATCCCAAACCCTGATTCTTTACTTGAGCAGTAAACGAAAATGTGTCATAAGATGAGGCCCAATTATCTTTACTAGGTGAAATGCCATCGGTAATTGCAAGGTCACCGGTGACAGAAGCACTCACTTTTGGTAGAGTTGCAAGGCCTCCTAGTGAAGAAATAAGAAGTAATAATACGAGGCACAAACTACTGCTTTTGGACCTGAAATGATATGGCTCGCACTGCGACATCATCCAGTGCCTTACAAGGGGGATTCAAAGAGTCATCGCCCACGAATGGGTTTGAGGTGGTAAAAAATGAACTTTTACTATTAGCCGAAAAACATTTCCGGCATATTGGAAAAAGCGATTTTATATTGCCCTCGCCGGAGAAATATGCGGCAACCTCTTCAATCGTCAAACAACACCTCGTATTATGCAGGAACTCGTTTGCTCTCATACTGAGAGGGAAGATGGAGCAATAACTGCAGTCATTGAATTTCTAACAGCGTTTGTGTTATTCTTGATGATATTAACTGCATTTTTGTCTTTAGCCCAATTACAAATGGGTTCGAATGACCCTGCTCTTGACCGATTGGATGGTGCTGCAGTTCTTGGTATGGACCGTATTAGTTCTGACGAAGGATGGTTTGTGCCTCTAAATAATGAGGTATTGGATTTTGATAATGCAACTGCGAATTGGCATTTGTATTCAGCCGAGCAATTAGATGAAGGAAGGGTACAAGCGGGGCTATTGGTTGATGGTGAAATCAACGAAACTAAAATCAATGCATTACACAATGTCAGTGAGGATGGTTTTGCATTAGGAATCGGATTGCAGGAGGGGTATAGTTTCCATCTCAATATAATGGTTACAGATAGTAGTGACCTCCAACGAGTCAACAAAGTATTGTTCGATGGTGGTACAGATAAATACGGTACGCGCTCATCTTCAACTTCTTACCGCAATTTCTATCAAAATGATGAAACGATTCAAATAATTCTTGAAGTTCATGATGGAGGGCGTAAAGAGAATCAATTACAGATAACGGAAGTACATCCGCGTCCAACACAACTCGGGCCAGAATGGATTGAAATCTATAATCCGAATGACTTTGCCGTATCTTTGTATGGCTGGTCACTCACGCACACCTCTGGTTCATCAACCTCAAATCTGCTTCTAAAACAAGGGATAATCACCGGCCACGCAACTGCAATATTTTCCGGAGACCCTTCAAGTCAAGAATCCGGAAATGCCAGCGAAGTTATTGATTTGGGGGCTGAAGGTTTTCTTGGAGTCGGCTCAATTGATAATTTAGCAAATGGCAACGGGCAAATAGCGTTGAAATATACGCAAGTGTTTGAATCACGCCCTGTTGACATTCAACGAATTAATTGGGGCGGAGATACAGGTTTGTTCCTGATAAATGGCCAATCGATTGTTTGGGATGGCACATCGATGTTTGATTCTGCTTCATGGTCAATTTCCGATGACCCCACACCAGGAAATTGATTATTGGAATTGATTTTCATTAATCGCTAGAATTGTCAATAACACAATTAACAAACGGTTTGCGGCGCACAGTTCATCAACTCAAACAGTTTCGATGTATTTGTTCCCATGCAGCCCGCAGCAGTATACACTCGTGACAGATGCGTAACAGGCATCCACGGATTAGATGAAATTCTTCGCGGCGGAATACCATATGGCTCAACAGTATTATGTTCGGGAACATGTGGTTCTGGAAAGACTACAGTTGCAATGGAATTCTTGGTTAGAGGAGCACTTGCAGGCGAGGCATGTGCGCATTTCACCGCGACTGAACCCTCTGTCAAGTTATTGGAAAACATTCGCCAATTTGCATTTTTTGATATGAATATGGTCGACACTGGATTGATCAATGTTTTCGATATGGATGTACTATATTCTTGGCTGGGATTAGAAAAATCATCTTTTGATTTGGACGATGTTCACGCTTTGATCAAAGCGATTGTTGATATTGTGAATACAATTGGTGTCACACGCTTAGTAATAGATTCCGTAACGACGCTATGTTACAAGATTAAACTTTAGGAAAGAAATTGTCAACCTTAGGTTGTACAACCATACTAGTTTCAGAAATCACATCCGCTACAGAAAATGCTCATTGGTCATCTTTCGGTGTCGAGGAGGCAATTGCTGACGGCATTATTGTAATGGGTGACGTTGAAAGAATGGGGCACCTCCTAAGATTTTTACAAGTAGTGAAAATGCGTGGAACTTCACATTCTAGGGCAAAACATGCTATTGAATTAACTCCTATCGGTGTAATGTTAACCCCTATGCTCAAATGGGGCGCTCATAGCGACAAGCAAGGCAAATGGGGTGCTTGATAATGTTTGAACTTGACCAAAGAATCGCGGAACAACTCACAGAAGTTGCTCTAAACAGCGCAATACAAGTTCGCTGCGGCAACTCAAATGCGTTCATGGTTACTGCTAGTACCATGGTGTTTACATTTCTGGAAGCAGAAGTGCAATGGAAATGATTGAGGCATTTGAGACGATTGGAATAGATGTATCTCACATTCAGTTCATCGATTTAGTTTCTTCAGGCGTATTAGGTGGGACAGATGTAGACAGAACAAATATCCATTTCGTTGATTCACCAATTATGTTGGAGTCTGTATTGCTTAGAACTCTCTATCTGTTGAGAACAACAACACTTGAACGAAATTTCGTAATATTGGATAGTGTGAATTCATTGGCGATATACAACGAGGATAGGATGTAGGCAAAGAGAAGTTCTTTCCGTAATATTGAATGTTCCAGACCAAACACCTCCATTGGTATTATCAAATCTTGATTTGTACTGTACAGATTTAATCGACAGAGGACAAGTCGTAATTCATTGAGGTATTTGTTATGAGTAAACAATATAATTTCAAGAAAGAAGATGAAGAATTCTTCGGGGCAGTGGGCTCTTTTGGAGTTCCAAAATTCGATGGTGAAATGCATGGTGGTGTTCCAAGGGGATTCACGATGATTAGCTTTACCGACACAGGGTCGGGTTCTGAATTATTTGGCAAGCAATTCACATCACCAGCAGAGGAATCCGAAAACACACTATATGTTTCAACCAATGAAGGGCAACAAGAAATAGCCCGTGTTTTCAATAAATATGGATGGCCTTTGGACATCAGCGTTAGAACCATTGGAGAAGAATACAATAGTGAAGTTTTGGAAAAGGAACTTCTGGCTAGCAGATACCGGCTTGAGGGATTTAGGCTAGAGGATATTCAACGTTTGGCACAAACAAGGTTTGTTGATGAAACACACCAAGATTACCTAACTGAAGTAACAAATGAAATTATGTCTCTTGGGCCATATTTTAGGGTTGTAATTGACAATTTGGATTTCTTCTTACAAAGAGAAGATAATGCCAAAGTTGTCGCTATGGTGAGAATGTTACAAGCACATGCACAAGTAATGCGTGGCCTATTGTTAATCAACGTCTCTAACGATGGATTAAAACCTACAATAAAGCAAGAATTGTCTTCGATTGCCGACATGGTATTATCATTCAAAGTCAGAACAATTGGAACCGATTTTGAAACATCGATGATCGTTTCAAAATTCCGTAATGCACCTGAGAATTTGAAAATTCTCGTGTTCAGGGTTACACCTGATGAAGGTATCACTCCTGAAACTGTAGAGCGTATTGCTTGAGTATTGATTGTAATTCACTGGTTGATGATACTGCATTCAAGGCGACAACTCAAAAGGCAAGCCCTAGCCCGCGAAAGATATGGCTACGCGTGATGCTACTGGTGGTTTTGACCCATCCGGCATCGATGAAGAGGAATGGAATAAATTGAAGTTACAACTTGAAGCAACCATTCCAAATTATGACAAAGTCAACAGATTGATGACTTTAGGGCAAGATAAAAGGTGGAGAAAAAATGTCCGAAACCATGCCACTAAAGGTATGAAAGTGCTTGAAGTAGGATGTGGTCCAGGCTCATTCGCAGAAGATTTAGTAGGCTTGGATGTCACTTGTCTAGACCCATCGGCGATGATGTTGAAATTTGCTAAACAACGTGTTGATGCGGCACGGGTTTCTCGCGGAGAGTCACCGGCAAATTATGTGGAAGCGATTGCGGAAAACATTCCCTTGCCCGACAATACATTTGATATGGTGTTTTGTTTATTTTCGTTTAGAGATTTCAAGGACAAAAGGCAGGGATTAACGGAGATTATTAGAGTTCTAAAACCAGGTGGCCAACTAGTGATATGCGACGCTGGAAAAGCAAATTGGTTACATGGGCTATTCGGCGCTATTTGGATGGCAACGGTGGTCCAATTGATGGCGCGAATTGTCACCAAAGAGAAGAATCATCCTTGGAAAGGACTGGCGAGGACTTATACTCATTATGGTAGTAATGGGTATTATCGAAAAATGATGAGAGAAGTTGGCTATAATGAAGTACAAGGTCGCTTATTGCTTCCTTTCGGAATGGCGAGTAGATTCCGCGCAAGAAAGCCACAATGAGCAAATTTTGCTAAGGTCAAAACCTTGGAAAATCATTGTTTTTGATATTTTTTGGGGTGAAATTGCCAACTTGGTGCCCCACTAATCTCTTAAACCCCTTTCATCTCGCCGTCAGTATTGGTGATTGTTATGGGTATGGCTGAAGTTCTCCGAAGCATCAAGGATGCGGAACAGGCTGCTGAAAAGCGCTTGTCTAACGCACAAGATGAATCCTCAAAAATAATGTCTGATGCACGAAGAAAAGCATCTGAACTAATCACCGAAGCAAC
>LWDU01000697.1_pt1 | contig 12504 bp, 20 predicted proteins | sample 727161 | NCBI WGS metagenome assembly LWDU01 (sample SAMN04566230, study PRJNA314399) | hydrothermal vent metagenome | isolation source: deep sea hydrothermal plume seawater | place: Mexico: Gulf of California, Guaymas Basin | collected 2004-07-11 | reverse complement strand
TTAATTGTTTGGTGGTGTATGGATCCCAATAATTAAACCCTCTCCATCGTTTTTCAATCACCTTTACCCTTCTTTTATAAATATTACCAACCCAGTCAAAATACGTATCTTTTAATAAATCTTTTTGTAACCAACCTTGATTCTCTATAGTTATAGATATTATTTTTTTATCTACTGATTTATTATTTGTAAAATCAGAATAATTATCAGGTGTGAAGTGTTGGTATACCTCTCCTTTTCTATCTATAGTAAACATAGATGTTTTTTTATATTCACCACCCATTCTATTTAACCAACCCTTTATATGTTTATGAGATTCGGAAAAACTATTTCCTAATACAATTTGTCTTTTCTTAAATTCTGTGGAATAATAATTGGTTTCTGGTAATTTATATGTTTCTTGGTCGATAACCATTAATCAATTCTATTTATTTTAGTTTTAGGTGGTTTCGGTGGTTGTTTAACTATTTTTCTCATTATAATTTCCTTTTCAACCTCTTCTGGATCATCAATAGATTCAGTTTCTACTATATCATCATTTTCAATAACTACTTCAGTTTCTTCTACCTTCCCCACTTCTGTATCAGGTAAATATTTTTTTATCTGGTTATCTGTTCTTTCTTCTATATCATCCTCTTCAATATCTATTTTAGGTATCTGAGATATTTCTTCCATAAGTTCATCTGTTATTGGGTACGCCACATTGAATTCTTTACCTTCTGGAACAGAAAGAGTTATTTCTGTTTTTTCATTTGTTTCATTAAATTCTTTACTACCCTCAACATTGGCTGGGTATTTTTTACGTAATTTGTTATCCACATCATTTTTCTTATACTCTTCAGATGCTTTAGTTAATACTTCATTTGGTGGGTAATCGACCCAATCTTCTGATGATTCATCTTTTTCTTCTCTATCTGAAACTAATTTTTCTATATGTTTATTTCTATTGTTAAAATATTTTTCCTTACCATTATCCTCTTCCTCTTCATTTTTATTATATTTAACAAAGAAATGTAAGGATGTAAGAGATATTATAGGTAATAACCCTCCCTCTAAAAAGGCTAACCACCTTTTAAGCCCAATAATTTCAGTAGTACCCATTAATTCCCAAACAGGTGTAGTAAGTTCAACCCAAGACTTAAATAACTCACCATTTTCATCTATTTCTTTATAACAATAAAATACATTACCCAACACTTGAATAAAAGTAACTATACCAAACATAAACCACACACCACTCCTTACCTTCGTTGTTGCCGCTACTAATGCTGTCATTGCCGCAATTTCAATTGCAACAGATAAATATATCGCCCAGTTAATTGGGTTTGCCATATCATACCATGTAACTACGTGAGATATAGAAATAAGAGCAACTAAAATTATAGGTACTAAAAACATAGACCTATTAGGGTTACTTTTGATCCATTTCCAGATCTTCATCATAACTGAAACCCTAAATTAAGTATCATTAACCTAAATTTAGTACACCCCACACTATCACAAGGACATAATTTAAATTCAAATACAGTTAGTTTACCTAAACGTATAGTAATGCTATATTTATTTTTTTTATTTCCACCTTTCCAAGAGTTTACCCAATCAATCATAACTATTTTTTTTGTAATTCTTTTATGTTATTTTTAACTATAGGGTGTAATTCCATTAGTTGTTGACCCCTATCCCTACTAGAAATCCATTCATCATATTCAAGATGAATATTAATTTTATCTACTCTAATAATTTCAGGGATACTATCGATCTTTGCTTTTTGATCATTTATTACGTTTTGTAGACTATCAGAATAATCTACACTAATATCATTAACCTTATTTAATTTTTTTATATCTACTGACTTAGAGCAAGATTTAAAAAAGAAGATTAATAATAAAACACTTAAAATATAAATTTTATATTTTTTTATTAAATCAATAAATTTTTTCATATTTTCTTTTTATATAAATATCTATAAATTATAATAATTTTTGTCTAATAGTAAATATTAAAAAAGAGGGATATACCCTCTTTTATCTTTTACCCTATTTTAAAAAATTTTATTTAGTAGATAATACCCCCTACATTGTTTCTGATTTTCCTTATTGCGGACTCCTTTATTTGTCGAATTCTCTCCTTAGTTAACCCAAATTCCTCACCAATAAGTTCTAATGTCATGGGTTCACCAGTAATACCAAAATAACAATTTATTATTTCAACCTCTCTTCTAGAAAGACTTTTCATTGCTTCATTTAATCCACTATTTTTAACATTAGTCTCCTCGCCCTTAATAATATCGGGTCTATCAAATAAATTATTTTCTATAAGATTAGCTAATTCATCACCATTTTCATTTATTGGATTATTTAACGATGTGCAAGATGGTACAATAACCCTAGCAACCTCATTGTGTGTTGGTTCTCTTTGGTTTTCCTTTTCAAATTGATCTATCTCTTTTCGGATTTTAGATAATTTATTTATCATATTACCAGGTAACCTAACGGTTCTGGAATCATCATTTAATGATTGTATTATACATTGTTTAATCCACCATATCGCATACGATATAAATCTAAACCCCTTTGTGTGATCGAATTTTTTTGCTGCGGTAATCAACCCATAATTACCTTCAGATATTAAATCCGCAATCGGTACTCCCTGATTCTGATATCTCTTAGCGATTTTTATAACAAACCTAAGATTAGCACTAACCAATTCATTTAGGGCTCTCTCATCTCCCTTTTCAATCCTTTTAGCTAGTTCAACTTCTCTTTCAGCATTTATTAAATCGGTTTTTCGAACATCTTTCATATAGATACCCATCCCATCTTCTTTATTATTAATGTATTTCATATTTTATTTTTATTCGTTATTGATTTTATCTCTTAATTTAGCAGCCTCTTCATAGTCTTCGTTTTCTAATGCCTCTTTTAATAATTCCTCATCAGTTTTTTCAATAATTGTGGCATCTCCATTAAACATTTCAAATCCAACATCTCCATTTTTAAGACCTTCTCTTATTTTCTTTAATGCCTCTTCCATTTTTAAAAAGGAATTTCCATTATTAAAAATGGACCCAAAAAGAGCTTCTTGGAATTCTTTATTCTCTATGTTTGCAGAGAAGAACCCAGGGGTCATTTCAAAAAGGATATATGATCTCTCATTCATTTTTAATAGTTCTTCTATTTCTCCGAGATGAAATGCAGTAGTAAATGTGGCTATTATTAATCCATCTCCACTAACAAAATTAATGCTAGTTTCAGATATTACTGTTAAATCTTCTTTTACATCATCTACTTTACCTAAACCAATGATGCAATAATTTTTTAAATAAGGTTGTTTCATAATTTTCTTTCTATATAAATATTAACAAATACTATACTAAATCTTTATTTATACAAATATATGACATTTTATTTAATTTGCAATGAAGAAATGTCATTATTTTTCTCAACTGTGATAATTTTGTCACCCCAGTCTTGTATTATTGGGTTATGGCTTATCAGTAAAATAGTCTCATACATCTTTTTAATTTTATCGAAAAATATTTTCACATAATCTAAATTAATGTTAGCGACTTTACCCAATACCTCATCAAATACTATTACATTGGGTTTTGGTAATGTAGACACTCTCCCCAAAACACATCTTAAAGCTAATGATGCCAAAGTTGTTTCTAACCCAGACCCAGATTTAAGTTTTTTAATTATGTTATTTTTTATTAATACAAATTCAACCTCATTTTTATTATTAATCTCTAATTGTACCTCAAAATCACATACCTCATCTAATAGCCTAATTAATTCGTAGTTGATTATGGGGATAACTGAAGATAATACTAATTTAGATATCCCATTTTTTCCAATCATCCTATTATAAACCTCAAATATTTTAAGTACTTCTTCCTCTTTTAATATTTGTTCTATAATTTTTTGGTTATTGGAAATATTAGTTTCTTTTAATGTGATATCATTATTTAAATCTTGTATTTCAGTTCTCAATGTATCTCTAGTGACGTTTAAAGTTTCTAATAGTTGGTTGTACCCTAGTATTTTACTCTCTAATTTCCTATTTTCTTCTATAAAATCAACGTTTCTTACATAATCCTTTAATAAAGAAGATTTCTCTCTATAATCAACCCTCATTCTATCAATCTCTATTTCAGTCTTATCCTTAGATAAACTTAACCTATCAAATATGTCAGAGTTTTTTTTCTCCTTACTTATATTTTCTAATTTAATAATGATTTTTTTTAAATTAGATACAATTTTTTTAAGTTCTTTATTTTTTTCTTTAAGTAATTTCTTAGTATCTTTTATCTCACCACTATGATCAACATCTTCTAATGATTTTTTACAAGTGGGACAAATTTCACCCTCTTTTAAATCTTTTATGGTTTTTTCTATTACCCTTATTTCAGATTCATAGTCATTTTCTAATAAAAGAACTTCTTTTTCTTGATCACGTAATTCTTCATGTGTATCTTCATCATATGAAAATTTAGGTATACCTTTTATCCCCTCATTAATTTTATCTAATTTTTCTTTTAACCCAACCCCTGTTTCTGTTAAATCCTCAATTTCTTTTTTAAGTGTATCTGGATTTACTTTTTTTATCTCATCATCTATGGAATATCTCTTACCTAATAAATCATCTTTTTTATCCTTAGCTTCGGATATCTTTTTATCAACCCACTTTAATTCTTTTTCTTTAGATTTAATAGAAATTCTATTATGACTGATATTTTTACTATATTCTTCATTATCCAACTCCAATTGTTTAGTGTTATAAACATTTGATTTCATCTTACTTTTAAAATCAGACATTAAAGATTTATTTATGTCTTCTTTTTTCTCTATCACCTCTAAACCAATAAACTTTGTTAATAATCTACCTCTTTGTGTTGGTTTTGTTTCAATTAAGTCTTCTAGGTTTTTAGCCGTAGACCTATAGTTTCAGTTATTAGTTTATCGGTTTCTCTTCTTTGTTCACCTTCTAAATTTTCTTTAGATCCATCAGATAATATATGATAAAATTCTAGTGATGACGATACTTTATATTCTCCACTTTTAGATAATTTTCTATTTAACTTTCTCTCAATTATATATTCTTCACCATCTATGTCTATCTGTCCACCTACAACTACATTATCCTCGTCAGTAAACATATTAAATACTTCTGAAGTAACATCTGTTTTTGTCGTTTTACCAAAAAATAAAAATAATAGAGCATCTATTGTAAAAATAGTTTTTCCTCCTTGATTTTCTGGTTGTGAGTTTACAATCGTTAACCCCAATAGGTTCTGATAATCTACATTGTTACCATTACCAAAAGATAAAAAATTGTCTAACCATAAATTTTTAATACACCATCTACGATATCTTATATCTTCCTCTTCTCTATTAATTAATATTTCTTCGACTTTTTCATCTAACCTACACAATCTATCAAAATCTACGGAAACCTCGTTTAATTTTAACCATTCAGAAAATAAACTTCTCTGGTAGGCGTTATCCATTATATTATCAATTAATCCATCACTTAAATCCACAACCTTACCTGCGTTATTTTTAAGAATAGGTATAAAATTTAATTTAATAGATGTTTTAGGTATCCCATATTTTTCTGAGAAATATGTTTTGACCCTATTTGTGGTTTCTAATGTCCTATTTTCTGGGTAGTCTTGCCAATCTACTCTTATTTGAGCGTTAACTGGTACATCCAACAATTTCTTTGTTTTCTCCAATACTTTTTCCATATTATTTTTTTAATAAATTTGACCCAAACCAACCACCCTTTCTTCCATCCTTATAAATGTCACTATCTTTTTCCTTCCCTAAAGTTTCTAATTTTTCTTTTAATTCTTTTAATTCCTTTTCTAAATTACTTACTTTATCTTTTAAACTGGTATTTGTCTTATCCACTCCTTTTATTTTTTTATTTAACTGATTAATTAAATTATCCTTAGTTTTATCTTCTACTATATTTTTTAATTCTTTTATTTCTAAATTTAATTCTATATTTTTATCCGATAACTTTTTAACTTCATCATCATCAGTTATATAAATTTCTTTCTCAACTATCTTCTCAACTGGTACCTCAACAACCTTCTCAACAATCTTTTCCACTATCTTCTCAACTGGTACCTCAACAATCTTCTCAACTTCTTTAACTTCACCAACCCCTTCACCAAAAGGTGTTGCACCAAATTTTTCAACAGTAAATCCCTGTTGTGTCATTTTAATAGTGAAATCATCAATATTAGAAATATTATTTAATCTACAATATTCCCATATCTCTTCTTTTAATTTCTTAGGTATTTTCATTAAGAATTTGTTAAATACTCTCTCTGGGTTTCTAAATCCTCCAAAGAGTTTATTTTAAATACATAATAACCATAGTTAGTTTCTATATTATGTTCAGTATAGTCTAAATGTTCTACATCCCACACCAAATAACCATGATCAGAAACTCTTTCACCAAAATCTTGTTGTATTAAACTACCACAATATGTAATGTTAATACCTTTATAAACAAAATTTTGTCTATGATGTATATCACCCATAATAACTGCGTCACACCCCTCAAACTGTTCTAACTCCGCACTATCATCAAATTCAAACCCAATAGAAGTTATTGCACCATTTACTGGTGCATGAAATAAACCAATATATTTCTTATCGTCACCATAAAGTTTCCTAGCTTCTTCTATATTAGGTTTTAAGTTTTCTTCAAATATAGAATATACACACCACACAATATTATCATCTAAATAACACTTACTTTCTTTAAAGTATGAAACTTTATCACTATAGGTTCTTTTATCTAAAATTGGTGTTAATGAGTCTATCCTATCTTTATTGTTTTCCAATAAATCGTGATTCCCAGCAATTAGAACAACTGGACATAATTTACTACACTCTTCTAAGAACCAAGAAACTAATACTGATAACTCATTGGAGATGGTAATCTTCTGGTGAACAATATCTCCAGCCATTACAATTCTAACTTCATTATAGTCTAATTCATTCTCTATTATATATTCTTTTACTTCTTGAGTGAATTTTTTACAAACATCTCTACATTCATCGTGTCTTTTATAAGTTCTAAAATGTAAGTCAGCAATGTGGAATAATTTTTTTACCATAATATAAGTATAAGGATTTTTTACCTAAAAGACAATACGTACTATACTAAGATTTCTTTATTAGTTTTTAACACTTCAAACATATTATCAACATGTTCAGAGTAGTCTTTACATTTAATTATTTTATAGTTTTGGTTCTCTTCATTAAACCACACTATATTAGATTCACCTAATTTAATGTTTGTGTTCATTTCTATCATTTTTTTATAAACACCTAGTTGTAGTGAATAAGTATTAAATTCACAATCATCTAACATCCATAAACAATCTTTCATTTTATTACCATAATCACTATTCATCCTTAATTTAGTATTGGTTTTCCAATCCCATATCTGATAACACTGATGTCTTTCGTTCCAAAATAATTGATCCACCATACCACACAACATATGGTCTTTATCACCTATCACTAATTCAGATTTAATAGGAATTAATTTACCCTTTGCAACTGTATCGTCATAGAAATTATGAAAATGTTGTTTCATAATTTTATAAGTTTCCTCTATCTCTTCAAACTTTAACCCCTCTGGACTTACCTTTGGTTCGGGCATAATCCTATTACTTAAATAATTTTCAATGTAATCGTGTAATGTTGACCCTTCATATGTGGCGTGATGGTTTTTATATTTCCATAACTTATCAATATCTTCCTCTTTAACCCATTCTTCTACGGGTTTTGGTTTATCATAATCTGGTCTATCATACGGATCACCATCCATTGGGTAGTAATTTTGTTTATGGGCGTATTTATCCGCCATACTTGTGGGGGTATAAAAATGACCTTGTTTCTCCGCCCATTTATCAGGTTTATTTATTCCCGCTTCAAAATCAGTAGTAAATTTATGTATTAATCCCGTACAAGATATTGTTTTCTCCCCATTAATATAGTATATATGTGGTTCATCATAATATTTTATATGATTAAATACCATCAATTCTTTAATTATATCCATTTTCAATATATTTATTATTATCAATAATAGAGATTTTTTTATGAAAAAACAAATATGAGTAAATCATTAATTAGATTAGTAAGTAATACTAAACCATTTAATCGGGTTGAAGTGGATATATTAAAATATATTTATAAGGTATTAAATGGTGAACTAACTCAGACGGGGGTACAATCTTTAATTCGTTCAAACATAAAAGGGACTTACTCATTAAACGGGGCCGAATTAATGTATTTTTATGCTCTATATAAAATGAATTATTTAGAATCGGGCGATTTTAGTAGTATTGAAAATGTAAAGATACCAAAAATGTACGACTATAATGTAAATTTCATACAAGATGTAAGTGCGTGGAAAAGTACTGATCACAATGTAATAGCTGCCAATGATGAGGATGCTCACGAAGCAATGGATTATGATTTTGATTATGGAGAAGAGGAAGTGAGTTCATTTATCGATGATTACGTAGAAACTGGTGATTCTCATGATGTCTTTGATACTGAGATTACCCATAATCTACATGAACCAATAAATGAAACAAGGATAATAATAAAAAATATTTTAAAAGAATATAAAAAATGAAATTAAATAACATAAGAAATAAAAGATTCTTAATAGGTTCATTTAAAGAGATACAAAGGGAATTCAAAGATAAATATAATATTGAATCTTTCGAATATGACCCTATGATATTAGAGGAGGTTAGTGGTTTTATAACTAAAGTTTTAAATGTGAAAGATAATGATGATATTGATTTTATCTATGCCTCATACGTATTAAATTATGAAAATGTGGAAGGTGATTTCTCTATTTTAGATCACGATGATGAAGAGATTTTAATTCCCGAAGAAAAATCATTTAAAGCGGTTAAAACTGAATGGTCACAGGTATTTTTTAGAGAAGTGTTTGTAGAATCATATTATTTACCTTGTATGATGGAATGGGATATTCATGAGTATCACATCGACCCACTGGATGATAAAGGTTGTGGTATCGAAGATATAAATGAATCTTGGGATAGGGAAATTCATATAGAAGAAGATAAACCACCAAAACCTCGAACACAATTTACAATACCAGCGAGATGAAAATTATAATTACAGAAAATCAATATAAAAAACTACAAGAAGATTTAGAATATTGGGGTGTTTCTGACGCATCTCCTAATAGTGATGAATACGAAATGGGGGTTGAGTTAGATGAGGATGTGAATAGTATTCCAATTTACAAAGAAGTTAACCCCCAAAAAAATATTTATGAAAAAATGAGAATGGAGTTTCCTAACACACCAGAATATATTTTACAGGATTATTTTAGAAATATTATATTAATGAATGCACCATATAATGTCCCTCCAATTAGAACGATAAAAAATACATATTTTGGTGATCCTATACCATATATAAAAGGAGATGGTGATGGTTGGTGGTATAACTATCTAAAGGGTCCTTGGAAATTACAGGTTTTGGATGTTAATCCTATGAGTTTTATTGATAAAACAATAAAAGCTTTTGAACAAAGGAATTTCGGTGAAGAAAATGCTTATGATGTACCAAAAGATGAAGAAAGGATGGAAACTCAAATGAATATGAGAAGAAGTGATGGTAATAATGAACCAGTAATATTATTACAAAACCCAGATGGTAAATATGAATTAATGGAGGGTTGGCACAGAACGATGTCCATTTTACAAATGGGTGATAATGGTGATGGTTATGAAAATTGGGATAAGGTTAAATTAAGGTCGTTTGTTGCACCTAGTCCAGATTATATTAAAAAGAATTAACTAAACTTATTTATTATTTTTCTTCTTTTTTTCTTTATATGTTATTAAAACAGCGCCAACAGCACCATAATGTTTATTACCACTTATTGAATATTTAATATCTGTAACTATTGGATCATTATCCTTTATCCATTTATTAACCACATTATCTAATTCTGAATCCTCTACACCATCAAATACTGGTACAATAACATTAAATGTTTTTATTTTCATCTTTGTTTTATCTGAATAAATTACCTGTATATTCTTCTATTCTCCACTTTGGTTTTGAATCACCATACCTTTTATAGATATAATCATTTTCTCTCCAATCCCTATTCCAATCTGATTGGTGTTTATCCTTATACTTAACAGCGTCAGATCTGTTATCGAAAATAAGTGGTTTAATTCTTGATCTTTCTCCAACATTTAATTTATATGGTATATGAGTTTCCCATATATCATCTAAACCAGTTGTGTCTTCATTAATTAAATCAAAAGAATTAAACTTTCGATTTCTTTCTACTACAATATACTTTTTCATATTATTTATATTTTTCATCTTTGTTTTGGTTTAATAAATCATCTCTTGTCATACCCTTTGAGGTTTTGTCTTTCATTCTAGCAATCACAGAGATTCTTTCATCTAAATCAACTTCTTCCTCTGTTAAATCTCTATCACCATATAGGTAGATATCTATAATACCTGTATCTTCTGCAATATGTAATTCTAAATTATTATATCCCTTCTTTTCTGATATTTCTTTTTCTTTTGTTATAACATCTATTAACTCATTAACATTGATTTTACCGACATATCTACGAAATGGTTCAGTTTCAACACCACTGATTTGACATATAAGTTCATTAATTTTCGTTCTCATCTTCTTTGTTTTGGTTTAAATATATTTTTTTCTAATTTCTTCTATTTCTTCTGTAGATATTCCACCTTCAGATAACGGAGCGTCTAACAATACCTTACTTAAATTTAAAAATACCCCAAATTCATCCTCTTTAAGTGAATCTTCTAAAACCATTAATTTCATTTCTTTAGGTAATCCTAGTACCCAATCTTTTTCTGATATTGTCATAATATTATTTTTTTACATTAGTACACCCAATAGGAGTCGAACCTATAACCCTCGCCTTAGAAGGGCGATGCTCTATCCAATTGAGCTATGGGTGCAGAAAAAACCTAACTCTATCTTCTTAAAGTGTTCATGGTTGACATTGCCTTATTTAAAAGGTATACTTATCTGTCCGTACTCCATTAGTCAGGTTTTATTAAATTAAAATACTGAATAACATACTTTGCGTAAGAAGTAAGAACATCAGTACCCTCAAATATAAACATATCTTCACCACTTTTAAGTGCTTTATTGTAAGATTGTTTAAATTCAGATAAATTATCTAAACTAATCATTTGTTTCATTTTTTTCTGGTAAACACTTACATCGATTCTCTATTGCCACTTGATAGGCAACCACCAAATTATCAAGTCTTTGTAATAAATCGTCTATACGATCATCTTTTTGTCGAATAACTTCATTCAACCTACTTATTTCTTTTTGTAATTCATTCATAATTCAAATATATATAAAAAATTTTAAACTGCCAAATGTTTTTTAGCGTTACTTAAAAAACACTCTATATTTTTCTTACCCACAGGGTTAGCTGAATGTACATAATAGTCAGGAATTGTTAAATTATTTTCCAAACAATACTGAACCAACCATTTTGCACAATCATAACCAGTCTTTTCCTCCATATTATTATAATCAATATCACCTTCTTGGTTTTCACTCAAATAATGATCAAATGATAAATCATGGTCGAAAGATAGAAAATCTGGTATACCATTTTCTTTAATATATGATACAAACTCATAATAATGTTTTACAATGACCCAATCTTCATTATTTTCATAAATAGGATTTATGGTCATCTTAAAAACGTCATACGGTACCCTTACATCATCCAAAAATAATTTCATAATAAACTCTCCTTTATTTTTTTTGAGGTGTTTAAAACATTTAAAACACCATTTTTACCAAGTCTCTGATATATGTCTGATATATCATATCCATTGGGTAATTTAACTATTAAAACTCTACCCATAAGTTTTGTAGAATTTAATCTTTTATATAATTTTATTGAATCTTCGTAAGCGTCAGAATCCAATAATATAATAACTTTACACTCAGCGTTTTTTACTACTTTACCAAATAAATCATCACTAATTACTTTCCCTAATAATGGTAAACTATTGGGTACTACAATATGATCAAAAACACCCTCAACTAAATAAACGTTAGAATCCCAATTAATTAATCCCTCATTAAAAATTATTTCACTCTTAGAAACATCAGGATTCTTATACTTTAATTTATTAAACTTATCATAACTTCTACCAGAATAATAATTAACATCACCATATATATCATAAGATGGGAAAATTATCCTACCACCATAATCACCATAAGGACAATACCCTATATCGTATTTTTCTATAATGTCTAAACCAATATTCCTCTTTTTTAAATAAGATATGGCGGACTTATATCCCTTTTCCTCTCTCTCTATTGTTAAGGGTGTAAATCCATCAGGTAAACCATCTATAGTCTTCTTCTCAACGTCTGGTTTGTGGT
>LWDU01000758.1_pt1 | contig 12510 bp, 15 predicted proteins | sample 727161 | NCBI WGS metagenome assembly LWDU01 (sample SAMN04566230, study PRJNA314399) | hydrothermal vent metagenome | isolation source: deep sea hydrothermal plume seawater | place: Mexico: Gulf of California, Guaymas Basin | collected 2004-07-11 | reverse complement strand
AAATGAAGATTGCTTGCATAACTGATCAACATTTCGGTGCAAGAAATGATAGTATACACTTCTCTGATTATTTCAGAAAGTTTTATGACAATATTTTTTTCCCTTATTTAAAAGAAAATAATATATCAACGGTAATTGATCTTGGTGATACATTCGATCATAGAAAATATATTAATTATAATATCTTAAATCTTACTAAAGATATGTGGTTCAATAAATTAAGTGAAAATGATATATCGCTTCATTGTATAGTAGGAAATCATTCAACCTATTTTAAAAATACCAATTTAATTAATTCCATTGATCTGTTAACAGATCTCTATGACAATGTTACATCTTATTCTGAGATTCAAGAGATTAATATTGGTGGTCTTGATATGATTTTTGTTCCTTGGATTAATCCACAGAATTCTGAATCTGCTTTAAAGACTATTGCTCAAACTAAATGTAAGATTGGTTTTGGTCATCTCGAGATTAATGGATTCTATTTAAACTCACAAATAATTGCTAGATCTGGTTTATCTCCTTCTATATTTTCTAAATTTGAGGCTATGTATTCTGGTCATTTTCATAAGAAATCAGACAATTCTACCATATACTATCTTGGTACACCTTACCAGATTAATTGGTCTGACTATGGGGAGGTTAAAGGTTTTCATATATTTGATACCGAGACATTAGAAATGGAATTTATTGCTAACCCCTACACCATTCTAGAAAAGATATATTATGATGATTCTAAAGTTGATTATGAAGCGATAGATGTGACGCAATATGATTCCAAAATCATTAAGCTAGTAATAATCAATAAAAAAGATCTATATAAATTTGATAGATTCCTCTCAAAGCTGTATAATGATATTAACGTTATAGATCTTAAAATTATTGAATCGAATGAGCTTGACTCTAAAATAATTGAAGAGGTTGATGTATCGGATGATACCGCTTCATTGATAGGTAAATATATTCAATCTATTGAGATATCTGGTATCGAAAATGATAATTTATCGAATAGAATGCATGAACTTTATGTTGAGGCATCTAATATAGAATGATTAAATTTAAACGAATAAAATGGAAAAATTTATTATCCACTGGTAATGAGTTCCAAGAGATCGATTTCGAGTCTCATCATAGAACTATGATCATTGGTAAAAATGGTCACGGTAAATCTACGTTGATTGATGCGCTAACATTCGGTTTGTATGGTAAGCCATTTAGATCCGTTAGGAAAGACAACCTCATTAACTCTATTAACAAAAAAGATCTCGAGGTACATATACGATTTAATGTAGGGAATTCTAAATATAATATTATTCGTGGTATAAGACCTAACAAATTTGAAATATATAAGGATTCCATTCTTATAAATCAAGATGCTAAGGTCCGTGATTATCAAAAGTTCCTTGAACGCAATATACTGAAGATGAATTATCAGGCATTCACGCAGGTCGTTGTTCTCGGTTCGAGCTCTTATGTTCCGTTTATGAGGCTTTCAACATCCAGAAGAAGAGAGGTTGTTGAAGAGTTATTAGATATTAAAATATTCAGTCTCATGAATTTACTTCTCAAGATTAATTTCAGAAAAACCCTAGAGGATCATAAAGAGCTGAGTAATGGTGTTAATCTTTTAAATGAAACAATTAAGGTGAATGTTCTTTCTCTTAAATCATTGAAAAGGCGCGCTAAGGTTAATGATGATAAAAATAATAAACGAATCGAGGATAATAATTCCAAAATTGAAGAATTAAATTATGACATTGAGAGGCTTGAGTCTGTTAATTCTAATCTTCATGGCGCTATTGGGAATGTGGTGGATGTACAAAACCATTCTAAAAAACTTTCTGTTCTCCACGGTCAACTCAGAAATAAACTAAAGTCTGTTGATAAATCTATAGATTTTTATTCTGATAACGATTCTTGTCCGGAATGCGAACAAGACATAAGCAGAACATTTAAAGATTTTATGTTTGTGACTCAGGGCAATTTAAAGGATGAACTCGCCACCGCTCTAAATGAATTATCATCTAGATTAAAAACAACACAATCTAAACTCGATAATATTATATCAATTGATATGGATGTAATACACAACGAATCCCTCATCAAAACGGATAATGCAATGATACAATCTCTTATGTCGAATAATTCAGAGATTGAAAGGGATATATTAATTGATGAGAATGGAAATACCGAAATTTCGGAATTAAAAGAATCCATAAAATCTAAGAGGGAAACTCTTACCAAAATTGAAGATAAACTCGAAACAACTATTCAGGATAAAGAATATATGTCTGTAATGAAGAACCTTCTTTCTGATGAAGGTGTCAAGGCTTCTATTATTAAGAAGTATGTTCCCTTAATAAATAAAACAATAAATAGTTATCTATCTAGTATGGAATTTCATGCTAGGTTTGAACTAGATGAGGAATTTAACGAATCTATCTTTTCTAGGTATATAGATAAGTTTAATTATGATAACTTCTCCGAGGGAGAAAAACAAAGAATTGACCTTGCATTATTATTCACTTGGCGGAAAATTGCTAAGATGAAAAATTCAGGGAATACTAATCTTCTGATAATAGATGAGATATTCGATTCTTCTCTTGACGAGAATGGTACTGAAGAGTTTATGAAAATCCTTTATACACTCGAGAATGAAAATATATTTGTTATATCCCATAAAAATCATATGGCAGAAAGGTTTGATGAAGTGATAAAATTTAAAAAAACAGGTAATTTTAGTAGGAGAGTATAATTTGATAGAGTATATTGCATATGGAGTTGTTATTGCTTTAGCAGTAAAATTTTCTTATTCCGCGGGAGCTAAAGATGGGTTAGAGTTTGGAGTTAATTATTGTTTAGAAAATCTCCGTGATAAAGATATTATTGATTTCGAAGTAGATAAGGACGGTAACGAAATTATAGTGAGGGTGATTAATGATGGAAAAAATAATAAAGGTTAGAATAGAAATACCAATGGCATCAGACCCTATTAAATATGAGGTCGATCCAGATACGGGAGATATATATCTAGATAGATTTTTAGGTACTTCAATGCGTTATCCAACTAATTATGGATTTATGCCGGGTACATTGGCTCCTGATGGTGATCCACTTGATGTATTGGTTTTAAGTCCATATCCCCTATTATCGGGTTGTATTGCTAAGTGCAGAGTAATAGGTGTTCTAAGAATGATAGATGAGGAGGGTGAGGATCATAAAATATTAACTGTACCGATTGGCGATTATTATGCCGATTATATGGATATTAAAAATGTTCCAATAAGATTGCTGTCGTGTATCAGACATTTTTTCGAACATTATAAGGATTTAGATAGAGACCGATGGGTTAATGTTTTGGGTTGGGAAGATGGTACTGTTGCAAAAGAGGTGATTAAAAAATACGATAATATAAATCCTTATACAAAATGATAGGGGAAAGATATGATACTATATGATGATACGGTCGATGCATTTAACAAATCTACATTTGAAGCTATAACTCCTTGGATATGTGAACGATTAGGAATACCAGATGATATTGATGTTTGTTTTTTTATTGATGATCTATCCAATAAATCTGATGTAGCAGAAGGACCACTTCGAGGATATACGATATGCGATCCTTCTAATAGAGGTTACTATGATATCTATATTGATAATGACATGCATAGGAATACGATAATTTCCACAATAATACATGAAATGGTTCATGTATATCAGTATATAAATTATAGAGACCTCGACGAAGAATATGCATATTCTTCCGAATATGTATTATATTACGATTTTATGACTGAGCTTAACGAGGTGTGAAATGAAAATCGGTCTAATTAAAGAAATAAAAGACAACGAAAATAGAGTAGCAATCACCCCAGATGGGGTTCGTACATTAGTTAATGTGGGTCATTCGGTATGTGTTACATCTGGAGCTGGGGTTGGTTCTGGTTATTCGGATGATGATTACATAGCATCTGGTGCGACTATATGTCACGACTTTTATGCATGGGATTCGGATCTTGTGGTTAAAGTTAAAGAACCCTTAGAGGAGGAATACAAATATTTTAATGGGCAAATAATATTTACTTATCTTCATCTTGCTGGTGTTGATAAGAATCTTACACTTAAACTATTATCAACCAATACCACCGCCATAGCATATGAGTCTGTTGCAGATGAGCATGGAAATCTTCCGTTATTGTCACCAATGTCAGCAATCGCTGGTAACATGGCTGTTACAATTGGTTCTTATTATCTTCAATATTCTGGTGATCTCAGAGGTTCGGGTGTACAACTTGGGACTATTAATGGGGTCGATTCCGGTAATGTAGTTGTTGTTGGTGATGGGGTTGTTGGTAGACATGCTGCTAGAATGGCTTCGGGTATGGGTTCCAATGTTGTGCTTCTTGGTCTCGACGTCGAATGCCAAAAATATTTCGGTGATGGGTGTGGTGTAATATATAAAAAATCAAATAAAGAAAATCTGGAACATTACATTAAAGATGCCGATTTAGTTGTTGGTGCAGTTTCAATACCTGGAATGAAAGCCCCTATTGTTGTTACAGAAGATATGGTGAAGTCTATGAGGAATGGGTCTGTTATTGTTGATGTTTCCATAGATCAGGGTGGTTGTATTGCCACATCGCGTCTGAGAAATCACAAACACCCAGTTTATTCCAAACATGGAGTCATTCATTATTGTGTATCCAATATGCCTGGTACATATCCAAGATCTGCTACGGATATATTAACTCAATCGACATTACCATATATAATAACGTTATCCAATATTACACACAATAGATCATTTTCAGATATTGACAAATTAGATTCGAATTTTAAAAAGGGGGTTTATGTGCATGGTGGTAAAATAACTAATTTAAACGTGGCGGAATTCTGTTAATATAGCAATTACTGGTGCTGCTGGTAGAATTGGATACGCTTTAGTATTTCGTTTGGCCAATGGGGATTTATTTGGTAAGGATGTAAAGGTAAATCTAAAACTTCTAGAAGTTCCATCGGCAATGAAAACTCTTCATGGTATACAAATGGAACTTGATGATTGTAATTTTATTCCACTTGGTGATGTGGTTATTACCGATGAACCGGAAGTTGCATTTGGAGATGCTGAATATGTATTCATGATGGGTGCCAAACCCAGATTAAGAGGTATGGAACGCTCTGACCTTCTCCAAGATAATGCAAAGATATTTGCTTCTCATGGTCGTGCTTTAGGTAAAGTTGCATCAAAAGATGTTAAAGTATTAATTGCTGGTAATCCAAGTAATACCAATACCCTCGTAGCCTTATCCAATGCTGGAGATCTCGGACCATCCAATTTCGCTGGAATGATGCAACTCGATGTCAATCGTGCTAAGTCCATTGTATCAAAATATTGTGGAGCCCCTCATACCACAATTAATGATATTATTATATGGGGTAATCATTCACCAACATTATATCCAGATTTAAATCATGCTCAAGTGAAAGGATTTAAAGCAATGGAGTTGATTGAGAATGATTGGTATATTAAAGATTATATACCTGCAGTACAAAATCGAGGACATTCTGTTATTGAATGGCTTGGTGTATCATCTGCCGCATCTGCCGCTAACGCAGCAATTCAGCAAATGAAAATATGGATAGGTAAGGGTGGTTCACAACTCTGGGATTCTATGGCAGTACTTTCCTCTGGTCAGTATGGTATTGAGTCTGATTTGGTATTTTCGTTTCCAATTAGGCATGCTCGAACTAAACTCTTTGTAGTTGATAATCTTGAACTCGACGAATATTCAGAGTCCATGATAAGATTGAGCGAAGATGAATTGATATCTGAGAGAGATGAGATTAGGCATTTACTATAATGAAAAATCAAGTATTATATATTTTAAAGTTAAATAAATCTACATTTCTATCGAATGTAATTATTACATTACCTTTTATCGTTTGGTGGGTTCTTGGATATTATATTCAGAATTCCTGATGAGGATCCCGGGTTTAATGTCGGACAGGACTAATTTAGAGGTTTTAGTCTTATTTTTAGGTGAAACAACATTTTTAGAATTTATAATTTATATATTGTTATCACCAGTTATTATTATTACTGTATTATATGTGTTATATAAAATGTATCAAAATAGGAGAGTGACATGAAAAAAATTATGTTATTATTTGCGGTATTATTTTTGGTCGGATGTTCCGAATCCAAAGATAAGTATGAAGAAGATGTATTCAGATTATTTGAAAATGAACAGGATCTAGTAGATTATTCAATCGATCCGAGATCATTCTCCGAATGTGTCGTTGATGTATCTGGTAAGAACATGCCCGGATTATTTAAATTCGATCCTCGACGTGCAGAGCATTATGAATTATATTCGGATTTGGTTAAATTTAAAACAATTACCACCAACTATTCTTCTACATTCAATAAAGAGCTTCATACTATGGAAGAACTTACCCCGGAAGATCTATGGTATAAATTAAAGCGGGAATTTGGTCAGAAGGGATTAAGTGAGGCTCATAGAAATTTTAGTGAGTCTGTGTTAACTTGTATGGAATCATTTGTTTCACGGTCTGGTGGTCCATCGTTTGATTCGTTAGGGGTATGACGTGAAAACTATATTTGAACCATTTAAAATTAAAATGGTCGAATCAATTAAAATGATATCTCGAGAGGAAAGAGAATCGCATTTAAAGTTTGCTAATTATAATTTATTTTTAATAAAGGGTGAAAATGTTTTAATAGATTTATTAACTGATTCCGGAACTGGTGCGATGTCTGATCATCAGTGGGGTGCAATGATTGAAGGCGATGAAACCTATGCTGGATGTTCCTCATATTACGATATGGAAAAGACTATAAAGGATTTAACCGGATTTAAATATATATTTCCAACACACCAGGGTAGGGCAGCAGAAAGAATATTATTTTCAGTTTTATGTGAAAATGGTAAAATGATACCAAATAACACACATTTTGATACGACCCGCGCTAATATAGAATATAATGACGCATTAGCGTTAGATCTGGTGATATCAGAAGGTAAAGATCCGGCTAATCCTCATCCATTTAAAGGTAATATGGATTTAAATAAGTTAGAGGATTTGTTGAGGATTAATTCTACAGATATACCATTATGTATGGTTACCATTACTAATAATTCTGGTGGTGGTCAACCTGTTTCAATGGAAAATATTAAGGGTATTAAAAAACTTTGCTCGCATTATAATGTACCATTTTTCCTCGATGCGTGTAGATTTGCCGAAAACGCATATTTTATAAAACTACGTGAGGATGGATATTCTGATAAAACTGTGAAGGAGATATCCCAAGAAATGTTTTCTTATGCTGATGGTTGTACTATGTCTGCTAAGAAAGATGGGATGGTAAATATGGGTGGTTTTTTAGCATTTAATGATGATGAATTATCTACTCCTGTTAGAAACCTAGGTATTTTAACCGAAGGATATCCCACTTATGGCGGGTTATCTGGTAGAGATCTCGCGGCTATATCTCAAGGATTAAAAGAAGTTGTTCAAGAAGATTATTTGAAATATAGAATTCAATCTGTTAAATATTTAGGTGATGCTCTTTCGAATTTAGGTATTCCTGTTGTTAAACCAATCGGAGGGCATGCAGTATATATTGATGCTAAATCCATGTTATCCCATATACCAATAACTCAATTTCCTGCACAAGTCTTGGCTTGTGCTTTATATCTCGAAGGTGGGGTTCGTGGTGTAGAGATCGGAAGTCTTATGTTTGGGGGTAAAGATAAATGTGCTGATATGGAGTTATTACGCTTGACAATACCACGTAGGGTATATACCCAAAGCCATATTGATTATGTTGTGGAAATTTTAGACAATATAAACAACAATAAAGACAAATTGGTTGGATTGAAAATAATTAAAGAACCACCATATTTGAGACATTTTACAGCAGAACTTACACCGATGGAGAAGTGATATGGAAATAAAAATATTAAAATCGAAAATACATGGCGCAATAGTTACCGAATGCGATATTAATTATGAGGGTTCTTGCGGAATTTCAGAGAATATATTAGAGAAGGCGAACATATTACCATATCAACAAATTGAAATATACAATATTACAAATGGTAATAGGTTTACAACATACGCAATTCCAGACGAAAGACCCTTTACGATTTCTGTAAATGGTGCTGCCGCGCGAATGTGTGATGTGGGGGATGAAATTATAATAGTCGCCTACGGTACTGTAACATGGATTCGGCATCTTGAATTAACAGATCTTGGATATAAACCAACTGTAGTTACTTTCCTTGATACCGGTGATCCCGTTAATCAAATGGCACAGGGAAAGCGATGGTATGATAATGGGAGCATGGTGGGAAAACTACCACCTCGGCAAACTTGGCCATATAAAGGCGAAGTTACCATTGAATCCCTAACGTGTGTGACTGAAACGAAGGATATACATCCTCATGTGACTGAAACCGATGATGTACATCCATCAACATACCGAACAGATGTGAGCGATAAGTGAAAATAAATGAAAATAGGGGTTTACAAACATAGGTAGGTATGATATAATGTAACTATAAATTGATAAAGAGACTATATTATGAAAAAGATACAAAAAATTGTGGATTACCTCCAATCACGAGATCCAAATAAAACCATTTATTCATCATCTGAATTAAATGATGCTGCTATAGCTACTGGATATAAAAATATTGGACCAACTACTAATGAAATTGCTAAAGTTTCGCGTGGTACATATGATATATCTGGTGTTATTATTCCCCTTCCCTTGCCTGGGGCTATGGTGAATCAGGAAAGAAAAAATATGATGATGGATAATATTGTTGTTAAACCCCCTCGTGTTGAAGAATTTAAATCGTCTTATGTTCCAGTAATTGACCCCAATTTTGTTAAATGGGGTGCCTATAAAGATATATTAAAGATCATTAAAACTGAATTTTTCTACCCGATCTTTGTTACCGGTCTATCTGGTAATGGTAAAACAATGATGGTTGAACAGGCCGCAGCTAATGCTAAACGCGAGTTTATTCGGGTTCAGATCTCACCAGAAACAGATCAAGATGATTTGATCGGTGGTTTCCGTCTTGTTGATGGTGATACTGTTTTTGAGAAAGGTCCCATTGTTAAAGCTATGGAATTGGGTGCAATCTTACTGATTGATGAGATTGATCGTGGTTCTAATAAAATCATGGCACTTCAAGGTGTTCTTGAGGGTAAACCAATTGTTATTAAAAAGACTGGTGAACTTATCGAACCTAAACCGGGTTTCAACGTTATTGCTACTGCGAATACTAAAGGTCAAGGTTCAGAATCTGGTAAGTTCTCTGCCGCTACTATCATCGATGAAGCGTTTCTCGAGAGATTTGCCATTACTATTGAACAACCATTTGCTCCTATTGCAACAGAAGAGAAAATTGTTTTAAATCACATGAAGATCTTTGGTACTGTTGATGAAGAGTTTGCTAAGTTGTTAGTATCATGGGCAGACGGTATTCGTAAAACTTTCTATGATGAAGGTGTTGATGATGTTATTTCGACCCGTCGTTTAGCTCATATTGTTCAGACATTCGCTATTTTTGGTGATCGTATGAAGTCAATTGACTTAGCTATTTCTCGTTTTGATGAGGATACTAAAAATACATTCAAAGAGTTATACACCAAGTTTGATGCATCAGCTAACATTGAAAATGAAATTAACCAAACGGAAGAAACACCAGAAAAATCTGATTCTGATTATTATCAGGATGTGTCATTAACATAAAGGATATAGATTTGAATTATAAAAGAAAAAGGGCAAGACGTAATGTAAGATGTACTCTCTGCACGGAACTTAGATGGCTTGGTAATAATCAAGGAAGACGCAGGCATTCAGATGCAAAGAATATGGGTTTGATGTCGGCTAAAAGAGTTGAGAATTATAGGCATAAAATAGGAAGGGACGATATATGAGAAATTTGATATTAACAATAGCATTCATGATATTATTGGTAGTATATTTAGGTATAACGTTTTTTTACCGATAAACATATCATTATAAATAATACAGTAATTGCCGAAAGGGATTACTACTCGACCAATATTGGTCATTACAACTTGCTTAATAAGGAGCTATTATGTTACAAGATTTTCCCAGACCACTTTTAGGATTTCCATATAACCAATTTTCTGTTGGGATGGACAAGGTTTTTCATGAATTGGAAAACATTTCCAATCTGAATCAACCAAAATACCCTCCATATAATATTATAGAAAAATCCGATGATGTGTATGTCATTGAACTTGCATTAGCTGGTTTCGCTAAAGAAGAAATCGGAGTTGAATATTATGATTCGAATGTAATTGTTAAATCTAAAGATCAATCCGAATTGAAAAATAACGAGAAAAAGGTGGAATATCTTCATCGAGGTATTTCGAAACGTAAATTTGAAAGAGTTTTTAAAATTTCCGAAAATATTGAAATATCATCAGTCAAGATGGAAAATGGCATGTTATATATCGAACTCGAGAAAATCATACCAGAAAACAAAAAACGAAGAACTCTAGATATTAAATAGAAAATTTATCGCGCGATAGGAAGGTTATTATGAAATTATTATTGTATATTGTATTATTTGTTGTGTTTCTGAATTATTATACAGATTTTAAGAGGTGTTTGAATCATACTCCTGATATATCCTATTGCGCGACCTTTCCTTCTGGGAACGATCATCGTTCAGATGGGCACAACCACCAATAAAGTTTACAATTATGTATTAATGTTGTATAATTGAATTATATTTAAAAAGAGGTGAAATGAATGAATTTATCAAAAAAGACTCTTGAAGTCTTAAAAAACTTTGCGACTATTAATTCGAATTTTTATTATTCGGGTGAGGGGATGATTAAAACTGTCTCCCCCATGAAAAATATATTAGCAAATTCTACTATTGAAGAAGATCTACCAGAATTCGGTATATACGATTTATCAGAATTTCTTTCTGTTCTATCTTTATATAGATCACCATGCTTAAATTTCTTTGAGGATTATGTTGATATTTCTTGGGAAGATAAAAGAAATACTGTAGTTCGTTTTCATTTTGCTGCAAAAAATATTCTAACTGTGTCAGATAAAACTATTGATATTGAAGATTTTTTTGTATCGCTCAAACTACCAAAGGATCTGTTATCTGATACAGTAAAGTCTGCTGCTGTTCTTCAATTATCTGATATTGTTTTAAAATCGGATGGGATTACTACAACGTTCGGTGTCATTGATAAAAAGGATGGTAATAAAAATTCGCATCTCACAATACTCGATGAAGCAGATTCGACTACAGAGTATGAGTTTTATTTTAAGTATGAAAACCTTAAAATGATTCCAAATGATTATACTTTATCAATTTCGAAAGAGGGAATAGCTAAATTCGAAAGCGAGAATGTCACATATTGGGTGGCAACGGAAAATTAAATAATTAATTATTATGTATACATCGATGTTGATAATATCTGCGGGAATATTCGGTATAGCCACATTAGTATGTCTGCTCTTTGGATATAATTTGTACATGTATTCTAATGGTAAGTCATATTCCATACAGAAATATACTGACATCGAAATAGAAAAATATAGAAAGAAAATAAATAAATGGAAACTCAAACCATATAGAGGTAATACCATGATGAGATGGCCTTCCATGAATTCTGAGAACGTTAATGTATTAAATTATATAGTAGCCGTGGCAATGGTACCGGTGATAATATCAATATCAATCCCATTAGCAATATATTATATGATAATAGATTTGAAATAACAATATTATGAGGTGAGTGAATGAGCAATGATTTTTTATGGGTAGAAAAATATAGACCAACCAAAATTTCGGAATGTATATTGGAAGAATCGTCTTCTAAAATATTTGATGGGTTTATTAAAAATAAAGAAATACCACATCTTATGTTGGCGGGTTCTGCTGGTATCGGAAAGACCACAATAGCAAAAATCCTATGTAAGGAGATTGAATCCGATTTCATAATGATTAATGCCTCAGATGAAAGAGGTATTGATACGATTCGTAATAAAGTAAAATTTCTTCTTCTGTAAAGGTTATCATCCTCGATGAAGCGGATTCATTGACACCAGAAGCACAAAAGGCTATTCGGGGGGTATTCGAGGAATTTTATAGGAATTGCAGATTTATATTGACCTGTAATTATAAAAATAAACTCATTGAACCCATACATTCTAGATGTTCTGTAATTGATTTTTCAATAAAACCTTTAAATAAACCTGCCCTAGCTCTTAAACTTCTTGACCGGGTTGATTATATATTAACCGCTGAATCGATTAGGTATGATAAAGAAGTTCTGGTTCAACTAATAATGAAATTCTTTCCGGATTTCAGAAGACTTATTAATGAACTTCAAAGGTATTCTAGTACCGGGGAAATAAACTCTGGTATTTTATCTTCTAACTCGATTCAAATTGTCGAACTCATT
>LWDU01037966.1_pt1 | contig 12519 bp, 11 predicted proteins | sample 727161 | NCBI WGS metagenome assembly LWDU01 (sample SAMN04566230, study PRJNA314399) | hydrothermal vent metagenome | isolation source: deep sea hydrothermal plume seawater | place: Mexico: Gulf of California, Guaymas Basin | collected 2004-07-11 | reverse complement strand
GGCCGTCGCGCCATGGGAAGGAACCTCTGTGATCGAACGTCACATCAAGCCCGAAGTCGCCGCGATCTTCATCGATGTCGCCCGAGGCCGTCGGGGTATCTACTCCGATGACGCAGCCTTCGAGGAGCTGCTCGCCGAGGCGAAGGCAGCATTCGAAGCGGCCGACCCCGAGACCGTCGAGATCATCCGCCAGTTCGCGCGGGCCGAGGTCCCGGACGGGGGAGTTCTCTTCCATGGCCTCACCGTCGATCAGGACGACATGGGTGAGAGCCCGCGGGACCCGGTTGCGTTCGAGGGCAAGGATCGTGACCCCGTGACGGAGGCTGCACTGTTGGCCTTTGCCTCGGTGGCCGGCGAGGTCTTCTCGTTCGCCCGTCAGCACCGCGGCGCGCTGATCCAGAACGTCACACCGATCCCCGGCCACGAGAACGACGCCGTGGGAACGGGAAGCCGGAGCTTGCTCGACTGGCACTCGGAGGATGCCTTCGACGACGCCCACCCGCAGTTCGTCGGCCTCTTCTGCGTCCGGGGTGATGAGCGCGTGCAGACGGCGCTGGCGCTGGTCGACCGTATCGACCTGTCGGCCGAGGATGAGGCGGTCCTCCGTCAACCGCGCTTCATGCACGGCATCGACAAGGCATCCGGCGGAACGGGTCGTCCCGAAGACGGTGTCCAGGGCGCAGCGCTCTACGGCGAGGACGGCAAGCGTTTCGTCCGCATCGACATGGACTGCGCCGCCGCCGTCACCGGCGATGACGAAGCTGCCGCGGCGCTCCAGGCCTTCCACGACGGCGCCGACAAGGAGGGCATCTATGTGACCCTCGGTGCCGGCGACATCCTGCTGTTCGACAACCGTCGCGTCATGCACGCGCGGACCCCCTTCGAACCGCGTTACGACGGCACCGACCGCTGGCTGCAGCGCGTCATCATCACCGATGACCTCGGACGCTCCGCCGACCGCCGCATCAACCACCCCCGTGTGGTGGAGAACGAGCTGGTAGGCGCCTGACATTCGCTGATCGCACGCGGCCGGCGCCCCGACGGGTGCCGGCCGACGTGTGAGGGCAGCACCCTTCGGAAAGAGAGAGCGATGGCATCGCGAGGACTCGGTTCGCGCTTCGGTTACATGGTGGCCCGGTTGAAGGTCATCGACCTCCCCTCGGTCATCGAGCGCGCCCGCGAGGTATCAGCCCAGTTCCACAAGTGGACCCCAGCGGTGGTCGGGGACATGTTCTGGCAGGCGACCTTCCACCAGGTCGGCTTTCAGGACTATGTCGACTACGATTTCGCGATCCTGAACCGGCGCGAGCGGCGCACGATGATGACGCATCCGCACTCGAACAAGTACTCGTACACGTTCGATGATCCTGAGTACCGCGGGATCTTCTACGACAAGTGGGAGTTCGACCGCGTCTTCTCGGAGTACCTCGGTCGTGACTGGATGATGGTCACCGACGACAACGTCGACGAACTGCGCGCTTTCGGTGAGGCACATCCCGTGCTCATCACCAAGAAGCAGGCGGGTCGCTCGGGGGCTGCCATCAACCGGTATTACTCGACCGAGATCGAGGACTGGGCAGACTTCCACGCGCAGCTGCGCGAGCGCGGTGAGCTGCTGATCGAAGAGAACATCGTGCAGCATCCCGATGTCGCCGCCGTCTGTGCCGGCACGGTCAACTCGACCCGCGTCGCTGCGTTCTTCGACGGCGAGAAGACCCACATCCTCGCGATCGCGCAGAAGTTCGGTCGCGGTCAGGTCGCAGACCAGATGGACTTCGGCGGCTTCTACACGATGCTCGACCCCGAGACCGGAGCCTCGCTCGGCGACGGCTACGACTCGCACGGACACGTGCACAAGCTCCACCCCGATTCGGGCTACCCGATCGCTGATTTCCAGCTGCCGATGTTCGATGAGGTCATCGCCTTCGTCGACAAGGTCGCCCGTCACGTCCCGCAGGTGAAGTACGTCGGGTGGGACATCGCCGTGACCCCCGACGGCCCCGTGCTCATCGAGGGCAACTGGGCCACGGGCGTCTACGAGAACAAGCCGAGCGTGCTCGGCATCCGTACCGGACACCGCCCTCGGTACCAGAAGGCGATGGGCTTTTGATCAGTCCGGCTGAGTAGCTCGGCGCTTGTCGCCGGCGCCGGCCGGGCGATCGAGGCCGGGGAAGCGGATGCCGTTCCCGACCTCCGTCGCGATGCTTACGGCCACGGCATGCAGTTCGTCGCTGAGACTCTGGCGCGGGTCGGCATCCGTGCGGCGATGCTCGACGCTGAATCCGTAGATGCGGCTCAGAGCATGGGGATCGCCCCGGCCGCGGACGCTCCTACGCTGGACCCCGCCGTGATCTTCGGTCTCCCCGGTGCCTCCGAGGACCCCGCCAGGCCGGTCATGAGCCTTCTCGGCTCCGTGCTCTCGATCAAGGCTCTACAACTACACGCATATTGCCCCGCGGGACACACGGATCGCGCTCGTCTCAGGCGGCTTCGGCCAGGGGGTAGCGCGCTCGCTCGGCAACCAGGTCTCGGTCGAGGTGCGGGGTGCCCTGTATCCCATCGTCGGACGGGTCGCGATGGATGTCTGTGTCGTGGACATCGGTGACGCCGACATCGCGCGCGGTGACGAGGTCATCTACTTCGGCGGCGACGGCCCGGCTGGTCCGGCGCTGGCCACGTGGGAGGCGGCATCCGGACTCACTGCTGCCGAACTCGTCTGTGCGCTGGGCCTGCGGCTACCGCGGGAGGTGGTCGCTTGAGCGCGCGGATGGTCGTGGACCTCGGTCGGATCCTCGCCGACATCGACGTGCTGCGGGGGCGCATCGCGCCGGCCGAGTACATGCTTGTTGTCAAGAACGACGCCTACGGCCACGGCGTCGATCGTGTCGTCGCCGCCGCTGCAGCTCACGGCGTGCGCTGGTTCGGGGCCTTCGACGTGCCGATGGGTGTCCGCACGAGAGCTGCCGCGGGCTCCGACGCTCGCGTCTTCTCGTGGGTGACGATCACCCAGCCCGAGATCGAGGTCGCGCTGGAGGCCGGCATCGAACTCGGCGTGGGTGATACCTCGTACCTCGAAGACATCGCGACGGTGTCGGCGGGGCGGGAAGCTCCGGTGCACATCAAGATCGACACCGGACTTCACCGCAACGGCGTCAGGCCGGAGGCGTGGCCGGCGTTCGTCACCCGGGCCGCGGAGCTCGAGGAAAGCGGCGACATCCGGGTCGTCGGAATCTGGAGCCACATCGCCGAAACCAGCGACGAGGACGACGATCTGTCCCGTGCCGCGTTCCTCGAGGCGATCAGGATTGCCGAGGACGTGGGCCTGCGCCCTCAGGTTCGCCACCTCGCAGCCAGTGCGGCGGCTTTCGCACGGCCGGAGTTCCGGTTCGACCTCGTCCGCTTCGGTGCCTTCAGCTACGGCATCCGTTCGACGGGCGGCCCCGAGCTGGAGGGAATCGCGCCCGCGGCTACCCTGATCGCCACCGTGAGCGACGTCGGAGACTCTGCCGTCGCGGTCTCCTACGGGTATCTGGACGGCCTGCCGTCGACGCTCGCGGGTCGGATGTCGGTGGGAACTCCCGCTGGCCCGCGTCTCGTCCGCGAGATCGGCCCGGCGACGATGCTGATCGACCCATGGCCAGGCGCCGCTGTCGAGGATGAGGTCTACCTCTTCGGCCCCGGAACGCGCGGCGAGTCCAGTGTGACGACTCTCGCGGAGGCGATCGGCACGGTCGGTGAAGAGATCATCGTCCGCGTCTCACCGCTCGTCCCGCGCATCTACATCTGATCCGAGGCACGCCCATGAGCGGGCGATCAGCGTCGCGCGGTGAGCGCAGCGGACGGGCACATGTCTCGACACCTGGCACCCCCGGCGCAGCGGAGCGCGCCAAGCTGCTAGACCGATCTCAGGAGGGGTACTGGCCCCGGCGAACCTGGGCCTTGGGTAGGCGCATGAAGCGCATCTGGACGCTGCGCATCGAGGCGTACCAGCCGAGCCCCTTCTCGACCTTGCTTGCGCCGAACTTGTCGCTCACGGCGCGCTTGACGCGGATCGACGTGATGATCATGTCGCCGATCACGAAGAAGATGAACACCCACAGCGCCACGAACGCCCAGTACTGGATGAAGTTCAGCGGAATGAAGGTTGCGACGATGACCACGACCATCGCGGGCATGACTGCCTCGCCCAGGTGCCAACCGGCGTCCACGAAATCGCGGGCGAACTTGCGCTGCGGTCCCTGATCGCGCGCGGGCAGGTACTTCTGATCACCGTTGGCCATGCCGATGCGGGCGCGTTCCCGGGCCGAGGCGAGCTCAGCCTTGCGCTGCGCCTTCGCTTCCTTCGTGTCGGGAACGAGCGGGCGCTTGCGTGCAGCCTCCTGCTCGGCGCGGCTCGGAGTCGCCTTTCCCTTGCCGACGGTCGACGTCGACTCGTCCTTCGGTGCCTCGGGGGCGGGGGTCTTGGCCACGATGATCCTCGCTGTCGCGTTACGGGTAGTCCTTAAGATTACCCGCATGAGTGATATCGCCTCCCGTTCCGATGCTGTCCGTGACGCCGCCGAGACCGGCATCCCCCGTGCGCTGGCGGATTTGGGCGATCTGGTGCGGATTCCCTCGATCGCCTGGCCATCGATGGATCAGCAGCAACTCGTACGCAGCGCCGAGGCAGTGGCTGCCCTGGTCGAAGGCACGGGAGTGTTCGATGCCGTGACCATCAAGCGGGCAGCGATTCCCGGCACGGAGGAGTTCGGGCAGCCTGCCGTGCTCGCGATACGTGCAGCGAGAAACGGTCGCCCGACCGTCCTGCTGTACGCCCATCACGACGTCCAGCCCGTCGGTGACGAGGCGCTGTGGGAGACCCCGCCGTTCCAACCCACGGTTCGGGAGGGCCGGCTCTACGGTCGTGGCGCCGCCGACGACAAGGCCGGGATCATGGCGCACATCGGTGCGATCCGTGCACTTGTCGAGGCGCTGGGTCCCGACTTCGACCTCGGTCTCGCCCTGTTCATCGAGGGTGAAGAAGAGTACGGCTCGCGGTCGTTCGCCCAGTTCCTCACCGACAACGCCGACGCCCTGCGCTCGGATGTCATCGTCGTTGCTGACTCCGGCAACTGGGACGACCGGACCCCGGGACTCACGGTCTCGCTGCGCGGCAACGCGCGCTTCTCGATGCGGGTGCGCACGCTCGATCACGCATCCCACTCGGGAATGTTCGGGGGAGCGGTGCCCGACGCCATGCTCGCCACGGTCACGCTGCTGGCCACGCTCTGGGACGCCGACGGATCGGTCGGCGTCGAGGGCCTGAGCTCGCGCGAGGCCGAGACCCCTGAGTACAGCGAGAGCACCCTGCGCTCGGAGACGGGCCTGCTCGACGGGGTGAGCCCGATCGGCGCGGGATCGATCATCGGGCGGATCTGGAACAAGCCGTCGGTCACCGTGATCGGCATCGACGCCACCGATGTCGCCTCGGCCTCCAACACGCTCGCTCCGGAGGTGACCGTCGTCATCAGCGCGCGCGTCGCGCCCGGGCAGTCCGCGGCGGACGCCTACGCAGCGCTGAAGGCACACCTTCGCGCCCACGCGCCGTTCGGGGCTCGGCTGGAGTTCTTCGATGTCGACCTCGGCAACCCGTTCCTCGTCGACACGACAGGATGGGCGGTCCAGGATGCCCGCGAGGCACTCACCGAGGGGTACGGCGTCGATCCGGTCGATATCGGGGTGGGCGGATCGATCCCGTTCATCGCGGACCTGGTCCGCGAGTTCCCGGGCGCGCAGATCCTGGTCACGGGTGTGGAGGATCCGCACTCCCGGGCGCACAGTCCCAACGAGTCACTCCACCTCGAGACCTTCCGGCATGCGCTGATCTCCGAGGCGCTGCTGCTGGAGAAGCTGGACGCGCGCACGCTCTGACCCGCCCGCATTTCCGCCGTCCTCGCCGAGAGCGGGCGTAGAATTTCAGCATCCGCCCCGACGGCTTCAGCCGATAAGGAGAGTCATGACCGACACCGCACTGACCACGGACCAGACCGCCCGCGAGCACGGCGTCGCGCTCACCGACGCCGCCGCCGCAAAAGTCAAGAACCTGCTCGACCAGGAGGGCCGCGATGACCTCCGTCTCCGCGTGGCTGTCCAGCCCGGCGGATGCAGCGGCCTGATCTACCAGCTGTACTTCGACGAGCGCTACCTCGACGGCGACAAGACCGTCGATTTCGAGGGCGTCGAGGTCATCGTCGACGACATGAGCGTTCCCTACCTCGACGGCGCCACGATCGATTTCAAGGACACGATCTCGGAGCAGGGCTTCACGATCGACAACCCGAACGCACAGGGCAGCTGCGCCTGCGGCGACAGCTTCCACTGACCCAGAAGCTTCAGCCTGCGAGAAGGCCGACCTTCAGTATCCCGAAAGTGCGTGGATGCTGAGTGGTTGGCCTCAAGCAGGTGTGAGCTTGCCCTAGACTGACCACAGTCACACTTCGCAACGTGGAAAGGTGCGCCTGTGCCATCCAAACGCCGACTCCGCTGGGTTCTTCTTCCGGTTGGTGCCGCCGCGGCCCTGGTGCTCGCAGGATGTACGCCGACGGAGCTGAACGGATTCCTTCCCGGCTTCGTCGAAGACGGAACTCCTGCGACCAACCACACCGAGATGATCTCGGGACTGTGGGTCAACTCGTGGATCGTGCTGCTGGCTGTCGGCGTCATCACGTGGGCGCTCATGGGGTGGGCCGCGATCGCCTACCGTCGCCGTAAGGGCCAGACCGGCCTGCCCGTGCAGCTGCGGTACAACATGCCGATCGAGATCTTCTACACGATCGTGCCGTTCATCCTCGTGATCGGTTTCTTCGCCTTCACGGCGCGGGACCAGGCGATCATCGAGACGCAGTACGAAGACCCGGACGTGTCGATCACCGCGATCGGCAAGCAGTGGGCGTGGGACTTCCAGTACAACGGTGACGAGGAAGACAACTCCGACGCCGTCTGGACGATGGGTATTCAGGCCCAGCCCGACAAGGCCGGCAACATCGACCAGGAGGCGCTGCCGACGCTGTACCTGCCGGTCGACCAGACCGTGCAGATCAAACTGCAGTCGCGGGATGTCATCCACTCGTTCTGGGTCGTCGACTTCCTCTACAAGAAGGACATGTACATCGGGAAGGACAACTACTGGTCCTTCACTCCGACCCGTGAGGGCACCTACGCAGGCCGCTGTGCGGAACTGTGCGGTGAGTACCACTCGATGATGCTCTTCACCGTCCAGGTCGTGAGCGCCGACGAGTACGAGGACTACCTCGCAAGTCTCGAGGCAAAGGGTCAGACCGGCGACATCAACGACGCATACGACCGCCTGCAGAACACGCCGAACGATCCCACGGATCCCTCGGTCCAGCAGTCAGATGAGGGGAACGAGTGATGGCCACCACGCTGCCGCTTCAGGACGCGGACTCGTCGCGCCCGCGCACTCTCCCGGCACGGCAGGCGGCGCTGATGTCGTCGTCGCGTGTCGAGCAGAAGGGCAACATCGTCGTCAAGTGGATCACCTCCACTGACCACAAGACGATCGGGTACATGTACCTGATCGCTTCGTTCCTGTTCTTCCTGCTCGGCGGTGTGATGGCGCTCATCATCCGTGCGGAGCTGTTCGAACCCGGCATGCAGGTGCTGCCCACGAAGGAGCAGTACAACCAGTTGTTCACGATGCACGGCACGATCATGCTGCTGATGTTCGCGACTCCGCTGTTCGCCGGGTTTGCGAACGCCATTCTTCCCCTGCAGCTCGGTGCCCCCGACGTCGCGTTCCCGCGCCTGAACGCTTTCGCGTTCTGGTTGTTCCTGTTCGGGTCGATCATTGCGATCTCCGGCTTCCTGACCCCGCAGGGCGCGGCTTCCTTCGGCTGGTTCGCGTATCAACCACTCGCGAACGCATCCTTCTCACCAGGCGTCGGCGGTAATCTCTGGATGCTCGGGCTCGGCATGAGCGGCTTCGGAACGATTCTCGGTGCCGTGAACTTCATCACCACCGTCATCACGATGCGCGCACCCGGCATGACGATGTGGCGCATGCCGATCTTCACCTGGAACACGCTCATCACGAGCATCCTGATCCTCATGGCCTTCCCGGTGCTGGCCGCCGCGATCTTCGCCGCCGCCGCCGACCGCGTGCTCGGTGCGCACATCTACGACCCACAGAACGGGGGCGTGCTGCTGTGGCAGCACCTGTTCTGGTTCTTCGGTCACCCCGAGGTGTACATCATCGCGCTGCCGTTCTTCGGCATCGTGTCCGAGATCTTCCCGGTCTTCAGCCGCAAGCCGATCTTCGGTTACAAGACGCTCGTGTACGCGACGATCGCGATCGCCGCTCTCTCGGTCGCTGTGTGGGCGCACCACATGTACGTCACCGGCTCGGTGCTGCTGCCGTTCTTCGCCCTGATGACCATGCTGATCGCGGTGCCCACCGGCGTGAAGATCTTCAACTGGATCGGAACGATGTGGCGCGGCTCGGTGACGTTCGAGACCCCGATGATCTTCTCGCTCGGCTTCCTCGTGTCGTTCGTCTTCGGTGGTCTGACCGGCGTCATCCTCGCCTCGCCGCCGCTGGACTTCGCCCTGTCGGACTCGTACTTCGTCGTCGCCCACTTCCACTACGTCATCTTCGGAACCGTCGTGTTCGCGATGTTCGCCGGCTTCTACTTCTGGTGGCCGAAGTGGACAGGCCGGATGCTCAACGAGCGCCTCGGGTACGTGCACTTCTGGCTGCTGTTCATCGGCTTCCACATGACCTTCCTCGTCCAGCACTGGTTGGGCGTCGAGGGCATGGTCCGCCGATACGCCGACTACGCGGAAGCCGACGGATTCACCTGGCAGAACCAGCTCTCTACCGTCGGGTCGATGATTCTCGCTGTCTCGATGATTCCGTTCCTCTTGAACGTGTGGATCACCGCTCGCAAGGCGCCAAAGGTCACGGTCAACGATCCGTGGGGCTATGGTGGTTCGCTCGAGTGGGCTACGTCGTGCCCGCCGCCGCGACACAACTTCACATCGATCCCGCGCATCCGTAGCGAGCGTCCGGCATTCGACCTGAACCACCCCGAGGCTGCGCCGATGACGGTCGGTGTCGGCCCGGCCAAGGATGCTCCACACACACCGGTTGTCGATCTTGCCGATGGGAAGGTGAAGTAGTCCATGCGCACCAATGTGTCGCTGTGGTGGATCCTCACGGGCTTCTTCGCTCTCGTTGCGATCGCGTACACCGTCTGGAGCGTCATCTGGTATGGCAACCTCGAGTGGGTTGGCACCGTCGCCCTGTTCTTCACCGCTCTGATGGGTGCACTCATCGGGTTCTACACCGGCGCCGTTCACCGCGCGCAGGGTGGTGAACTGCCGGAGGACGTTCTCACAGCGGACATCGACGACGGTGACCCCGAGATCGGTGAGTTCAGTCCCTGGTCCTGGTGGCCCCTCGTCCTCGCATCTTCGGCCGCTGTCGCCATCATCGGGCTCGCGGTCGGCGCGTGGATGGTGCCCATCGGCCTCGGTATCTTCGTCGTCGCGATCATCGGCTGGGTCTACGAGTACTACCGCGGCTACTTCGCCCGCTAGGTTCCCGCTTCGCCGGCTAGGCCCTGCGTCCGTCCCCTCGCTGCGCGCTCTCCGTTGAGAGCCCTGATTAGCGGGAGCGTTGGACGAGGAGCACGCCGCCGATCACGATGAACGCGCCGATGAGCTCGTTCAGCGTGAACCGTTCGCCGAGCACGATGATGCCGAGCGCCACTCCGACCACCGGAATCACATACGTGACGGTCGACGCACCGACGGCGCCCCACTCGGTGACAACGCGCGTGTTCCAGACGTAGACGATCCCGGTTCCCAGACATCCGAGGGCGACGAGCGCGAGGACCGGGGCCGGGGCCCAGGCTACCGGCGAGAGACCGATGACGGGGAGCAGAGCCAGGGCGAGCACCCCTGCCACCGCCATCTGTGTCGACGCGATCGTCACGCTGTCGTGGGTGTGGGTCCCCGTGATGAAGCGCCGCATCCAGCCGAGAGCGATGCCGTACGAGGCGGTGGCACCCAGACAAGCGAGCTGCGCGGGAAGAGATGCGGCGAACTCTGCGGAGGAGACGACATCCCACACGCCCATGACGATCGCGACACCGATAGCTCCGATGATCACCCCGACCAGGCGTCGTGCCGTCATCCGTTCGCTGGGGAGCACGACGACGGCCACCAGTGTCGTCCACAGTGGCGTTGTCGCGTTCAGGATGGCCGACAGCCCGGATGGCAGGCTCTGAGCAGCCCAGGCGAAGAGCAGAAACGGCAGAAGGCAGAAGAAGACCGCCACGACGATCATGTGCACCCACAGGCGGCCTTCGCGCGGCCACCGTCGACGCGTGAGTGCCATGATCGTGGCGAGCGTGACAGAGCCCAGGATGATGCGTCCCAGAGCCACCTGAGCAGGGTCGAAGGAGTCAACCGCAACCTTCATGAAGAGGAAACTCGCTCCCCACACCAGCGACAGCGCCGCGAACATGAGGACCACGGTGCTGGAGCGCGCTGGCGCGAGAGTCGGCGACGAGGACACGACGGTCACGCTACTCGCCGGGGCGGCCAGGGCACTGGCGGGAATCGGACCCCTCGTTCACCGGCGCACGACCATCACGAGCGGGTCGAACTCGCGGGGGAGCGGACCGTCATCGTTCTCGGTCGGCTGGCCTTCCCGTGCCCAGTATTCGAACCCCCCGATCATCTCCTTGACCGCGTAGCCGAGCTTTGCGAACTCGAGCGCTCCCTTGACGCCGGCGTTGCAGCCCGGGCTCCAGCAGTACACGACGACAGTGGCGTCCGGGGCAATCTCGCGCGGGGCGCGCTCCGCGATCTCGCGGTAGGGCATATGGATCGCGCCGGTGATGCGTCCCTGGCGCCAGGCGTCGACGCCGCGCACATCGACGAGCACGATGTCTTCTCCGGCCTTCTGAGCGGCGTACACGTCCGACGGATCGGTCTCGTGGGCGAGGCGGGTGGCGAAGAAGTCTGCGCTGCTCATGATGCCGACACTAGAGGCAAGTCATGACATTGAGAGCGCCGCAGGCACCCTCCTGCGGCCACGTTTCGGCCGGATCCTGCCATTGCCCGCTGCCCGACATCCGTGGATGCCGGGCCCGCGCACTGGTTGGTTCGGGACTACTTCGTGTCGCCGCTGGGGTGAACGTCGTCGTCAGGATCGACATCCGTGTTCGACGTGCCCTTATCGGCAGCCGTGTTCTCCACGACCTCGTCAGTGACGATCACGTTCGTCGGGCGCACAGCCGTCTCGGACTGCTTGCCGTCGGTGATCGGGTGGTGCGGAGCATCCGGAACCCCGGCGCGCTCGTGCATCGCCTGGATCTCGGCATCCTCCTGCTCGGCGATGTGGTCGAGCTCGTGGTGCTGGTGCGAGAGCGCCTCGTCGACCTCGGCCTGCGTGACAGGAGCGAGGCGGTCTTCGAAGAACCAGCGCGACAGCGAGGCACGGAAGTTCTGGTGCCACGGAATCTGCCCACGCGAGTTCGGACGAACGACCAGCGGCTCGTAGGTCTCGAAGTCCACGAGCTTCCAGCGCTCGTACTCGTCAACAGGCTGGTGGACCTCGATGTACTCGCCACCGGGGAGGCGGACGATACGACCGGACTCGTAGCCGTGCAGCGCGATCTCACGGTCCTTCTTCTGCAGCGCAATCGCGATGCGCTTCGTGACGAAGTACGCGATCACCGGACCCACGAAGAGCAGAGCCTGCAGCGTATGGATGACACCCTCCATCGTGACCCAGAAGTGGGTCGCGATGATGTCGGAGGACGCTGCTGCCCACAGCACGGCGTAGAAGGTGACGCCGGCGGCGCCGATGGCGGTGCGTGTCGGGGCGTTGCGCGGACGCTGCGCGATGTGGTGCTCGCGCTTGTCACCGGTGATCCACGCCTCGATGAAGGGGTAGAACGCGACCAGGGCGATGAAGAGCACCAGCACCGTGATCGGCAGGATGATGTTCCACGACCAGGTGTGATCCCAGAAGACCGTCTCGAGGTGCGGCGGCACGAGACGTAGCGCACCGTCGGCGAATCCGATGTACCAGTCAGGCTGGGTACCCGCAGACACCGGCGAGGGGTCATAGGGACCGTAGTTCCAGACCGGGTTGATCGTGAAGAGGGATGCGATCAGCACGATCACACCGAAGACGATGAAGAAGAATCCACCCATCTTCGAGGCGTACACCGGGAGCATCGGGTAGCCCACGACGTTGTCGTTCGACCGGCCGGGGCCGGCGAACTGCGTGTGCTTGTTGATGATCATGAGGATCAGGTGTGCCGCGAGCAGCGCGACCAGGATCGCCGGCAGCAGCAGGATGTGCAGCGTGTACAGGCGTCCGACGATCTGCATGCCGGGGAACTCGCCGCCGAACAGCAGGAACGAGGTCCAGGTGCCGATCAGCGGGATGCCCTTGATCATGCCGTCGATGATTCGGAGGCCATTACCCGAGAGCAGGTCGTC
>LWDU01038167.1_pt1 | contig 12522 bp, 10 predicted proteins | sample 727161 | NCBI WGS metagenome assembly LWDU01 (sample SAMN04566230, study PRJNA314399) | hydrothermal vent metagenome | isolation source: deep sea hydrothermal plume seawater | place: Mexico: Gulf of California, Guaymas Basin | collected 2004-07-11 | reverse complement strand
CGCGCGTCTTGGCCAGGCGGTCCTTGTCTGTCATTGACGTGCTGGCGAGTTGGTCGAGATGTTCGGCGACCCAATTGGCGGTCTCGATGGCAGCGAACGTGGCAGCTTCGTCCCATTGCTTGGAGACGGCGCTGCCGCGTTCGTAGCCAATACTGCTGTCATCCGGCGGGAACGGTTGGCGTATTACGAAAGTGCGCTTGGTGGAGCTCGGAGAAAGACTGCGGGCGGGAATAACCTGACGGATGCCGTGCGGCGGGTGCCATTCGAGCTTAACGGAGGCGCTACTGCTTTTGTATTTGAAGAAGTCGAGGCGCAGCGGGTAGGCACGACCGCCGATGAGGCGGATGGTGCCGGTGAGTTCCCGAAGCTCGCCGCTGGACACCCAGCCCTCGATCAACTTGAGATTCATGTCATTGACCCAAAGCCGGACACCGTTTTCGCTGGTGACGATGAACTCGTGGTCGCCGGTTTCCTCCGCGAACACCGAACCGCTCCAGCGCATTGAGAATTCCTCCGCCTTGTATTCCTTGTTGTCCGGAGCCGGAGTGCTGGCGCCGTACTGGAAGTTAACGGTGGCGTCCGTGCGCTCGATGCTGTGTTTGTTCCGGCCATGGCTCCGACTGTTGTAGTAGCCGGCCTTGAGTCCTCCCGCTTGGCCAAGCTTCGAGTGACCCGTAAAACTTCCGATCAGGTCGGCGACGGAGTGGAGGTATTGTCGGTTGGTCAACCGAGCCAACTCGATGCGCGGCGGTTTGTTTCGAAACTGAGCGTCGAGGGAGTAAAACGCATCGAAGATATAGCGGGCCACACGCTGGGCTTCGTCACCAATACATTTTTTGGGATCGTCATCCGGCATGGTGCGGGTGATGACGCGCGTGAGTTTTTCGATCGGCCAATCGCCGGCAAGCGGCTCGTCGTGTTCATCGGGGATGCCTTGGCCTTGCTCTCCGTGGCAATTGGCGCAGAGTTTTGCGTAAAGAAGTTCACCGGACAACTCCGGCTTGGCCAGGGCGGTTGCCGTTGCCAGGCCAAGCGCAGCGGCCAAGCCAAACGCTTGGCCAAGTTTTTGTGGCACGGTTTGCACCCCGAGTTTAACGCCAAAAAATCAAGCTAAATTCAATTCGCCTACAATGGGCTTGGCCAAGGTTACTTGTCCTTCAGATGCTGGTCCGCGAACCCGATGAATTGCTGCCAGTCGTAGGGCTCGATGGAGTGGCCGCCGGTGCGGATGTGGTAGCCGATGTCGCCGTCGAGCAGGGGTTGGTTGGGCGGCGGCAGTTTGGTCGTGCTGAGCGGTTTTTTGCCGAGCAACTTGTAAACGGGGCCGGCGTGGTTGGCGGATTGAAATTCGCCGTGCGGATCGGCCCATGTGTCCGCCGTGCCGCTTGCAACGTAAACAGGGCGGGGAGCGATGAGCGAGAGCAGCATGTGCTGATCCACCGGTAAATCGTCCTCGTGGTCGTTGAACTTGCGAGCGTTGATGCAGAGCCAGTGCGGGAAGCGGTTTAGCTTGGCCATCGTCTCGCCGTACTTCCGGCGCCACAACGCCGCGCCGCCGCAGCCGGATTGTGCGGAGATAGCCATCGCGAATCGCTGATCCTGTGCCGCGGCCCAAAGGGTGGCCTTACCCATTTTGGAATGTCCCATGACGGCGACTCGGCTGGCATCTACCCGGTCGTTGGTTTCGAGGTAGTCGAGCGTCCGCATACCAGTCCAGCCGTTGGCGGTAAGTACGCCCCATTCGTGTGCTTTGGGGAAACTCTGGCCGTCACGGTAAAACAATTTGTGAATGCCGCCGCCAAACGACACCTCGTTGTGTCCGACTAAGTCGCCGTGATAGACGGAAACATAGGCGTAGCCTTGGTCGGCCAAATGACCAAGAGGTACGCCGTTGCGAAGATGACCTTTGCGGCTTGAACTGAGGTTAAAACTGCTACCCCGGGGATTATCGAAGCTGAGCATCATGAAGGCTGGGACAGGTCCGCTGGCTTTGTTCGGCAAAAAAACGAGCACGTGCGTCTTGGCGGTTCCCTTGCGGTTTTTGAATCGAATGGAGACATCGAGTTTGGTCACCTTGCCACCCATGAACGATTTATCCTCTTTGATGACATGGTACGTTTGGGCGATGGGATCGGGCGGCACGGGTACGGCGCCATAAATGAAGTTGGCAAACAGCGAGAGGATCTGCGGCCGACGGATGTTCCTCCATTGATCGGCAGTCGTGACCGGTTTGCCCTCGGCGGTGACGAGGGGGTCAGGCAGGTCGTACCGTGGTATGCGCGCCTCATCATAATTAACATCGTTATCGAACTCTTTGAGTTCACGGGAGAACACCACACAGGCGGTAAAGCCAATGGCGACTACAGAAAAAATGATTTTTCGCAACATCACTCTAAGTATCTTTAACCGGCGCGAATGCTAACCGCGTTAAGTGCACTAGGCCAAGCGCGGAATTAGCTTTGACTAGTCAACGTGATTTAGTTTGAGGGCTATGATTGCAATTGTCCAAGATTTGATTGCCTTCCGTGGTTGAATCCCCGACCGCTTTCGCTTTACTAGCCAGTTAACGATAGGTATTTTTGGGCTAACGGATCAAACCGTCATGACTCAATCCGAACAACGAAATTGGTTTGTTGGATTACTGCCTGCAGTTTCTAACGGCGTTGCTCTCATTGTCGTGATTACCGGCTGTTTGAGTGGGTGCTCAAACAGTTCCACAGATAAACCGAGCATCCATTCCTTGCGTGACGTTTATCCGGGCAACGATATCCAAGCTGTTCTCGATGCAGTCGCTAAAGAGACGGGCCAGAAACATGTCAAGGTCCACGCAGGCGTGTATCGCCCCCGCCAACATGGCCAAGCGTTGATCTGGCTAAATGAGCGGCACGACGGAATCACGCTTGAGGCGGTCGGAGAGGTTATCCTGACTGCTGCCAATCCCGATATTGCCAACAAAAAGCATGAAGGCTTTCCGTCGATTGTGAACCACGTGGTTTATTTTGGCGACGGAATTACTCGAAACACAGTTTTCCGAGGATTCAAGATTACGGGGGCGAACAATTTTGTGACGGGATCAAGCGAATCGGGATTGATCCAACCTGAGCTTTCGGAGCCCCGATTAGATATAAATAAAAACATGTACTTCCATACCGATGGCGGTGGGATCAAAATATTTGGACGTTCCTATCCCACAATTGAAAATGTTGAGGTGTACAATAACTATTCCAGTCCCTGTGGCGGAGGGATTTCTATTGATCACCGTGATTACATGGAAGGTTCTGTGCTGCTTAAAAACTGTATCTTCCGCAACAACCGTTGCCCGGTCACCGGTTCGGCAGTCGACTTGTTATGGGGGAGTTCTGCCGTCATTGAGAACTGCCTGTTCGTGGATAACATGTCAAACGGCCCTCTGGATGAGCGAAGCGCCAAGGTCGGCAAATGGAAGCCTAAGCACGGTGCGGGAGCTCTTACGCTGTTTCCGGGTTCGAAAGTGATTGTCCGGCGTTGTACGTTTACGGGGAATAGAAACGGTGTGGACGATTCCGGCGCTGGAAGTATCTACGAGGACTCGATCTTTTGGATGAACAACGCAAGGGGCGGTTGGCCAACTGGAGCCCGCTACGAAGTAGACATTAACGATACGTGTATAGTTCGCCGTTGCTTCCTTAACGGCGATACGATTGATCTTAACGGTAATCTGGATTCGACAAAGAATTCGCTCGGTTGTCCCGATCCGGAATTCGATGAGTTTTTTCGGCCACGGGCTAAAGAGTTCGTCAATGCAGGATATCGCCCCATTCCTGATTAGCTGAGGCATGACGCGGGCAGTATCCCGCGCGATTATTGCTCCTTCACCTCAATCGTTCTATTCACATCAATTGGGCCCGGCACCGTTTGTTTGTTGCCGGATGGCCAAGTCACTTTGATTTCATCGACGTTTGTCACCTCGTTTAGGCCGAAGTAGAGAGGATAGAGGCTTTGTGACAAATATCCCGACTGGCCATCGTGTACTTTCATATACGTTTGCGAACCAGTGCGAACTCTAACCACCGCACCCAACCCGTCTCGATTCGATTTTTCACCAACTAGTTTCACTTTCAGATAATTCAACTTGTCGTGCTTATTGGATAGATTACTGATCAGCACCATGGGACGGGAATTGAATTCGTTGGTTACGATGTCCAGGTCGCCATCATTATCCAGATCGAACATCACCGATGATCGCGTACCCAATGCCGACCAAATCACTACACGGCCCGATCGACCTTTCGCCAGCGCGTGGTCTTTATCCTCGCCATCGCAGTCGAGTTCAAACCAAGGTTCGGCGAAGCGACCATCGGGTCTCGGTTCAACTCCAAGTATGAATTCGCTACTTAAAAATTCCGAACCCTGATTGTTCAATAACAAACTATTAACAGCATACCGAAACGGAAAATTCATACTGGAAGCGATGAACACATCATCAAAGCCGTCTGCATTGAGATCTCCAACGCTAATGCCCCAAGGCCAGTAATTTTCGACTCCGATTTGATCAGACACTTCTTTAAAATTTCCTTTGCCATCGTTCCGATAGAAGGCGTTCCCCCAGATGCTCTTGCCTTGGGTAAGTAGCATGCTTTCGGGCCACTGCTGCCTGGACTTGTAGCTTTCACGCTCAGGCCCGACTTGTTCGCTCATGTCGGAATGCATATCCGTGATGAACAGGTCCATGTCACCGTCATTTTCGAAGTCGAACGTTTTGACGCCCATCGCTCCCCACGGTGTGAGTGGAAAAACCTCACGGCTTTTTTTCTCGAAATACTCGCCCCCCACATTGACATAGTACTGGTCATTTCCTTGCATGTTTAACACGTACAGGTCGATCCAGCCGTCCTGATTGAAATCAACGGGACTGGCATCGCCGGTCCAACTTTCGTCCTGCAACTTGACTTTCTTCGAAACGTCTTCGAATCGATTGTTACCCAGATTCTTGAACAAGATGCTTCCCTCACCCCGTTTTTTTGCCGGCAGGTGGCCTGAAAATGCATCAGCAAGCCCGGAGAAGAACTTATATTCTGCCTCCTTCTCACCACGGGCTTGCTCCATCGTAACTGTTAAAACTTTATCCGAAGTATATTTGCCTACGTTTGTCAGGTAGACATCGAGAAGCCCGTCGCGGTCGTAATCAAAAAACACGGCTGCGGAGGAGTGCCCCTTGTGGTTGAGTCCCGATGCTTGTGAGATATCCTTGAATTGGCCGCCACCAAGGTTTTCAAAGAGCACGTTACCGCCTCGCACCGTGGTCGTGTAGAGATCGGGATCGCCGTCGTTATCGATATCCGCAAACGAGGCCGTAACACCTATCTTGTTTTCAACCGCCACTCCGGCTTGTTCGGTGATGTCCTCAAACCGACCGTTACCTAGATTCCTCCACAGTCCATTGCTGCCAGCTTGGGTTACAAAGTAAAGATCCAGATTGCCGTCTCCGTCAACGTCGGCGATGGCCAAGCCGTTGCCGTGGTCATAATGGACGGGCATGTAGTTTTTTCCCACATCATCCACAATCTTGTTGCGGAAGAGAATGCCACTCTCCTCGAGACCATCGGTGAAGCTAAAATCGTGAACCACCTTGAATTTATCCAAAGTCTTAAGCTGTGCCTCGCGGCGACCTTCAAGCCATGGTGGGTTGATGGCCTCTTCAGGCTCGGCCACTTTCTCCATTAGTACTTGGTCCAAACCGTGACGTAAACGTGCTAATCCCTCCTTGGACGTCACCTCGTAGATTCCTCGAATTCGCAAGTAAGGATCAACAAGCATAACTTTTGGGCTGTGGGTGATGACTATTGCGGGATCAGTATTTTCACTAACCGGCAGTTTAAAACCGTCCTTGCTAAGTCTCCAAATAGCCTCACGATCACCTGTGAGGAACTTCCAATGATGAACATCGGCGTTCGTGTTTTTCGCATACTCGCTAAGCACTTGCGGCGTGTCATGTTCTGGGTCGACCGTGAAACTGACAAACCGAATCTCGTCCCAAACCGGACTATCCTGTAACTGCCCTTGGAACTCGCTTATTTTCGCCGTCTGCGCAGGGCAGGTAGCCGTGCACCGTGTAAAAATAAAATTTGCGATCCAAGTTTTGCCACGCAATTGACGCGAACCAAATGTCTCAACTGCCTGGTCGGTCAATTCGAATTCAGGTAATAATCCCAGCACTGGTGGGGATTTCTTGCTTAGAATTATATCTTCTGTCTTGTCCGGTTCGCTTCGGTTGAACTTGAAGTAAGTGGCGATCGCAATAAGAACGACCATAGTGATCCCAATTGGGAGTAATTTAGATTTGCGTGAACTCATTACATATAATTCCAAGTAAGGGTTTGCGGGAATAAACGTTACATCAACGGCTAAGCCCCCCGTCAGTTAAGAGTGCGAAGCCGCACGGGGTCGGTTCTATTACGCAGCGCATATGAGTAAGATTATTGATTCGTAATTGGTCCTGCAACCATTTTTTTGAACCAGTCGTTGAAATCTGTTACCGAGTGAATAATAACACGGCCCATCAAATCATCGTGCAACGGTCGCCAGCCGCACAATGGATCTGCCAACAGTTCAAACGGTCCAATCCTTGCTGTGTGAAATTTCAAGGTGTGGGTGAGCTCCGGCACGGCGATTTGTTTCAATCCTAATTCGGAATTAGACATTATGTAGATGAAATCGTCACTTTCCAATTTAAGCACAACGTCCGTTTCCAGCGGCAGGTGCAATTCCTTATGAGAACGAAAGTCATCCGCTGTGCCCAGTTCGCCATCGCGTCCCGGATAGCGAAAAGACCACTCAAAACGCTTACCTCTGGCCTCAATTACGACAGGAGCAGATAGATGTCTGTTACCCATCGCCACCGGCACACTGGAATTTTTGGCAGTGCCAAAGTAAAAGTCAAATGACCTGAAGTAGAGAAGCGCCACGCAAAATACGATGAGCGTGATTATGAATCCAACATACAAAAGAGTCGCAATTGGGGTACGCATACAATTCGCGCTACTTACAAGCATAGTTTAACCGGCAAGATGGACATCCTTAGTTCGTACACCAAATTCTTAGGAGTAAGATATCCAGCAAGGTGGTCGTGGTACTTTTTTGGCACCGCCGTACTTTGGTTGGTGACCTCTCGTTCCTTGAACCTCACAAAGCGAAAATACGATCACACAGAGTGTAATTCAATCAAAGCTTTGTGGTAATTCATTTGGCAATTATCGAGTTCCCCCCTGCTTTTCCAAGAGAGCAGCTAAGTCATAATTTGCAGTATATTCGGTCCAGTAGATGAATTGTTTTTGAGTTCAGCAGCCTTTGGTAGAGGGAACTCAAGGCTCGGTGAACAGTTTTTTTATCTCCTCAAAACGAACGTGTTGAGTGCGCAAATGGGTTACCTGTTGGCCAAATTAACGGGATTTAGTTAAAGGATAAACGTTGCGACTTGGCCGGAGTCTGGTAGGTTTTCAGCCGGTGTGCAGCTCGAAAAAAAGGAAGACTACAGGTTGCATTGCGTTGGCTGTATTCCTTGTGGGGTGCGGCTCGGAGCAGTCGGTACAGCAGTCCGACCCGGGCCCGGATACAGTTTCGCCCAGTCCGGTTGCCGAGTCGCCTGCAATCCCGGATCCGGAGCCTGCCGAGACTGGGCCGGTTGTCGAGCCGCTCGCCGCGAACGATCCGCTCGAGCCGACGCTCGATGCTGCGCTGCCCTCATCCACCGGTGCCGATAGTGAAGAGTCTGTTGACGATATTCTGGCGGAGCTCAACGCCGTCAAACTGGAGGGCGAGGGCGATAGCCCGCTGACCGATCCAGGCAAGGTCGTGGCATTGATAACCGAGGGCAACGCACTGATCAGCGCCGGCAAGCCGGACGCCGCACTGGCCAAGTACAACGAGGCACTCAAGTTTGCCGAGAATGGTGAAGATCCGGAGGTGTTTTTCAACAGGGGCATCGCCTATAAGGTCATGGGTGAAATCGACAAGGCTGCCGCTGAATACGAGCGGGCGCTTGAGGTGACTCCGGAATACGCGGAGGCACTTAACAATCTTGGCAACATTCGCAAGGATCAGAAGCAATACGACGAGGCGATCCGCTGCCTGGAGTTGTCCATCGAGGCATTCCCTGACAACCCGAACACATATAATAACCTCGGTACCGTGTTTGCCATGAAAGGGAACTTTAATAAGGCGGCTCTTTACTTTACCAAGGCGGTTCGCCTGCAGCCGAGCTACATAGATGCCCGTCAAAACCTCGGTCAAGCCTACCAAAAACAGGGGCGACTTGATGTTGCTGAAAAGGAGTTTGGCGAGGTGCTTCAAATGACAAGGGGTATGATGTTACGCCAGAAGAAACGACTTGAGGCCGCGAGAGTAATGGTGGATCAAGCCAAGAAACCGGGCAGTCCATTGACTTTCGAGCAACGCAATAACGCTGGAGGCGAACTGGATGCAGCGGAGCAGGCCAGTAGGATGGCAAATGCCAAATATCAGCGAAGCCTGAAGTTACTTCAAAGTGTTCGAGTTAGGCGGTAGAACACCCCTTAGCATTGATTATCCCAGCCCCTTCCTGGTTTCAACCTGAATGGCGTCAACTTCTGGCTTGAGTTCGGCGCGGGTAATCGCGTCCATCCGGTCAATGAAAAGGATGCCCTGCAGGTGATCCCACTCGTGCTGGATGGCGCGCGCCAACAGGCCGCCGCAACGGAAGGCCACAGCCTCTCCTTTTTCGTCCGTTGCCATCACGTCGATTTCCTCGTGGCGATTGATGTCACCGTACACCTCGGGAAAACTCAGGCAGCCCTCGGGGGCTTCCTTTTTCGTGTCACCGACTGCTGTCCATTCGGGGTTGAGCAGGATGAGCGGCATGTAATCCTCCGGCTTGACCGCCTCGCCGTCGATGCTACATCGGTCACGTCCACCATGGTCAACTGCAACGCCTTGCCGACCTGTTGCGCGGCCAGGCCGATGCCGTGCGCCTCGTGCATCGTCTCGACCATGTCGTCGATGAGTTGTGTGATTTCCGGCATGATCTCCCCCACGCGCTCGCCCTTCTGCCGAAGCACGGGATCACCGTATTTAACAATATCCAAAAGCATTAATCTAAAAAATCAGTCGGCCTTTATTCCGAGGTTCTCGAGGATTCGTTGCAAATCCTCGTCGTTGAAAAACTTGATGTCGACCGAGCCTTTGCCTTTCCTGTAGCGCAACGATACCTTGGTGCCGAGTCTTTCCCGCAGCTTACTCTCGAGGTCGAGTATGTGCGCGTCGGTGGTGGAACGTTTGCGGGCTGAACCGCGCCTGGTTTTGTCCGGAGTCGCTTGGCCAAGCGCGCCGAGCAGTTCCTCCGTCTGCCGCACGCTCAACTCCTTTTTGATCACGCGCTTGGCTGCGGCGATCTGGTCTTTGGCGTGTTTCAACCCAAGGATCACCTTGGCGTGGCCGCTCGAGAGCAGGCCGTCGCGCACGTACGTCTGCACCTCGGCCGGCAGCTTGATGAGTCGCAGGGCGTTGGCCACCGTGGCCCGGTTTTTGCCGACCTTGGCGGCGATTTCCCCCTGCGTGAGGTCGAACTGATCGACCAACTGCGCGTATCCCTTGGCCTCCTCGATCGGGTCTAGGTTTTCGCGCTGGAGATTCTCGACGAGCGCCAGCTCGAGCGCCGTCCGGTCGTCCACGTCGCGGATGACGATTGGCACCCTGGCCAGGCCTGCTATCTGCGCGGCTCGCCAGCGGCGTTCGCCGGCGATCAACTCATAGCCGCCCTCGCGCGGGCGCACGATCAGCGGCTGCATGATGCCATTCTCTCGGATCGACTCGGCCAACTCGTTCAGCGAGTCGTCGTCGAACCCGTTTCGCGGCTGCATTGCGCCCGGGAGAATCTCGCCGGTCGGCACCTCGTTGGGTGGCTCGGCGGTTGCGGGGGGTGGCGTGCTCGCCGGTTTTTTCTCGCCTTTGGTTTTCTTGTCAGCCGGCGGGCGGGCACCCAGCAGGGAACTCAAGCCTCGGCCTAAACCGGTTTTTGCCATGGGCGAAAGAGTGGGGGAGGCGGGGGCGGTTGTCAATCGGCAGCCGGTTTTCCGGCGTCGCCCGCCGGCTTGGATTCTATCCACAGAAACGACCGGCGCTCGGCCAGCTCGATGTCGCCGTTGAGCAGGCGCACCCGCCATGCGATGATTTTGCCGATGGCCTTGAACGCATCGCCGTCCAGCGTGACAGCATCCCAGCCGCCGCGCCGGCTTGGCTTGACGGCCTGCTCGCGCACGATCGGCTTGGCTTCGCCGGTGACGCGCAACTCGAGTTGCAGCTTCACGGTGCCGCTCGTGTTCTTGGCCCACTTGACGTCAAACCGAATGCCGGAGCAAAGAGTCCGATCGGCGCGGAGTTTGGCTTGGTAGGCGTCGCGCTCGAGCAGGCTGGGGGAGAGCGTGTGGCGGCCCTGAAGATCGAGCCAATGCGGCAGCACCTTGCTGATCTTGCCGGGCCGCGCGGCGTCAGTCGTCGATATAACACCGAGCAACAACAGGGCAGCGGCGAGTTGTGAAATGCGGTTCACGCGGCGAGCCTATTTTGAAAACCAAGCGCTGGCAATCTTCAGCGTCACAGGCCGGTTGGGTGATCGATGAACGTCCACGGCAGCTTGAACTTTTTCGACAAACTCCCGCTGAGCGCCTTCACGCCGAACGTCTCCGTCGCGTAGTGGCCGCCGTAAAACACATTCAGCCCAAGATCCTCGGCCAGCGCGAACGTCCAGTGCGGGCCTTCGCCGGTGATGAATGTGTCCACGCCCTCGTCGGCTGCTGTTTTCATTTCCGCACCCGCGCCGCCGGTGACGACGCCGATTTTGCGGCAACGCGCCGCGCCGCCCGGCATCACCGTCGGCTCCGTGCCGGTGGACTTGGCCAAGCGCTTGGCCAACTGCGCCCGCGTCAAGTCGAGCGTGCCGCGCAGGCCGATCGCTTGGCCGCGCTCGGTGAAAAACGGCTGGGGCGACTTGATGTCAAGCGCCTTGCAAAGCTGGGCGTTGTTGCCGAGCCGAGGATGCGCGTCCAGCGGCAGGTGCGAACTGTAAACCGCGACGTTGTTGTCTAGCAGCAGCCGCAACAGCTTGTAGCGATTGCCGGTCCACGGATGCGTCACGCCCCAGAACAGCCCGTGATGGACGATCAACAAGTCAGCCCCGGCGACGATGGCTTTGCGGATCGTGGCCGGCGTGGCATCGACTGCGGCGGCGATCCGCGACACGCTGCCGCGATTCTGCACCTGCAAGCCGTTCACCGCGCCGGGCCAGTCCTCGAACGACTTCGGCTTGAGGGTTCGATTGCAGTGAGCGACGATTTTGGCGAGCGTGACCTTGGCCATGCAAGGGAGGGAACCAACCCCGCCGCCCCAAGCCAAGCGGGAAATTTCGTTCGCGCCGCCGGAGTCTTGACTTTCGGTGGTCGTTTGCCGTTACTCGCCGCGGATTTTTGGAATCGAATATTTATGCCGACCTACGAGTACATTTGCGAAAAGTGCGACCACGAGTTTGAGTTGTTTCAATCCATCAAGGCCGATGCGCTGGAGACCTGCCCGAAAGAGGCTTGCCCAAAAAAACGCTGGGCCAAGGGCAACGTGCGCCGGCAGCGGCTTCTACGAGACCGATTACCGCAGCGAAAACTACAAGGCCGGCGCCAAGAAGGAATCCGAGTCAAAGAAATCCTCAACCAAGAGTGACAGCAAATCGAAAACCGACAAGCCCAAGTCAACCAAGGGTAAAAGCAAACCGCCTCCCAGCAAGTGACATGACTTGTCAATAACAAGAACTGACCCCTAAGGGTTCGACTAGCATTCCCATTTGCTCAATGAACCAAGAATCTTTGTTAGGGCGGTTTTTGAGTGAGAATTGCGACCCATTTATCGATGGGAAGCTTCTAAAAGAAATCGAACAACTCGACGAGTCTGACGTGAGCAGGGAGCACGCGTTTAATCGCTTCAATGTCCGACTGAACTACGGGTCAAATAGGGTCACAATTGAAGATGAAATCAATCCCGGAGAAGATGGAAAAGTGGAGGTGGCGTTAAGTGAGTTCAAGTCTGATCTCCGACCCACGAGCTGAGGCTGTCCTGATGGGGTCAGAACTGCCCCTTCTGTTTGTGAGTAAATTATGTGGGGATTCAGATTATGAAGTTTTTCTTATTGGTGACGGGGTCAATTCTTGTTGTTGACAAGTAACGAGTGTTTTTAAATGGGAATTGCAGCGTGATGTATTTTTTATGGGATCAAATATCGCGGCAGCGTCTTGGAGAGCGACTGTTCCTGCCGCTTTGGGACAGGATTCGGATTATGCAACGCCGTCGAAAGCGGTGCAGAGAATCGCACTCCAAGACGCTGCCGCGTAAGCCAACCCCTTCGGCGCTGAAATGCGGGCTTTTAGCCGTTTGGGAAAATGGCCACACTGTCTGCCGCTGGATGAATTTGTGTTTTGACAGGATCGCCTGTGTGCCCCGGCCGGGTAGCCGCGCTTGGTTGCTGAC
>LWDU01033568.1_pt1 | contig 12524 bp, 8 predicted proteins | sample 727161 | NCBI WGS metagenome assembly LWDU01 (sample SAMN04566230, study PRJNA314399) | hydrothermal vent metagenome | isolation source: deep sea hydrothermal plume seawater | place: Mexico: Gulf of California, Guaymas Basin | collected 2004-07-11 | reverse complement strand
GCAGGCTTCAGCGGTTATAAAGCCAAGTTGAATGACGGCGACGAGCCGAAAGTTCCCAGTCCCTCAATTCCAAAGTCACCCGGATTCTATAAGGAATGGATCAACGCCTGTAAGGGTGGTCAGCGCAGCACGTGTGACTTCGTGAATTATTCGGGAGCACTTTCCGAAACAGTTCTCCTAGCCAATGCAGCCTACCGCTCCGGTGGTGGCTTTGATTGGGATGCGACAGCCTTCAAATCGAGTGGCAATGCCAAGGTCGATCAATATATTAATGCTGAATTTGCGAAGGGTTGGGAGGTCGACGAAGTCTAATTCAGTTCACTTCTAACTTCCTCCCAGCAATTCCCGTCAACAACATCGCCCGGTACCACACCGTTCCTGTTTTATAATCGCACTACAAGAGGCAATCGGAACTTCATCCATGCAGAAATTGATTACCGGATTACTTGATTTTCAGAACGAGGGCTTTAGTAGATATCAGGAACTGTTTGAGACACTCGCCGAGGGCCAAAATCCACTCGCACTTTTCATCACCTGCTCCGATTCACGGGTAAATCCTAACCTACTGACCGGTTCCGATCCCGGCGATTTATTCGTGCTTCGAACTGCCGGTAATATTATACCACCCTATAACAATTCTCTTGGAGGAGAAGCGGCTACGATCGAGTTCGCCGTGCAAGTCCTGAAAATACCCGACATTATCATCTGCGGTCACTCTCAATGTGGAGCAATAGGGGGATTACTTTCGCCAGATTCAATCACCGAACTGCATGCGGTCAAAGCGTATCTAGAACACGCTCAATCGTGCCTTTCAGTTGTTGAACAGAAGCACAGTCAAATACCCGACAGAGAGACGCGCCTCGCACGGACCATCGAGGAAAATGTCCTCTTGCAACTTGAAAACATTACAACGCATCCGTCGGTTGCGGACGCTATTGGTCGCGGAGATTTGAAACTACACGGATGGGTATATAAGTTTGAGACCGGCGAGGTATTTGCTTACAACGCAGAAAAGAACGCTTTTCTACCGTTATAGCATCATTTGCCTACTTAGTCTAAGTCAGAGAATTTCCGCCCCTAATGGTCGACGACCATCTGCCGTGAACAAATGTGGTTGATTTATGTTCTTAGATTATTTTATAATATTGAAACACACAGATGTTTTGTGAGTTTAATCTCTCATTGCAGCTTGAAATTGGAGGAAATTAGCAATGAAATCGTTACGCAATGCGATTGAGGGCGGTAATTTACTGCTAGACATTTCCGCCTCAAGCATTGAGTCGATTTTCGATCAAGTACTAGCCCACTTGGTCGACTCAGAGATAATTTCCGCCGAACATCGGAATGCAGTTCTAACCGAATTAATAGCAAATGAGAACGCGACGAACAGTGCTCTGGGCGACTCAATCGCCATTCCCCACGCGTACATAGACGAGTTGAAGAAACCGGTGATTTACTTCGTCCGTTTAGCTCATCCACTAAATCTAGGAGCTGCGGATGGTGTTGCCACTCAGTTTATGTTCTTTTTATTGGGGCCAAGAAATGCACCCGCGGAGCACCTCAACACTCTGGCTTCTATCACTTCATTGGTAGCAGACAAACAATTTCGTTACGACATTGGAAAATGCAAAACAAAACGTGGATTTCTGTCCGCAATCGATCGTTTCCAACAACGCCACCCGTTACAGAAGCAAATTAACAGGGATACTTTTCAATCCAATCCGAAAACTGTGGGACTTGAATTTACTGGTAAATTCGGTGGAGGTGTGCGAGAAGATATCGCTCGAAGATTACCTCACTATTGGAACGATTTCACCGAGGGCTTTAATTTAAGATGTGTTGGTTCCATATTGTTTCTGTTCTTTGCCTGTTTGGCACCGGCCGTTCTATTTGGCGGTCTGATGGGTGTTTATACGAATAATCAAATCGGCGTGATCGAAATGATTCTGGCGACGGCAGTCTGTGGTGTACTCTACGCGCTATTTTCAGGGACACCACTAATTATTTTGGGCGGAACCGGACCGTTGCTCGTCTTTACGGGGATATTATTTCTGCAATGCGAGCGATTGGAGATTGAATTTCTGCCAACCTACGCTTGGGTTGGGATTTGGTCGTCCATTCTATTACTAATCGCAACCATGTTCGATTGTAGTTTTCTTATGCGATATTTCACACGCTTTACAGACGAAATATTCGCAGCGCTAATTTCAATGATCTTTATTTTCGAGGCAATTAAGGTGTTGTTTTGGTCTTTCGAGGTCCGAACACGTCGTACGCCGAACCTCTCTTGGCGGTCGTCTTAGCCTGGGGAACATACAGTGTTGCCATGTATCTGTCACGTTTGCGGCGAAGCGACTTTTTGCGATCACAAGTTCGGCAGATATTATCAGACTTTGGTCCAGCTATTGCATTGGTGATCATGAGTCTCATTGCCGTTTTATCAAGGGACGCTATACCCCAAGACTTTCTTTCGGCTCCGCAAGAATTTGGAACGACCAGTGGCCGTGCCTGGACGGTGGATTTATGGTCGGTTCCGATGTGGGTACGAGCGGCGGCGATTATTCCAGCCATCCTAGTATCGGTTTTAGTTTACCTTGATCAAAATATTACCGCCCGTTTGGTAAACAGCCCCGACCACCATCTTCATAAAGGGGTCGCCTACCACTTAGACCTAGGTCTGGTAGGCATCCTGATGGCGATATGTTCATTTTTTGGTCTTCCTTGGTTAGTCGCCGCGACGGTTCGGTCTTTGAATCACGTGCGTAGCTTGGCAACTGTAGAAGAGGAAGTCGATGGCAACGGACATTCGCATGAACGAGTCATTCATGTCCGCGAGAACAGGCTGACTGGGGTTGTTATTCATCTGGCGATCGGTGTAATACTCGTCTTAATGTTGGACCAACTAGCATTGATCCCAAAATCGACGCTCTATGGCTTATTCCTGTTTATGGGCGTCGTATCAATGTCCGGCAATCAATTTTTTGCACGAATGAGCCTTTGGATTAGAGACCCCTCGCTGTACCCAACAACGCATTATTTGCGACGGGTACCGCATCGTTTCAAGCAGCATGCTTGGCGGTTCTATGGTTTGTCAAAGTAAGTGCTCTGGGAATCCTATTCCCCTTGTTTATTGCAGTGCTCGTTCCCTTGCGGATGCTGGCTGGAAAGTTTATTAAAGAAGACCATCTCGCAGCATTAGACGCGGACGAACTTCCGGAGGAGGAGACTACCCACTACTCAGTATAAATTGACGTTCCGCTATTAGGACAGTCGGGTCATTTCGAGTCGCGAAGCTCAACGCGGGTGTACGGACTGGATATATAGGTAGGGTAATTAAATTCTCGATATTTCATCGTCTTCCGATAGTTGCTGAACAGATCGATTCGAGTGGCCGATGGATCGAGTTTGATCTCGGTAGTCCAAACGCCCCTCTTCACATCGCGTGTCATTTCCTTTGAGTTCTCCTCGGGAATGAGTTCCTTTAGGTAGCGAGGACTTCCGTCCGGGCCGCGATTGTTGATCCACCAGATTCTCCCTGTTTCTTCGCCGGCGTTGGGGGGGAATCGAACCGTGACTCGCAGGACATCGTTTTCGACCTCTGTTTCGATCGCGGGGGGAGGCAGCAGTGACTCAGTAAATTCATCCGGAAAAAAATGTCGCAGCAGCAGCGCTGCTTTATTTTGCTGATCTCGCTCGATTTTTAGGTGCCCCTTTTTCCCGTGACCACTGTTAGCTCCCAGGTAAATAGGAATAGAAGGATGATGGGTTCCGCCCCAAGCCATATCATAGGCGACCATGTCGTGGGTTCCCGGGTGAAACAGCATATCAACTCCCCGACTGCGAAGATCCTTTAAATTCCTAGAAATAAATACCTGATCCGAAATATCTTCGGCAAAGCCTTGTAAATCCTCCCATGTCTGCCCGGCGTTGAGCGCGCGCTGGTTAAAATTGGGTCCAAAATGCCCACCGGAGAAACCACGTTGCTGACCTCCCGCTGCTAGATGCTGATCCCAGGCCTGCTGATCACAGAGCCGAAGCGGCGAATCCCAGATGGGGGAAACCGTCGCGTGCAGCGCCGTCATACGGTCGTCGTGTATAATCGCCATCGAAGGCGAGGCACCATTTTTGGACGCGCCTGTCACGGCAACTTTTCCCTCATCAAAGTATTCCGACTCCGCATAGGCCGTGGTAACGGCACGCATCAACGTTGCTGGCCAAGCCCAGTATTGGATTTTGTGATGAGGATTTAACGTTTTCGCAAAACGTGCTTCGGCGGCACCCGCCAGTTCGGCTTTACCGTAGGATCCAGGTTCCTGCACGACAGTCATCACCAATCCCACGCCACCTTTAAGTAATTCCAAATTCGTTCCCCTTGGTCGGACTTCGCGTTGGAGACTAACAGGGGAATTCCCACCCGTAAGATGAAAACCTTGGGCTCTCCGATTGGCCGGAACCACCATTCGAACTGGTATTCGGTAATCCTGTCCCGCCCAAATTTCCCCGACGTTGATGGTGACCAGTTTTTGCCGAGTCGCGATGGGCCCATTAACTGTTTGCCACGGTTGTATAACTTCAATTTCTAGTGTGCTTGGATCGCTAATTGCTCGCATATCAAACACCTGCTGAGCTTGGGCAGGCGTCGCTAGAATGAGAACGAAACCGAGAAGACAAAACTGGGACGCTTTGCGTGCGATGCGAAACGCATTACTTGGAGTTATTAAACCGAACCTATGAAATTTGATTGCCAAAACATTCCTTTCGAAAGTTAATCGTCCAGATATTTAACCGAGACAGGCGGACTATGCAAATACTGCAACTTACTCTCAAAATCTTCGCCAGCCCAAATAGCAAAAGAGACTTTTCCATCGGTCGGATTGGAGGGAACTTTGAATTTCACAACCAACGTCCCTTTGCCCTCAATGGTAATTTCGCGTCGATCTACGCGGTCACCCTTGTTGCCTTGTTTCAGCGTAATTATAAGACCAACTTTGCCATACGCTGTGGGCACATCGTGTTTGATTGAATACTCAACTGTCGCTGACGCCGTGACTGCTTTTGGGAAAACGGCGCTGAAGACGTCTTTTTTTACCGGCTTGGTCCCCTGGGGCTTTGGTTTCTTGTTTTTCGAACCACGAGCTGAGGAGGCAGCTTCCATAGCAACCACATACGCCTCTCTGGCATCGGCGTCCTTTCGATTACGGTACATAGGCAACATATGGTCGTTTGTCTTTTCCATCCACGCTAATAACCTTTGACGCTGTTGCTCAATGACCGCCTCATACTTCTTTTCGTTGATTAGATTGTGCAAACACGCGGGATCCTTCGCCACATCGTACATTTCCTCAACAACTCGATGTTGATATATCTCCAGACGCTTTGCCAAAGAGGCATCTGTCTTGGCCAAAGCGGCCAACCGGCGGTAACTGCTTGTCCCCGTGGTTGCCGTAGCAAACACGCGCGTGCCGTTGGACCACGGATTAAAGATATAAAGAAATTGCTTGGTCTGTACTGCCCGCATCGGGTCGCGTGACCGACCGGCATTTTCATTGTATTCTTTAACGACAAACTCGCGATCCGCTTGCGTTTCGCCTTGGACAATTGATGCAAAGGAACGGCCATCCATGGACGGGTGCTTCGCAGCGCCAGTGATATCCATAATGGTTGGCAATAGGTCGACGGCGGAAACCATGTGTTGCTTATCCAGGGTGTCCGACTGCGTCACACCTGGCCAATAGATCGCCAACGGGGTATGCGTGCTGTGATGATATAATTGCGTTTTGGCGAACGGTAGCGGCATGCCATGATCCGACAGAAAGATTACCACGGTTTGTTCTTCCATTCCGGATGCCTTCAGCGAATCCATAATGCGTCCAACGCAATCGTCAGACCGGCTTACCGAGGAATAATATAACGCGAGTTCTTCTCGCACGACGGGATCATCAAACAGGAAGTCTGGAACGGGAACTTCATTTGCTTGATAAACCTGTGAGGGTTGGAAGGGGTCGTCAACGCCTTTGTAGAACGGCTTATGTGGGTCGGCGACATTGATCATGACGCAAAACGGTTTACCAGCCTTTTTCGCAGCAGCAATCGCACGAGAAGTCGCGGCACCATAGTCCGCCGGATTTTTCTTGTTGTACGGTTTTCCGTTGGGATCTGTGTCGAAGACTTCGTCCCAGGGCTCGTCTTGCCGCTGATGGCTGTAAAATATCCCGCCGACTTCATCACATCAACCAGATGCGGTTGCGGCGGCTGTTTGACCTGATAAAACCCCTCGACCGCATTGTTGTGCGGATAGCAACCGGACCACATGACATTCCGCCCCGGCATGCAATTGCCCACTTGCACATGTGCAAATGCAAATCGCAGCCCCGACTTTACCAGCCTATCCATATTGGGCGATATATTCGGTAGCGAACACCCATACGCTCCAATGGAATCCGCGTTCATGTCATCGACAGTCACAATCAATACATTGGGCCTGTCGGGGGCAGCCTGGGACCATACTGGCATCAGACAAATAATGAAAACCGCAAGCAAACATCGTCTCATTCTAGTTCTCCAGTTCAGCAATCGTTTTTTTTAAGCAATTCAAAATCAAAGCCGTTATGACGATTCTGTGGTAATTTACCAAATATTATACCACGTCATTGTGCCCTGTCGTGTTCCCCTCAGGGGGATCGGCATCCTCACCCGCGTGTTCAGGGCCTAATCCACCAACTTGATTCCTTGCAGGATCAATTGTCCTTCTTTGGATGTCAGATTGACGGTCTGACGAGTCGTTGTATCGACAATGGTGACGGTGAACGTAGCAATCTTTGACCACTCCAGCGTCTTATCGTCTCCGCTTTTAAATTCACTCCGGTCGATCAGCACTTCCAGCGGTTTCTCACCCTGAACGAGCTTGGTAAACGAAAAATCTCCTAGGTTGTCCTTTTGATTCAGGAACTTGCTACTGGCGCTGAGACGCAGCGAAAGCTGCTTCCCCTGCGGATCAATGGTCAGGGCCAGCTTTTTATTATTCGACTTATCCAGATCGGGGCTCTGGAATTTATAGGTCTTGATGCTCCGCTGATCTCTCGTGGACCAGTCCTGAATTCCATTGCTAAAGTCTTCGAACACGGTTCGACTTTTCGGCATCTTGGCCAGTGCATCCAGATCGACCGTCTCCGGAACAATCGACTGTTCAACGGAATTCAACACGAACGTCGAGGTTTCCCCGTGCTGAAGCTGAACTGTTTGCGGTAAGCGGTAGCGACACAACCCGAACACATACAGCGGCAGATCAGCATGGACAGGCAACTGCACCGACCAACTTTGATCCGTTTGTATCGCATCCGCCCTGTTCCAGAACCGAGTTCTCGAGTTGGGGTCGTAGCTGAAATAGATCTCCGTGTTCACCAATCGATCCCGATCCTCTGGCTTAATCGTAAAGGTCGCGCTATCGCCGCTCAGGCTGAATGTTGAAGGAGGCGTTGCTGGGATGTTTTGCTCGGTTCCCTTGAGGTACTGGTTGAACCACTGATTCAAAAGCACCCACTGCTCCGGTCCAGGACCGTGGTTTTGATGAATATTGGTACTGACTCGCCAATTGGAATGTTTCAAAAGAGCCAGCGACTGGTAAATTCGATCGAAGGTTGAATGAAAATCATTGGAGGAACTGATAAAGAGGACAGGACATTTTACGAGCGGCCAATACGCGCTGGCGTCCATGGTTGTTTTGTATAGCTGCACATCCCGAAGATGCAACCGGATACTACTTCCCTTAATTCCACCTGGAAAGTCCACATGCTTGAATCCCGAGCCGCCTACAAATGGAACCACCGCTTTGAGGCGTGGATCGATCGCCGCCAGCGCCGTGATCATCCCGCCCATCGAATATCCCGATAAACCGATTCGTTCTGGGTCAACTTCCGGTTGCTGTTCCAGAAACGTAATGGCGCGTCTGGCGGCGACGGTCAACAGAAACCAGTTGCTATTACGCGGACTGGCAACGGGATCGAGTGAAAATGGATCGGGCTGAAGATTTTGCTTCCAACTCTCTCTTAACGCTTTGCTGTAGAAGCGTGGCCCCTGTGTGGGGTCGACATTGCCCCAATCGGTGTTCACGTCGATCCCATCCTCGAGCGGGCGACCCAGCCAATTGATGTCAATCGTCGCAAAGCCTTGTTTGGCGAAGTATATGCCTCGTTTACGCTCGGCTCGCTGACCTCCACCGTGACTCCAGACAAACGCTGCGTGCTTACTGCCGCCTACCGGAAAAGAATAGTATGCCGCGACACGAGCCTCTACTCCTTTGAACGTTCCGACTTTGAAGGTCACGTACCGCGTGACGACCCCATCCGCCTTCCATTCTTTGACGACCTTGATGTCGAGCGGTTCCCTGCGAGCGTCATAGTCTTTCCAGAGCTCGACCACGTTTTGAGGAACTTGGTTGGCTTGGTAGGGCGGGAACGTCTCCACGGCGGAAACTGCCGCAGCAAACATGAGTAAAATAATCACCGGACAACTGAATTGGATAAATTTATTCATTGGTTTTTAGTCGTGGATCAATATAGGTACATTTGCTGGCTATTTTACCACGTCATTGAACCCTGTCGAGACGCGGTAGGCACCTTCGACGAGTCCCTCCCACCCTAGTAATGGATTGCTCATGAAGCTCGTCGGATTGCACTCGTACGAGCGTTTGGCTGCTATCGTTGAGACACTCATGGCGGAACAGTAAGATCCGCGAGCGAACGAAAAGCGTTTCCAGAGGGTCTGTTACCGACATCCTGCAAACCGTATCATGTGGATAGCACCAGCCTTACCGCTCCCGTTTTCCTAGGAATTTTTGCAATTCCAACGAATATATCAACTTCTTTTCTGCAGCAAAGTGATCGTCATGCCAATAAGAATGTTACAGTTTGTCATCTCATTTTGGTTCTTGTCTTCAGCGTCAATCGTCGCTGCCGAGCAATCGCTAGAGTTAGCTGCACCGTTTACAAATAATATGATCCTGCAACGACAAACGGAGGTTCCGGTCTGGGGCTTTGATACGCCGGGGGCCAAAATCACCGTCGAATTTGCCGGGCAGGAAACAACCGCCATCGTCGACAAATTTGGCGATTGGAACGTCAAGCTCGCCTCACTCGCTGCTACACGCAAGGAACGCAGTATGAAAGTGACTAACGACAGCAACGAATCCATCGTTCTCAACGGCGTGTTGGTCGGTGAAGTTTGGTTCTCCTCGGGTCAATCCAATATGGTCTGGACAGCCAACAGCAGCATGTGCAGCGGCATTGTCCGAGAACTTACCGCCTCTGAGCAGGACATTCCGATACGCGAGATTAACATCAGTACGGTATCGGCATTGCATCCTCAAAAACGCGCGACGTCCGACGGCGGGTGGAGGACAGCCAAAAGCGCTGGTAATTTTTCTGCTTTGTCGCTCTCGTTCGCCTACGAACTTTACAAAGAACTGGACATGCCCATAGGAATTCTGCTGAGCGCCCACAGCAATACCCGCATTGAAGCTTTTACCCAACGCCAAGCAATCGAAAAACATCCCCATATCCAGACGGACGCGGAACTGATTCAAAACGCAGACCCATTGACTGAGCAAGGGCGCACAGCCTTCGACCAATATCACTCCGATATTCGGACTTGGCAAAAAGTAGCTGGTGACGCTGCCGTTGCAGGCGGCAAAATACCAGCTCGCCCCAACTTGCCCGGTATCGCCGGAATGTGGAGAGGCCCCTCCCAGTTCTTTAACGGCAAAATAAATCCCGTAGTTCCCTACGCGATTCGCGGTGCAATCTGGTGCCAGGGAACCAGCAACTCAGGGGACGGAAGAATCTATGCGGCAAGAATGGAAGCCCTTGTCAACGGCTGGAGAGATGCGTGGAAAATGCCTGAAATGCCTTTCTACTTCACTCAAATGCAGTGCTATGGCGCTCCTGATCCGAATACAGTGGGATTTGCAGACATCCGTCAGGCCCAGCACATGTTCTTTATGAATAACAGAGACCATGTTGGAATGGTCGTGCAGTCAGATCTCAATTCAGCGCGACCGCAAGGAATTCACTACTACAACAAACTCCACCCAGGCATGCGAATGGCTCGTTGGGCTTTGGCAAAGCAATATGGCCGCGATATCGCATACACCGGTCCAATCTATACCGGCTATGAAATCAAACAGAATAAAGTCATTGTGTCGTTCGAGAAGGACAGCCTATTTGGTGGACTTATGGCTGGCAATAAAGGGATGGCCAAGGATTACCGCGAACCAGGTAAGTTTGTTGAACCAGCTAGACCAACTCCGAATGACAAACTGAATCATTTCCGACTATGTGACCAAAACAAGCAGTGGCATGCGGCCGATGCGGTGATTGTTGGTGACACAGTGGTTGTCACGTCGAAAAATGTCCCAAAACCGATCGGGGTTCAATATGCTTACAACGCGGTGCCGGAAAACTCGAACCTATACAATCGAGCCGGTTTACCCGCGACGCCGTTTGCGGAGGTCAATGGCGAGCTGATCTTCGAAGAAGATGACTTGGAAAAGATGGCTGCGTTAAAAGCAAGGTATGCCCAATACACTGATCCTGACTATCCGATCCTGCAAGTCGTTGAATATTTTCGGGACGGCGTTATCGTCCAACGCGACCAGCCCATTCCGATTTGGGGACACGCCAACAAAGGCGTCAGCATTTCAATTACCCTAGGTCAGGTTACCAAAACCGCTGTGGCGAATGACCTGCAGCAGTGGTCAGTCGTGTTTCCTTCGCTTGAGCCCTCCACTACGCCCATCAGTCTGTCGGTCACGTCGAGCCATGGGCACAGCAGAACCGTTAAGGATATTCTCGTTGGCGATGTTTGGTATCTAACAGGGACGACGCTACTTAACGGAGAATGGGCCTACAATCAACGTGACAAGGAAGCGGAGATTCCTTCGGCAATGCCGCTTGTTCGCGAATTCCGGCGAAAGACCTCGGCCAGCTCGTTTCCAACACCGAGAAAACGTAAGTTCGAGACGGGCGGCGGGAAGTACCGCTCATCCTGGTTGACAGCTGATTTTTCCGATCCAGAACAGGGTGTGACGATGTTTGCCTATGAATTCGCAAAGACCCTGAACCGTGAGGGGATTCCGCAGGGCTTCATAACGATGTCATCAGGCCGTGGTGGCGGAAACCCGTACATGGCTTCTCCGCTGTCTTGGACTTCTTTCAGCGGTGTAAAAGACATTGTTCATCCCGCCTTTAAGACGCGTCTCAACGAGTTGTTCATGCAGTATCCAAATACAGCCATCGCACAGCAAGCGGCCAGCAGTCATCTCAACGAAGTGAGTGATTTCGTCAAAACGATCGTTGAGGCGGCCAAGCGGAATGCGGACATGTCCTACGCGACACCGCTGGGAGGTCCCGCTTTTCCAGAGGCAGGCAAAAACAGCACCATTAGATCGGACATGATCCCTACCTACGCTTACAACTGGTGTGTCAGCCCAATGACTCCAATGGCCGTAGCGGGCGTTATCTGGATTCCATCGGAAGCCAATATTGGATACTCGCCCACGAACTACGCTGCCGAGATGGAGATCTATGCAAAGAGTCTGGCAAACACTTATGGAATGGAAAACGTTCAATTTTTATATGGCCAGCCTGCAGCTTCACTCGTGGAAGGAATCACCCCACCTTCGATCCCTGGTGCCAAACTTGTCAAGTTCGACCAATGGCCAAAAAGCCTAAAAAACATTGCGATTGAAATGGCCAAGCAGGCTGAATAAATAGGTTTCGCAAAGACCCCGCTAATTACTGAGCAGTGAGACGTGAGCAGTGCTATAATCAACCCTAACAGGCATTCGTGGTAGCACAGTCGAAGTCGAAAGTAACAGGGATCATTTGCGGAATTTCTCGCTCCTCCCACTCGCACCTTCAACCTGCTGCCTACCTAGTTGCTTCCACCCCGCTACGGAGGGTAACAACAAACACCATGCGACAAAAACTCCACCAGCGATTTAGATCCGCCACTAGCCACGGTGGAATCGATGATTCCACCGAGAATAATGTCCAATTCCAGCGTCGAACTGCGGAATCTTAGTATGGAAGCTATTGATCCCCACGAACAATTCACTCGGTTGCTGATCGAACACGAACCAGAACTTCTGCGGTACGTGCTTGTGACAGTACCCAATCGCGCAGACGCGCGTGACATACTACAGGAATGTTCCGTTGCTTTATGGCGACGATTTCCCGACTATGATCCAGAACGGCCATTCGTGGCCTGGGCCTACGGATTTGCGCGGATGGAAGTACGACGCTTTCTGCGTAAATCCCAACGACGTGCCCAGCTGACCAAGCGGGCTGTGGAACTGTTGATGCAGGATCAGCAACAGTATCAGCACGAATCTGACGAACGAGACCTTCATCTGGAGCACTGCCTAACAACACTGGCTGAGCATCAACGCAAATTACTTACTGGCTACTATCACGAGGGGCATTCTGTCAACGAATTGTCAGAGCAAAATGGCCCAACAATTGAAGCGA
>LWDU01000489.1_pt1 | contig 12524 bp, 12 predicted proteins | sample 727161 | NCBI WGS metagenome assembly LWDU01 (sample SAMN04566230, study PRJNA314399) | hydrothermal vent metagenome | isolation source: deep sea hydrothermal plume seawater | place: Mexico: Gulf of California, Guaymas Basin | collected 2004-07-11 | reverse complement strand
AACAACATTTATATGAATGTCAAAAGCTTTCAAAATACCAGAAAATTGCTTCCCATTCTTTAATTGAATTAAGATTTCTTTTCCCTTTGAAGAATTGAGTAAATCTAAAGGTCTTTCAATATTATTCATAATGCAACTCAATTTGTACACTATTTAAAGATTGTTATTTCTAATAAACCAAAACCTATATAAATAAACTTTTTTCTTGATTTAGTATGAATAAGGGAAGAAAAATCACTGGTGGAAAATATCATTCCAATCGTAAAAAGAAGTTCTATGAAATAAAAAGAACTGAAAGGGAAATTACTATCGGAGATCCTAAAAGAAAGGACAAAAAACTTAGAGGCGGAACAATTAAAAAAGTCTTATTAAATGACAATTCTGTGAATGTTGTAACAGAAAAGGGAATTAAAAAAACAGTGATAAAGAATGTTTTGGAAACTCCTCAAAATAAATTCTTGGCTAGAAAAAATAGATTAATGAAAGGTGTAATCCTAGAAACGGAACTGGGCAAAGCTAAAGTTACAAATCGTCCAACAAAAGATAATTTAATCAACGCTATTCTAATTAAAGAATAGAAAGATTTATAAAGAGAAAACTTTAAATACCATTACTAAATTTTAATTTATAAACTTTTCTAATGTCAAAAAATATACAAAGATGCCCTGAATGTTCAAGTATTCATATTACCCATGATGATCAAAAAGGTGAAATTATTTGTAACGATTGCGGTTTATTAATTGAAGAAAAAATGGTGGACACTGGCCAAGATCTTTCTGGACAATTTGACAAATCCCAAAAGAAAGGAAGAGGTGGTGCACCACTTTCCTTGCAAAAATTTGACAAAGGATTAACAACTAACGTTGGTGAATAAGATTAAAAAAATGGCAAGAAAGAGTATCTACCTCTATTGAAAGAAATTTAAGATTAGCCATGTCTGAATTAAGAAGAGTCTCTTCATTTTTGAATCTTCCAACAGTTGTTAGAGAAGAAGCCTCTAGAGTTTATAATTTCGTTTTACAAAGAGGATTAGTTAGGGGGAGAAGCATGGAATCAGTAATATCTGCATGTATATACGCTGCATGCCGCTCTTATAATATTCCTAGAACATTAGATGAAATCGCAGCTGCATCAGACGTTCCAAGAAAGGAAATAGGAAGAACTTATAGATTCATAATTCGAAAATTAGGAATTAAAGTGAAACCCTCCTCTCCGAAAGATTATATTTCAAGATTCTCCTCTATCTTGCATTTATCTCCTAAAACGCAAAACGAAGCATTAAAAATTCTAAAAAAAGCTGATACATCTGAATTGACTTCTGGAAGAGGTCCGGCAGGAATCGCAGCTGCATCACTTTATGTCGCTTCATTAATGAACGATGAGAAAAAAACACAAAGGGAAGTTGCAGACGTCGCAGGAATAACAGAAGTTACAATAAGAAACAGATATAAAGAATTAATAGAAAAATTAGGAATTGTTGAAAAGTTAAAACAGAAAGAAGTAGAATCAAAAGCAAGAAAAGCTAAACAATAATTCTTATAAAAAACTTAACCTTTTTATACTATAATTTCCCACATTATTTGAGCGGGGATGCCGGAGTGGTCAAACGGGCTGGATTTAGGCTCCAGTGTGCTTAGTGCCTTCCTAGGTTCGAATCCTAGTCCCCGCATTTAATTATTTACTATTTTAAAGTGATTACAATAGGTAGATTTAAATAAAGTTCTATTTACGCATTTTTATGATAAAAAGAAACTATGTATTTTCAGATGTACATGAGGATATTGAAGCATTAGCTGCTTTTACAGATTATGCTCAATCTCAGGAAGCGGATAACTTAATCTTTTTAGGAGATTTTAGTTTAAGACCATATACTGCCTCTGATCTATCAAATTTGATTGATAGTCCTCAAAATCCTAGAGACATTCAAAAATTCATCAAAGCTAAAAGAACTCATAACGAAAAAATAATTGGAGAAATGAAAACAGTCCTAGATTCTTCCGGAATAGATTATCTAGTTATCCCTGGAAATTATGATCCTGAAATAAGTAAAATTTTTGGAGAAAATGATATGCACAATAAAACTACCAAAATTGGAGAAGCTAAAATTTTTGGATATGGTGGGGCAGATATATTTCCTCCACAAATTATTCCGCTTGCGAATTGGGGGGAAATTGTTAAATTTGACCATCGAGAATTATATGATAGATTAGTTGCTGAGAGACCAGATATAGCAGTAATTCATAATCCTCCAAGAGGATTGTGCGACGATATGTTTGATGGAACTAATATAGGAACCTCTTCAACTACAGAATATATTGAAGAGAACTACCCAAAATTAGTTTTGAGTGGTCATATTCACGAAGCAGGCCCTCTTGGAAACAATCCTGCAGGAGTTAAAGGGATTAGGACAGTTGAAAATGATTCTGGAAAAAAAACTACAATAATCAATCCTGGAAATTTAGGAAGATTTGAATTAATTAGCATACATTCCCTAGAAACTCAAATGTCTTTCCCATTTGGAACTTTTGTAGAAGTATTAACAGAAGAAGACGGAACTCCTAAAAAAATTAATCAATATTCTTTAGCTGGAATTAAAGGGGAAGGATGTATTGGAAAGGTGTCTAAAATTGGTGAGTTCGATTTACAATTAGTCTAAGCATATATTCTTTATGCAAACCCTTGTTCTAAATTTCCATCTCTCACCTCTGTAAAAGTTTTCCCATGTAAATCCTTCAAAATTAAATAAAGCTCTTCCGTAATTAATTTTTGCCCATTATATATAAAATCAATTTTATCCAGATCTATTTCAATTTCCATATTTTGTGAAGTAATTGTCCCTACAATTCCTATGCCTGAAGGACCTTCCAAAAATAAAGAACTTGCTTGCTCAAAGATACTAGTCCTCTCACTACCTAAAAAGATAATTTCCCTTTCATTCTCTACTACTACTCTATATTTGGGAATTTCTTCAACTTCAACAATTTCCTCTGCAGGCTCAATTATTTCTTCATCATCATCCCCTCCATTAATACTCGATTTTGCTTTACCATTGTCAATCACCTTTTTTTGCATTATCTCATTAAAGGAAATTTTATAGAAAATATTTCCTCTAATACTTAAGAACTCTGCCCTATGATGTGCATACAGGAATTTAGATAATTCCGGTTTAGTTTTATTTTTTAGATTGGATAATTCCTTATCATTAGCATTTTCCACTTTCTCCTTTAAATCGGCTAATCTTGTAGAAGCTTGCCCGTCAGAATAAAGGTTAGGATCTTCTTCTTTTTGTCTTTTTTCAATTTCCGAAATAGTCGCTTCTCTAATTCCAACGTTATTGTCAGAGATTGCTTTCTCAACACTTTCTTTATCTAGCCAGCAAGTCATATCTGGAGAATCACAGATTCCCACATTTACATATCTCTGAGAATTCGTCCCACTACCCGGATTGCTAGTTGCGCAAATTCTTACTATTCCTCTTTTATAGATCTCTGGATTAATTGAATTCTCGACTCCTTGCTGAAAGTTTGTATTAAACAATCCAAGAGGACTAGCTCTGCCAGAAATACACTCTTTAGCTCCCTTAATATCTTTTCCTTCAGCTTGATCTTTAGATATTTGGTCAACTAAACTATTAATTGCGAAACTAGTTGAAACTTGTCCAAAACCACATTCCTCTTGGTTATTAATTCTAACACATAATGTTCTATAACCTTCTGGGGCTGTAAAATCTTTAGTTTCCGACTTGAATTCTCCTGCAGGAATAAATCCAGTGTCTACTTGAATAAATTCAGGGACTGCATAAACAGAATCCCTAATTGGATCCCTTAGATAAACATTGAAAGAAGTACCAAAATTCTTTCCGGCATAAATGTGATAAAATACTTTATACTGGGAAATACTAGGAATAGTAACATCTGAGAATTTATCTTCACTAAATTTAGCATGGAATTGAACAGGACTATCTGGTTCAATTAAGGAATCAATTTTATGCGGAACATTTAGAGAAATAAATTGTTTTTTACAGAAGACAGTTCCAGCCATGTCTTCTATAGATCTTATATTAAATGCCTTTAATGAATTAACAGCATATGTTTGTGTAAAGTATTCTGCTGAATCTTGAACATTTTCATAAGATTCTTGGAATGATGAATATTCGCCACCCCCAGAACTTCCAAATCCTCCTCCAAAACCAGTTAACAATCTAGGAAGAATTTCTTTAAATGCGAAGGGAGCTAATTGTCTCCAAAAGAATTCACAAGTATCCACAGAATAAATTTCATCACAAATACCTACAACTCTTCCAGTTTCTAAACTTTCTTCCAAACAAGATTTATGACCATTCAAAATAGAAACATAAGCGTCAATTCCAGATTTAATTCCAGTTAAACAAATTGGAATAGCAATCCCTTCTCTAATATTTGGCAAACATAATAAAGCACTTCCAACAACTCCTTGTTGAATTACATCAGCAACAGGATACTTTCCCCCAAGATTACATCTAGTTGCAGGACAAATTACAGGATCACAAACATTGAAAAGTAATTTACAATCATCAATACTCATAAAGTCCTGACACTGTATAGAATTGAAATGAGCATATGGCTTACCAAGAGAAAGCTTTTCTCCTTCAATGGTTAACTGTTGTCTATCTCTTTGTCTATTTGCATCTAACAAAGCTCTATTAGCTTTATTAATTAATTTTTGTGATTTTTTTTCATCATTTCCAAGAATTGAAGGATTTCTAGAGTGTCCTTTGAGATAAACTTGCCTTTCATCTTCAGGATCAATTCTTCCGTTATCTCCTACTTGGGCTATTTCAAAAGTTCTTGGCAATCCGGAACTATCATATGATGCAATATCAGAACTAATACTAACAACCCTAACATAATAACCGTTACGAATATCGAAAGGAACAATTGCTGCAAAATCTTTATCTTTTCCACTACTAAAGAATCTAACTTTCCGATCAGCTTCATGAATTTCATTTTCAGAAACACTAAAGCTCTCACTTGAGCCCTCATTAGTCTTCCTTCTATCCTTAATTCTTTCTTCTAATTCCTCTAACTCTTCATTTGCTCTTTCAATGTTTCTATACTCCAATTCTAAATACAATCCTAATTCCTCTATATCATTATTTGAAAGATACTTTGCTAGGTTTTCAGGTGTATCTTCAGTACGAACATTGAATTTTGTGCCATATTCATTTTTTAATTTTTGAAGGACATTCTTTCTCCATTCTTCACCTTTTATTTCATAATCTTCTCCACCAACTTCTTCCCCAAATTCATTAATTTTTTTCCTAGAATTTTTCCAAGCCTCTATTTCATCTTCTATGGATTCTTTCTCGCCGTTAAGACATTGAGTAATTGTAGAATATTTTTTAGTGATAATTAACTCTTCACATCTCTTCTTCCAACCATATTTCCCGTTCATTACAGCATTTCTAGCAAAAGCAGTTCCACTCACTCCAGTTATTAAATTTTTAACAGTCAGAGTAGCATAGGTAGCGAAACAAGCAGCCTTTAAACCTCTAACGACATTTCCAAGATTATTAGATATTGACTCGTATTTCTTTATACTTTCGTTCAAATTCTTAATTCTTTCTTTAGTTTTTTCTGGAGTAAGTTTAATCGCTCTTTTTTCTATCCCTATTTTAAGAGAAACATTTACTTCCCCCCCTATTCTTTTTGCACGGGGAAGAACTTTAATTTTGACAACAGGATCGAAATTATTTATATCCGACAAAGTTACATGTTCTTCACAAATAATTTCTCTAGACCCTACAGAAAGAATTATATTTCCCTTTTTTCTACGTTCTGAATCTAATTTTTTATCGGTACATCTTGCACTAATTTCAACTTCATCTTTTCCCAGAAACTTAACAATTTTGATCTGTTTTATTTCTTTATTTTTTATGTCTGTAGATTTTCTTTCTTTTATATCAACTAATTCTTCATCTATTCTTAAAGAAATACTAGCTCTTTCTTCAGGGCCCTTCTCTAATCCTTGCAGCTTAATAGTTCTAAAAGAATTATCTACCAACACAATTTCACTAGCTTCTGTTGTGTCAATACCCGCATTTAACTCTTTTTCAAATTTTTTAAACCGATCCGAATCAGGATATAACTCTAAAAAATTATTTATCAATTCATTTTTTTCTACTATTTGTTCCCACTTTCCAGCTAATTCAATTGCTTTTGCAAGAGAATCTTCTCCGAAATAGCTAGCGGAATTGTGATCAAAACTTCTTTCAAAGGGATAATCTTCAGAAACTATCTTTAGAGATTTAATTGCTTCCCTATAATTTTCTTTTTCTGTTCCTTCCAACTTTTCATTTTCCAGAAAATTATCATCTCCATAATAATCTAACTTCAAATTAATAATTCCCCTTGCCCCACATCTAATTTCTACATTCCCCATATTAGAATCACTAACTATAATTTTCCTGACTGTACATTTATTATTCAAAAATTTACTTCCTTCATAAACATCAAACTCATTAAAACCGGAATCATCAGAAATCCCGATTCTTGCTTTTTTCTGTTTATTTTCAAAACCAATATAAGATAAACGAATAGCTGCTTGGCAATAGGATCCTGGAAGATAAATTTCTTTTGAAGATTTTCCTTTATCTAAAACAACTGTCCTCAGTTTATGAATTCCATCATAAAGAGCAACTGTCACCCTTTTATCGTCTTGATCCATTAATCTTAGATAAAATCTACCTCTTAAAAAACTAAATTTATCTTTATTTTGATCCCATTTATCATCCTGAATAATTTCTAAATTAAACTCTGAACTGCCAACTCCAAAAGCATTATTTGCATCATATTCTAATTGCGCAACTAAATCCACATCTACGACTTCAGGGAGACTTGCTTCATCAGGATTTTTTTTCAAAACAATAACTGCATACCCTATATTATCTGTGAAGGGACTTCCAACCAACCTATCTCTTGACCTTAATGCAGCTTTTGCTGGATGAAATGCAATTCCTGCAACTTCTTCTGGATATTCTCCCTTGAACCTCACATTTCTAATTCTTTTTATGTCTAAAAGAGGGTTTGCTTGAAAAGCACTCAACTGACAAAAAACTGGAACATTCTGTTCAGCAAGTAAATCAGAAGTAACAACAGCCGGCTGGCAACCTTGAGAAGCTAAATTTAAAATTAAATCTTGCCTAGCTTCACAAGTTTCCTTATCAGAGATAGTAGGAAAATAGGTTCCAACATTGGATCCATAAAATCTTTGAACATCATACCTTGGTTGATAATTTGTAAAACTGGCTGTGGCACTAACACTTCCAATTAAAAGAATTAAAAGAATTAAAGAAAAAATTATTTTTTTATTCATTCAAAATCGACTCCTATTTCCATTGTTTCAAAAATTTCATAATTATATTGTATATCATCAATAGATGAGGGAGTAGGTAAAGAATCTGCAAGAATATTTACAATTCCATTTTTCAGATCAGATTCTAATATATAGGTTACAGCCTTTCCACCACCCAAAAGAGAAAAGTCTATATTAGTCTCGGGGAATTCTATATTGAAACATTGTTCCTCCATTGCTCCAAAAATTCCGAAAACTCCACTTCTTGGAACTTCCCTACATTCTCTTTTCGTAGATTTTGGAAATGTTAAAGGACTTGATCCAAAAACTTGAGCAGTAATTTCATAAGCTCCCTCTGATAATTTTATTGTTGAACTATCTGGAAGTACTGCTGTAATTAATTCATTTTCGCCCTGGAAATATATTATTGCATTTTCAACACTGGAGCCCCCAATAGAAACAATATTAACATCTACCTCATATTCTCTATCTAGTATAACTTCTACAAAAGATTCAGAATTACTTGAAAATAATTGCTTCTTCTCTTTATATCCCTCAGCTTTAACAATTAATTGTCCATTAAGACAAACAGGGATATCAGTCTGCAATGATGCAATATGATTATTGAAATCTGTTTCTCCTAGATTGCAAACATTGCCTAAACATTTGTAACTTACCTCTGCTTTTACTGGATTAAGTTCTACATCATAAGAATGTATTTCTGCTGTTCCAGTAGGATCTGAACAAACATCTATACGATTATCTTCTTCTTCTAGGATTGTTAAATCAGCTTCCCTTGGAACATTGTTGTCAATAATTACTGCAACAGGAAATTGAAATATTTCTTCCCCATCATAAATTTGAATTAGCACTGGGAAACTAACATCATAAACAAAATGGTAGGGAACATAACAAAAGCCCATTAAGCCCATGCCCTGCTGATTTCCGATTGGTTCGGCTAACATAAGAACATTATCTGCCGGGGTTATTTCAACTTTGCTTGGGAATTCATCTGCTAAATAAACAAAACTAACTGGATCATCAACTTCATGATCTATAACAAAATAATTATCTTCTTTATCATTCAAGGTATAATAATCTCCTTTCATTTTCAAAGAAAGAAAATTAAACTGAAGTCCATTTTTCAAATTATCTACAACTTCTTCAGTTTTCCAAATTTTTGGAGTGCATTGTATCTCAACTCCATCGACAGGGGCATAGGATCTTAAAACATCTACTGCATAAGTTTCCAAGAAAGCTTCTTCAGCTTGTTTATTATAAATCTCTTTTGCAGTATCATAAAATTTACCCAATTTGCTTCTTACTTCTACTTTGTGCTTGGATTTTCTTGCGCTTCTTTCCTCTATACTTGTTACAATAGTTGAACTAACTTCAATTTCCACCTTTTCATTTTTAATTACAGTTCTAATTTTTGGAATTTCAAAATCAATTGAGAATCCTGCCTCGTAAAAATTAGAGAAATCACAATTATCTAAATTTTCTAAAACAAAGTTAGAAATCTCATTTTCCATATCACTCATTTTTGGTACTTGTTCGGTTATTAGATTATTTCCTGAAATATAATACCAATAGGGAACTGAAATTCCCATGAAAACTAATTCAGAGGAAAAAGGAGCAAACTCGCTTCCAGGAATATAATTTCCAGTATCAATTCTTCCTCCTTGGCTACCTAATAATTCTAAAGCAATTCTAGATTCTTGTTCGATACATTCATCATATAATTCATAAATTGGACTAAATTCTGCAGAAATTCCCTTAGCAAAGAAACCAGCTTTGAAAGCGAAAAATAATCCTATCGATCCAACTATAAGTAAAGCAATAATAACAAAAATAGTCATCTGTCCCTTTTTCTTAATTTTAATCATTTTTACCACCCTTTTTCCCATTATTTTCTCTTATGAGTTTCATAATTTCAGTGTTAATATCTTTTGTGATATTTTCTTTAAACTTCTCCCAAATTTTCTCATCTTCAATTAAAAGTAGATATTTTTTCATGTAAGCCTCTTTTTTAATCTACAAATAAAAGTTACAAGATATTTAAAACTTTCTTACTAACTTACTTACTAAGTAACTAACTTACTAAGTAAAAAATAATAAATGGTCCCGGCAGGAATTGAACCTGCGATCTCTCCCACGTCAAGGGAACGTCATAACCGCTAGACCACGGGACCTGAAATTCAATTAAGCTAAAACTATATAAGATTTTGGAAATAGTAACTATTTTAAACGGGAAAAACCTAATATTAAAAAGATGGTCTTCGGAAGAAACAAAAAATTAAAGGATAAAAAATTTTGTCCAGGGTGTGGAATTCAATTATTATCTAAAGATAGTTATTGTACTTCCTGCGGATATTCCTTTGTAGAAAGAAGTAAAAAATATAAAGGTTCAGGAATAAAATGGAAAAGTATCTTAATTTTTCTTATATTAATATTAATCGCTTATATGGGGATACAATATTCCCAAGGTGAAAAAATTATTCCAGAAGTTTTCAAAAAACTTTTAGGAAATGTTTCTTCTTAAAACATTAGTTCTACTTTTTTATAACTAATTATAAAAATAGGGAAAAATCAAATAGATTATGGAAATTAAAAATTTAAATTTTCCAACTCACGAAAAAGTTATGCACTGTAAAGATAAATCCTCTGGTTTAAATGCGGTAATTTCGATTCACGATACAAATTTTGGAAAAACCTGTTTAGGAGGTTGTAGAATGTATCCTTATTCTAGCGATAATGAAATGATTCAAGATGCATTAGAACTTTCTAGAAAAATGACTTCGAAAAATGCATTAGCAAACTTATGCTTTGGAGGATCAAAATGTGTCATCCGTGGAGATCCTAAAAAAGACAAAACAGAGAAATTATTATTATCCATGGGAAAATTCATAAACTCGTTCAAGGGGAAAATATATACTGGTCAAGATAGCGGAATTAGTTCGGAAGATGTAAATTTAATGGCTAAAGAAACTGAATATTTAGTTGGTAGATCTCAAAAAAGTGGAGATCCTAGCATTCCAACTGCTTTGGGAATTTATTTTGGATTAAAAGGCAAGAAGATTTTAGTGATTTAGATATAATAATTTTCGGAGCTGGAAGTGTTGGAACTAATTTAGTAAAAATTATGCAAAATGAAAGTTGTAAAATTTATTTAACAGATATAGAAAAGAAGAATATTAAAAGAATTGAAAAAGAATTCCCCATAATTCCGATTTATGAAACTGAAAAAATATTTGAAATTCCTTGCAATATATTTTCACCAAACGTTACAGGAAGCACATTAAAAGGGGGGGCATTAAATAAAAAAAGACTTATTTCTATTTATAACAATAGAAAAAACAAAAATTCAGTAATAATTGGTGGGGGAACAAATGTAATATTTGATAACTTTTCTACTAACAAATATGCAGGAAGTTTAGAAAATTTGACAGTCATTCCCGTAGCGAGTGAAATAACTGGGGAAACAAGAAACCAAGTCTATGAAAAAATAAGCAAAATAGGAAATACAATTGAAGAAATAATAATTGAATCTGAAAAAACTTCTTTCTCCTTAAATGAAATTTCTGAGAATTTAGCATTTGAAAGAATAAGATGTAAGAAATATGTCTAACGGAACTTTTAAAAACCAAAATTTCTCTGACTATTCATCAGAATAAAGCGCACTCTTGATTTTCCTGGCAAAATCTAGATTAGCTAAAAAGCCAGCATAAAATGAAGTTACCACAAGAAACTAATAGATATTGTCCAAAATGCAAGAAAAAAACAAAACAAAAAATTAGCGTAGCTAAGCAGAAATCTCGTTCTTCTACTCATCCAATGTCTCGAGGAGGAAAATCAAGATTAAAGGCGAGGGGATTAACTTCTGGCCCTGGAAACCACGGAAAATATTCAAGACCTGCAATTAAATCCTGGAAAAGAAAAAGTAAATCTACCAAAAGAATGAGCATATTATATACTTGCCAAGTTCGTAAAAAAGCAAAAGGAATTAAAAAAGCTATCAGGGCAGGAAGAATAGAAATCGGAGAAAAAGTAGCAAAATGATCGCAAAATTTAAGTTAATAAAATTTAAGAATATTAAAGAAAGGAGAAAATTATAGAAATGGCAAAAGTAATAAAGAAAAAAAGAAAAGGATTAAGAAAAAAGTTTTTTGAAGTGAAAATTCCACTTATTGCAACAAAAGTAAATCTTTATAATTATTCTCCAGAGGATTTAAACGGAAGTTTTGTTAAAATAGACTTAACAAAAAAATTAAGAGGAAAAGGCTTAGAATTGAAATCTAAAATTAATTTAATAAAAGGAGAGTTGTTAGGAGAGCCAATTCAAATAAGATTATTCCCGACTTATATTAGAAAAATGTTAAGAAAAGGTAGTGATTATGTTGAAGACTCTTTTGAAATAGATTGTAAAGATTATAAAATTAGAGTTAAACCTTTTATGATTACAAGAAAGAGAATTCATAGATCAACAAAAAAAGCAATAAGGGAACTTGCAAGAAAACATTTAGAATCTAAAATGAAAATTAGAGATGTTGAAGAAATTTTCTCAGAAATTATATCAAATAAAATTCAAAAAGAACTATCCTTTAAAGTGAAAAAAATATACCCCTTATCTTTTTGCGAAATTAGAATGATTAATATAATAGAAAAATTAAAAACTTCTAAATAAATCAACAAGCTTTTAATAGTCTATATTTCTAATAAATATCAACCAACTTTGCAACTATATGCCTCTATAGCTCAGTGGTAGAGCGACTGCCTTGTACTGGAAGCAAAATCTAGCTTCACAAGAGAGCAGTAGGTCGGGGGTTCGAATCCCTCTGGAGGCTTATTCATTAAAATCAATTAGAATATTTTGCTTTTCCACCAGAAATCAAAATCTCTGCAACTTCTCCATTTAAATCAACTTCAGCACCTTGTTTAAATGGCCCGAGAGAATTCCCGGAAAGATCAACGAACTCTTCAATATCCTCTGTAATAACTAATTTCTTATTTTTTATATCCCTGTTTCCATTAATCGCTTTAGTTAATTTTTCGTCAAATAATCTAATATTTTTAATAAAATTTTTAAATAAGTCTTTTTCAAAATCTAACATCAATTCTAAATCTTTAACAAGTATATCTGTTTCTGCAGCAATAAAAACTAAATTTAAAATCTTTTTTTTCCTTCTGAGCAT
>LWDU01044701.1_pt1 | contig 12527 bp, 8 predicted proteins | sample 727161 | NCBI WGS metagenome assembly LWDU01 (sample SAMN04566230, study PRJNA314399) | hydrothermal vent metagenome | isolation source: deep sea hydrothermal plume seawater | place: Mexico: Gulf of California, Guaymas Basin | collected 2004-07-11 | reverse complement strand
AGTGCTTAAGGCAGCATAACTGGGATGAGAAAAACGCAAATTATCCAGCCAAAATACAACCGTATCTGCTACTGCACGTGAAACCGTATCATTATCTGCAGTCACATAGGCTTCTTGACGAGCATGAACACCAAATTTAAAACTCGTTGGAAATTCAAGAAGATCATCATAATCTGGTGAATCTGCCCAACCTGGTGTAAACAAATCAGCAAAAGGGATCACATATTCTTCCCATTCATTGTAGCCAATATCTATATGATTAAAGAAACCATAATGTCCAGGTCTCTCATTATCAGCTCCCCAACGGAGTAACTGGCCTTCATCAACAAAGTCACAAGTGAAAATCATATTTTTCCTATCTGCCATGGTGTTCGCATCAACCTTGAGGGAAAATCTGAACTCTGTTGCATCATTAACATCTAACTAATATCTGTCCATGTTCCCCATGTGTAAAAGGGGGTATCCAAAGCAACAGTAACTTTCATAGATCCATCACCTTCCATGTAATTTTCAAAATCATCTGCTAGAGTGACCGTATTTGTTGCGTGTGCTTGTGCAATGGCCCATGTGTCAGCTCCGTCGTCAAAACTAAGAACTTGTCCATCATCCATAGGATTGGTTAAATGCAAATCATCAATTAGAAAAGAAACTGTATCAAATGGACTACAGCCTAGTCCCCAACTGCTATCAGCGTGGACGCCAAAAGCAAACTTCTCGATTGAACCTAGATCTACGGTACCATTAGTTGTCGCAGCCCAACCGGGAATTGCAAGACGACTAAAAGGGATAACAACTTCAAACCATTCTGAATCATCACCTAAAGCACTTGGACTATAGAAAATATCATGATCTTCAGGATAGCGCCAAAATTCGCTATTACCGTCTGCATCAGCACTTTCAAACAAATCACATGTGAATTGCATAGTTTTACAATTCCCCGTAGGCTCTTTGAGTAGTTTCATCTTAAAGCGCATCTCAGAATATCCAGACAAATCTACTGGTTCAGGAAATACATATGAAATATCAGTCCATGTTCCCCAAGCAACCATATTTGTTAAGGCGACTGTTACTTTCATAGCACCATCACCTTCGACATACTCTTCAAACTCATCTTCAAGAGTGATTATATTAAGGGGATCTGCACCACCTGCTGTCCAGCTCGTCCCAGCTCCTTCATCAAAACTAAGAAATGTTGTTTCAGTTGCATGAACACTAAGTACCATTACAAATGAAACCACCATAGTTAATAGGGCTTTTATCGTTTTTATCATGTTTTAAACCTCCTTTTTGGTTATTTCATGATTTTATTGTTCTCTACCATAGTAGGGAGCACCGCCGCCTAACATATTTACTTTAATTATGCGACGTTTTTGTGCATCACTATGGTATCGGTTAACATAGATATAAGATCCATTTCCCCAAAGAACATGATAAGCAGGAGCCATCAGTTGATCAGAGTATAATGCTTCTAACTGGCCGTTGGTCTTCATCACCAGGATAGGGTCAGCATCACCATCATTAGGATCAGTACCTATGATCATTTTTCCATCACTGGAAAAAGTTATTGACTTAATATCGTGGGAACTAAATTCTTCTGTTTCTGCCAAATCAATGACTAATTCTTCAGTCTCCAGTGTCCCACTATCATCTAAAATTTTGTTTCTATAAATAACTTGGGTTCCAGCAAAATAAACATGCCCATCAAATACTCTTACAGAATTTATTCTAAAATCCACATAAATACCCAAACTATTTACAGATGTATCTGCACGAACAACAAAAGCGCCACCTCCTGAACCCGCTAAAAAAATATTATTATTTATATCAAAATCAAATGAAGTCAGTTTTACCCGTTCGTCATCTACATAGTCCGGGAAAGTCGCATATTCCTGCACTTCCCCCCCATCTTCACCTATAGTATACAAAACTCGGTTACTTACTTTAATCAAGAATAGCGTGTTGTTTGGACCAATTCTCATTTCAGATGCTTGAGGAAATGTAGTGGTTCCGAATTCGGTATATTCACCATTTGGATTTGTTTTTCGAACCGTTCTATCACCCATCATCGAGTATAGGTTTCCTCCGCTATCCATTGCAATACAGCGTACTTTATCTAAGTTTGTGAATCCACCATATTCCTCGGTTAAGGTTTGAAGACGATAATCGTAACTGGCAAGTTTTTCTGCTTGAGGGACCACAATTTTGATAGAGACAGTGTCTCCAAACACAGAAGGTGCCTGTACCACAATTTCATTAGCAGATTCTGATGCAGGGGGAACTTTCTCACCACCTATATAAATAAAATTACCCCCACTATCTGACGAAAAATTTTCACCTGAAATAGTCAGAATCGTAAATCCTCCAAATGCGCTATCTGCATGAGGTGATACACTTGTAATAATCGGTGCAGCTGTCGAATTCTCATATGGGGGCCAAACAGTATCAACAGATGGGTATTTTTCACAGCTGAAAATGACAAAAAATATTATGATTATTTGAAATATCACTCTCATTATTTGAATCCAAAATTGACACTTAATCTGCTAACAGTATCAAAAATCCCAAATGGAGTATATGCATAATTAATCCCAACTGTCATTGTTTTCAATTTTTTATTAAATCCTGCTCCGGCAGTTAAACCACGTTCGTCATAATTCATTAAATAACCCGTCCTTAAGAAAATCATATTAAATAATGAATACTCAAATCCAACATTGAATTGCTCATCAAAAGAACGAGGGTGAGACAAATCAAAAGATAATTTTATGGATTGGTTTTTAAGGTTTACAGGGAAAAATTCTGATAATAATATTGTGCTTCCTAGACGGAAGGTCAGCGGTAATTGAAAGCTTTCTTCATAGAATTCAATTTCTTCAGAAAAATTTCTAACAGACATTCCAAACGCAAATCCTTTCCATCCTGTATCAAAAATAGTTCCAAAATCAAATGCTAAAGATTTGACTGAATTATTATGTAAGGATGAAGTTGTATCAGAATCTATAATAATACTTCTACCTAAATATTGAAAGGTTGATTTAACCTGTCCTCCTACAGATAATTGGTCATTTAAAGATTTCCCATATCCTAATCCAATGGCTAGTGCGGTTGGCTTGAATTTTTCTGTTTCAATGTAACCCTGTTTATTATCCCAAACCATAGTACCCTGTAGTGATCCATAATTCACATTATGAATACTCACTCCGAGCACACCAAATTTCCCTCCTCTTGGCATAACTGAAAGACTGATTCCAGTATGTTTAATTCCTGCGATCCAGTCTAGATTCGCAACAGAAAGGTCTAAAAATTGTTTTTGTCCTGTTAAGCCTGCTGGATTATAAAAAAGGCTCACTGATTTTAATCTGGAAGCAGTCAAAGCATTAGCTTGGCCAGCGCCGTATGCATCGGGAATCACACTCAAGAATTGAAAACCCGTTTGCGCTAATTTTCTGTTTTCACCCACAACATGACTACCCATAAGTAACAAAATTAAGATTGTAGTATTAATTTTATTCATTAACACTGCTCGTATCTGTTTCAGTGATTTGAATAAAATTATCCATTACTATCGTACTTTTCAAAATACCATCAGAAACAGTTAATGAGACAGAAAAAGTATCTGCTCGATTGTATTGATGAATCGGATTTTGGAGAAATCGAGTACTATCTGAAGAATCATCGCCAAAATTCCAAATCCAAGATGTCATAGGAAATGTCCCTTCTAGAGACATATCTGAAAAAGAGACTTCCAAAGAATCAACTCCTATTAAGGGTGATGCTGAAAAAGATGCTGATGGAGCAATATTTGAATTGATAAACACAACATTAAATATTTTTGCTTCTAATGCTTTTAATTCAAAAATATAATAGCCAGGTTCTAAATCAAAGACTGAGCGAGTGCGGACATTGGGACAAGCCGCAATATCTTCAAGAGTCGATTTATTCCAATTAGGTGTTATTGAATTCCCAGAACTATTTATTACATCAATATCTACAAATGCATCACCAAAGAAATATGTACTGTCTGCTGCTTGCCCAACAAAGCCTGATAAATATGTTGTATCAGACGTCATTTTGATTTCAGTTATTTGGGTATTATTAATATTAAGTAAGGATGATGTATCTCCCAAAATAAAAGCATATAAACTATCTAAATTATTATAGACGGTGTCCAAGTCAGTAGTGGTTATCGTTTTTTCCAGATTGTAATTATAAAATTGTTCACAAGCATTGTTATCAATTTGAGTTACAGCAAAGGTTTTTATATCATAATCAGAAATCTGAGTTTCACACCCCAAATAAAATATTAGAATCCCAGAAAAGATATAAACTCCATAATTCTTTTTCATTTTAACGGATCACCGTAAACTTTCTGATAGCTGATTCACCATCCGGTGTTTCAAAATGAGCGATGTATAAACCACTGACTACAATTTGCCGAGACGATGTTGTTGAGTTCCATAATTCATCTCCACTTCCATCAGTATGGTCAATTGTTTCTATAAGATCACCACGCTCAGTAAAAATACGTATAGTGCATTGTGGTGGAAGTCCATAAAAAGCGAGCCGATCTTGTGCACTGGAACCAAACTGGAGTTGTTTTGCTCCAAGGTGAAAGGGGTTTGGTACAACAATTATTTCAGACATAGTTTCACCTGCAGGCCTACGTAAAAATGCAGGTTTATTTGTCATAGTATAAAATTTGCTAGAAACTAGTGGCGTCCCTGGGAATATTTCATTTTGCGACCCGTCATCTTTACTCACAATGTAATAATAGTAATCAAATCCACGCTGGGCTGTCATATCATTAAACTCATTAACATTATCACTAGCACTACATTCAAAGATCTTTTCATAAACGGTATCCGGTTTTGCAATGGCTCGATAAATAGAATAACCATCAAAATTTGGATGAGATTCTGCACTCTCAGCTTTCCAAGAGAGAATGATACGATCACCACCGGAATGAATTTGGAATTCTGATGGCGGTGCAGGAGGATGGTTTAATGTATAACCAGCATTAAAATTTGATGCTGCTCGATCAAATGTATTAAAAAGCGAGTCAATTCCTGTTTGGACCCAAAGACGCTTATACTCATCATTGTCTGTTGTGGTACCGCCACCTGGTTTTTGTAAGCTGTTAGACCCTTCATGCTCAAACCAATTATTGCCAACTTCAATACTCTTTAATCGACTTATTCCATTAACGCCTTCCGCTAAAATAATTCGAATACTATCTCCATATTCTAAATCAAAAGGTCCAAATCCTTGCGCTTGGGAAAAACCACCAGCATCGCCGCCCCAAATATCGGCATATCCTTCCCCTATCTGATCTGCATGCGTTTGGCTTGGGTGGCCTGATGACATTCTCTCATAGTATCGTCCCATTACAACTGAATTATATTGGTTTGGAGTCTCATTATCCGTATCGTTCCCAAGATATTTTGTTGTAAATGGTTGGCTCATATCATTTGATGGGTCATTTGGACTGGTGTCTGAATGGAGGATAACTGTTCCAACGTATTGAGGGGCACCAAGTGGCCCGCCTTTAGTATAATTTGGACACCCCCAATCACCTTCCCAGTCAACAGGAGCTTGGGAATGAGGGCCGTACCAAGAATACTGTATTCGATGGTCAGAATTTGAATTATCACCGTCCACATGAGGGCCAATTACTTGGTTGACAATATTTCTGCCCCAATTGATATTATTAGTTGCTGCCCAGCCTTTCACAAATGCTTCATGCCCGATCGCATAGCGATATTGAAAATGAAATATAACATCGGTGAGCGTTCTTTCTAAAATATCTCCATCCATATTGATGATGCCTGTATTCTTAAATACATAATCATAGATGTAGTAGTTATCATGATTTTGTTGAGAGAAGGCATAGATCTTTCGATCAATAGAAACTCCAATTGATGAATGAAGTTTATTTGAAATCATTCGATCACAAAAGAGATTTGGGTCAATTTCATCCACGTTATCATCGTAAAAATTATCTGTTGAAATATCACCATCAACCAATACTAAGGGATGGTTGAAACGTCCGATCATTTTCCATTCATAAGGCATAATCTCATCATAAGCACCAGCATTACGAGTCCCCACAGTAATTACCTTGTAAGGAAATTCTATTTGATAAACGGGATCCAAATAATTTGTTGTCCCAATCCACATGGATTTTGCGGCAATACAATCCTGGTATTTATATTGAGCCGGCCAAGCTAATCCATCTTGTTGTTGTGCATCACTTCCAGTCCGTCCTGATTCTAGTTCTGAACCTAAACTGGAGAACCATGATCGGAGATTACCTACACGAAGCCATTTAATTTCTTGTCCAGCTGGTTGTGCAATAATTATTGAAAAAATAAAAAATATTAATCCAATAAGTTTTTTAGAAATCATAACTAATCCTTAGTCCCATAAAAATATTTCTAGGATTTAAAAAGTTAAAGGATGTTTGATTTGGCATATCAATGTAAGCGTTGGTTTCAAATATATTACCCATTTTGGATTGAGGAACTTCAACCCATGTACCAGCTTCGTATTCTTGGTAAGTATCCGTTGATGATTCAAAATATATGGCTTCTTCTCTAATGTCTGATTCTCCTAAACCATCCAAAAAAGAAACCTGAACAATCGGTTGAAATTCCACACCATCATCTCGGAATTCACCGATTCGGTCAGACCCTATTATATTTTGATATGCGCTACTTTCAGCAAGGTGAAGTGATTGAAAATAGGCCAATTGGTCATCAGCATTATAAAATCCAGCAAGTGATAACCTTTTTGTGTTAAATAGATTATTAATCTCAGCAAATATACCCACATTTACTTTTCCAATTTTTAAATCTCGATGAATTTTCATGGAAATATTGGAGTAATTATTATATTGAAGCAAAATAGGCGAATTAGATGAAACGCCAGGGTAAACATTGTGCGCATAGGTAAAATAGCCTTCACGCCAAAATAGTAATGTATTCGTAGACCACCCACCTAATGGATAAAAGTTTCCTAATTTAGGACCAAAATCTGAGGGAGATGAGATTGTAAGGTTTGCTCTAGCGAAAGGTTGTGGTATTGGCTTAGACTGGTACAATGCTTTTGTATTGGTATCGTATTCACGTTGCTCAGAAGGGTTTTCAAATAATTTAGATTTTCCGAATAGGCCAGATGACTTCACTTGATAGGTGTAATTAATAAAGCCACTCCACCATCGAGAATGATATTTTCTAAAAGTTATTTCAAAACCACGAATATCTTCATAACTGTTGTTATCAGCTAGATTAAATATCACACTCCCATCTGCGCTATAGTATGTAGTATAAGCTAATTGATCAACAATATCATGGTAATATCCAGCCAATTGTAAAATGTAGAGCTCTTTAAAAGTTTTATCAAATCCTAATTCATATGAGATAGTCTGGGACATCCCTAATTCTGGATTTCCATAGTTTCTCATGGCTCCGCCAATATTTCGTCCCATACGAAACATTTCCTCATAAGTTGGTAATTGGTTAAAATGGCCATAATTAAAAAATAATTTTGACGTGGATGAAATGGGATGCGATACAGCTAGTCGAGGGCTAAGAGAATACTGCTCTTTTATAGCTGCTGATTTGTATTTATTATCTTCACTGTATTCTGTAGAATTAAATTCTTTCCAGTCATTGGAGAAAGGTTCCAAAAACGTCCAATTTGTATTTCCATTATTATAATCTAATCTTAAACCAATATTAACTATATATCCATTTAACTCAATTTTATCTTGAAGATATGCAGCACCTCGGATTGGTTTTTGTTTCATTCGTACATAATTATTGCTTCCGGGAAAAACAACATTAACAATACCGTAATCTAGATTTAGGTCATGATAGACATATTCTATTCCGGTTTTAACTAACTGAGATGTTGTGATTTGGTTCGTATAATCTGCTTTCAGAGTTAAGGAAGATATTTGACTGGAGTCCCTAGACGTGCTAGTATGCCCACCAAAGAACATACCCGTAATACCGACATCCGGTTGTGAACTAAACCCAAATGGTGCTTGTTTGTTTACAAAATATCCATCGAGAATTTCAAATTCAACTGTATCACGATCATCAATTGGACCAGTTTCATAATCTCGATTCACATTTTCTAAGGAAATCCGATAAAAGCTTTTGGGAGAAAGTGTGTGCGTGAAATTGGCAGAAGATGTGATATGAGATACATTCGCCAAGCTATACCACGAATTGGAAAAAATTCTGCCAGGTAATCGATCTGTTTGGTTTGCAATTTGCCAGGATGAACGCATATAATCGACACTTGAGATTCTTTCGGTTCCATTTTGGGCAATGTTCTGACTGCTTCCTTTTGAAAAGGTTGCATTGATTTTCATGGTTGATGAAATATCTGACGAAAGGTTCACCATAAAATCATTGTCTTCATAGTCATCTGACGCTAGGGGAACCAATAGCATTTCACGCTCTTTTCGATAAGAACTGAAAAATCTCAAATCACCTAAAAACTTACCAATGACGGGAACAGGGCCTCCAAATCCTAGGTCTATATTATAATCCGGCTCAGTTATTACGGGAGCTTTCCTGTGTTCGTAAAGAAAAACTTTTTGAGCGCCGGCCGGTGTTAGATCATTAGAAGCATCATCGTCAGACAGCAAGGAGCTAGAAACATTATTCCACCCATCAAATGTAGGGTATTGGTTCTGGACAGCTTGGGTCCAAGTCCCATTCTCCGTACCGGTCCAACAAACGTCATCATCCAGGTAAGGACGAAGCCACATACTGTTTTTATCATAGGGAGATAGACCAAAATGTTTAGGACCGGGAGGACCATATCGAGTCGTAATACTTCCCTGATAACGGTCCACCGCTCCCTCTCGGGTAATAATATTAATTAGACCTGACCTGACCTGACCATATTCCGCATTGAACCCACCTCTTTCAATCGATAATTCATGAACGGCGCTTAAAGCCACTCTTGAGATAGGTTTATTAGTTCGGGGATCTCGCATGGTTGCACCATTAATCAGCAAAAGGAGTTCGCTACTTTCACCACCTCTAACCACCAGTCCATCTTCAATTCCGGCTTGTAATTCGATTGCATCTTCTACATTGGCTAATGGAAGTTGCGCCAGTTCTTCACCGGATAATGAAACGACACTTGTAGCAACATCTTCCCGGATGATTTTTTGATCTGCTCTTACAATTATTTCATCCCCTTCTAAAACTTTTTTTGGCAGTACAATATCTATTGTTGAAGTTTGATCAATAAAAACCCTGACACCTTCCATGGTTACTTTTTTATACCCAATATATGAGGCAGCTACAGAAATATTGCCTGGCGGGACAAATAAAATAGTGAATAATCCTTCTTGATCTGTCGCAGCCCCGAGTTGAGTCCCTACAATCTGAACATTAACGCCTATAAGAGCATCTCCGTTTTCATCTTCAATCTTTCCAGATATTTTGCCGGTCGTGCCACCAAAAAGAAAGGAAATTAAAAGAAGGATACCTATTAAATAAAATGAAATATGTCGAATATGGGTTATCCTTTTCATTAATCAGGCTAGTGTCTTGATGAAATGTACATCATTTTGAATCACTTTTTGAATAATCCCCCATACTTTATCCGGATTTTCCGGGCGAAGCTTAGACATATGGGTACATGCATTATATCCCCAAAATCCGATGTCATTTACATTTCCAGATTGCATAATTTTAAATGCATCTTCTATTTCATTTTCACGACCACCTGGAATGGTAAAAGCCTGAATCCAAAGCTGCTCTTGCAAATTGTATTTTTTACATAATTTTTTAATGACGCTGACTGTTTGAGTCACATAGGGTTCAACATCCTGCTTATGTGCGATCCAATATGGATCGGTTCCAAATCTATTTAAGTTTTTTATAGATGCAACTTTTTCCCAGTTTTGGATGCCAGCAGAATAGGCTTGAGGCGGAATTAAACAAATGGTATTGTCCATCCCCTTTTGGTTTGTCACCTGAATACAGTGGTCTAAAAAATCGATAAGACTATTTTCACGAAAATCATTGAGCTCTTCACAATAGAATTCAGGATAGGCATTACCGGTTAAATCCTGGAACTTTTTTTTACAATAATTGCAAGCACACGACCAAGTACCATTCTCTTCTTCTTGACCTATAAACCAACTGGCAATATACCAATGGGGCTCATCCCAAAGAATTTCATCTCCGCCTAGAGCGGAAACAGAGATAATCCAGTCTTCAATCTTTTTTCTGAAATTTGGATTATTAAAACAGGCAACGGGCAACAATTTCCCCGTACTCAATAGCTGGTTATTTTCGGATTGATTATAGACCATATAAGAAAAGGCTTCACCACCAAAAACACCACCAACACCCCAAGGATCCAAAACTGCCTTGAGTCCCAATGATTTTGTGTCATCAACGATTTCTCGCATACTATTCTCATAGTACATCCAATCATTTTCACTGTAGGTATGAACAACATAATCAAATCCGGAATCTTTTATGTCTTTTAAGTCTCGATAGACATGGTCCCGTATTCGGCTGCCAAAATAACTTGTTCCGTAATTCATGATTAAATCCGAATCATCTTTTTAATTGAGTCAAAATAGTAAAAGTAGTTAGTTTGTTTTCAGTAAAAATTAACTAATTGTTTTATTATTAAAAAGAATATTCTTGTTGAACTATCGGCACTTTGAAAAAGTCATCCAAAATTAAAGACGCAGCACCAATGGAAACAGAAAATGAGCCATATGGATGTTCGCCAAAGCGAACTGCTTGATTAGTAATATCCAGTGTATGAAGTTGCACTTCCCTTCGGATAGATTGAATCAAAGGGGCTCCTACTCCGGCTATTTCCCCTGTAATCACAACCAATTCCGGATTTAATAATGCAATTGGTGATGCTATAGCTTTTCCAATTACATGACCCAATTTTTGAAAGTATTGGATAGCAACAACATCTTCAAGTTTAGCGGCATTTACCAAATGGTGTAGTGTGATTTTTCTAACTTGGTTTTGAAATTTATGAAAATAGGTTCCTTTAACCATTTTATGACGTAAGTGCCCAAGTATGCCAGTGATTGTAGGTAACTGCACATCTAACTCACCTGAACAAAATGAAAAACCATGATATATTTTACCGTTAATAATAATTCCCAATCCAAGGCCCCCCACTTCAGACCCAACCTCAATCAATACAGTCATGAAATTATTAACACCGATAGCTGGCCCTACCCATTTTGCACCAATAGATGCAGCATTCGCATTATTTTCAACAAAAGTTGGGAATGAATATTTTTCCTTAAAAATTGATGAGATATCAAAATCAATTTTGGGTAGCAGATCTGTAATTTTAATTACGCCTGTTTGGTAATCAACAATTCCAGCTACTGCAATACCCATACCCAGAATCTTTTCGGTAGAAATACAACTTTTATATAATACTTCATTTACAGAAACTTCAATATTGGAGATCAAATCATTTTTGGTTCGTTTCGGTTTAAAAGTATTCACCGCCTTGTAAACTATTTTACCGTCCAAATCCATTAGTACCGATGTGACTTCTCCAATTTCAACATCTACGCCAATGACATAAGCAACTGTATTGTTGATTCTCCAGAGAAAAGGTCGTTTTCCTCCTCGAGAGGTTGATTCACCTTTACCAGTATTAACAATGAGATTTTTCCCTTCCAGTTCTTTTAAAAGGCTGGAAATCGTTGATGGGCGCATACCCGTCATTTTGGATAATTCTGAACCGGAGATTTTTTGGTGTTCCCTAATTAAATTTAGAACTAGGTGACCATTAATACTCCGGACAAGTTTATAACTCCCTGTTTGGTATAAATGATTCATGGGATGAATATAAAAAAACTATTGAGTTAATTTTGAATAAAAATTAACTAACTGAATAATTTAATCATATTTTTTTCTATTGTTTGCCACATTCAACAAATTCGAGACTTGATAATTTTAGTCCAAATCAAGCTGAAACTTTTATGTTTGTCCGGCAGTTCATGAGCTAACTGGGATTTATCCTATAAAATATGACCCCATTAAAACGGGGCTTCTCATCACTTGTTAAATAGTTTAAAAAATCCATATTCACTGTTTGTCCAAATTCTGATGAGGCATGAATCAAATTTGTTTGATCAATCAAATACCCTTCGTGAGCAATCACAATGCCCAACTTAAAATATTCTCTTTTCACAAAAGCTACGCCACAAACTTGTGGCAATTTCAATAAAATATTTTCATTTATTTTTTCAGAAGGGATAAAATAAATTGTTTCTTCTGAAGACCAATTGAGATCTAAAAATTCAGATCCATCCCGTTTTTTATTGAGTACAATTTCAACTTTTTCCAAATCGTTTTCATGTGCAACAGATGACGTAATATCCACCGTTCGATCATGGTGCAAGAGCCTATCTGATGTATAATGCCATCGCGAAATATAAGTAGGGATTTTTTCTCCATTTTCATCCATTTTATAATGAATATCCACCATAGCATCCCGTG
>LWDU01037293.1_pt1 | contig 12528 bp, 14 predicted proteins | sample 727161 | NCBI WGS metagenome assembly LWDU01 (sample SAMN04566230, study PRJNA314399) | hydrothermal vent metagenome | isolation source: deep sea hydrothermal plume seawater | place: Mexico: Gulf of California, Guaymas Basin | collected 2004-07-11 | reverse complement strand
GACGTGAGCATTACAAACTCCTGTACGAGTGTCGCTTCGTCCCACCTGCGAATCCGTCGGGGCCATTTTGTTAGGCTCCTCGTCCGGATACGGTCATAAACCTGCACACTTTGGCCGGTTGACGCAAGCTTCAGCCGCGAGGTTTTCGCATACGCAACAATAGCTGTGCTTTTCTCGCAACTGCAACAGTAGCGGTGCAAGCGCATTTGTTGCTCCCGCCGCAGCTTGCGCCTATCTGGTCGGCTTCAAACCAGAACCAGGCTCGAAGTCGCACAATCCTGACATGCTGAAACTCGCAAAACTGTTCAACAAGGGCGCGTCGGCCAAGCCCCTTCCAAGGGTCCCGGAGGGCGAGCGCTTCTACGTCATCGGCGATATCCACGGCCGCTGCGACCTGTTCGACGAACTGATCCTCGCTATCGAAAACGACGATAGGAAGGCCGGCGACGCGCGCAGTACGGTCGTTATGTTGGGCGATCTGATCGATCGCGGTCCCGAAAGCGCGCGCGTGATCGAAACCGCACGCCAATGGCGCGACCACCGCGCGGTCCGCTATATCGCCGGCAATCACGAGGAAATGTTCCTCGAGAGCTTCGAAGACAAGGAAATGCTCCGGCATTTCCTCAAGCATGGCGGGCGCGAGACCGTGCTGAGCTACGGCATCAAGAAAAAGCGCTACAACGAGCTCACCATGAAGGAACTGCAGGCCGAGCTCCACGAACTCGTGCCTGGGAAACATCGCAAGTTCCTCGCGGAGATGGAAGATATCATCGTGGCGGGCGATTATGTCTTCGTCCATGCCGGGATCAATCCGAAGCACAGCCTCGAAGACCAGAAGCAGTCCGACCTTCGCTGGATCCGCGAACGGTTTCTCAAGCATCGCGAACCGTTCAGCCATGTCGTGGTGCATGGGCACACGATCTTCGAGGACATCGAGCATACCGATTACCGGATCGGGATCGATACCGGCGCATTTCGTACCGGCAAGCTTACCGCCCTGGTCCTCGAAGGGGACCAGCGCCGGCTGATCCAGACGCAGGACATCGATGGTACGATCGCAGTCACGCACAAAGAATTCGCCTAGCAATTGGTTTCGACCATTGGCGCGGTGCAGTGCGTGCGCCAGTCCCATTCCAGAATCCGGCATCCTGCCTTGAAGGAGTTCCCCGCGTGCCGATCGATCATCCCGAAGGTCTGGAAAATCCCGTCGCCAAATGGACCGTCGTCGCGACGATGGTCGCTCTGGTCCTGCTGATCGGCATTTCGATCTGGGCGGCGTTCTCGATCCGGCTCGATACCTTTGCCCGCATCGACGAGGGTACCGACCGCATCCATATCCGCGGCACGGAAACCAAGTTCGTCGGCTATGCGACGGCCCGCTATGCCGGACGCGACGTGCTGATCGAAGGCCTGCCGACCATCGAGCAATTGCAGGAGCTGCCGCTGGCATGGCGCGCGCTCTGCGTGGTGCGCGACGATCCGCGGACCGATTGGTCCAAGGCCGATCCGATGCTGAAAGTGCATTTGCATTCCGACGACATGAACGAGGCATGCCGCCCATTCGAAGGGCTCGAAGTCGATGGGCAACTGGTCCCCGAAGAGACCCCCACGCCCTCGCTATTGCCCGCAGTCGAAGATTTGCCAGGGGGCCTGTAAGCCGGGTTCTGTCCCGCACGCGGTATCCCGAGGGACCGGCCGTGCGGCGGCAGCCATTCGTCTAGGCTGCGGATTGCTCCGCAGCTCAAGCAGCCAACCCGGGCGGTCGATGCGAAACGCACCTGCCCGCTTGCGCGGACGCGCCGCCCCTATTCGGCCTTGCTCCGGGTGGGGTTTGCCGTGCGGGCCGCGTTGCCGAAGCCCCGGTGCGCTCTTACCGCACCCTTTCACCCTTGCCTGAGCCTGCAAGCAGGCCATCGGCGGTTTGCTCTCTGTGGCACTTTCCCTCGGCCGATCTCAGAAGAAACCGGCCGGGCGGGCGTTACCCGCCACCCTCGTTTCGTGGAGCCCGGACTTTCCTCGTACCTTGCGGCACGCGGCTGCCCGGCCCCCTGGCACCGTGGCAGATAGGGCAAGGGGTCGAGAGTGCAAAGTATAAATAGGGACGCTTGCCTTGGCGGCGGCATGGGTCCCCCACGCGGGACTCATCCATCACGCGTACCCGCTTCATGACGAATTCGTTAACCTCTACGACCTAGGCGGCCCGGCGGTCTGCAATCCATGCGGGCGCGCGCGCGAGGATTCATGCTGATAGTCGGCTGCATTATAAACGATCACAATCTCTGGTTCGTCCTCATGGCTGCGGTGATGTGCATCGCCGGGTCAATGGTTTCGGCGACCCTGTTCCGCCGCACGCTGTCCGAGGACGGGATTGCGCGGGTCCACTGGTGCTTCTTGTCCGCCGTAACGGCGGGTGCCGCCACCTGGGCAACTCACTTCATCGCCATGCTCGGCTATCAGCCGAACACGCCCGTCACGTTGGACGGGGCACTTACCGTTGTCTCTGCCTTGATCGCAGTCGCGGGCATCGGCGCCGGGCTTGCGCTGGCTTCTTCAAAATTCGCCCGGCTCGCTCCCCTCCTCGGCGGGTCGATCATCGGCCTTGCGATGGGGGCCATGCATTACGTGGGTATGTTTGCCTATCGCGTAGACGGGATCGTGCATTGGGACTGGCGATACGTGGTAGCATCGATGGTCATCGCCATCACCTGCTCCTCGCTAGCAATCCGTGTGTTGCGCCGTAGTTTCGGCGCTCTTGGCATCTGGCATGCTGGAACCCTGCTGATGCTGGCGATCATCGGACTGCATTTCGGCGGTATGGCGGGGTTCTCGGTCTCGGCGATGCCCGGCTTTTCGCAAGGAGCGAACAGCGAAGCCTTCGCCGCTCTGGCAACCGCAATCGCGATGGTCGCGCTGCTGATTGTCGGGACCGGTATTTCGACCTATCTTGTCGAACGCAAGACGAGTTCCGACGGCGAGAGCCGGATTGCGCACATCGCAATGCACGATGCGCTCACCAATCTCGCAAATCGTCACCAGTTCACCGAAGCATTACGTCTCGAATGCGACAAGATCGAGCTGTTCGGCCGCCCCTTCGCACTGATGATGGTCGATCTGGACCGCTTCAAACCGATCAACGACACGCTCGGCCATCCAGTCGGTGACGTGGTCCTCCAGCGCCTGGCGCACAGGCTTACTCTGGCGGTTCGGGACGGCGACATGGCGGCGCGCATCGGCGGCGATGAGTTCGCCGTCTTGTGCTTCGGCATTGGCGACCATCGCCAAGCCTCGATCATTGCCGAGCGAATCATCGAAATCCTGTCGCGGCCGATGATCATCGATGGCAACGTGGTCGAGCTCAGCGGGAGCGTCGGAGTGGCCTTGGCTCCGGACCATGGGGTCACCCCCGACGTCCTGATCCAGCATGCGGATATCGCGCTGTACTCGGCCAAACATAATGGCAAGCAGACCTATCGCGTGTTCGAACCCACGCTCATGGAAGCCATCCAACGTCGCCGGGCGCTGGAAGCCTCACTGCGCCGGGCGTGCATGCGGGACGAGTTCACGATCGTCTATCAACCTGTCTTCGCCTCGCAGAGCGGCGCGATATCGGGCGCCGAAGCCTTGCTGCGCTGGACCTGCCCCGATCAAGGAGAAATTTCGCCGACCGAGTTCATCCCGATTGCCGAAGATCTGGGCTTGGTCACGCGGATCGGAGCAGATGTCCTGCGGCAAGCATGCAAAGATGCAGCCTCCTGGCCCGGACACATCGATCTGGCGGTCAATGTTTCGCCGGTGCAGTTGCTCGATCCGCGACTGCCCCAGATCGTGACCCAATCACTGGCCGACTCGGGTCTGGCGCCGCATCGGCTCGAACTCGAAATCACCGAGACTGCACTGCTCAACAACGATCTGGCGGCGCTGCGTACGCTCACCCATATCCGCGACCTTGGGGTACGTATCTCGCTTGATGATTTCGGGACCGGATATTCCTCGCTGAGCTACCTGCACCGCTTTCCGATCAGCCGGATCAAAATCGACAAGAGCTTCATTCAGAAACTGCCCGACGATGTAGGCAGCGCGTCGATCGTGCGGGCGATCGCCCAATTGGGTGCCAGCCTGAACATGAAGATAACCGCGGAGGGCATTGAAACGGACTCGCAATTGTCCTTCATCCGCGATCACGGATGCGACGAGGTCCAGGGCTTCCTCACCGGCCGCCCAATACCGCCCGCAGCCTTCCTTGCCCTAGCCGGCACCCAAACCGATTTTGCCGAAGCCTAGGTCCGGGAGAAGATCATGCCCATCAGCAGGCTATTGTACACCAGCCGCTCCTGCCTCACTCCGGATGAACTCACGGTCGAACAGCAGGTCAGCAATATCGCGGCACGTGCCGCCATCCGGAACAAGGAGGTCGGTGTCACCGGGGTACTCGTCTTCGTCGAAAACCAGTTCATCCAACTGCTCGAGGGCGAAGGTGAGGTGGTCGCAGAAGTCTTCGAGCGGATCTGCTGCGATTTCGATCACGCTCAGTTGCGCCTGGTCGATCTGGTCGGGGTCAAGGACCGCATGTTCGCCCGCTGGCACATGGCCGAACTCTCAGGCGGAGAGGATCCAGCATCCCCGCTCGACGAGGAACTGCAGAACATCCGTTTCCTGATGGGCGTGAATGCACGCGTCGCGGTCGACAAGATGCAGGAATGCCTGCTCGACTGCGATGCAAAGGGATTGCTGCCACCGACCTGATCGGGCGGCGCGGTCGCCGGATTACCGGGCGTTCCCCCGGTCGCGATCGAGCAGAAGCTGGAACAGGATCGCGCGCACTTCGCCGTCGATTTCCCCGTCGATTTTCTCGGGGCGCCAACGACGCTGGCGTAGCCGAAGCGCTCGAGCGCGAGGTAGAACGAGGCGTCATTGTCGAACGGATCGCCGCGTTCGAGCTTCTTCGGGCGCGGCAGGCACAGGCCATACTCGGCCAGCCGCTCCCACGGGAACAGCTCGCCCGGATCGATCTTGCGCGCCGGGGCGACATCCGAATGGCCGACCACATTGGTGCGCGGGATATCGTATTGCTTCACGATCCGCGCAACCAGCGGCACCAGCGCTTCGAACTGCGCATCGTTGAACTCGCGATAGCCATATTTGTGGCCCGGATGGTCGAGCTCGATCCCGATGCTGGCCGAATTCACATCCTTGTGCCCGCGCCAGTAGGACTGGCCCGCATGCCAGGCGCGCTTTTCCCCCCATTCGCCGATCAGGTAATGCGCCGAGACCTTGGCCTCGGGATCGCACAACCGTTCGATGGCGAAGCCCTTGTCCTCCATCTCGGTATAATGGATCACCAGCATGTCGATCGGCATGGCGCGTTCGTCGTGGTTGGGCGAAAGTACTTCGCGGTCGACGAGTTCGTCCTTGCTGGCGGGGAGCCCCTGGCCCAGCTTGCCGAAATCGGAGCTCACCCGATCAGCCCTTCACCCGCCGGCAGGACCGCGCCGAGCACCAGCGCATCGGGACCCTTGTGATATTGCAGCCCGCCCCCGCTTTCGGTGGCCAGCAGATTGATCATATGCGCAGCCGCCGTACGGCTGGTCAGGTCCGCGCGGTCGAGCGAACCGTCGAGCGCCTTGCCGATGGTGTCGTCGAAAGCGATCTTGGGCCCAATTGCGCGGACCACGATCTCGCACGCGCCGTCGCGCATTTCGGCCCCGATATCGAGCGTCCCGCCACGCACCAGCGCATCGATTGCGATCTGCGCGAAATTGAGCAGCACCTTGACCGCGGGCTTGCCCAGCGTGGGTTCGGCCAGCGCCCATTCGATCGTGATATTGGGCTTGTCGGCAATCAGCGCCGCGATCAGCGCCTTCGGTTCGGCAATCTCGACGCGTTCACCAAAACCGCCTGCGGCCCCGAAGGCGAGGCGGAAGAATTTGAGCTTGTTGGTGCTGATCAGCGCGCTCTGCTCGAGCAGTTGCATCACATTGGCACGCATTTCGGCATCGGATTCCATCGCCAGCAGCTCGAGCCCGTTGGACAGCGCCCCGACGGGGCTGAGCAGGTCATGGCACAAGCGCGAGCACAGCATCGCGGCAAGATCGATCGATTGGCGGTCGTCCATTGAGTTTCCGAGTGGTGAATATTCGATTACGGTCTTAGCGAGGGGCAAGCTCATAGGGAAGCTTCGCGAACCCTGCATCCCCCGAACGCCACAAGGTGATTCGCCCTGCCGCGATTATCGCCCAGATCGCCCCGTCGCCTGCCGCGAGCGAGCGATCGGTGGCCGAGGGCTCGGCCACGCCATTGGGGTGCGAATGGTAATAGCCCAGTACCTGCGGACCGCCCTCGCGGGCCTCGCGATAGGCATCGACCAGAGCCTGGGGGTCGATCTCGAACCGGCGCGCGGGTTCGGGGTGGACATTGCGCGCGGGCCTGATCGCAGTGATCGCGTCGCCGCTGCCCAGCAGGATGCCGCAGCATTCCCGCGGATGCGCGGAACCCGCCTCGGCTAGGAGGCGTTCGACGACATCGCTTGAGACTTGGGCCGGCATCGCGCATGGCCCTAGCATGGCCGATGCCGATATCATCACCGGAAAACTGACCAGCAGCGGCCGCCTCGACAAGGCACTGGCCGAGGCGACCGAACTGTCGCGCGAACGGATCAAGGGCCTGATCGCCGAGGGCGCCGTGACCGTCGGCAAGACGGTGGCGCGCAGCGCATCGGCCAAGGTCCAGGGCGAGGAACGCTTTGCCATCGTCCTGCCCCCGCCCGAACCGCTGGCCGCCGAGCCGCAGGACATCCCGCTCGATGTGGTGTTCGAGGACGCGCATCTGGTGGTGGTGAACAAACCGGCGGGGATGGTCGTTCACCCGGCAGCGGGCAATCCGGACGGTACGCTGGTCAATGCGCTGCTGCATCATTGCGCGGGTCAGCTGTCAGGGATCAACGGCGTCGCGCGGCCGGGGATCGTCCACCGCATCGACAAGGACACCTCGGGCCTGCTGGTCGTCGCCAAGTCGGATGCAGCGCATGAAGGACTGGCGCGCCAGTTCGCCGACCATTCGATCACCCGCCGCTATCTCGCGGTGTGCGCCGGCCACCCGAACCCGCCCGCGGGCACGATTGCAGGGCGGCTGGGCCGTTCGGACCGCGACCGCAAGAAGATGGCAGTGCTGCCCGACGACACATCCCGCGGCAAGCACGCGGTCACCCATTACGAGACCCTCCGGGCGCTGACCCACGCGTCGTTGATAGAATGCCGCCTCGAAACCGGGCGCACGCATCAGGTCCGTGTTCACTGTGCGTCAATCGGCCATGCGCTACTAGGGGACCCTGTCTATGGACGCACCCCGAGGGCCCTCAGGCCGCTGCTCGAAGAGCTCGGTTTCGCGCGCCAGGCATTGCACGCCGCACGGCTTGGATTCAGACATCCTATCAGCGGCGAAAGCTTGGATTTCTGCGCCGAACCGCCCTCCGATATGCGGGAACTGATCGACCAAACCGCACGTTGAAATCGACGAAAGGCGTGTGCAAACTGGGCTGCGTCCGCTATAGGTAACCTTAGTGGCCCGAAGGTCGGATGCCCATCAGGGGTCCGCCACACGAGGTCGACGCTAGAAAGGTCAGGGTACAAGTGAGCAATACCAAAACTTTGAGCGTTCCGGCGCTCGGCGGTGAGCAGAGCCTCAACCGCTATCTCTCCGAAATCAAGAAATTTCCCGTGCTGACGCAAGAGCAGGAATATATGCTCGCGAAGCGCTACGAGGAACATGACGATACCGAAGCTGCTGCACAGCTCGTTACCTCGCACCTGCGTTTGGTGTCCAAGATCGCCATGGGTTACCGCGGCTATGGGCTGCCGGTGTCAGACCTCATTTCCGAAGGCAATGTCGGCCTGATGCAGGGCGTCAAGAAGTTCGAGGCCGATCGCGGCTTCCGCCTCGCGACCTATGCGATGTGGTGGATCAAGGCGAGCATCCAGGAGTATATCCTGCGTTCGTGGAGCCTGGTGAAGATGGGCACCACCGCCGCGCAGAAGAAGCTGTTCTTCAATCTGCGCCGGATGAAGAAGAACCTCGACGCTTACGAGGACACCGATCTTCACCCCGACGATGTAACCAAGATCGCCACCGATCTGGGCGTGCCCGAGCAGGAGGTGGTCAATATGAACCGCCGCATGCTGATGGGCGGCGATGGTTCGCTCAACGTGCCGATGCGCAATGGCGAAGAAGGTTCGGGCGAATGGATGGACTGGCTCAAGGACGATGGTCCGTTGCAGGACGAGCTGGTCGCCGACGCGCAGGAATCCGAAGTGCGCCACGACATGCTGGTCGAGGCGATGGACAGCCTCAACGAGCGCGAAAAGCACATCCTTACCGAACGGCGCCTGACGGAAAACCCGCAGACGCTGGAGGAACTGAGCCAGGTCTACGACGTCAGCCGCGAACGCATCCGCCAGATCGAAGTGCGCGCGTTCGAAAAGGTACAGAAGGCGATGAAGACCATCGCCGGTGACCGGCTGCTGGCCGGCGTGGCGTAAGCCAGACGCAAACCGACACTGAAAAGGCCACCGATACCCGTGGGTGTCGGCGGCCTTTCCGCGTCATGACCCCTAGCTGGCGGGAGCCAGGTCCAACACCGCGGCGACCATTGCCTCGGTTCCCAGCGTAACGCTCTCGCACGGGGCGATCTTGAACAGCGGCGAGTGATGCGACGGGACCGGCGGTCCGCCGTTCTCTGCCGCGTCGAACGCAGCCTGAGGGGTACCGCCCACCGCGAAGTAATAGCCGGGGACACCATATTCCTCGGCCACGAAATAGGCGAAATCCTCCGCCCCCATGCCGCGCTGCTGGAACGGGATAAAGACATCCTCGCCAAGATCACGCTGCATCACCGCATTCAGCCGGCGCGCCAGCGCGGGATCGTTATTGGTGACCGGGGTCCCTTCCGAAACGCGGACCTGCACGGGCATATCGTCGGGCAGGCCATGCGCGGCGCCGATATTGACCGCAATCCGTTCGATCGCGGCAAGCAGCTGCGCCCGCGTATCCTCGTCATTGGCACGCACGGTCAGTTGCAGATCGGCGCGGTCGGAAATGATGTTGTGCTTGGTGCCCGAATGGAAGGCGCCGACCGTGATCACCGCGGGTGACAAAGGCTCGACCTCGCGGCTGACGACCGATTGCATCGCAGTGACGATCTGCGAGGCGATATAGACCGGGTCACGGCCCGCATGGGGGCTGGCCCCGTGCGCGCCCACCCCGGGCACCATGATGTCGACCGAATCCGCGCTGGAATACTGAATGCTTTCCGAAGCCGAAATCTTGCCCGCGGGCAGGATCGAGGCGACATGGAACGCTAAGGCGTAATCGGGCGTGCCGAAGCGGTCGTAAAGCCCGTCCTCCAGCATTGCCGCAGCGCCGCCGACGCGTTCCTCGGCCGGCTGCACGACGAACATCAGCGTGCCCGACCATTGGTCTTTCGTCGCCATCAGCCGCCGCGCGGTGCCGACCATCGAGGTGATATGCACATCGTGGCCGCAGGCATGCATGACCGGGTATTCCTGGCCATCCTGCCCGACCTGCGTCGCCGTGGACGCATAGTCGAGGCCGGTCTTCTCGGGCAGCGGCAGCCCGTCCATATCAGCGCGCAACAGGATCAGCGGCCCGTCGCCATTACGCACCATGCCAACCACGCCCGTTCCGCCGACGCCTTCGGTCACCTCGAGACCTGCGGCGCGCAATTCCCCCGCCATCCGCGCGGCGGTTGCGGTTTCGAGGAACGACAGTTCGGGATTGGCGTGAAAATGGAGGAACAGGTCTTCGAGGTGGTTGTCGTAATCCGCCGCCACTGCCTGCTTCACTGTCGCGGGATCTGCCGCTGCGGGCGTCGCGCCCCAGGTCAGTGCCATCGCCGAAGCGGCCAGTCCGAAAATTGCCTTACGCATGAAAAAGTTCCCTCCAGGCCCCCGTGGCCGCGCGGCAAAGTAAGCATGCGTGGCGGCGCGCGGCAAGCAGGCAGATTGCGTTGCCCTGTCCCCGCGGCTAGATGCGCTGGCATGCGCTGGCTGCTCCGTTTCCTGTTCAAGACATTGATCGGCTTCGTGGGCCTAAGTCTCGCGCTCGTCCTGCTGTTCAAATTCGTGCCCGTGCCGGTGACCGCCACCATGCTACTCGACGGCAATGGCATCACCAAGAACTGGACCGCGCTGTCCAATATCGACCGCAATATGGTGCGCGCGACCATCGCGGCGGAGGACGGCAAGTTCTGCACCCATGACGGGTTCGACCGCGAAGCGATCGAGAACGCCATCGCCAGCAATGCGCGGGCGGCTCGACGATCAGCCAGCAGACCGCCAAGAACGTCTTCCTGTGGCAGGGCGGCGGCTATGTCCGCAAAGGCTTCGAGGCGTGGTTCACCGTGCTGATCGAACAGATCTGGGGCAAGCGGCGGATTATGGAAGTCTATCTCAACGTCGCCGAAACCGGCATTGGCACCTATGGCGCGGAGGCTGGAGCGCGCCGCTATTTCGGCAAGTCCGCCGCCTCGCTCACCCCGCTCGAAGCCGCGCGGATGGCCGCCGCATTGCCGCTTCCCAAGGAACGCTCGGTCGTCAATCCCCGCGGCTGGCTGGCGCGCCACGGCAATACGATATCCGCACGGATCGGGTCGGTATCCCGTGACGGGCTCGATTCCTGCGTCTATCGGTAGGGTCGATGGGAGCGGGTCACAGCCATTCGCATGATCACGGGCATGGGCACAGCCATGCTCCCGCCGATTTCGGCAATGCCTTCCTGATCGGTATCGTCCTCAACACTGCATTCGTGGCGATCGAGGCGGTGTATGGCTGGATCTCCGGCTCGATGGCGTTGATCGCGGATGCCGGGCATAATCTCTCCGATGTCCTCGCGCTGCTGCTCGCATGGGGCGCCAGCGTCGCTGCCAGACGCCCCGCGTCGGGGCTTCAAGAGTTCCACGATCCTTGCAGCGCTGGCCAATGCCGGATTGCTGCTGGTCGCGATCGGCGCGATCCTGTTCGAGACGCTCAACCGGATTGCCGAACCCGCCCCGGTCGCGGGTGAAACCATGGTGGTGGTCGCCGGGATCGGCATCGTCATCAATGCCGGCACCGCTGCGCTGTTCATGCGCGGGCAGCACGATATCAACATCCGCGGCGCGTTCCTGCATATGGCGGCCGATGCGCTGGTCAGCCTCGGCGTGGTCATCGCGGGGCTGGCTATCATCATGACAGGGGAGCGCTGGATCGACCCGGCGGTCAGCCTGGCCATCGTGGCGGTGATCGCCTGGGGGACCTGGGGCCTGCTGAAGGACAGCGTCGCCATGAGCATGCTCGGCGTGCCCAAGGGCATTTCAGAGAACAAGGTGCGCGCCTATCTGTCCGGTCTGCCCGGGGTCGAAGCGGTGCACGATCTGCATATCTGGCCGATGAGCACCACCGAGACCGCGCTGACCGCGCATCTGGTGATGCCCGGCGGCCACCCGGGCGATCCCTTCCTGCTCGAACTGGACCACCGCATCGGCCATCCGACGATCCAGATCGAAACGACCCGCGCCAATTGCGGGGCGGGCTGCTGATGCAACCCGCCAGCCAGGATGCCCGCGATCGGCTCAAGGCTGCCATGAGCCGGCTCGCCAGCGGCGACCGCGCGGCGCTGGAGGACATCTACCGCGCGACCTCGGCGAAACTATTGGGCATCTGCTACCGTATCTTGGGGGACGAGAAGGAAGCCGAGGACGCATTGCAGGACGTCTATCTCACCCTCTGGCGGCGCGCGGATCGTTACGATCCGGACCGCGCCAGCCCGATCGCCTGGCTGGCGACATTCGCGCGCAACCGCGCGATCGATCGCCTGCGCACGGGCAAGGTGCGCCGGGGTTCGGTATCCGAGGACGAAGCAGCGCCGCTCGCCGACGAGACCCCGCTTGCCGAAACCATGCTGATCGACGCCGAACGCGAAGCCCGCGTGCGTGGCTGCCTCGACACGCTGGACGATACCCCGCGCGATGCCATCCGGACGGCATTCTTCGAAGGCCGCACCTATGCCGAGCTGGCTGACCGCATGGACGTGCCGCTGGGGACGATGAAAAGCTGGATCCGCCGCGGCCTCGCCAAGCTCAAGGCCTGTATGGAGGCGGGTGAATGACCGGCGACCAGACCCTCGCCGCCGAATATGCCCTCGGCCTGCTCGAAGGCGAAGATCTGCTCGCGGCGCGTGCACGCGTGGCCAGCGATGCGCTTTTCGCCGCCGAGGTCGACCAGTGGCAGGACCGCCTCGCCCCGCTGGCCGACCACATCCCCCCGCGCCTGCCGCGCGCGGAGGTGTGGGAACGGATCGAAGCCGAGCTGTCCCGCGATACCGGCAGCGCCGAAGTGGTTTCGCTGCGTCGCAGCCTGCGCCGCTGGCAATGGGCGGGCGGGTTGAGCGCAGCCGCAGCCCTGGTGCTTGCCTTCCTCGCGCTGCCGCAATTGACCGGCCCCGGCGATACGCTGCCCGATATTGCGCAGTGTCCGGTCG
>LWDU01000325.1_pt1 | contig 12529 bp, 11 predicted proteins | sample 727161 | NCBI WGS metagenome assembly LWDU01 (sample SAMN04566230, study PRJNA314399) | hydrothermal vent metagenome | isolation source: deep sea hydrothermal plume seawater | place: Mexico: Gulf of California, Guaymas Basin | collected 2004-07-11 | reverse complement strand
AAAAGGGCAGAGTATATTAGGTTTGGTTTAAATTGGGATAAGTTTGTAAGAAACGCAAATAAATTATGTTCGTATGAAGATAAGAAAAATTTCCACTTTGGATTTCAGATAGCAAATAATAGTATGAGTATTACAGGGTTATTAGATTTTATTAAGTTTGCTAAAGAGTTACAAGATATTTATAAAAGAGGAATTACTTTAAAACACAATATAGTTACACTTCCTGAATTTCATTCACCAATGATTTTAACCAAAGATTTTGCTAAATATTTGGATGAAGTTGTGGATTATTTAGAGAATTTGCCAGTAAATAGAATGTTACCAGTTCCAGATCCATTAGGAACTTGGGAATCTTTTCTTGAATGGATTACAAATATACGAGATAGTATTAAAAATCAAGAAGGTGAAAAACTAGATTGGGTAGGTGGAAATATAAATGATGTTAGAGCTTCTTTTTATAAGTGGTTTAAACAATATGATGAAAGACGAAAAGTTAATTTTTTAGAAACTTTTCCAGAATATAAAGAATTTTATAATATGTGCAAAGAGTTAGATAAGGTTTAAAATGGATTTAGATAAAAGAGAATTTTATTACGAAAAATTTAAAAATGCTATGTGGGATGGTTTTACACCAGATGATTATATAGAATATTATGATTATATTAAAGAAAGATTTGATGTAGATATTGATTTTTTTGAAAATGCCCCAGATGATTTAGTTGTTAGTGCGGAAAATGATGAAGATAGAATTGAACATTTAGAAGAAGCTTTGAGAACTAAAAATAGAGGTGATATTGAACAAATAACAGAAGAAAATAAAAGATGGAGAGGTAAAAAATTTCCAAGACCTAATTTGAAACCTGGTGCTTTAGAACCACTTTTTCGTGATAAAGTTCCTGAACATTTCTGTATCTATCCTTTTACACAAATGAATATAGATCCAGATGGTAGAGTTAGACCTTGCTGTAAATGGGAAGTAGGAAATGTTTGGGATTATAATAATGGTTCATTGGAAGATAAAAATATCCAAGAATTATTTGACCAACCATATATAGAGGCTATTAAAAAAGAATTTTTAAGAGGTGGAAAGCCCAAAGCATGTAAAGCGTGTTGGGACGAAGAAGCGGCTGGATTACAATCTATAAGAAATATGTACCAATGGGGAGGTAAATCAATGCCGAGTGCAACTTGGTTTTTACATATCACATCTCCACAACCCATTGGACTCGATTTAAAATTATCAAGTATTTGTAATAATAAGTGTAGGATTTGTAGTCCTTTTCTTTCATCAAAATGGTTACAAGAATATGAGGATTTAGGATTGGTAAGTGGTGATGTATTGAACGGATTTAGATTAAATGCTAAAGAAAAATTTATGACAAATCCTGAAAATGTTGAAATATTAAAACATTGGGCTATTAATATACAAACTATCCAGTTTTTTGGTGGAGAACCATTATTACAAGCAGATCATAATTTAATATTAAAAACAATAGCTGAAACAGGCCATGCAGGTAATATAACTTTATATTATAATACAAACGGGTCAATTTATGATGAAGAAATATGTAAAAATTGGGAAAGTTTTGGAGAAGTTAGTTTAAATTATAGTATTGATGATATAGGAAAGAGATTTGATTATGAGAGACATCCTGTAAAGTATGAAGATGTTATGGATAATGTTAGAAAGTATTATGATTATGTTTTTCCAGATGATAAAATGAGATATAACATAATTACAGATAAAAAGTACTTTAGTAGATTTTTTTATGGTAGGGATGATAGTATGGTGAGTGCAGAAAAGATGAAACAACGAGGTATGAAAATATCAATGATACATAGATTTTATATAACGGTTAGTATTTTTAATATGTTTTATTTAGATGATATATTAAGGGAACTTACTTCGAGGTGGAATATAGAACTTCAATTTAATTTAGTACATTTTCCTCATTATTATGCAATTCATATTTTACCTGTTAAACTAAAAGATGCTATAAAAGAAAAATTAACAGAACCAACTTTTGTTAAAGAGATGAATAATAAATATATAAAATGTGATGCTTCTATTACTGGAAATGTAAATGATGAAATAGATAATCTTATAACTTTTATGTATTCAATTCCAGAAAATCCTGAACTTATAAAAGAAGCATTCCGGTATATTAAAATTCATGATAATTATAGAGAAGAATCTTTTGCAGAAGTTTTTCCAGAAATATATGAATTTTTAGAGGAGTATGAATAATGAAAAAGTTCAATTTTTATTTTGATTATTTTTTAACTGTATCTGGTAAAGACTATTCAATAAACTCTGGTAAAAGTAAAGATGAAAAGATAACACCGTTACCTAATGCCATGCCCCCAGAATATTATATAGCTACTGGTAGATTGGGAAGGTTTAAGTTTGATGTAAATGATTTTTATCATGGGTGTTGGATGAATCCAGCTACCGGGAAGAATATGAGACTAATAGAATATTTTAGAGAATGTAAAAACTGTTATCCATCTGAAGTTTCATTGGATTATGAAGTTAAAAGTATTCATGATGATGTAGCGAAAAATGAATATAATTGGTATGTTATAGAAATGACTGATATAAGGGCGATAAACAGCACGAATCCACTTACGAATATTCCTAAAAAAACTATAGAATTTATTAAAGAAAATGATTTAAAAATACTAATGTGGATTCCATTTCAGGATGGTTTTCATTCTAATGCTACTACATTTGAACCAGGCATTTTTAACAGCAAAAATCCACATTTTGAATTAGAAATTAATATTTTTAGGTTGTTTATAATTTATGAATTTTTACATGAAAATGATATGAAATTTGAAAATTTATATTTACGACACCTAACTATGAATTATTTTGAAATTATGAATACTTTTGTTGATAGATATCCACAAATTAAAGAATTGTCAAAAATGAATATAATACCAACAGATGGGTGTCTTTGGGAATATAGATTTCATTTGTATAAAGAAACATATCAAGGTGACTTTGCTGATAATTTACAAGTAGGAAAAATTAAAAATATATTACAAGAAAATCGGGAAAAATATTTAACCAGAAATCGTAATAAGTGGTTTTTATCTTTAAATAGAAATATTAAATTTTGGAGAATATATATTTTATCTGCATTAAAAGGAAAAAATATATTAGATAAAGGATATTATAGTTTAGTTGGTTTACCGGGCGATTATGATATTGGTGTAAATGGGAAAAAAGTTTTTAAAGAAAATAAGAGGAAATGGTTAATTGATGTAATTGAAAATACAAAGGGAGAGGATCAATTTCTCGCGAGAAATAATTTAATCCCATTTGCCACAGATATAGCGAATGCCACAGATATAGTGAAAAAAATGCCTATATTATTAGATGAACACAATACACATTCTCATGATAATTTAATACCCATAGATAATATAGAAGATAGTTATTTTTCTATTATATCCGAAAGTGGATTTCAGGCAATCAATAATAAAAATGTTGAAAATTTCTTTTATAGTTTATTAGTTTCTGAAAAAACTTATAAACCATTATATTATATGCATCCATTTATAGTTTTCGGATGTCCGGGTACTTTAAAATATTTAAGGTCTATTGGTTTTAAAACTTTTCCTGAATTTTTTGACGAATCGTATGATGATATTTATGATGATAAGAAAAGATTTAATTTTAATATTAATGAAATTGAAAAAGTGTGTAAAAAAGAATTAACTGAGATACATGAACTTTATCAGAGTGTTATTCCGAAGTTAATATATAACAGAGAAAAGCTTTTGTCACACGATTTTAAGAAGGAATTACAAGATTGGTTTACTTATGAAAAACAATAAAAAAATATAATGGAATTAATATATTCAAAAATAGAACCAGATAAATTGTTACATATTATTCATAAAGTAGATGAATTCTACACGATAGGAAAAGGTCATAGACGAGATGTTGTAGGAGAAAATGAGTTCATTCAGTTATCCGCACTTAATATGAATGATGGTCATACATTTAGACCACATCAACATATTTGGAAACCGGGCGAAGAACAGGCTATAGCACAAGAATCATGGGTGGTAATTAAGGGGAGAGTGAAATGTAGTTTTTATGATACAGATGGAACTTTATTGGCAGAACCCATATTGGACGTTGGTGATTGTAGTGTAACTTTATGTGGCGGCCATACCTATTTAATATTAGAAGATAATACATTAGTTTATGAGTATAAAACTGGTCCATATAAAGGACAGAAGAATGATAAGATGTTCTTAGATGAAATTTAATTACAGTAGAAGGTAAGTTATGAATAAGAAAAAAGCTTTTATTACGGGTATAGCTGGTCAAGATGGTAGTTATCTTGCTGAGCTATTGTTAGAAAAAGATTATGAAGTATATGGGATCATTAGAAGAAATTCTGTTGCGGAAAATCAATATTCTAGGATGAAACAGTTTGAAAAATTGGCCCAAGTGCTCGAACAGCCCAATACGTATATTGAGTATGGTGATTTACTTGATGTTAGTTCTTTAGAAAGAATGTTAGGTACTATTAAACCCGATGAAATATATAATATGGCGGCCCAATCGCACGTTGGAATCAGTTTTAATATTCCACAATATACAGTTCAAACAAATGCTCTTGGTGTAGTGAATATGTTAGAAGCCTTTAAGTATCATTGTCCTACAGCAAGATTCTATCAAGCCTCATCATCAGAGATGTTTGGTCGTTCAGTAGATGAAGATGGATATCAAAGAGAAACCACACCGATGCATCCTACAAGTCCTTATGGATGTACAAAGGTATTTGGGTTCAATATGGTACAACATTATAGAAACGCTTATAATTTATTTGCATGTAATGGTATTTTATTTAATCACGAATCACCAAGACGAGGAAGTAACTTTGTAACTAACAAGGTTGTTAAATGTGCAGTACAAATTAAAAAAGGATTACGAGATAAACTACCTCTCGGTAATTTAGATGCATTTCGGGATTGGGGGCACTCGAAAGATTATGTTCGTGCAATGCATATGATAATTAATCATACTGAACCAGATGACTTTGTATGTGCAACTGGTGTTACTAATTCAGTTGGTGGTATGTGTGATTATGTATTTAAGAAATTGGATTTAAATTATAAAGATTATGTAACACAAGATGAGAGATTTATGAGAGCAGAAGATTTAAAATATTTAAAAGGAGATTCTACAAAACTCAGAGAAACTTTTGGTTGGAAACCGGAATATACATTTGAAACTATGATGGATGAAATGATTGATCATTCATTACTGGGAGATTAAAAAATGGAAAAAGTAATATTTGTAATACCGTCGAGTAAACATATAGATTTTAAACCTTTTGCTTATGCACCATTAGGTTCTTTATATCTTGCAGCAGTTTTAGAACGAGATGGGTTTGATGAATGTGAAGTATGGGATTTAAGAGAAGATTTTAATGATGTTAATAATATTCCCGAAGCTGACATATACTGTCTCACTGCCGTTACACCACAAATTGATGATATGAAAGATTTATCTAAACTTATAAAGAAAAAATATCCCAAGTCTTTTACAGTTATCGGTGGCCCACACGCAACTTGGTTACCAGATGATTGTATCGACCACTTTGATTGTGTGGTTCAAGATGAAGCAGAAGCAATCATAACTAAAATATGCACAGAGAAACCAACCGGAGTTCAGCGAGATGATAGGATAGTAGATTTAGACACAATCCCACACCCAGCCAGACATTTGATGCCAGATAATAGAGTAGTTAGTTATGATTTATGGGGTGGGTTTAGATATGATGGAAGTGGAAATCTTGGTGGAACTATGATGACAAGTAGAGGTTGTCCATTCGCTTGTGCTTTTTGTGCAAATTTACAACAAAAAACAAGATTTAGAAGTGCAGAAAATGTTGTGGAAGAAATGGAATTGATGATGGATAAGTATGGATGTAGACATTTTAGATTTTTAGATGATAATGCTATTATTGATAAAAAAAGATTTAAAAAACTAGCACCGATGTTACATGATTTAGATATTAGATTTAGAGGCTCACTTAGTTCAGTATTAGTAAATGATGAATATTGTGAACTGTTACATTATGCAGGTTGTAGAGAAATTGGAATTGGATTTGAATCTGCAGATGATGAAATATTATCATTAGTTAATAAGGCTGGTAAGGCAACTACTAATATGCATGAAAACGCTGTTAGATTAATTCAAAAGTGGGGAATGAAATGTAAAGTTTATATAGTAACTGGATTACCAGGAGAAACAGAGGAATCAATAGAAGCAACCAAAAAGTTTGTTATGGATTTGAAACCAGATAAGTGGGATTGTATGTTATTTACACCATATCCTGGTACTCCTATTTTTATGAATCCCGATACGTTTGGTGTGGAAATTTTAACTAAAGATTTTAGAAAATATTTTCAGACTTGGCAGGATGGGAAAAATGAGGGAACTATTAATCTTAAAAATATAAGCACAGGTGAAATGATAGCTACTCATGAAGAGTTGGAAAAAAGGTTTAGACACTTACATGGATTTTTAAATAAAATAGATCCAAATGCTTTTGTATATAGTTCGTTTAATGGATAATAAATGTTATGAGTAATTTTTTTATTAAAAATCCTAAATGTGTTTTTATACATATTCCAAAAACGGGTGGAATAAGTATAAGGGGCGCAAAATGGGATGATAAACTTAAAGGGGCAGGCATTTTTAGTTCTAATTATGATGGGCCAATCTATCACATGCCTCAAAAATGGCTAAAATATTTCAAATTTGCTTTTGTAAGGAATCCATATTCCAGGGTTGTTTCTGCATGGCAAATGTTTGGAGGAGAAACTAAATTTTCATTTGATAATTTTTTGGAGATTGTAGTTGATGATTCTATTGATTATAAAAATGGGCCTGGTACTATTGAAAAAATACGGCATCATACAATACCCCAATTACATCCTCATAATTGTCTAAAATATACAGATTTTATTGGAAAATTTGAGAATTTACAAAAAGATTTTGATAAAATTTGTGATAAGTTAAATATTGTCCAACAAAAACTACCTCACCTTAATGCGTCACATTATAATAACGGGGGTATATATGTTCCTTATAAACATTATTCTTTATATTATAGTGAAAAAACAAAGAAAATAGTTAGTAAATATTTTAAAGAAGATATTGAGTATTTTAAATATACATTTGGAGGTGAAAATTGAAATTTGAACCCAGTAGTGAATTTGATTATAATGAATATATGGGGTGGTTAGGTGGCCACGGTATGGAAAAAATAGATATATATAATTTAAAAGATGAAGATAATATTTATAAAAAATTAAAAGGACATATAATAATTAGTAGAAGATCGGCTCACCGAGGACGTTTTGATGACCAAGAAAAATTTAAATTTTCTAATAAATTTACTAATAAAAATTTTAACGATTTTAAGAAATTGATAAAAGAAAATATAGACGAATTGATTCAGAATTTGAATAGTAGATGGATAGTGTCTATATTAGAGTGTTTTTTTGATTCTGGGAATTCAGATGAAAAAATATCCTCATTAGTGATTTCTTTTATGTATAATACGAAAGAGTTTTCTGATGATATGTTTGGTATAGTGGACACTTATAGAAAAGAAAATTTCAAGCATGAAGGAGATACCTATATTTGGATGTTTGAACGATTAAAAGATTCTATGACAGAAGATACTGAACCTTTAGTTGTTGAATTAGTTAAAGAATTTTTTGAAGATGAAAATTTTATTTTAAATAGACTTAATCAATTTCATAATCGTGATATTAAAAAAGAAGTTTTAAGTTTATTTGTAGAGAATCGTTATTCTGTTTGGTCGGCTGAGACAGATGAATATGTAGGCTCTTATCCGTATGTTAAATAATTGGGAATAGAAGGAAAAAGTTTATGTCAACAGTAAATGGTATGGATGCAGATGCATGGATTAAAGAACATTGTCCCGAAAATGGATTATTCAGGGCTTATTGGACAAAAGGAGGCGGTGCAACTTTAGATCCAAATGAAGGTGAAGGATTGAGATACGAGTGGTATTACAAAGATGGTGGAAGAGAAGGTGTTTCAAGAGGTTGGCATGATAACGGTAAATTAAAAATGGAACGAAATTGGAAAGGCGGAGAACAGAATGGTAAATATATAGAATGGTATAGAAATGGACAGAAGGAGTTTGAAGGGATTTCCAAAAATGGGAAAGAACATGGAGTGTGGGTTCGATGGTATGAGAATGGAGAGAAAAAGTTAGAAGAAACTTACAAGGATGGTATAAGAGATGGTTTATGGATTAAATGGACTAAGGAAGGACACAAGTATTTTGAAGTAACTTACAAAGATGGAAAATATTATGGATCTAATTTAGAAACGCCATATAATGGATTAGCGGTTATTTATCACGCTAGCGGGCAGAAGGAATCAAGAGGAAGTTATAAGGATGGTACGAAGGTTGGAGTATGGACTTATTGGTATTCATCAGGACAGAAGTGGAAAGAATATCATTTAAAGGATGGGAAAGAATATGGAAAAAGTGTTGAATGGTGGCCCAATGGCCAAAAGTGTATGGAAATGCATTTCCGAAAAAATGGAAAATGGGATGGGTTACGGATTCTTTGGGATAAACATGGACAGAAAGAGGAAGAAGCAACTTACAAGAATGGGAAATTAGTATGTCAAGAGTAAATAAACATTCAGCAGATAGATGGATTGTGGAAAATCATCCTATTGATGGATTATTCAGGGCGTATTGGACACCAGAAGGCGGTGCAACTTTAGATCCAAATGAAGGTGAGGGATTGAGATGGGAATGGTATTATAAAGATGGAAAACGTGCAGATGGAATATCAAAAGGTTGGTGGCCTAATGGCAATTTAAAACAAAAAGCAATTTGGAAGAACGAGATTATACAAAAATCAAAAACTGAGTGGTGGGAGAATGGTCTGAAGAGGGAAGAAGTAACTTATGATAAATGGACTGAATGGTATAAAAACGGACAGAAAAAAGAAGAAGGAAATTACAAGGATGGGAAACTTGATGGTTTATATACTAAATGGTTTGAAAATGGACAAAAGAAAGTAGAAGGAACTTACAAGGATGGGAAATATTATGGATTTAATTTGGAAGAACCGTATAATGGTAAGGAAATTATTTATTATGAGAATGGACAGAAGAATGATGAAGTAACTTACAAGGATGGGAAAAAGATTGGATTAAGTAAATCTTGGTACGAGAATGGACAGAAGTGGGAAGAATTTAATTTTAAGGATGGAAAAAAAGATGGAAAAAGTGTTGAATGGAGGCCTGATGGACGCACGTGTATGGAAATGATTTGGAAAGAAAATAATCATTATGATGGATTTTGGACTGAAATCATAGACCACGAAAAAGAAGTAATAGTAACTATCAAGAATGGAAAGCGAGTATGGGGTTCATCAAAAACAATTGTTATAGCAGAAATTGGAATCAATCATAATGGTGATTTAGAAGTAGCAAAAAACCTAATAGATATAGCATATAAATCTGGATGTGATGTAGTAAAGTTTCAAAAAAGAAATCCAAATGTGTGTGTTCCGGAAACATATAAAAATAAAATTAGAGAAACACCTTGGGGTGAGATGACCTATTTAGATTATAAATATAGATTAGAATTTGGTAAAAAAGAATATGATGAAATTGATAAGTATTGTAAAAATAAATCAATAAATTGGACGGCAAGTGTTTGGGATTTAGATAGTCTTAAATTTTTAATTCAATATGATATACCATTTATAAAGATACCGAGTGCTAAAATAACTGATATTGATTTATTGAATGGAATAAAGGAAACTGGAATTCCAGTTGTTATGAGTTTAGGGATGAGTACATTTACAGAGATAGATACTGCTGTTAACATATTTAAGGATACAGATTTAATTTTATTGTGGTGTAATAGTTCTTATCCAACCAAAGATAATGAATTAGATTTAAACTTAATACCAAAACTTAAAAACCTTTATCCTTGGGCTCGTATAGGATATTCGGGACATGAAGAAGGAATATCAGCTTGTCTTATTGCCAAAGTTTTAGGTGCTGAAGTATTTGAGAAACATATAACTCTTAGTAGGAGTATGTGGGGAACTGATCAAGCTGCGAGTTTAATATATGATCAGCTGTGGAGATTAGTTAGAGATTTAAAGAAAGTTGATGTTTGGAGAGGGGCAGACAGTATTAAGGTTTATGATTCTGAAAAATTTTTAATAGAAAAGTTGAGGGGAGAATGATTGAACAAATTAGATTAATAGAAATCGAATTATTTTCATATTGCAATCGAACTTGTTCTTTCTGTCCTAATTCTTATATAGATAGATTGAGTTTTAATGAATTATTGGATATTAAGATTTTTAAGAAAATAATAAAAGAATTGAAGTCAGTTAATTATTCAAATTATATATCATTTTCAAGATATTGTGAACCATTAAGTCATAGAGATATATTAGACGAAAGAATTAAATATATTCGTAAAGAACTGCCCAACCCTAAATTAGTTTTAAATACAAATGGAGATTATGATTGGGAAGGTTTGGATGTTGATGAATTAACGATAATGGACTATGATAATAACTTATCTAAAAAAGAATTAAAAAAAATTGAACGGAGAGGTAAACCTAAGTTAGTTCGTATGATGAGATTGGGAGAAATAAACAATAGGGCTGGCAGTCTTGAAATAAAGAAAAAATATATTAGAGATTTTCCTTGTTATGAACCTAACTATTTTATAGGAATAGATTATACAGGTGATGTTGTTCCATGTTGTAATATTAGATCAGATATAGATAATCATAAACCATATGTTCTTGGAAATGTTAAAGATAGTACTCTCGAAGATATATTTAATAGTGAATTCGCTATCAAGTTTAGAAGAGATGTTAATAATTTAGATTTTTCAGATGTATGTAAAAGTTGTTCAAAGGAATCTGGTAGATATACGAGTGAAAATCCAAGTATAATGAATAGGGTAACATAATGAAAAATGTAAATGATATTTGTTTTGTAATTCAAGCCAGATTAAATTCAACAAGAATACCACGTAAGATGATAAAACCATTTGCAAATACTACATTGACGGATTTAGGAATACAGAAAGTATTAAATTCTAAAATAATACCAGAGGAAAATTTTTATCTATCGGTATATGAAGAAGAACTTAAAGATATTGCTAAAGATACCGGTGTTCAAATTTTTGAAAGAAGCTATGAATCAGCAAATGCAGAAAGTACAGTAACGGGAATTTATGAGTGGCATGATAAACTTCCTTACAAATATGTTGTTTTGATTAGTGCATGTACTCCATTGTTAAAGACGGAAACCATTGATAAGTTTGTTGAGAAGTATATGAATTCAGATTCAGATGGTTTGTTTGGTGTTATAGGAAAGAAACAATATTATTGGAATGAAGAAGGTGATATGATTACAAATTGGCCTGAGGGAACTACCATTATGAACACTAAGGTGGTGGAGACCACTTATGAAGCAGCCCATTGTCTTTATGCCTCAAGGATGGATACTATTAAGGATGAAATTTGGATGGGTGATGCACCATTCACTAAAGGAAATCCAGAGTTATTTGAAATTGATGAATTAGAGGTTTTTGATATTGACTATCCTTGGCAATTTGAGGTAGGAGAGGTTTTATATAATAAATATAATTTGGACGAATGAAAATTAAATCGAAAACAATAAAGAAAAACGAATTCGTTATAGATGATTTCACTCCAGGTAAACCATTAAGAATATATGATAAAGATGGTAATTGGAAAGATTTTAATAATGAGAAATTAGTTGGTGATAAATTACATCATTTTAAAGGATGGAAATGTGGTGCAGGTACATTGAGTATGCATGTTGGTTTTCGTGGTGAGGTAACGGTTGGTTCTTATTCTTGTAAGTGGGGGAGTAAAAGGAAACAGACAGTCAAAGAAATTGTAGCAAGGAGTCACGGTAAAGAATTGGCACTTAAAAATGAACATGATGTTACTATTTTGGGAAATGTATTTGATGATTTCGAATTACCTACAGATTGGATAACTTGTGAACAAAAAGAATGTATTTGTGGGGCAGATTTATTCATACCTAAAGCAAAAACAAGAAAAGATTTGGATTTACTGAGAAAGATACAATATTTATATACAGACTTTAGTAAACGGACTAAAAAAGATTTTGAAATTGTGGCAATGGAGAAATCCTTTTTACCTGGTTATAAAAAACAAATTTATTGGGATTTGTCTCTTGCTTGTAATTATGCGTGTTCTTATTGTTGGCAACACGATAAAAAAGAAAAATATAATACTTATGAGCGGTTAATGGAGGCAACTAATAAAATAGAGGACAAATTCATTAAAGGAGAAAATTGTAATTTTTGTATATCAGGAGGAGAACCAACATTTCAACCAGGATATATGGATTGGGTTAAATATTTATTTAATAAAGGATATTATGTTTCATCCCATAGTAACGGAA
>LWDU01041244.1_pt1 | contig 12530 bp, 10 predicted proteins | sample 727161 | NCBI WGS metagenome assembly LWDU01 (sample SAMN04566230, study PRJNA314399) | hydrothermal vent metagenome | isolation source: deep sea hydrothermal plume seawater | place: Mexico: Gulf of California, Guaymas Basin | collected 2004-07-11 | reverse complement strand
TAGTACAGCTACCTTGAACTTAACTATTAATAATAATACTTCAACAAGTACTTCTATTACTGCTTGTGATAGTTATACATGGTCAGCTAATAGTACTACTTATACAACGAGTGGAACATACACTAATACTTCTACTACTACTGCTGGTTGTACATTAACAGAGACATTATTATTAACGATTAATAATTCTACTACAAGTTCTTGGCCTAACGCAACTGCTTGTGATAGTTATACATGGGCAATTAATAGTACTACATATACAAGTAGTGGCGTTTACACTTATACAACTACTAATGCTAGCGGATGTGATAGTACAGCTACCTTGACCTTAACGATCAATAATAGTAGTACATCAAGTGTATCAGTAACAGAGTGTGATAGTCACAACTAGTGGTGCTTACACATTTGCAACTACTAATGCTAGTGGATGTGATAGTACAGCTACCTTGAACTTAACGATTAATAATAGTACTGCAACAAGTACTTCTATTACTGTTTGTGATAGTTACACATGGTTAGCTAATAGTACTACTTATACAACGAGTGGAACATATACTAATATTTCTATTACTACTGCTGGTTGTACACTAACTGAGACATTAGTATTAACGATTAATAATAGTAGTTCATCAAGTACTTATATTACTGCTTGTGATAGTTACAGTTGGAACCTTGTTACATATACAAATAGTGGTGTTTACACTTATACAACTACTAATGCTAATGGTTGTGATAGTATAGCAACACTTAATCTAGTTATAAATGGTTCTCCAGTAACGCCAATTATTACACAACCTTTTGCAACAACTCTTGCGGTAAGCAATGGTCCTTTTCCTTTTTATCAATGGAAACGAAATTCTATTGCTATTGCAGGAGCAACATCATCTACATTAAATGTCTTCCAAGCTGGTATGTATTCAGTTGAAGTAACCTCAGATGAGGGTTGTAGAAGTGAATCTGCAGGATTCCCAATTGGAGTGACAGGGATTAGTGAGGAGGCATTGAAAGAATTCAAATTATATCCTAACCCAACACGGGAAGTAGTTTTCTTACAAACTCCTCAACGATTAGGCACGGATTATGCAGTAGAACTTTACGACTCTCAAGGAAAAAGACTGTGGCATGTTGACATTGAGAAACTACATACCAATGAGTTGATGATTAAGATGGCAAATAATGCTAATGGCTTCTATCAGATAATTATAAGATATGCCAATGGAGATGTTTGGAATCAGAAATTAATTAAACAATAAAAACAATAGAAACAATAAAAACAATGAATATGAAACGATATTTTAGCATTTTATGCACCATCTTGCCAATGATTATAATGGCACAAGGAGATTTTAATCCCCAATTGGTTGAGCCCGGCAAGTTATCAGTTGGCGTTAATTTCGGCACGGTTTACGATACTGATTTCTCCAGATTAAATTTGAATGATTTCTCTAGAGAATTGAGTAGTGATCTTTCAGACGATCCTTCTTTCTCGTATTTAGGATCTTTAAATTATCAAGCTACACCATCATTATCTTTTGGTGCAAATTGCGGTTGGGGTTCCATTTATGGTTCAAATGAAATTCATTATTTTAATGGAGAGTATACTCAGGGTAATTTTACTACTCAATTGAATATATTTAGTCTAAGTCCAAAAACAATAGTTTATGTTGGTTGTGGAATAGGGGTTATCAAGTATACTGCAACTAGAAGTTTTATTTTTGATGATATAACTTTCTTAGAGGAGGAGGGAGAAAGTATGAAAGCTAATATTTCATGTGGCCTAGAATACGAGATTAACGATAAATTATCAGTTGTGATGGATGCTTCTTACGAGCGGGTAGCTGATGATGGTTTTGATGCTTGGTCTTATGATGGGACAGGTTATCATAAGTTCTTATATACTTCTGTTGGATTGCGTTTTGCTTTGGGTGCAAATGAAAACAAAGTAGAGGATTTACAAAAGATGATTGAAGAATTTGGTTCCATTATACCAACATCTCAAGATTATAGAAATCTAGAAGAGAATTATAGAGCTGTAGAAGAGATTGAGAATTTATTGGATAGAGTAGAATTACGCCTTTCTGAATTAGAAGCCCAAGAACAAGCAGAGGAAAATAAAGATTTTGAAACTGCTAAATTCCTTACAGAAGAGTTAAAAGGGCGTTTATTCTTTGCTGCAAATAGTGATGAAGTAAATGTTACTGCGTATCCTGCATTAACAGATTTTGTGAAGCTTTTAGAAAAGCATCCTTCTTGGTCGGCAGAGGTTATAGGCTATGCTGATAGTGATGCTTCTGAAGAATATAATTTAGAGTTGTCAAAGAAAAGAGCAATATCTGTTGTAGAATGTTTAAAAGGATTAGGAGTTTCGAGTGAAAGATTAACTTTTGCTTTTAAAGGAGAAAGTGAACCTTTTGTAGAAAATAATTCTAATGACGGGAAAACACTTAATAGAAGAGTAGAAATAATCACTAAGAAATAGAAATATCTGTTGTTGGGATAAAAGTCAGGTGTAAAATCTAAAATCTACCTCTTTATCAAAGTAAGGATGTAAAATAAAAAAAGAGAGCCATAGGCTCTCTTTTTTCTAGTAGCGGGGGCAGGACTCGAACCTGCGACCTTTGGGTTATGAGCCCAACGAGCTACCAACTGCTCCACCCCGCGATTTAGGGCTGCAAATATAAGGCATAAACTTTATTTGTCAATACTAAGAGCAAAGTTATTTTACTCTTTTTCAAAAATGTATTTTTGCGACATGATTTCAGTAAGTAATCTTTCATTGTATTTTGGTGGGCAAGATGTGTTCAGTAACATTTCTCTTACTGTAAACAAAGGTAATAAAATTGGTTTGGTGGGTAAAAATGGAGCTGGAAAATCCACTTTATTAAATTTATTTTCTACCAAAATAACTCCAAATTCTGGTGCTGTATCTATTCCAAATAGTTTAAAAATAGGTTATTTAACGCAAGATTTGGATTTTAATGATGGATTAAGCGTGATTGATGAGGCCAAAAAAGCATTTACAGACATCAATATCTTACAAAACAGTATAGATAATCTAAATATGGAAATATCCAAACGGACAGATTTTGAGTCGGATTCCTATTTAGAGCTTATCAATCAATTGCACGAAAAACAAGAGGAATTTCAAATAAAAGGAGGAAATGATTTGCAAAGTACAATTAGTCAAGTGCTTCTGGGATTGGGTTTTATGCAACCTGATTTTACTCGTCAGACTAATGAATTTAGTGGTGGTTGGAGAATGAGAATAGAATTGGCCAAAATTCTTTTGCAAAAACCAGATGTAATGCTACTAGATGAGCCAACCAATCATTTGGATATTGAATCCATTATTTGGCTAGAAAATTGGCTCAAAAAATATAAAGGAGCTTTGGTTTTGGTATCGCACGATCGCTTGTTTTTAGATGGTGTAACTAACCGAACGGTTGAAATTGCTTTTGGAAAATTGAATGATTATAAAGCGTCTTATACTAAATATGTTACTCTTAGAAAAGATAGACAAGAAAAGCAAATTCAAGCCAAAAAAAATCAAGATAAATACATTGCGGAAACAAAAGTTTTAATCAATAAATTCAGAGCCAAAAAGAACAAAGCTGCTTTTGCTCAAACCCTTATTAAAAAGTTGGAGAAATTAGAAAGAATTGAGGTAGAACAAGAAGATATTGCAAAAATGAAATTCAAATTTTCTCCCGCTCCTCATTCTGGAAAAGTGAGCTTGATAGCAAAAAGTATTTCTAAAAATTATGAAAAATTGCAAGTGCTGAAAGGTGTGAATCTAGAAATTGTAAAAGGAGAAAAAATTGCTTTTGTTGGCAAAAATGGAGAGGGGAAAACAACCTTAGCCAAAATAATTGTGGATGAATTAGAGTTTGAAGGAAATGTAAAATTAGGACATCAAGTCAATATTGGGTATTATGCTCAAAACCAATCTGATTTTTTAGATGAAAACAAAACCGTTCTCCAATGCATACAAGATGCAGCTGATGTAAATACAAGTGGAAAAGTGCGTGATATTTTGGGCTCATTTTTGTTTTCAAATGATGATGTGGATAAGAAAATAAAAGTGCTTTCAGGAGGTGAAAGAGCAAGGGTTGCCCTTTGTAAATTACTTTTGGAACCTATTAATTTTCTGATAATGGATGAACCCACCAATCATTTGGATATGATGTCCAAAGACATATTAAAACGAGCATTAAAAGATTATGATGGCAGCTTAATTGTTGTATCGCACGATAGAGATTTTTTGCAAGGACTTACTGAGAAGGTATATGAGTTTAAGAATAAAAATATCAAAGAATACATTGGGGATATTAATACTTTTTTAGCAGAAAGAGATTTAATGGATTTCAAACAATTAGAGAAAACAGAAAAAAAGGAAAGCCGAAAAGATAAAAAGGAAGAACAACTTTCCTATCAGCAGAATAAAGAGCAGATAAGAGAAAAAAGAAAATTACAAAACCGAATTAGCAAATTGGAAAAGCAAATAGATAATTTGGAAAAAGAGCTAAAACAATTAGATAAGCAATTAGCTGAACCTGCTGAATTTCAAAAACTATCAAAGCAAAAGGGCTTTTTTGACAAGTATCAGCAAAATCAGCTAAAATTGAATGAAATGGTGCAAGATTGGGAAAATGCTGTAGAGCAATTAGAGCAACAAAAAGCTTAGCTACAATCTAGTTAAAGTAGAGATACTATGCTAAGCATAGTATCTTATTTTTTATACTTTATCTTTGCCCAAAGAATTAATCAATAAAAATTTAAAAAATGAAAAAATTACTGTTAACACTTATATTAGGCATACTAGTTGTTGTTTCTAATGCACAGATAAAACATTTGAAGGGACCAAGAATTGGAGTTACTCTGTTAACTCCTGGGTGGAGTGCTGATATAATTAATGAGGGGTTTGATTATGATGAGAATTCAAATTATGAGAGTGGTTCTTCAGGTAGTGCATTTATAACACAGTACGGTTGGCAATTAGAAAGCAGATTTGCTGATGGAGAAAAAGTAGTAGGTATTGTAGAATGGATTGCATTAGTCAGTCTCATCATTAGTGGGGTTGCGCTCTGATGCTGGAATTGAATTTGCTATAGGACCTAACATATCTTTAAGTGGTGTATCCATGGTTATAAGTACTGGCTATAATTTTAAGTTTGGCAATTTAAATGTTCCTGTAAATATAGCATTTGTACCTAGTAAATCTGGAGCATGGGGAAATGATAACACAACAGGAGCAAGAATTTCATTGATGGCAGGTTTTAACTTGAGTAAATAATTGCAAGTTTATAAAAAGATAAGAAATGAAAAAAGTAGTATTATTTTGTTTGTTTGGGGGCGCTAGTGTTTTTGCTTTTGCTGCTTTTCCAATTGAGGCACAAGCATTAATTACAGATGCTGATCCTGAAAGTTTTAAGTTAGATACTTGGGGTCTTATTATAGGGATATTAACAATGCCCTTTCTTTTTTTTTATGGTTTGCCATGTGCGTTATTATTTATTAATAAGAAACATTTCAGAAAATCATTAGCATTGGGCTGGCTTGCTGGATTAATCTTGCTAATTATAATAGTTTTACTTGTAAGTTCTGGGCCAGAACAATTATTATTATATTAATTTAAAAATAAAAAAATGAAAAGAATTTTCACAACAATTATACTGAGTATTACTTTATTAAGTATGGATGCGCAAGTAGCAAAACTTTCAGGACCAAGAATTGGCTTGACTATGGTTTCCTCAGGTTCATTAGCTAGTATCTTAAGAAAAGATGTAAGCATGTTTTCTGATGAGATAAGAGAGGAGTGGACAGGGGAAACAGGAAAATATGGCGCAGTTATGTCACAATATGGCTGGCAATGGGAAAGTAGATTTGCTGATGGGGAAAAAGTAGTTGGTATTGTAGAGTGGATTGCATTAGTTGGAGGAATGGAGAAAGGAATGTTTTTACCCTCTGTTTCCTCCATGGTTGGCTTACGTACGGATAAAGGAATTGAATTTGCAGTTGGCCCTAATTTGTCATTAGGTGGTATCGCTATGGTAATTGGTGCAGGTTATAATTTCAAATTTGGGAAATTGAATGTTCCTGTAAATATTGCCTATGTACCAAGCATGAACAAGACTTATACCCATGAAGCAGAATATAATTGGATTGATGAATATGATGAGAATGGAAATCATATTGGAGGATATGAATTAGAAATATCGCCTGAATATTCTGTAACTCATCCTACTGGAGCAAGAATTTCAGTAATGTTTGGTTTCAATTTAAGTAAATAAACCATCTAAAAATTATAACAAAGGGCAACCTAACCGGTTGCCCTTTTTTTGTTTCTTTGCAAAATGGAACATAAGGCAGGTTTTGTAAATATTATTGGTAATCCTAATGTAGGGAAATCTACATTAATGAACGCATTAATGGGCGAGAAAATCTCCATTATTACCCACAAAGCACAAACTACGCGTCACCGTATTTTAGGCATCCTAAATGAAGAGGATTATCAAATTGTTTTCTCGGATACGCCCGGTATTATTAAGCCCGCTTATAAATTGCAAGAAAGCATGATGAATTTTGTGTATTCTGCTTTCCAAGATGCAGATGTGCTTATTTATTTGGTAGAAATAGGAGAAAGAGCATTGAAAGATGAAGCGTTTTTTGAAAAAATAAAAAACACAAAAATTCCACTTTTACTTCTTGTAAATAAAATTGATTTGTCCCAGCAAGAAGAAGTTGAAAAACAAATTAATCATTGGAAAGAGCAAGTTCCTAATGCGGAGATTTTGCCCATTTCAGTACTCAACAAATTTAATATCGATAAGATATTGGAACGAATAATAGAACTCTTGCCAGTATCGCCTGCCTACTATGATAAGGATGCAATAACCGACAAACCAAAACGATTTTTTGTTTCAGAAAGCATTCGAGAAAAGATTTTGAAACACTATAAAAAAGAAGTTCCTTATTCAGTTGAGGTAGAGGTGGAAGAATTTGAAGATGAAGAAAATATTATTAGAATTCGCGCCATTATTTATGTGTTAAGAGAAAGCCAGAGAGGAATTATAATCGGCCATAAGGGTGCTGGAATTAAAAGAATTGGAACAGAGGCAAGAAAGGATTTGGAGCGCTTTTTCGACAAAAAAATATTTTTGGAAACAGTAGTAAAAGTCAAAAAGAATTGGCGTGATGATGACAGACAATTAAAAAGTTTTGGATATGAATAATATAGTGGCCATAGTCGGAAGACCAAATGTGGGAAAATCCACCATTTTTAATCGGCTTACCCAAACTCGCCAAGCTATTACGGATCAAGAGAGTGGGGTAACCAGGGATAGACATTACGGAAAATCGGAGTGGAACGGAAAAGAGTTTTCTGTAATTGATACTGGTGGCTATGTAGACGGTTCGGATGATATTTTTGAAAAAGAAATCCGAAAGCAAGTAGAATTAGCCATTGATGAGGCGAATGTGATTTTGTTTTTAGTAGATGCTAAAGATGGCATTACGGATTTGGACCAATCGGTAGCACAGCTACTAAGAAGAACTGAGAAAAAAGTAATTCTTGTCGCCAATAAAGTGGATAATACTCAACTGCTAAATGAAGCGGTGGAATTTTATAATTTAGGAATGGGAGATTATATTCCTATCGCCTCCATTAGCGGAAGTGGCACAGGAGAAATGTTGGATGAACTTGTTAAACATTTTGTGGAAGATAAGGTGGAAGAAGATTTAGGAATTCCAAAATTTGCGGTAATTGGCCGTCCAAATGTTGGCAAATCTTCCTTTATCAATGCACTAATTGGAAAAGAACAAAACATTGTAACAGAAATTGCTGGAACCACCAGAGATTCTTTGAATACGCCTTTCAACAAATTTGGTTTTGATTTTATTTTAGTAGATACAGCTGGACTTAGGAAGAAAAGAAATGTACATGAAAATTTGGAGTTTTATTCAGTGATGCGTTCTGTTCGTGCCATTGAACATTCGGATGTTTGTGTGCTTATGGTAGATGCAACAAGGGGCTTTGAGGCACAAGATCAACGCATTTTCCATATTGCAGATAGAAATAAAAAAGGGGTTGTAATATTAGTGAATAAATGGGATTTGGTGGAGAAAGAAACGGGCACTACAAAAGATATGGAAGAACACATAAGGAAAAAAATTGCACCATTTTCGGATGTGCCGATTTTATTTGTATCGGCACTAAACAAACAAAGATTACTAAAAGGATTAGAAACCGCCATAGAAGTTTATAAAAATAGGGAGCAAAAAATTTCCACTTCCAAATTAAATAATGCACTATTGCCACTTATTGAACAAAATCCTCCTCCAGCACTTAAAGGAAAATACATCAGAATAAAGTTTTGCACACAATTGCCTGTGGCTACCCCAACTTTTGCTTTTTTTGCTAATCTTCCGCAATACATAAAGGACCCTTACAAACGTTTTATAGAAAATAAATTGCGAGAAAATTTTGATTTCTCTGGTGTTCCAATTCAGATTTATTTTAGGAAGAAATAGATTTATTACACACTCACAGGCCCCTTTTTTAGAGGGGAGAAATTTACTGAATCACCAATTTTCTCTGGTCGATTTTGTTTCCGCTTTTCAGTTTTACAAAGTAGATTCCCTTTGTTTGCTTGCTCAAATCAATTTGTTTCAGTCCGCCAATAATGTTTTCTTTAAGCACTAATCTACCTAATGCTGTGTAAATTTCTATTTCTAATTCTGCAACATCCGTCCGTATGCTAAACAACCCCTTTGTTGGGTTTGGATAAATGGAAGTGTGGAAAGTAGTTTCCAAATCTTCAACAGCCAAAATATTTTGTCCGTTAATATTTACATTGTCCATGAAAAAGCGATTTCCGTAATCGTTTATCGCCACAAAGCGTACCATAATGGTATCTCCATTATAGCCCTGTGCAGTCAAGTCTAAACTATCGGTTGCCCAACTCCCACAAGTAGGATACCAAGGGCTATTTACATATCCTGTGGTTTGCAAGGCTGTTCCGCTTGCTCCATAAATAGAATCCCAACTTGCTCCACAATCAGTAGAAATTTCAATTCTGAGTCCATCTGCATAACCGCTAAATCCGCAATAAGCATAATCGTAAGTTAGCCAGTTTTGGGCAGTTGCGCCCCCTCCTAATTTAATTTTATTGGTAAGCAAATACACTTCTTCTCCTCTTTGGTTTATCCAATAATGGTTGATATAAACTGCTGTTGTCGGCACACAATTTATCCCTGTGTCTAATTCAATAGAGTTCCAGCCAAAGGACCAATCCGGTCTTGTCCATCCCTCTGGAGGATAAATGCTACTCTCAAAATCTTGCACATAGTTTATTGTATTTGTAATTAAAGAAACACTGTCGGTATAAGAAATAAAATCAGTAATGGTTTGCGTGCTAGAGCCAAAAGCATCCGTTACTTTTAGGGTAACATCATAAGTTCCAGGACCGTTATAAACTACCACTGGATCTTCCAAAGTAGAGGTGCTAGGCGTACCGCCAGGGAAAGACCAATCCCATAATGCACTGCTTAATCTCACTGCCGAATGATCCACAAAACGAATGGTATCATTCAGGCAATTAATTTCTAGTTTATCTGCAGATATTTGTGCTGATGGAGGTGTGTTTTCATAAAAATCAATTTCATACGCACTCCTATTAGTTCCATTTCTTAGAAGTCCTTCACGGTAATAAGGGATTAGCTGTGTTGAGTATGTACTTTTAGGTAGATTATTATCGTAAATTACCCAATTATTCATAGAATTATTTCTGTAGTAAACAGATTCACGAGTTCCTATATACACTCCATTTCCTCCTCTTTGATGTTCAATATTGGTAGCATTTATATTGTCAAGCGTTGGTGTACTCCAATTTATCCAGTTTTGTCCACCGTCTACAGACTTAAAAACTTCATATCCTTGCGCATCTTGTACTCCACCATACATAGATGTTCTGGCAATCCAAAGGGTATTTTCATCATAACTACTGATTGTAATGTCGTAAGGTATCCAAGCTTGTCCGTTTATATTTGTTGGTGTAATTTCAGTCCAATTTTTTCCTGCATTATCTGTTTTCCAAATCTTTTTTGTTCCCCACCAACTTTCCCAGGTGGCAGCATAAATTACATCAGGGTTGCTCCAAGATACTTCTACAGAAGTTACTTTATCATCAAAATGATGAACAGGAGAATAACTTGCACCATTATTTTTTGATAGCCAAAGAGTTGTATCTTCTCCAATATAACTCCAATTATAACACCTTGGGTCAAATTCCATTTGGGAAGATTCTCCAGTAATATAGGAAGCATTTGGTTTCTTTCCTAATGAGAAAGTTGAGATATTAATAGTTCTATCTCCTGAAAGCGCCTTTCCACCATAGTCACTATAAGCAACCCTAGGGTTTCCAAAATTTACAAAGCCTCTTATTCCATCTCCACCATCAGTACAAAGCCAATCATTTATGTAAGTGTTTCCATCTTTAAGCATTGTTCCGTTATGGTAAGTTCCACCAAGCATTACTTCTCCATCCTTAAACCCTGCACCAAAACCCCAAAAGTCAGCACCTGCAATTCCGTATTGTTTTTTGTAAATACTATCTCCTGCATTGTCTGAATAAAATATACCTCCATCACATGCAAACCACAGATCATTCCCAAAGTAGTTGATGTCATGAATATCAGCATGTACATATCCTTTTTTATGAGGTTCGCTCCATTTGGCAGGGCACGTAAAGCTGACTCCATTGTCAAAAGATATCCAATGCTGAACTCCCCCAACATGAATAATGTCGGCATTTATTGGGTTTACTGCCAATCCTAAATCATAATAATATTGACCTCCATCATCTGAACCATCTGGTTGCCATCCCATCATATTAATATTTGTAGCACTTGGAGGTCCTGCTGGTTGAGGCCCACAACATTGAAAAGTCCAATTCTCTCCTTTATCATTACTTATGTAAATGCCATAAAGGCCACTTCCTCCATTTGCAGAACCTGTTGCTAGTGCAACAATTTTGTTAGGATCTGCAGGACTTACTGCAATTTCTGTTCTTTTTTGCTCATCTCCACTTGCAGGACTTGGCCATCCGTTAGAGTATTGTGTTATAGTATTCCCTCCATCATCAGAACGATAGAACTCAGTATTATCTCCTGTTTGTTTTATGAAGTATACAGTGTCGTCTACTGAATTAGGATTACCATAGTGAACAATACCATTCCAATTTCTTGGAGAGAATTGTACTCCATTAGGGTAAGTTCCACCATGACCTTCAGTTATAGTTAGATCGGTGTTTTGAGCTCTAGGAGAAACTCCAGGGATTCCTGAACCAGTAGTATAACCTAAAATACCTGTCGTTCTACCAACCCAGATACCAATTGTATCTCCTACTGGTATTGAAATTAAACTAACTGGAATATATCCAGTAGCAGCACCAGTTGTTAAATTTACTATATTACTGCCAATTAATGTCCAAACAGGGGAAAATCTATAATCACCGGGAGTTGTATAAACTTCCATTATTACACTTGTATCAGATGTGTTTATAGAGGCAGGTCCTTGGCTAAACCCTGTAATTACTAACGGACTACTAGATGTATTAATAAGATTAAAAGCATTTCCACTTTGCCCAGTATTTGGATCTATTGGAGTAGCAAGATTCATATTATTAGAAGTTAAGGGTCCACTAGGATGAAATTCAATTTCTTGAAAACTCCCACTCATTACCTGATTGAATGTTAATCCTGCATTATTTGATAAGTACAATCCTTGATTTGATGCAACAAATAATTTTTGATTATCCTGAGGATGTAATTTTATATCTTTAACAGAATGATTTAAACTAATAAAATTAGCATCTCCTATAATACTCCAATTATTTCCTCCATCTACAGACTTATAAATCCCTCTATTTCCACTAATGTAAACGGTATTAAAATTTGTAAAATCGATCTCAATAGCATAAACTCCATTTAGATGTAAATCCTGAGTAATTAAATCCCAGTTATCACCTTTATTAATAGTTTTCCACGCTCCTGCAGTAGCAGTCCCTGCATAAAGCACATTAGGATTGCTTGCAGATTGTTCTACCGTATAAACATGTGCCGCTCCTGGAGCATAACTTCTACTCATCGCATCTTTATCAAAATCCCAAGGCCCTACACATTCCCATTGATTACTACTTTTTGAAGTTTGATGAGTTGGTTCTGCATTTGAGAACCTACTAATATCCCTTAACCATCTTTTGTAGTACTGTGTGTGTTTATTTTTTACCAATTTATTCTTTTTATAATAGTCGGTATAAGCATTAATTACTTCTCCTTCATCCGGATTATCAGCATACATTAGTTGAACCCATGTTGGTAGGTTCTCTGAATTAGCATTGTACTTCATTTCCACTTGTGCAAAAAGGGGAAAGTTGAATACTAGCAATAAAATAAAAAGTAGTTTCTTCATAAATTAGGTAATAAAAAAGGCCGCATAAATGCGACCTTAAAAATAGTGTTTTTTTTGTTAT
>LWDU01041168.1_pt1 | contig 12530 bp, 9 predicted proteins | sample 727161 | NCBI WGS metagenome assembly LWDU01 (sample SAMN04566230, study PRJNA314399) | hydrothermal vent metagenome | isolation source: deep sea hydrothermal plume seawater | place: Mexico: Gulf of California, Guaymas Basin | collected 2004-07-11 | reverse complement strand
AAAACAATGCAAATTGGAAAGCACACTTTACTAACTATAAAACAAAATCTTTTTTGGGCATTTTCCTATAACTTAGTCGCTATTCCTATAGCAATTATGGGGCTACTCAACCCCATGTGGGCAGCACTTTTTATGGCTTTTTCGGATGTTATTGTCATAGGAAACTCTATTAGATTGCGCTATAAGAAGATTTTTTAGTAAATTAGCGCCTTAAAAACAATCAAAAACAAATTATATGAAAAAAACGACTACAATTATAGCTAGTTTATTAATTGCTGTAGGAATGACTGCACAAATAGTACCTGGACAAAATCATAATGGTTTATTAAAAGCCAAGAATGATAAAATAACCATGAGTGGTGATGAAGTATTAAGTTATTTAATAGTTAATCCTAACCCACATACTTCTGCAGTATTAAATTCAAAGTCTACAATGACTGAAACATTAATTGGTACAACAACTTACGATTTACAATCTAATGCTGCTGTACAAAATAGAATTCTACGTCATTCTGATGGAAGTATTTCTACAGCTTGGACAATGAGTCAACAATACAATACTTCATACTCTGATAGAGGAACGGGCTATAACTTTTTTGATGGAACTACATGGGGTGCTCAGCCTACAACCAGATTAGAAGGATCAAGGGGTGGATGGCCATCAATTCTTAAAATGGGTTCTGGAAAAGAGACCTCAATAACTCATAATACTGACAATTCATACGTCAACATGGCTCATAGAGCTACAACTGGCAGCGGAACATGGGCTGATCAAATTATCTCGTCAAGCGATAGTAATGGAGTATATAGATATATGATATGGAATAGATCAGCGGTGGGCGGATTAAATAATGAAACAATACATATGGTTGCATTAACTGCTCCTACAGGAAATGGTGGCGCTACATATAATGGTCTTGATGGAGCTCTTTTATATTACCGTTCGCAAGATGAAGGAGTAACTTGGGATAGAAAAGATATACAATTACCTGGGATGGATACTTCAATGTTTATAGGAATGAGTGGGGATGTATATGCAATTGCTGCACAAGGAGAAACGGTTGTTGTTGCTTACTTTGATGATTGGGGAGATTCATTTATTGTAAAATCAACTGACAATGGTGACACTTGGACTAAAACAACTTTCCTTGATTTCCCGGTTGAGAAATATGCAATGGATGATGGACTTGATTTGGATGGTGATGGTATACTAGATCAAGTATATTCTTCAGATAATAATGGTGCTGTTATATTAGACGCTACTGGACAAGCACATGTGTTTTATGGAATTATGATGTACGTAGATGATGATTTAACTGATGGGAGCTCAAGCTGGTACCCTAGTATTAATGGCTTAGCATATTGGAATGAAAGTTTTGGTGCTGATATGACACCAGCTACAATGCATGCTGGAGACACTTCATTATGGTATTCAGATATGATGAATGACCATTGGATTACAGAAGTACCAGATTTAGATGGCGATGGAATAGTTGGCGGAGTTGATTCAACTGGTGGCTATGCACTTTATTATAATTCAAGAGCATCTATGCCAAATGCAGGATTTTCAGCAAATGGAGAAATTTATTTATCATTTTCAGGATATACTGAAACAGCTAGTACTTCCACTCAAGTTTTTCGTCATATTTATATAACCAAATCATCAGATGGAGGAACTACATGGAAAGACCCTGTAGATGTTACGCCACATACTATCTGGGGTGGTGCACAAGAATGTGTATTTGCTTCAATGAATCCTGTTGTGGATGATAAAATAAGAATTGTTTATCAGAAAGATTTTGAACCAGGATTAGCTGTTAGAGGTGATGAAGATATGGTTGATAATAATGAAATTATTTATCTTGAAATTGACACTGTAGGTTTGTTTGATACTCCTTTAGCAATTACTCAAATAACTAGTTCAACTCATTTTTCAGTTTATCCTAATCCAGCAACTAACTTTACTACTTTGGAGATTTCTTCAGATAAAACTCAGACTATTAAAATTAGTGTTTTTGATTTATTAGGTAAAGAAATTACTAAAAAAGAGAAAGTTATTTTCTCTGGAACAACCTTAGAAACAATTAATATTTCTGAATATCAAAATGGAATTTACTTTGTTAACCTACAAATAGGAACTCAAGTAATTACAAAAAAATTAGTGATTACTAATTAAAGCTACTGAATACAAAAAGAAAAAGCCGAGCATCTGCTCGGCTTTTTTTATACTTTTATTTTTTTCTATACAATATCCAATAAAGAATCTACCTTAGGCATTTGATGAGCCAAAAACCCTTCGGCATATTCACAATTACTTTGTCTACCTAAATCTTTAGCTCGATAGCTTACACTATCCAAAAAGCCTTGAGATGAGATAATGGTTTCACTTTCCATAGAATCAGTATTGAAAAACTGTGAAGTATAGGCTTTTACTGCTAATAACTTAGCGTCCATTTGCTTAGTAATATCTACTACAATATCAGGGTTTAGGTTATTAAATTGTATGTAATGGTAAATAGCTTTTGGTCTCCAAACTTCTTGATCAGTTTCAATCTTTTCAAGTCCTGAAAGAAAACAGGCATCAACTGTTATTTGAGAGCTTCTACCATGATCAGGATGTCTATCAGACACTGCATTGGTTATCACAATATCAGGACAATATTTTCTTATCTTTTTTATCAGAGCTAATTTATGATGCTCATCATCTTTGAAAAAACCATCCTTAAAATCCATATTTTCACGAATGGTAACTCCCATTATTTCAGTAGCTACTTTGGCTTCTGTATTCCTAGTTTCAGCTGTTCCTCTTGTCCCTAGCTCTCCCCTAGTTAAATCAATAATTCCAACTTTTTTTCCTTTTTGAACTTCTTTAATTACTGTACCACCACACCCAAGCTCTACATCATCAGGATGAGCTCCAAAAACTAAGATGTCTAATTTCATTAGTAGTGTTTTTTATATTTGAATCTTGCTAAAATAGCTGAAATTATAGTAATAACTACCAAGTAATATACAAAAGTAGGAATTGGCATAGGATCGCCAGCGGCATAAGAATGTAACCCTGACAGGTAATAATTCACTCCAAAATAAGTCATAATAATTGACCAAATTGCAACTAAAGATGCAACATTAAAAACATACTTTCCTTTAAGGGGTGGAATAAAACGCATATGCAATACAAAGACATATACCAACACACTGGCTAAGGCCCAGGTTTCCTTAGGATCCCATCCCCAATATCTACCCCAAGATTCATTTGCCCAAACGCCACCTAAAAAAGTGCCGATTGCCAACATAAATAAACCTACTTGCAAGGTTTTTTCATTTATTAATGTCAATTCAGTTAGCGTATTTGCTAGTTTTGATTTATTAGTTTTATTAGTGAAAATAATGAGCCACAAAGCAATAAAACCAAGTATTGCTCCTAAAGCCAAGAAACCATAACTAGCCACAATTATAGCCACATGTATCATCAACCAATAGGATTTTAAAACAGGTACTAGATTCGTAATTTCAGGATCAAGCCAATTCAGGTGAGCAACCATTAACAATAAAGAGGCAACAATAGCAGTTGCCGCTAAAGTTAGTAAGGATCTTTTACTAAAGATTAACCCTGCAAGCACAGTTGCCCAAGCAATGTAAATCATGGATTCATAACCATTACTCCAAGGCGCATGTCCTGAGATAATCCACCTCATTATTAAACCAGAACTATGTGCAAGAAACCCTAAAATAATTAACCGCTTGAAAGTAGTAATTAAGACGCGAACTAGTTTAGTATTCTTAAATAATTTTACGATTAGTAAGATTAGAAATATCAACCCTACCATGCAATAATACATGAATAAATTAGCAAATAAGCCCATTTTATTATACGTTATTTCCAACTGAATTTTCCAAGCAGATGGCATAACATTAGCCCCATAACGATTCTGAAACTTGTTTATGTAATTTACAATACTATCAGCTGTCGCCCAATTATTATCCTGCAATCCACTCCCTACTGCCCTGAAATACATAGGTATTATATTAGCTACAAACAAGGAATCATTTCCAGAAAATTTAGCATGCTCAGTATACGCAAGCCAAGTATTGTTAGAATCATTTGGTAAAGGAAAAAACCTAAAAATTCCACCATTAAAAACTGTAAAACAAATATTTATTCTTTCATCAACTTTAATAATTTCCTTTTCATATTCTGATCGTTTTGCAGGCAATTTAGCATAAGCATCTTCTATCAGTTTTGTCAAAAGATAATGTCCATTTTCACCAAAAAAACTATTAAAAGACACCCTTATATATTTTGAATTCAAATCATTACTGCCTAATAGTTTTCTTAATGTTGGATGGGAAACTTTTACGAGACTATCCTTACTCCAAGCTACAGGGTTATTCATCATCCCTAATATCACTTGAGTAGCTGATAAATCATTGAATTTATCTTTACCGTATATCTTCCTTAGGAACTCTGAACATAACGTATTTGCAGGTTTTAATCGCCCACCATTATCCTGAACCACCAAACTTTCAAACCGAGCTGCATGCTCAGCATTTACAACATCATCAGCTTGAGCTGAAACAGAGAAAAATAATGGAAGAATAAGTACTAATGCCGTTTTATTTAGTTTTTTTAATTTTTGAGTAAGTGAGTTAAATCGCGTACTTTTAGTCAAGAAAACAAGTATCATTCCTAAAGCCATTAAAGAATAACCAATATAGGTAATAAGTGTGCCCCACCAATCATGATTTACAGAGAGTATCGTTCCTTTTTCATCCTTATCATAAGAAGATTGGAACAAACGAAACCCTTTATGTTGCAATACATTATTCATAAAAATCCTATGTTGAGTTTCTGTGTCATTTTCCAAAATACTAACCTCAGCAGCAAAGGAAGAAGGACTCATAGAACCCGCATATCTATCCAACTGAAAATCACGTAATTTAACCCTAAACGGAACGCTATAATACTTTGAGCCATAGGATAACTTGAAATTCAAATCATCAATAGCAAACACTTCATTATCTCCTTGATAACCCTTACCCCCATACAGAGTAATCACCTTTTCTTTTCCGTCTGAAATTACTTTCACAATTAAAGCATCTTCTGCTCCATCATTCATTACATTAGAATTACTGACTGCTTGCATTTTAGCATTTTCCAATACTTCCTTCAATACAAAGTTCAATCCATTAGCCGTATGTAATGTTCTTGTGTTCATTGTAAAATCAGTAATAGCTAAAAAGTGGTCAGTCACACGAGTATCCATACTCATAGTCTCTACCTCATAAGGAGAGTTACACATAATTACATCAATGGCTGAACTTAAGTTTATTGCTCCTTGCAAAGGGTTATTAAAAGTAAACGCCTCCCCTTTAATTACTCTTTGTTCCTTATCCTTTAAATATTCTGATTGCATTCCATTTTCACCAGGAACAACAATATGTAGCATTGCAGTTCCATCTTGAACATTTACAAATAAAGAATCCTTTACATTGGGCAGGAAATCAGAATATTCAATTCTAATATCATGATCTTTAAAATTAGGTTTTAAAGAAAAATAATTTGATGGAAGAAAAGGTAGGTTAATGTGTTTTAATATTGGTGTGTGGTCACATGTTTTTGTAATTCCTGAAAGCAATAACTTTTCAGGATGATTAAGTTGATGGATTTTATCATTAATATGAATTTGCAAAAAAGTATCGTCAGAAATAAACTGATCTGTACTTTCGCCTTCACGAATATGCATCATTCCTTCATACGAAATATACCTAGTAATTCCTGCACCAATCAAAATAAGAATAAACGATAGGTGAAAGGTTAAAGCCGCTATCTTTTCTATACGAAATAACTTATATTTAATGAGGTTATTAATTAAGGCATAGGTTAATAAAACAAATATCATCTCGAACCACCGAGCATTATAAATCAATGCCTTTGCTGATGTTCTGCCAAAATCATTTTCAATAAAAGTAGCATAGCCAATTGAAAACACAAATAATAAGATAAGAGTACTCATTAATTGCATTGAAGAAAGGAGCTTTATTATTCTATTTATCATATCTGAAAATTAGAGCGCAAAATTACGAATTATTATTAAGTTTGTGTTTAAATTATTTTAAATGAAAAATATAATTTTAGTGGGCTCTGGAAATGTTGCTACACACTTAGGGATTGCATTACAAAACTGCAATTATAAGATAGTACAAGTGTATAGTAAAAGTATTGAAAATGCAAAAAAACTAGCTCAAAAACTAAATACTAATTTCACAAATGATTTAACACAATTAAAAACGGCCGATTTAATAATTGTAAGTGTGAATGATGATGCCATTTCCACTATATTATCCAAACTAAAAAATACGACTATTGTGCATACATCAGGTAGTATAGGAATAGATGTTTTTGAACCAAACTTTTCTGATTTTGGCGTATTTTATCCACTACAAACTTTTAATACAAATATTGAGCTTACAATTTCAGAAATTCCATTCTGTATTGAAGGAAACTCCAAAGCATTTGAAAAACAACTAGTTGAAATTGCAAAAAACCTATCTAGCAATGTGATTACAATGAATTCTGCACAAAGAAAACAATTGCATATTGCAGCTGTATTTGCTTGCAATTTTAGTAATCATATGTACTCTATTGCTGATGATTTATTAGCAGAAAAAGATATTGATTTTAAGCTCTGAGATGCAAACTGGTCCTGCTAAACGAAAAGATATAAAAATAATCCAGGAACATATTAATTTTATTCAACAAGAAGATATTAAAGAATTATATCAGAAAATTAGCAATAGTATTATAAAAACACATGAGTAGAATTATTTCCTTTTTAAAACTTATTAGATTAAAGAATTTAATAATTGTTGCCCTTACTCAATTAGTAATCAAATTCAGCTTAATTAATCCTTTTGTAGATAATTTTATCTTATCAAACACTCAATTCTATCTTTTAGTTTTAGCAACAGTTTTTATTACTGCATCTGGCTATATTATTAATGACATTTATGATGTAGCTACTGATACAATAAATAAAAATCAAAAACGAATTATCGGAAAATCAATAAAATCCAGAAATGCTATTAGTTGGTATATCTTTTTCAACTTAATAGGATTATTGCTAGGATGCTATATTTCCTACATTGTAAAAAAACCTGTTTTTGGGTTAATATTTTTCTACTGTATTTTTAGCTTATGGACTTATTCCAAGTACATGAAAAACTCCTTCCTTTTAGGAAATCTACAAGTGTCATTTTTAACTACACTTAGCATTTTTAATGTAGCATTATTCGATATGATCCCAAATGGGATAAACATAACCAATGGTGAATTAATGATTTTTAAAATCATTTTAAGTTACGCGGCATTTGCTTTTATCACTACATTTATTCGTGAAATCATAAAAGATATGGAAGATATGGAAGGAGATAAAAATATCAATGCACAAACCCTAGCTATTACTTACGGAATTAAAAAAACAAAATGGATTGCATTAGCATTTACAATACTTACATCTTTTGGGATTGCCTATTTTCAGTATTTCCAATATAGCATTATTAGTAGTGAATTTGAATACGAAATTTCTATTTGGGGAATAAATAAAATTGCCATCTTCTACACTTTCTTTCTGCAAATACTATTCCTATTTTTAGGGTTCAAGATTTATCATTCTCAAGGGAAGGCGGATTTCTATTTCATTAGTCAGCTTTGTAAGTTTATTATGATAGTCGGGATTTTATCTATGCCGTTTTTCACCTATTTACACTTAAACTAAATGATAAATGAACAATTAAAGAAATTCACTATAATCCTAGGCTCTGCATCACCAAGGCGCAAGGAACTATTATCTGATATTGGATTGGAATTCAGCATACAAACTACTCACAAAGAAGAGGGTTATCCTGCAAATCTAAAAGAACATAAAATTGCTGAATTTTTAGCAAAACAAAAAGCTAAATTTTTATCAGAAAGCTTAAGTAAAACAGATTTACTTATAACTGCCGACACAATTGTATCTTTCAAAGGAAAACTACTAAACAAACCTAAGAACAAAGAACAAGCATTCAACACTCTTAGTAAACTTTCAGGAAATACACATAAGGTAATTACAGGTGTGTGTATTAAAAACCATCAAAAAGAGATTTCTTTTTCTACAATAACACTTGTGAATTTCAAGCAACTAACCAGAGAAGAAATATATTATTACATCAATAATTTCAATCCATTTGATAAAGCTGGTGCTTACGGAATTCAAGATTGGATTGGAAAAATTGGAATCAAAAGCATTGAAGGTTCTTATTCAAATGTAGTTGGCTTACCTACTACTGAAGTATACCAACAGCTAAAATTATTTATTTAGGAAGTAAATTTCTTATCTTTGCGACAAAACCAAGAAAATGTTAAAAACCATATTAATCTTTAAAATATTTCTAATTTGTATAATTATTCAAGGATGTACTCCTATGAAAAAAATCACATATTTGAATGACGGCCAAGTTGGAGAATGGAATGTGCCACCTGTACCACCAAAACATCATTTGGAAATTGGTGATATATTAATGATAAAAGTAATTAGCAGAAATGAAGAATCCAATGATTTATTTAATATTGAAAATAATACCAATAGCGCAAATCCTACCTTAACAGCCGCAAACCTTTATTTAAATGGTTTTACGATTAGTCAAGAGGGAACAATAGACATTCCTAATGTAGGGAAAATTTTTATCCTAGATCATACCCTTAAAGAAGCTGAAGAGACCATTTTGAAAAAAGCAGAGAATTATCTTATCAATCCCTTTGTTGTAGTAAAGCTAGCTAATTTTGAGTTTACAATTTTAGGAGAAATAAATGCCCCAGGAAACTATCCTGTTTATAAGGAAGGTTTAACGATATATGACGCCATTGCAATGGCGGGAGACATAACAGATTATGGAAATTTAAAAGAAGTAAAAATCATTCGTTCACATAAGAATAAAAAACAAATCTATCGCATTGATCTCACCGACTCCAATGTATTGACATCAGACTTTTATTACTTAAGAAATAATGATTTAATCTATATACAACCTTTAAAATTTAAAGGATTCAGAAAATCACAATCACAAGTATTACTATCTACATTAACGACAATTGCTGTATTGTTTAATGTGTATTTAAAAATAGCCGAATAAAATGCAAGAAAAACAAGTAACTCAAGAAGAGACCATTGATATAAAAGTTCTTATTTTAAAATACTATCAGTATTGGTATTATTTTGTGATTTCTATTTTATTTTTTGGTTTTATTGCTTATTTAAACAACCGGTATACAATACCAGAATACAGTGTTTCCACTACCTTGTTGATTAGGGATGATAATAACACTCAATTGGGAGCCGAGAATCTATTGGAAGGGCTTGAACTATTTAGTGGGAAAAAGAATTTAAATAATGAAATAATTATTCTTAATTCATATAGTCTTTCTGAACAAATTATAGAAGAGCTTAATCTTGGAATTTCATATTTTCAACACGGATTTCTTCAGACAAATGAATTATTTAACAATTCTCCCTTTAAGGTAAGTGTTGATTCAAATCATCTTCAACTTACAGGTATTGATTTCCAGATTCATCCTTTAAATAGTGAGAACTTCACCCTTTTCGCATCAGCTGCGGATAAATACCCCTATAATACCTCAACTAAGAAATTTGACAAATCATTAATAGCAGATTTTGATATAGAAAAAGATTATTCCTTTAATTCGGTTATTGAATCTAATTTTTTCTCATTTTCTATTATTAAAACAGAACATTTTGATCTGGAAAAAATACTTGAAAGTGGAAACTCGTTTTCATTTAAACTTCATCAAACAGACAGGCTTTGCCATAAATTAATAGATGCAGTAATGGTTAGTCCAATCAAAAAAGACGCTTCAATACTAAAGTTAAATATAAAAGGAAGAGCCCCTAAAAAAAATATTGAAATTCTGAATAAACTTACTGAAATTTACATCAAAAGCGGATTAGATGAAAAAAACTTAATGGCTATCAATACCATTCGTTTTATTGATAATCAATTGACTGTTATTCAAGATTCATTGTCGTATATTGAAAATCAATTACAGTTATTTAAATCTAACAACCCTAATCTTACAATTGTTGATAAAGATTATGGAACCTATTTTCAAAAACAAAAACTAGACAATACTTTATCTGAACAATCAGTAAATATTAAATATTACCAGTCATTATTATCCTATTTAAAAAATGATAATAATGCCAACAGTATTGTATCTCCTACATCAATGGGGATTAGTAATCCGGAATTGAATAGTTTGATTAATCAACTCTTGCAATTGTATGCTAAAAAAGGGGAGCTAAAGCTAACTACAACAGAAAAAAATCCTACTTATATAGCTATTTTAGCTCAAATAGATCATACCAAAGAAACTATAATTGAAAATGTTAGAAATCTAATTGCTTCTGCGTCTATTTATGAAAGAGATTTAAAATCAAGAATTAATACATTTACTTCAAGCATTAATAAATTACCTGAAGCTGAAAAAAACTATTTAATACTAAAAAGAAAACATGAGTATAATGAGCAAACAGCTATTTATTTACAACAAAAAAGATATGAAGCATCATTAGCTAAGGCAGGAACTGAATCAGATCATAAAGTTATTGACTCTGCAAGATTAGATAGTGAAATACCTATAAAGCCAAAAAAAACCTTAGCTTATTTTATGGCTATTGTCTTCGGGATGCTACTCCCAATTACTTTTATTTCTTTAAGGGATTTCTTTAGCGACACCATTAAAAGTAAAGCTGATCTATTAAACAGTACAAAGATTCCTATATTAGGACTTGTAGGGCATAGTGATAATGCTAAAAGTCTAATCGTTTCAACTTCATCAAAATCAATCATTGCAGAATCATTCCGTGCTTTGCGAACAAATATTCAATATCTAGCAGCTGATAAGGTAAAAAAGATCATTACCGTAACTTCATCAATTGGAGGTGAAGGAAAAACATTTACCACTATGAATTTGGCGGCTATCTTTGCATTATCAGGTCATAAAACCATATTAATTGGTGGAGATTTAAGAAAGCCTAAATTACATGAAGATTTTAAAGTTGATGCTGCAAAAGGATTAAGTAGTTTCTTAATTAATAAATCTGAATTATCTGAAGTGATTGAAAAAACTGAAATTGATACTTTAGATGTTATTGCCTCAGGACCTACTCCTCCTAATCCTGCTGAACTTTTGGATAGCACTAAAATGAAAGATCTAATAAGAGAATTAAATAAAACATATGATTATGTAATTATTGACACTCCTCCTATTGGATTAGTAACTGATGGTGTTATTCTTATGCAATATTCTGATGTTAATTTATATGTAGTAAGACATAATTACTCTAAAGCAAAAGCTTTAAATATTATTAATAGTTTATATACTCAGAAACAAGTTAAAAATGTACATATTATAATAAATGACTTTAAACAATCTTCATCAGGTTACGGATATGGTTACGGATATGGTTACGGATATGGTTACGGGTCGTCTGGATATGGATATTATGAAGCTGATGATGAGTAGTCACTCTTTCTTTACCATCTTAATTCCTTATAAAAAAGATGACTAATAAAAAGATTCCTTATTTTTTAGCTTTAGTACCAATCCTATTTTTAATTATCTTACTTTCGATAAATGTAGTAATGTATGATGATCCCATTGGCGGATCAAATCAATTAGCCTTGTTATTTTCTGGAGCCCTAGCTGCTGTTATTGGACTTTACTATGGTAGTAAGTGGGGAAATATCATGGACGGTATTGGCCAAAGCATCAAATCAGTAGTGCCTGCCATAATTATGCTTTTACTTATTGGTTCATTAGCTGGAACTTGGTTGATTTCTGGAGTTATTCCAACAATGATTTATTATGGCCTACAAATATTGAATCCCACAATTTTCTTATTTGCTACCGCAATAATAACCGCTATTGTATCCCTTGCTACCGGAAGTTCATGGAGCACCATAGCAACAGTAGGAATCGCACTTTTAGGAATTGGAACAGCAATTGGATTACCATTAGGATTAATTGGTGGAGCTATTATTTCAGGGGCTTATTTTGGAGACAAGATGTCTCCCTTATCAGAAACAACTAATATGGCTGCTGCCATAAGTGGGGTTGATTTATTCGACCATATAAAATACATGATGTACACAACTGTACCCTCCTTTATCATCACTTTAATTTTATTTTTAGGAATAGGATTCTATTTCACCACTGATATCTCATCAGAACAAATTGAAAAAGCCTTAGGTGTTATTTCTACTAAATTTACTATTACACCTTGGTTATTTTTAGTGCCTATTGCAGTTATTATTATGATTATAAAAAAGGTAGCTGCTATTCCTGCTTTATTTTTTGGAACTTTATTGGGCGGTATATTTGCTGTCTTATTTCAACCAGAAATAGTTATAGAAGTATCAGGAACATCAATAAACAATATCAGCTCTTATTATATGGGCGTTATAAATGC